>Ga0326597_10011067_pt1 | contig 11982 bp, 10 predicted proteins | sample RVTome_12_FD_203789 | JGI IMG/M metagenome (GOLD analysis project Ga0326597, IMG submission 203789) | Soil microbial communities from uranium-contaminated site in the Upper Colorado River Basin, Wyoming, United States - RVT100D185 | ecosystem: Environmental > Terrestrial > Soil > Contaminated >... | reverse complement strand
CCGGCGGCAATAGCATGGGCGTCTCCCGATCGACGTTCACAAATCTGGTAGCCATGCCGGGAGTCTAACACGGATCGCCGAAAAAAGCGCGCCAATAAGTCCGACAGCCTGCTAGCGCGGTCGGAGTACATTCTTTTGGTTATCGTCGAACCGCCAGAGGCGGCAAACCCGAAGATAACTCATATCCGAATTCAAGTAGACGATCGCGCCTGGCCAGTTTTCAAAGGAGCTTGCCGATGAAAATCGCGCTTGTGGCCACGTACACGCATCCCGTCGCGTTGGGTCTCCGATACGTCTCGTCCTACCTGAAAGCGGCGGGGCACGAGGTCGAAATGATCTTCATGAAGTCCAAGCGCGACACGGCGAAGGCGGATTTCAGCGACGCCGTGCTGGATGATTTCATCGATCGATTGCGAGATCGCGACCTCATCGGCATGGGCCTGATGACCAACACGTATTACCGCGCCAGCGTGCTGACGAACCGAATCCGGGACGCGGGACTCAAGGCGCCGATCATCTGGGGCGGGACGCATCCTACGGTGGCGCCGGATGAGTCTCTCGAACTGCCGGACATCATCTGCGTCGGAGAGGGTGAAGAGCCGACGCTGCAACTGGTCGAACGGCTGGAGGAAGGGAATGACCCGACGGACATCGGCAGCCTCGGGTTCCGGGCCGGCGGACTCTTCGGAAACAAGACGACGATCCGCAATCCGGTTCAGCAACTCGAGTGGGAGCTGGACGATTATCCCTTCCCCGATTACGAGTTGGAGACGCACTGGGTGGCCGCCCAGCACGGTCTGGAGCCCGCGCGACCGGAAAACCTTCGCGGCACGCTGCACCGCCTTCGCATCGAGACGACACGGGGCTGCCCTTATCCCTGCACGTTTTGCAACAACGCGGCGCTGCTCAAGGTATACCGGGCCAAGGGGTCCTGGGTGCGCAAGCGATCGGCTGGCAACGTGCTGGAGGAGATTCACAAGGCCCGGGCCTGCTTCCCGAGCATAGAGGCGGTCAACATTGTGGATGATCTGTTTTTCGTGCGCAGCGAGGAAGACATCGACGATTTCGCCGTCAAGTACGCCGAGCAGGTGAACCTGCCGCTGGAGCTCGACGCGTTCCCCAACACGATTTCGGAAGCGAAGGTGAAAGCGCTGACGCGCGTTCCCATCAACCTGATCAGCATGGGCATCCAGAGCGGGTCGGCGGATACGTTGAAGCGCATCTACAAGCGTCCGACGCCCATTGAGACCATCGTGGAAGGCGTCAACCTATTCGCGAAATACAAGCTTCGCACGGAGTATCACTACATCGTCAACAATCCGTTCGAGACGGATGTCAACCGGATCGAGACCATTCGTTTCGCGGCCACGCATCATAAAGGGCCGTCGATTCTGCGGATCTTCCCGCTCCAGTTTTACCCCGGCACCCCTCTTTATGATCAGGCGCGGGAGAAGGGTTTGATCGGAACGCGGCACGACAGCGCCTATCAGTACACCTATACGGGCAGCACGCACCTTCTGGGATCGCAGTATCTCGATATTTGGCTGCGCGTGGTGCTCAACCTGCGTAACTGGGGCATGCCGTCGTGGGCTTTGCATCGACTAATCGACGTGGTAACGCATCCATTCACGCGGAAAGTCATGGATCGAAAGTCGTTCGTGCCCGTCGCCCACGGATTCTACCGAGTCGGCCGGTTCTTCGGGCGGAAGTTGATCTATCAGACCTTCATTCGCCCATTCACGTACCTGCGGCGAAAACCGCGGTATGAAGAGCTACATCCGGAGGACGAAGTGACGCTGCCGCGCAACAACATGGCCGAGGAGCGGGCCTGGCCGGCTGCGAAGCCAACGGTCGCCGAGGCGGTCGTGGCGACGGCGCGCTGGACCGTTCCGAAGGTCAACCGTCATGCCCTACGGTATCGCATGGGGCGTGACGCGAATCCGGTGGCCCTCGGCGTCGGAACAGTCGAAGCGGCCGGATCGGCTTAAGAGAAGCGATTCCCTCGCAAATACGAAATAGTTTCAAGCGGCGGCCGAATTCGTATTGGACGCTTCGTGGGGACGAATATGCGCGCAACGGTGCCCAATTCGGTTGATGGCAATGTGCAGGAGTGGCGCCGGTGCTTGGCCGGTCGAAGGGTCAGTTTCCGCGAAACAAACTATCGCGCGGACGCCGGATGCCACGGCACGCCCAGGACTACGCCAAGATCGGCGTGCTGCTGGCCGGTGGTCTCGAAGAGCGCTGCGGCAGGGGCGAGTGCATGCCACCGGTGTACGGCGTGGTGGTCAAGCCGGCCGGAATCGATCACGTGGATCGATTCAACCCTAGCGGCGCCAGGATGTTCTCCGTACGTCTCGGCGCCGCCGGATTTCAAAATCGGTATCGGAACTGTAGCAGCAGCAGATTCGGATCGTCGTCGCCGGTGACCGTTCCGACGCGGGTGTGGACGTAGTTGTCGTCCCAGAAATGTGAGTATCCGACCGCAACGCTGGCATGGCGGTTGAGGTGCCATTCGATCCACAGGTCGAGCTCGGTGCCCAGCTCGACGCCGCTCGAGCCGTAGAGGTCGCGGAGGATGGGAACGGCGCCGGCGTTGTAATAGGCGTCCTCCGCGGCGCTAAGCCAGTAGCGGTGGAGATAGACGGCCACCATGAGCTTGTCGGGAATGGGCCAGAGGTCGACGGTCACGTAGCCGCGGGTCAGGTTCTGCCGGCCGATCAAGTCGAGAATGCCGATGCAGACGTCGTTGAAGGTGAACAACTGATTGAATGTGTTGACCTTGCCGTCGAAGGGGTCGTGATCGCCTGACGTATAACTGAAGCCGGCGCCGATCCGCGGCTTCCAGGGATGCTTGAACGTATACCCGCCGTCGATCTCCCACATCCAGGCGGCGACGTTGTCGCCCGCCCACCGGCCCCATTGGCCGGCCAACTCGGTGTCGTAGTCGAAGCCGGCGGACCTGCCCCAGAAGCGCGTGCCGAGGGTGTACAGACTCAACGCGCCGGACTTGCGATTTGGGCTGCGCGTCTCCTCGTTGTGATCGCTTATCAAGGCGTATACATCCAAGCCGTGGTTGGGAACGCCCTTGTAGGTTGTGTAGACGCCGTAGAGATTATAGTCGTCATTCCACGGGTCGAGGCGGGTGCGGCGCACCGTGACCGGCCGAGCGTAGAACAAGGCGGCGTCGAATATCCCGCCATCGTAAAGGAGCTTAATGGCGTCGAACCGCCGGCGCGTCGACACCCAGTCCAACGGGCCGACGACGCGGTCGTTGCCGTAGGAAAACTCCTGACGGCCGAGGCGCAGCGTGAGGGGAGTCTCTCGGCCGAGGATTCTCAAGTCGGCGAACAGTTGATGAACGTCGCCGTGGTTTTCCTGCGTGGGCTGGAACGGCCCGTCCTGATCTTCGACGTGGGCGAACACGCCTTGGGCAAAAAGGCGAAACAGGTCATGGTACTTGACGTTGGCGTGCAGCATCCAGCGATAATTCTGCTGCGCGTTGGCGGTGCGGCGATCGAGGCCGAAGGTCGGGTTCTCGCGAAATTCCGCGCGCAGGCGGAACTCCCCGCCGATGTCCAGGCGCCAGGCGTCACTCAGTCTGATGTTCTTGAGTTTCATCAACGGATCGTCGCCGCGGGCTTCGGGCTTGTCGTCCAAGAAGCTGTAATTCTCGTCGTAACGCAGGTTGAGCAGGTGCGGCCCGTCGGGCGGAGGGGCTTCCGGATCGGGCGGGGGCTTCGGCGTGTAGCCCGGTGCGGGTGCCGTCACGCACACGCCGAAGATCAAGAGAGTTACGAGACGGAATGGAAAGTCCGGGTGGGCATGACGCTGGTCGCCGGCTAAACAATCGATGACGTATTTGCTTAAGAGCGTCACATGCCAGCCAGCCGGTCCTTTGGTCGCGGCCCGCAACGTTTTCAGCCGACAGCGGACCGGTCGAGACTGCAATGGCCAGGGAGCTTGCGAGTTCGCAGTCCTTTGGCGGCGTACGATCAATGAGCTATTCGCGATCAACGGAGGTACTGATGACGGCGCTGCCGATGTAAGCGAGTATGCCGTCGTCCAGCGCGGCGGAGAGGTTGCCACCGACGGCCCAGACTCCGCCGTCGGGATCAATCCAGGCTGCGTGGAAGTCTCGAATCGAATCGAATTGGGGCTGGTCGAGCATCCATCCGTTCGACGATCGCCTCGCCACCGCAGCCTCGATGCCGACGGTCACGCCGGATCCGTCGGGGGCCATGAAAACGCCGTTCATTTGTGGCGTCGCCGGCGGCGCGCGGTCGACAAAGCTGTTGCCGTCGAGCTCGAGTATCACCGCGTCGCTGAATCCTCCGGCCGCAACGACCCGGTCGTTGTTTCCGTGGACGGTGAACAGCGTGCGCGTGGTCTCGGCCTCGACGCGGGACCATGCGGAACCGTCATAACGGAGCACGACCCCGAGCCGCCCGACCGCATACAGCTCTCTTGCGCTGCGTCCCCAAACCTTGAACAGGATTGGCAAGGGGCCGGAGAGCGCGCCGGTCACGTCCACTTCGGTCCACGACGAGCCGTCGAAATACCATACGAAGCCGCTTTCATCCGGGCGATCGAGATCGCCTCCCACGGCCCAGACGTTTTCGCCATCAGCAGCCCACGCTCCGAACGCGGTGTCGGACTCGGCACCCGGAGTCTCCATCGAGGTGAAGTGCTGAGAAAACGTGTCGAGACGTAGCACCTTGCCCTGTGCTCCAGCCAGATAGAACGCGCCCTCAACCGGCGTGACGCTGATCCACCACAAGTCTCCGGCGGCGCCGGAGTCGAGGCGGCGCCAGCGTGTGCCGTTGTAGTGCAAGACATAGGGGCCCGATCCGTCGCCGGGGTCCGCACCGACGGCATATACGTCGGAAGCCGACGTGCCGGATATGCTCATGAGCGCGGCGTTGAGGTTAGAAAAGACGAGCTGCGACCCGGATTGCCCGTCGGCGGTTCGCGTACAGGAAGAAACTCCCAGTGTCAGAAAAGCCGCCGTTCCGAAAGCAATGCGAAACGGCGACTTGGAGGGGGTCGTATTGAGTCGATCAGCCGTCGGATCAAAACCGGCGTGCGGCCGCCGTCGCACGATGCTAATCGTTGTCAGCCGCCATCGCATTACAGTTTCAATAACGTTTGATCAGCCGCGGGGTCGAGCCGTTCGCCGCGACACGCAGCGAATCGCCTGGATGCCGTTGGAACTAGCCTCACATCTGGAGCGGTTCATCGGCGAAGGGATCATCACCACCGGTTCCGCCCGTCACGTTTACGAGGGGGAATGGAAGCAACTCGGCGAGGATGCCATAAGTGGCATCGGCCGCGAAGCTGGCCCCCCCGGACACAATGCCCTCCCTCAATTGCCTCGTGCAGCCCAGGCTCGATTGGATCAAGAGCGAGAGAATGGCGAATAAAACGGCGAACATCGCCTTGGTATCGCCGTATGGCCGCGTGTGTCCGTTCATGTTTGAGACCTCGCCGCGGCGCCGCTCGCGCGGCAACCGCTCCGCTTTTCTTGCACGCCGGGGTTTGGTGACCCGAACACACGGCGCGATGAGCGCGTTTCGACCATTACATCGGCCAGTATAGGACGGGCCTTGTCTATTGCCAACCTGAGTCGGCACGGGGCAGAACCAGCTCGCCGGCTCCGCCGGATATGGGACTCGACAGGCCGGATGAGGGGACGTATCGTTCGACAATCGGACCGACGGTTAGGAGTAGGAATCCTGTCTCGACAACGCGCAATCAGAATGCAATGGTTACCGGCAATACTGTTAACCTCGATCGTCGCCTTGGCGGCGGTGATCGGCGTGGCCTGTGCCCCAGTCGGCATGGAGAACGGGGCCGACTCAACATCCTGTGTCCGCGGCGCGGAAATCGCTGCACCAACCGTAAGCTATGCAGACGATATCGTGCCGTTGTTCTCGATGTCGGGATGTCTCTCAGGCGGTTGCCACGGAGGACCATTTCCGTCTTCCGGTTATTCCTTGGAGACGTATGACCTTGCGTTCATGCGCGGGGACGAAGCGCGCGCATTCGACGTGTGTCCGATTGTTCCCGGGGATCCCGAGTCGAGCTATTTAATCGAGAAACTGAGTCCCGCTCCGCGCTCCGGGTCCAGAATGCCCCTGGTCGGACCGACGTTGAACGACGATGAAATCGAGTTGATCGAGACGTGGATAGGCGAAGGAGCGGCGGACAACTGACCAAGCTCGAGTGTGGCTCGTCCCCGAGTGAATCGGGGCCTGAACAGTCGTGAGTATGAAGGCTCATCATGTTTCGGACGCGGTGCGAAGAGTAGCCTCTCGAATTATGGCGCGACGAAATCGCTATCTGGTTACGAGTCGTCCGAGCGCGTGGAGCGGCCTCGGCGGGCGTGGCATTGTCCCGAGGGCGTGGCGGAGTCGGCTCGCCGTTATTGCATTGCTGGCGGCGGGCGGTTGCGCGTGGTTGGAAGGTTGCACGGCGCGCCCTCCGGATGTGCCGCCCGATCCCTGCGATGATCCGGGGACTATCTGCACCGTGGCGGGCACGGGCCTCTCTTTGTTTGACGGAGACGGCGAGGCTGCTCTCGATACGTCGTTCTATTACCCTCTCGACATTGAGTTCGACCGTACCGGCCGCACACTGATACTCGACTTCAACAACCTGCGCGTCCGCCGTATCAACGACGACGGCACGATCGAAACCTACATGGGGCTCGGTTTTGAAGATGTCCCTGTCGAGGGCGCGTTGGCATGGGAAACACCGCTTCATCACGCCAGCGATATCGAGACGGACGGCGGGGGCCGCCTCTACGTGGCCGGTGACCACGTGCCGGTCGTGTTCCTCGTCGACCTCGACGATCGCGTCCGAGTCGTGGCGGGAAACGGCGAATTTGGAAACGACGGCGACGGCGGCAGCGCGCTCGACGCCCGGATGGTGGCGCCGTGGGGAGTGCTGCCGGACGATCGCTGGGGCTTCTACATCGGCGACAAGGAAGCACACGTTGTACGCTATGTCGACGCGGACGGAACGATCCATACCGTGGCCGGCAACGCAGCGCGCGGCTACTCGGGCGACGGCGGACCCGGGATCGAGGCTCAGCTCAACTCGCCCACGCGGATGGCCCTGGACCGGCAGGGCCGGCTCTATGTCTGCGACACGGACAACAACGCCGTTCGCCGCGTGAACACCGACGGCACTATTCAAGCCTTCGCCGGGACCGGAACTCTCGGGTACTCCGGGGACGGCGGCCCGGCCGTTGAGGCGGAATTGGACACGCCCTATGACGTTCGCTTCGGGCCGGACGGTGCGCTCTACGTCGCCGATACAGGCAACAACGTCATTCGGCGCATCGGTGCCGACGGCATCATCGAGACCGTCGTCGGCACGGGTGCGTCAGGCTTCGAAGGCGACCGAGGCATGGCGTCGGAGTGTCTCCTGAATCGCCCTACCGGCATTAACTTTGCGGCCGACGGATCGCTTTGGATCGCGGATGCGTACAATCATCGCGTGCGTCGGGTGGCCGGCTTTGTAACTGAGTCGGGGCTCTGATTCTGGCCTTGAAGCTGTTGCGCGGACCGCCTGGTGATTAGTCGCACGTCAATCGATGGGACACCCAGTCCGGGCGCGTCGCTCCAGTGTGGTCCTACGTCATTGTGGCGCAGGCCGGAATCCAGCCTCACACGCGCTACACTGGACTCCGGCTTTCGCCGGAGTGACGGTGTGGGCGAATGGCCGTCCCTCGTAATTGACCTGCGCCAAAGCACTAGCCAGGATTTCTCATCGGAGTCGTCGGCGTGGATAAGAGTACCAAGAAGACGGGTTTTTCCACTTTCCGAGGGACGTCGCCGAAACAGTGTGTTTTTTTTCAAAGAGCCGGAATTCCAACGTAAGTATCGTCCATTGCACGACTTGTGTCGCACGCAAATAGAACTGGTGAGGAATGTAAATTAAGACATCAGGTCGTCCGTTTCCTCACGGTTGCCTGCCTGTCGGTAGACAGGCGGCTCGGAGAAGCGGGCGCAGCTCGGAATACGCAGTCGCCTTTGGACACACGTTCTCAGACAATACGAGAACATATCCGCGCGCAACAAGGTTGCAGCCTGACGCATGTTAGGAGAATCGCGGCGGCAGCCCCACGGCTGAGTTGAATCAGGGCGCCGGCCCTCGTACTCGGCGGCGCCGGCTTGGCATGCCAGCAGTGTCCGGATACTCTCACGCGTGTGGTCGGTACGCGGGCCGGCGCCCCTGCGCACTCGTGTACCGACGGGCCGGTTCAATATTGTGGAGCGAAACAAGCGGCGCGGGGATGCGCGTGTTGTCATGTACAATGTGCAGCCCGCGCCGGATTAAGGAGAAACACAATGAGCAAGTGGAAGGTGTACGTACTGGTGCTGGTGCCGGCCGCGGCCGGAGTGCTTATCGTGCCGCGGGCGTTATCGGAGGTCAAGGATGGTGAACCGCAGATGACGGCGGAGCAGCAGGCGATGATGGCGGAGTGGATAAAGCTGAGCGGCCCGGGAGAACATCACAAACACCTCGAAGCGTTCGCGGGCAAATGGAATACCACAACGAAAGTATGGATGGGGGGGCCGGGGACCGCGGCCGTCGAATCTCCGGGAACATCTGCAATAAGGCTGGTACTCGGCGGACGGTTTCTGATGGAGGAGCATCACGGAACGATGATGGGACTGCCCTACGAGGGCGTGGGAATGACGGGCTACGACAATTATCGCAACGTGTACACGGCGTCGTGGTGCTCGAACCAGGGCACGAACATGCTGACGATGACCGGCATGCGCGATCCCAAGACCGGCACCTTCACGTATTACGGGGAGATGGACGAGCCGGGGCTCAAGGTGATCGGGCGCACGGTGAAGTACGTGAGCCGGGTCGTCGACGAGGACCATTTCGTTTTCGAGGTGGTCGATCTTCACGCCGGGGACGACTACAAGGTGATCGAGATCACGTATGAGCGCCAAGAGTAGAGTCGGCCCAAGCTACGAAGTGCTGACGCGGGAACGCGCTTGCCGATAGCGCCGAGGGCGGCCGGAGACCGAAGTCTTCATTGCGTTAGCTCGATCTCGTCGATGCCGTGCGGGCGTTGCCCCAGGTTCACACGTGGGCGGCTGAGCAGGAGTCTTTGATCCTTGTCCTGCGTGCTCACGCGGCGCACGCGGATCGACCGACCGACTTGGGGGCGGCGGTGAATTCGCTTTGTGCGGTTGTTCGGCGGCGCGCCGCAGCGGCTCACGCAGCAGTCGCTCGATCGCCCGAAGATCCCCATGTTCCTGAGATGTGCAGAACGAGACCGCGGTCCCGGCGGCTCCCGCCCGGCCCGTGCGACCGATGCGGTGCACGTAGGTCTCCGGTTCGTGAGTGAGGTCATAATTGATGACGTGCGAGATGTCTTCGACATCCAGGCCGCGGGCGGCGATGTCGGTTGCCACGAGCACGGGAGTGTGCGCAGAGCGAAACTCAGCCAACGCTCGGGTGCGCGCGCCCTGGCTCTTGTTTCCGTGCAGGGCCGCGGCGCATACGCCGGACTGAATGAGCCGCCGAACCACTTTGTCCGCGCCGTGCTTGGTACGCGTGAAGACGAGGGCACGTGTGTGCGGAGTGCGTTCGAGGAAACGCATCAGGAGCGCGGGCTTTTCCGTATTCTCCACGTGGTAGACCCAGTGAGACACTGACGGGGCGGGCGACGACACGCGCGCTACCTGCACGGAGACCGGGTCGTGAAGAATGTCGCCGGCGAGCTTGCGGATCGGAGGCGGCATAGTCGCCGAGAAGAGCAGCGTCTGGCGCTTGCGAGGCACGTGGGTGAGAATTCGGCGCACGTCGGGCAGGAAGCCCATGTCGAGCATGCGGTCGGCTTCGTCCAGGACAAGCACCTCAATGTGCGCCAGGCTGACCCGGCCCTGCCCGATGAGGTCAAGCAGGCGCCCGGGGGTGGCAATCAGGATATCCACACCGGTTCGCAGGGCATTGACTTGCGGGCCTTGGCCAACTCCGCCGAATACCACGGTCTGGCGGACGGCGCAGTATCGGCCGTAGGTGCGGAAGCTCTCGTGAATCTGCTGCGCAAGCTCGCGCGTGGGGCACAGCACCAGGACGCGGATGCGGCGCGCCGTCGTGCGCGCGGGATGGTCGCTCAATCGCTGCAGGATGGGCAAAGCAAAGGCCGCGGTCTTGCCGGTTCCGGTCTGGGCGGAGGCGAGCACGTCGCGGCCGGCGAGGACAACCGGGACGGCTTGGGCCTGGATGGGCGTGGGATGATCGTAGCGTGCCGTGCGTACGGCTCGCAGGAGCGGCTCGATGAGCCGCATGTCTTCAAATCGCATTCTAAAATACTCTCAAGGATCCCAAGCGAAGATGTGTCGGACGCACGCCGCGTTTACCAAAACCATCGGTGCCTGGCTGCTCCGATGGCTGGATATCCACGGGAAGCGCATAGGAGTATAGGCGCCGGCGTCCGTGATGTCAATCGGGCACGGGATTCTGCGGCCCACACACCACGCCACGACATGTTCGGGTCGGCCGGACTGTCCCTGGATCGCCCGAATTCGAGCGGTTTGGCGAACCGCTGTTCGCGGCGCGATGAGAAAGCCATGCCGGGGTCCGAGGCGACACGTGCAGCATTCGCCCCGAGGGAAATGAGCCCCGGGCGGCTTTTTTCACTTCCCTGCCGCTCATTCTCATTCCGGTGCAGTCAGTGCCGGTGTTGAACATGTCAGGCGCCCATCATGCCGAGGTTGCCCGAACGGAAGGCCGCGGCCATGGCCTTGGGCACCTCCGCTTCGGCGAGAACGACCTTGGCACGGTTTTCTTCGACTTTGGCCCTGTTCTCCGCGGCTTGGGCAATTGCCATGGCCCGGCGCTGCTCCGCCTCCGCTTGGAAGCGGCGCGTGTCGGCCTCGGCCTGGTCTACCTGGAGTTTGGCACCAATGTTATCGCCGACGTCGAGGTCGGCGATGTCTATCGACAGTATTTCGTATGCGGTTCCGGAGTCGAGCCCCTTGCCCAGAACGGCCTTGCTGATTCGATTGGGATTCTCGAGCACGGCCTTGTATGTTTGGGAGGACCCAATCGCGCTGACGATGCCCTCTCCGACGCGTGCGATGATGGTCTGTTCGGTGGCACCGCCGATTAGCTGCCGGATATTCGTGCGGACCGTGACGCGGGCCTTGGCTTTGATCTGGATTCCGTCCATTGCCACGGCGTCGATGGACGTCCTTCCCCGCACCGGGTCGGGTACGTCAATCACTTTCGGGTTTACGCTGGTGCTTACGGCGTCCGTAATGTCCCGCCCGGCAAGGTCGATGGCGCATGCCTTGTTCCACTCCAAGTCCAGAACGGCGCGGTTGGCGGCAATCATGGCGCGGGTGACGTTTCCGAGGCGCCCCCCGGCGAGGTAGTGACTTTCCAGGTCGTTGACGGTTATGTCGTGGATGCCGGATTTGACGAGCTGTATCTTGGCGAACACGACCGTGGTCATCTCGACCTTGCGCAGATACATGCCGATCAGGTCACTCATCCTCACACCGGCATTGCTCATAAAGGCCTGCAGCCACAAGCGCATGAACTGCGCGATGATGAAAAGGAAAGCAAGTAGGATCACGGCGCCGACGCCGCCGATAATCCACCAGCCGGACGAGCCCGGTAACTGCGCCAGAGAATATGGAAGGTTGTGATTCATCGACTCGATTCCCCGAGGCCGAAAACGCGGTCAGTTCATTCGCTGCTTCAAACCCCTTCGTATCTCACGCGGACTTGATTGCCAGGCGATGGTCCTCTTGCGGGGCCGGCACGCGCACGCGCCACGCGAGACCCAGCCATTTCATGACGCAAATCACGGAATAGCTCACGTCAAGCTGCCACCAGCGCAGGCCGTGCCGCGCGGACGTGGGAAACGCATGGTGGTTGTTGTGCCAGCCCTCTCCAAGGGCCAACATGCCGAAGAATATGTTGTTGCGGCTTTCGTCGCGGGTC
>Ga0326597_10011066_pt1 | contig 11984 bp, 10 predicted proteins | sample RVTome_12_FD_203789 | JGI IMG/M metagenome (GOLD analysis project Ga0326597, IMG submission 203789) | Soil microbial communities from uranium-contaminated site in the Upper Colorado River Basin, Wyoming, United States - RVT100D185 | ecosystem: Environmental > Terrestrial > Soil > Contaminated >... | reverse complement strand
GTCGCTTCCTGGACGATCCTGAAAAGCGCAGTCTCGACATGAGGCGGGAACCTATCGCGTGGTGTGTGGACCTGGATTGTGGATTCGATTCCCGTGGCCGCGAGCCTCGACTCGGTGTGCCAGCGGATGGCCGGGATCAACCCCATGTCGTCGAGCAGCATCGGCCTCAGATCAAGGATCAACCTGCGAGTCTCTTCCAGCAGCAGGCCAACTATTTGCTGCGCCTTCTTGAGCTGCTCGAGCGACACGCCGGACTCTGCAGGGAAAGTGTCGGAAGCTCGTCCAAGAGCGATCGAAAGGGCACCCAGTGTTTGGGCCGTCTCGTCGTGTAGCTCGCGCGCAAGGCGCGCCCGTTCCTCCTCCTGGGCGGAGATGATCCCGGAAAGGAGAGTACCGAGGCGGGCCGTCCGTTCCTTGACGCGGGTTTCGAGGACTTGATTGGCCACCTCGACCGACTCGTAGGCTTTCTTGATCTCTTGCCGCATCGATTCGAACCGATCTGCGAGGACTTCGAACTCGTCACGTGCCGCCACCTTGATCGGGCTGTCGAGATCACCACCCGCAATGCGCTCGGCGGCGAGGGTGAGCTGCTGTGTCGGTCTAACGACCGCCCTCGTGGTGGCCCAGGCAACCATCAACGACCCCACGAAGCTCACTGCACTCCACAGGAGCAACTGTTGCCTGAGGCCGCGCGGGAGAGCCAGCGCCACATCGATCGGTTGCTCGAGGATTAGGGTGAATCCGAATTCGGGTAGCGGAACCACCCCCATGACGTGGGCCCCGGCCGCCGATCCTGGTTTGACTAGATGCCGGAGAACCACCGGTTCGACCATTGGTGAACGCTCAAGGATGGCCGCGAAATGGGGGCTTAGTTCTCCCGGACGCTCGTCATCCCCGATGGCTAACACCACGTTTCCATTCAGGTCGAACACCTCGAGGTGATACGAGTCGTCGGGGCTCGACGGTACCGGACCCTCACCAGCGAGACGACTGTGCATGTAGTCCTCGGGAGCGAACGGCCGCGGCGAGTTGCGGGCAGCCAGGTGCACCAACATCCAGGATTGGCCGGGACCGGGCTCCAGACGTGTCGCCACCGTTGCGAAGCCGGACTCCTCGGAAGCGCCGAGGATCCGATAGGCGGTGTCGTCAGCACGGAGGCCGTCAGCACTGGCTAGCTCGGACACGAACGGGGCTCCGGCTTCCGCGAGCAGGCGCCCGTCCGAAGTGACCACCTGGATGCCGTCCGCATCAAAGAAGGCGAACGAGTCCGAAGCCGCGAGATGCTGCATCACGTCGGACACGAGCCGGTCGAGAACAGGACCTTCCCGGGCCTGGACAAGATCGCTTCCGTATCCCCGCACGTCGGCGGTCACGTGGATCATGTCCCGCTCGAGGGTCAACGCCAGGCTCTTGGCCGTGCCGAGGCGGGCCTCGAAGACAAGTTCCGTGGCCTGGTCGAGCGCACGCAGACCAGCGAAGATCAGCACGCCGAACATCAACATAAGTCCGCCGGTCACATACAGCATGATCCTTTGCCTGATTCCCATGTGACGCCTCCGGGCGCCACGCCGGCGCACGGGGGGTAGCGATGTCACGCTCATGGGTGCAGGACCCTCGGGCGACGAACCGTCCACCGACCCAGAGCAGACGGATGCGTTTTCCGAAATCTCAAGGCAAGTCGGCCTATGGCTGCCTCACGCCGTTTCGTCCGATGCCTTTCTCCCGAGCTGGTCGGGAAATGTTAAGGCCGCGATGTGGACACGCGCCAGCCCCAAGGCGCGCGTTCGGCCTGGTTCCAGCCGACACCTTCCCCAGCAGGCGGTCATCCAAGGGCGTCCGCACGCTTCATAAGCGATTGTCCCTGGGCCGACCCGGGTACCCACCCAGGGTCGCTGCATGCCCCAGTCCTCGACTGTCCTGCAGAGCCAACCTGGCGACCGCGACATGTGGGCGAGCAAAGTCCGCGTCATCGTCCGTCACCCGGCACGGGACGTTGTGGTGGAGGTGAGGGGTGGTGGGAGGTGAGGGTGTGGAACTGACGGAGCTTGTTTACACCGGGCTCTGGGTCTTCTGTTTTAGCCTCTCGTAGGGGGTTTGGCCGCCGAGGCTGCCGTGGGGTCGGTTGTAGTTGTAGAAGTCTTCCCATTCTTGGAGCTTGTGGTTGAAGAGCTCGGTTTGGTCGATGACGACCCCGTCGAGCATCCGGTAGAACTCTTCGGCGTCGATGCGGTGGGACCGTTCGACTTTGCCGTTGAGTCGGGGGGTCCTGGGTTTGATGTAGACGTGTCTGATCCCCCGATCCAAGACGTGGTAGTGGAATTGGCTGGCGAATTCGGCGCCGTTGTCGGTTTGGATCACCTCGACCGGGAACGGCAGTTTGGCCAAGAGGTAGTCGAGGAACTGGATGGCAGTGTTCTGGTTGCAACGGGGATAGATCCGCAGGACCCGGAGCCGGGTGCAGTCGTCGATGGCGGTGAACTGGTAGTAGCGCTTGCCGGCCCCCCCGATGGGGGTGATGAATTTGACGTCGACTTGGACCTGGTGGCCCGGCTGGGGCTTCTCGTACCGTTTCCACCTCCGCTGACGGGACTGGTGCCGTTGCGAGGCGGGGAGACGGTTGAGGTCGAGCCGTTTCAGGATCCGCCACACCCCCGACGGGCTGATCGTCACCTCGTGGTACCGCTTCAAATACATGGCGATCTTGTGAGGTCCGAAGTGGTAGTTCTGCCGGAGGTAGATGATCTTTCCCACCACCTCGGCGTTGGTGGCGTTGGGACTGACATGAGGCCGCGACGACTTGTCCCGGAGACCCTCGAGCCCCTTCTCCTCGAAGCGTCTCAGCCAGAAGCAGAAGGTTTGGCGGGTGATCCCGAAATACCGGCAGGTCTGGGAGACGTTGCCGCTCACCTCCCCAGCATGGCGGATGATCGAAAGACGCCCAGCGGCGTTCCTCGACACCTCTCGTTCCGTCATCGGTTCTCCTCATCTCTAGAGAACCCGAGATGTAAACAAGCTCCGTCAGTTCTAGAGCACCATTGCGGATCATTTCGCAGCCTCGTGCGGACCAAACGCGGACCAAACTATGTCATCATCTGGACCCGGTCGATGCCTGCCAATCCGGATCGTACGGTCCCAGCCGGAGACACACTAAGGATGCTTTTCGCGCCTCATTGAGCACCGCCCGCAATCTCGAGGTTGACGCCGGTCAAGTACGAAGCGTTATCCGAGAGAAGAAACATGACGCCCGATGCGACTTCGTCGACAGTACCAAAGCGCCGCATCGGAACCTGGCTGATCATCTGTACGGTTACTTCATCAGGTTCGGTGCTGTAGTACTGGGATCCAACACTGGCTTGCGCTTCAACCTGCCGGGTCCACATGCGGCCCGGCCCGATGAAGGCCGGCGAGATCGCGTTTACTCGTATTCCGTGAGGGGCAAGGTCCTTCGCTGCCGATAGCGTCAGACCTATCACAGCCGCCTTCGAGGCACTGTACGCGGACATGTTGGGCGCTCCCGCCACCCCCGCCATCGAGGCGCTATTAACTACCGACCCCTTGGATCCATTTTCGATCATCCGTCGGGAGGCATACGTGAGCACGTTGAGCGCACCAATCACGTTGACTTCAAATACACGCCGGGCGTCTGAGATTGGGTAGTTCTGAACTGGAACAAAGTCACCCTGGATACCTGCGTTGTTGAATACGAGCGTCGGAATCCCGAGCGTCGGGGCCATTTGGCCGAGTGCGTCGGCAACCTCGTTCTCATCGGACACGTCGAACTCAATCATCTCGATCTGTGGCGACGTCCCAAGTCGGAGGCACGCCTCTCTGGCTTCCAGCAGCTTGACGTGCGCGGATCCATGATCGGCGAGGGCAATCGAAGCGCCTTCGCTAGCCAGGCGGGCGGCGACCGCACGACCTATGTCGCCCGCGGCTCCCGTCACCAATGCGCAGCGTCCACTAAAGCCATTCATGAGCCCTCCCTGCATGGTCGACTGTGACAGTGCGCATCAATAGGCGCCGACCTTTACCGTTCCCCAAGCGAGAGGACGGCGTCGATTGTCGAGCGTACCCCGACAGAACGAAGCGATCTGAGCGCGATCTCAAAGGCCTCTACGAACCTTGGCTCGAGTGGGAGGTCGTCGCCAAACACCGACCGGTAAGCGAGAAATCTCGAGGGTTCCTTGGTTGACGCGGCGGCGTACGAACGGGCAGTTTCTAAATCGGGATCTGAGGCGTGGGATATGAACGCCCCGTTGTCAGCTACTCCCACCAGGTAGGCGCACCACCCTGCCAGCGCTAACGCCGAAAGGTTCACGGGTCCTCCGCGGGCGAGCTGGGCTCGCACCGTCGGGAGCAGAAACTTGGGGAACTTCGCAGATCCGTCGAGACACAGCCGAGAGATCTGGTCTCCGATCGCCGGATTGGAGAAGCGCTCGAGCAGCGACGACGTGTACGCGGGCACGTCGATTCCCGGTATCTCGGGGAGAACCGGACCGGCCTCGGACTCGAGGAACCGGCGGAGAAACCGATCGATCCTTGGCTCTGCCATGGCAGAGTCGACCCGCTCAATGGCCGCCAGCGCCGCCAGGTACGCCATGCATGAGTGGCCAGCGTTGAGCAGGCGGAGCTTCATGAGTTCGTAGGGCTCAACATCGGAGGTGACGGTCACGCCGACCTCCTCCCACGGAGGCCGATCACCCTCAAAGGAGTCTTCAATCACCCACTGTCGGAACGGCTCAGACACGACCGGCCAGCCGTCCGCGATGCCGTACTCCTGAGCCAACCAATCCCGGTCAGCGTCGGTTGTGGCGGGGGTGATCCGGTCCACCATGCTGTTGGGGAATTGAACCGTCCGCTCGATCCAATTGCGGAGTTTGGGATTGCGCTCCTCGGCCACCCCTAGAGTCGCGGTCCTTGTGACATTGCCATTGCCGATGACGTTGTCGCAGCTCACCACGGATAAGGGACCGGCTCCCTGCTGTTGGCGATGCTCTAAGGCGGCAACGACGATGCCGAAAGCACTATTAGGCCCGGCAGGCGCGGCCGAAGAATCGAACTGGCGCGTCTCTTCATCGACCGGGTATCCGCCTTCAGTCAACGTGAGCGACACGATGCGAGTGTCGAGGTGGGCGATGCGTCGGATCAGAGACCCGGTCTCGGGCGATGCGTGGATGTAATCGACGATGCTGCCAATAACCCTCACAGAGGTTTCGTTGCCGCTCCGGGTGATCAGCGCGTAGAGACCGTCCTGGCGTGCCAATACATCGGCCATGCGCCGGTCGGTCGGAAGCACACCGCTGCCCATGATTCCCCACGAGGTATGGCCGGCGGAACAGAGTTCGTCGACATACGTGGCCAGGTGGGCCCGGTGGAAGCCCCCGACCCCGATGTGGACGATTGACCGACGCAGTGCCCTTCGGTCGTACCGGGGCACTGAGACCCTCGGGTCGAGCCGACCGAGTGCTTGTTCCCGCAGCGGTATCGGCCCAGGTGGCGTGGCTTGATTCGACATGTCGTTCCTATACCAACATCAATCCAACCTGGCTTTGTTGGACTATCTTAGAAATATTCCATATTGTGTTGCAAACGGACATAAACCCAACTATAACGGATGGAGCGGCCTTGAGGCTTGGCTCAACTGCATGAGTGCGGCCCCGAGGCAGACGCTCAACCGAAAGGAGTGCTCGATGACAAGAAGCCCGAATAGGTTCGCTTCGAAGGTCAAGATTCCCGCCCTATTAGCTGCACTGGCCATGGTTGCGACCGCATGTGGGGGTTCCGGCGGAGCCACGACGGGCCCAGGGACCACGGCAGTCGGCAGCACCGCCGCACCAGGCGACCGGAGCCTGAACGTGGCCATCGTCGGCAACCCCCAGATGGAGGACATCGCCAGCCTCACACCGGACTTGTTCACCGCGGAGACCGGCATCGCAGTCGAGTACACAGTCCTGGTCGAGCAAACCCTTCGCGAGATCGTGACTCGTGACGTCGGTGTCGGCGGTGAGCAATTCGATGTGGTCATGATCGGCATGTTCGAGGCGCCCCAATTCGGGGCCAACGGCTGGTTAGTCAACCTCACTCCGTACGCCGAGGCCGACACCGCTTACAACTTCGCGGACCTGATCCCGACAGTGCGAGACGGCTTGTCCTTTGAAGGTGGCATGTACGCGGCACCGTTCTACGCCGAGTCGTCCTTCGTGATGTTCCGACAGGATGTCCTCGACGCCGCAGGTCTTGAAATGCCCGCCGCCCCAACCTGGGACGAGGTGGCAGAGATCGCTCGGGCGGTCGACTCGGACGAGATGGCAGGCATATGCCTGCGCGGCAAGCCCGGATGGGGCGACCTGGGTGCGGCGTTTACGACCGTGGCAAACACCTTCGGAGCTACCTGGTGGCTGGCGAATCCCGATGGCTCGATTGGCGCTGCCCAGATCGATCAACCCGAGTTTGCCGAGGCGTTGAATTTCTACGTCGACCTGCTGAACGATGCCGGTGAAAACGATGCGGCCAACGCCAGTTTTAACGAGTGCTTGGGTCTCTATCTAGATGGCAAGGTCGCCATGTGGTACGACGCCACCGTGGCCGCCGGTCTGCTGGAGGCAAGCGACAGTGCTGTGAAGGGTCTCAATGGGTACGCCCTGGCGCCTACCAAGGTGACAGACACCTCAGGCTGGCTGTGGGCATGGGCACTAGCGATTCCACAGAACGCCCCCGATCCCGACACGGCCTGGGAGTACATCAGTTGGGCCACGAGCGCCGACTACATCGCTGCAGCCGGTGAGGCATTGCCCGGCGGCTGGGCGGCTGTGCCGCCCGGAACCAGACAATCCACCTACGACAATCCGAACTATCAGGAAGCTGCCGCTGCCTTCGCCAGCAAGACCTACGACGCCATGTTGGCTGCTCCCGTCAATAACCCTGGGACCACACCTCGACCCGGTCTGCCGGGCGTACAGTTCGTTGGTGTGCCGGAGTTTCAGGACGTTGGCACCCGCTGCACTCAGGAGTTCTCCGCGGCAATCGCCGGCAGTCAGAGCGTCGACGACGCCCTGGTCGCTTGCCAGGCGATCGCATCGGAGGTCAGCACCTGAGTTCACCGGAGGAGAGTTCGCAGTAACGAGATCGAACTGAGCAGGAGGGCAGAGGAAGCATGACAGCCGCCACCGCAGGAATCTCCCGTGATACCGAGCGGACCCGGCGCCGTGAGGGGTGGCTCCGCCGCCTTCCCCTGCTTCCCGCTCTCCTGTTCACGATTCTCGTAACTCAGTTGCCCTTCTTATTCAACATCTACTTCAGCCTCACAAAGTGGAAGGTGGTCCCCCCACAACCCCGGACGTTCAACGGCATCGGTAACTACACGGCGCTGTTTGGCAACCAGTTCTTCCGAGAGGCCGTCGTGACCAGCGCCGTGATGACCATCTCGGCGGTGGTGCTGTCGGTGCTGCTGGGAATGGGGCTCGCCCTCCTGCTCGATCGCCAGTTCTTGGGTCGAGGATTTCTACGGACGTTGCTCATCACACCATTCCTGATCATGCCTGTGGTGGCGGCGCTCATCTGGAAGACCCAGATCTTGCACTCGGTATACGGCGTCTTGAACTGGGTCCTCGCGCGATTGGGTGCGGAACCGATCGAGTTCGTCAGCCGGCTTCCACTCTGGTCGGTAGTGGCCGTGCTCGTTTGGGAGTGGAGCCCGTTCATGATGCTGATCATCCTGGCGGGTCTGTCGGGCCAATCAACCGACTCCCTCGAGGCGGCCCGTGTGGACGGCGCATCGAGCACGACGATCTTCTTCCGCATCACCCTGCCCCAATTGCGGCCGTTTCTCGAACTCGGCGCGCTGCTCGGTTCGATCTATCTCATCCAGGTGTTCGACGAGATCCAGGTACTCACCGGTGGTGGACCGGGCTCCACCAACGTGCCCTACTTCGTCTACCAACGGTCGATCGGCGGTGGATGGGACTTCGGCCAGGCCGCGGCATACAGCAATGTCGTTGTTGTCGCCGCGATTGTGCTCGCCACCCTCGGCCTCCGAACGCTGTCGGGTCTGCTCCCCAAGGAGGGCTCGGAATGAGCGACGTACGCATGGTCGGTCAACGGCGGTGGACGGCGGTCCTGCTGACGATGGCTGCCTGGCTCGTCGGGCTGACCTTCTTCTTCCCGGTGCTGTGGATGCTACTCAACGGTTTCAAGACCGAAGCCGATGCCAATACCTCGCCGAAGTTGGTGTTCGCCCCGACCTTGGAGCAGTACCGCACCGTGACGACCCAAACCGAGGGACTCCTCGGATTCCAGGAGGCCTTTCTCAATTCTCTCGTGATCGTCGGAACCTCAACTCTGCTCGTACTGGCCTTGGCGATTCCGGCCTCCTATGCCCTCTCGATCCGCCCTGTGCAGAAATGGCGCGATGTGTTGTTCTTCTTCATCTCTACCAAGTTCCTACCCATCGTCGCCGGCATCCTTCCCCTTTGGATCATCGCCCGGAACCTCGGCCTCTTGAACACCCGGACTGTTCTCATCATCCTCTACACGGCGGTCAACCTTCCGATCGCCATTTGGATGCTCCGATCGTTCTTCGCCGAGGTACCCCGGGCCCTCGTGGAGGCCGCGCAAATCGACGGAGCGAACCTCCGGCAGCAGATCGTCAACGTGATGCTGCCGATCGTCGCCCCCGGTGTCGCCGCTACCGCGCTGCTGGTGGTGATCTTCGCCTGGAACGAGTTCTTCCTGGCCGTGCAACTCAACCCAGCCGCAGGCTCCACAATCCCGATCTGGGTCACATCGAACGTCAGCACCCGCGGCCAGTTCCTGGCCAAGCTGTCGGCCGCTTCCACTCTGGCCACGCTGCCGGTGGTGATTGCAGGGTGGGTGGCCCAAAAGCGGATGATCCGGGGCCTGGCCATGGGCGCCGTCAAGTGAGTCCGAGGTTTCCTTCGCGTCCACCGAATTGATGGTGACTCGCCGATAAGGACCGTCGGCTGAAGCCGGGATGACCGGACCCATCAAATAGAATGGGCTGCCGTGGTTGAAGGAGGAGCAGATAAGCGACAAGACCAACACTCGGAATGGGCTATTCCAAGTCGAACGTCAGGAACAGATAGTCGAACTCGTCCTCAGGAACGGAAGCGTCGATGTCACCGACCTCGCCGACCGATTCGACGTCACCACCGAAACCATCCGCAGGGATCTCACCGACCTGCAAAAGGCCCGTCTGATTCGACGGGTCCACGGTGGCGCAGTTCCCTGGCGTAGTTGGCTGTTCGAGCCCAAACTCGAGGTGCGCCGAGGACAAAATGCCGAAGAAAAGCAACGGATCGCCAAGGTCGCCCTCGAGGACGTGCCAGAGCAGGGATCAATAATGATCGACTCCGGCAGCACCACCGCCCACTTCGCCGACCTGCTCTCGCTCGACCGTCAGCTGACCGTCATTACCAACTCGATACCGATCATCCAATCGCTCGCCGCCAGCGACCAAATGGAACTCATAGTCATCGGAGGCACCCTGCGGAAAAACACCATGGCCCTCGTCGACGCCAGTGGTGCTGACACTCTGCACGACATCAGCGTCGACGTGCTGTTCATCGGCTGTGACGGTGTTTCCCTGGAGCGGGGATTCACAACCCCTTACCGAGATGAGGTGACGATCAAGCGGGCCATGATGGCCTCGGCCCGGCGGATAGTGATGATGTTCGACCACTCAAAGATCGGCAACGATCAGCTCCTCCGGTTTGCCTTCATCGACGATGTTGACCACATTGTCACTGGAGGTGAAGTTGACGAATCCACCATCGCCCGCCTCCAGGAAAAGGGACCAACGGTCACGCTTGCATAAGCAAATAGAGCCGACCGAGTCTGCCGCGACCCCACGGGAACTCGAGGCAATTGCGGTGGACGTCTCGACTCACGCCGCCGACGTAGTACGGCGGAGCCTTGGACATGCTCGCATAGTGGGCACCAAGACCACCCCGACCGACGTCGTCACCGCCACCGACCTCGATGTCGAAAACTTCATCCGACAGGCGCTCTTAGCGCGAACACCCGGCGCCTCAATCACTGGCGAAGAACACGACACACTCATCGGCCACACGACTATCGAATGGGTGATCGATCCGATCGACGGGACTGTGAACTTTCTTTACGACCTGCCAGCGGTAGCTGTGTCGATCGCGGCGAAAGTCAACGGAGCGGTCATCGCTGGAGCAGTAGCCGATGTCGTTCGGGCCGAGATCTTTAGCGCCGCGGCCGGCCAAGGAGCACGACGCAACGGCCACGAAATCTACCCAAGCTCCGTGACCATACTGGCCGACGCGCTAGTCACGACCGGGTTTGCGTACCTCGCGGAACATCGGGCCCAGGAGGCTGAAGTTTTCAAGCGGGTCCTACCGAACGCTCGCGACATCCGCTGTTTCGGTTCAGCCGCGCTTCACCTGTCCTGGGTAGCGTGCGGGCGGGTCGACGCTTTCTATGAGCGAGGTTTGAACGAGTGGGACGTCGCGGCCGGTGCCCTTCTGGCAACAGAGGCAGGAGCCCATCTCGAGCCTGCTTCGCCAAACAACGGGGACGTCGTGATGGCAGCGAGCGCCGGAATCTTCGAACAATTACGCAACCTGGTGGTTGGTTAGAGCCGGATAGGTTGCCGCGTCTGTGCGCGACGCAATGCTGCGGCGAGAACCGACTCGTCGGAAATGTTGCCACCGTCTCTCCAGGCTTTCCAAATGAGGAGGAGGTCGCCCTTTGGAACTGGCTCCGCCAGCCGCGCCGCCGCAACCGCTGCTTCCCACGACACAAGGTCGCGCTCGTCGATCGAACGTCGTGCCAGTATCAGTGACAGATATTCACCGTGCAGCACTCTCAGGACCTCAGTGCTCGCGCCGTCAAGGTGATGCATATCGAGCTCTCCTGTTCGCTGTGGTCGCATCAGCAAGGAACTTCTAGCAATGTCCGCTACCGGGTTCCCGGCTGAGGCATCGAACCAGTCAATGAGCACCATGCCGCGGCTCGACATCAGGATGTTTCTAGGATGCATGTCGCCGTGACAGAGCGCAGTCCCTGTAGGCAACCCGTCGACGAGATGAACCGCCGCCTTTCGATCTTCTTCTGTCAACAGATCGGCGCGGCCGACGTTGACCCTTAGCCGGGTCGGCAGATCCGGTAGCCCAGCTGGCGCGGTGAAGGAGTGCAAGTCGCATTGAAGGTCGACGAGCGCACGAACTAGTCGCTGAAGGTCGTTCCGGGAGCTCAGCATCTGTTCCCACATCGTTGCGCCATCGACTCTCTCGAACACAATCCCGGGCCGCCCCTCGACGACCACAACGTCCTCCACGGCCGGAACCGGGAGCCCCGCCTCGTGCATTAGTCCAGTGATCTCGGCTTCAAGGTGTGCCCAATGCCCAGGAACATGAGGGCGCAGAACCTTGACAACAGTCGTTTGCGACCACGACAGAACGTCCGAGGTATTTCCCCGAGCAATCAGATCACCGCGCCTGTGGGCCGGGCTGCTCATCCTCGACAGTATGCCGAATCGTGATGAATCGTGCCTGGCACAGCTGTCGTGGTGGCCGCGGTTCGCAGTACCTGTTTGGCGCGGAAAAGCGGCGCCATGGGAGCTGTCGCAAACCTCGGTGGGTCCGACAACGAGTAGGCAGGTCAACTAATCGCGGGAACTCATCCCGGTAAAACGAGTCGAAGGCCAACAGCCCCCGGACAACCGGAAGCTAGTCTTCGAGCTCGATTCCCGGTTGGTGGTTCACTCGAGCCATGTCCTGACACACTCGAACAGCTGACGTCGTACGTTTACACGTTCCCAACAATCTGCGCTGACTAGGTGTTCATGCGTTATCCCGCAGAAGCCGAGACCGGTGGCACGACCAATCTCCCCTGCTGGGAGATCTCGACCGTGTTCCCGGTCACCCGCACCTCCACCTGCTGGCGTCGGAAGCGGTGGCCGACCCGGTAGGTGAAGGCGGCGAAGGAGACGTTGCCCG
>Ga0326597_10011065_pt1 | contig 11984 bp, 5 predicted proteins | sample RVTome_12_FD_203789 | JGI IMG/M metagenome (GOLD analysis project Ga0326597, IMG submission 203789) | Soil microbial communities from uranium-contaminated site in the Upper Colorado River Basin, Wyoming, United States - RVT100D185 | ecosystem: Environmental > Terrestrial > Soil > Contaminated >... | reverse complement strand
TGCCGGCCTCGCTCGTGGACATCAGGCGCGTCCAGGATCTCGACGAGTTCCTCGGGAAAGAGCTTCGGTGCAAGGTGATCGAGCTCAACCGCTCCCGCAACAACGTCGTTCTCTCGCGCCGGGCCGTGCTCGAGGACGAGCGCAAGGAGATGCGCCAGGCGATCCTCGACCGACTCAACCCGGGCGACGTGATCGAAGGGCAGATCTCCAACATCGTCGACTTCGGCGCGTTCGTCGACCTCGACGGAATGGACGGGCTGATCCACATCTCGGAGCTGTCGTGGAGCCATGTCAACCATCCGTCCGAGGTGCTCGAGATCGGTCAGACCGTCAAGGTGAAGGTGCTCGACATCGATCGAGAGCGGCAGCGGATCTCGCTCGGCTTGAAGCAGACGCAGATGGATCCCTGGCAGCAGGTCCTCGACTCCTACCGCGAGGACGACGTCGTCGAAGGCCGCGTGGCGAAGGTCGTCACGTTCGGCGCCTTCGTCGAGATCCTCCCCGGCGTCGAGGGGCTCGTCCACATCTCCGAGCTTGCGGCGCACCATGTCGAGAACCCGCGCGAGGTCGTCGCGCAGGGGCAGGCGGTCAACGTCCGGATCCTCGAGATCGACGGCGAGCGCCGGCGCCTCTCCCTCTCCCTGAAGCGTGTCGAGGAGGGCGACCAGCCCGTGCCTCGCGCCGACGGGGCGGAGTCTGTGCACACCATGCCCAATCTGATCCTGTCCGAGGAGGCGTTCCCGGCTGGTGGCGCTTCAACGGAGCTTGCTGACGCCGAGGACATCGAGATGGGCGACCTGGAAGTCGAAGTCGAAGTCGAAGTCGAAGTCGAAGCTGAAGTCGAAGCTGAGCGCTTGCCCGAGGCCGAGCTCGAGCCCGAGCTCATGCCCGAAGCCGAGGTCGAAAGCGGGGCCGAGACCGACGAGCCCGAGGACGCTGAAGAGCTGTCCGAGGAGCCGACCCTCGAGGTCGTCTCCGATCAGGTCGATACGAACTGAGACTGGGGTCAGACCCCACGTCTCGCCCACTCGCGGTCGCGATCACCGGTGGGATCGGTGCCGGGAAGTCGACGGCGCTCGAATGCTTTCGTCGTCACGGCGCAGCGACGGTCTCGAGCGACGAGATCGTCCACCACCTGCTCGCGACGGATCCGGACGTGAAGCGCGCTCTCGTCGAACGGCTAGGCGAGGAGATCCTCGGTGAGGACGGTGCGCCCGACCGCGAGCGAATCGCGATTCGCGTCTTCAAGGATCGAGAGGCGCTCGACGTCCTCGAAAAGTTCCTGCACCCGCTCGTGTCGCGGGAGTACATGGCCTGGCGCGACCAGCTCAGCGCTCTCCCGGAACCGCCCGCGGTTTGCGTGACGGAGGTTCCGCTGCTGTTCGAGGTAGGTGCGGAGGAGCGCTTCGACAAGGTGGTCGTGATCACGGCGCCCGCGAAGCTTCGGGAGGCGCGTCGAGGCGGCCGCACCGACGACCGGGAGGACAGGCTGATCTCCGATCGTGAGAAGCTGAAGCGCGCCGACTTCTCCTATGTCAACACGGGAACGCCGGACGAGCTCGACGCCTGGGTCGAGGGTGTGATGGCTACGCTGGTCCAGAGCGACCCCGACAAAGCCAAGTAACAGACTGGCGAGGGCTACGACGCGTGAAGTACCTGATCGCCTTTTTCGTCCTCTCGCTCGGAATTGCCGGTGCGGCCGCCTGGGCCCACGAGTCCGAGCCCGACTGGTACCTGCGGACGCGCTACCCGCTCGAGTACGCCCATATCGTCCGCGGTTACGCGAAGCACCACGATCTCGATCCCGCGCTTCTCGCTGCCGTCATCTACGCCGAGAGCCGGTTCGACCCGAACGCCCGCTCGACGGCCGGTGCTGTCGGCCTGATGCAGCTCCTTCCCGACACGGCCAAGGGAATCGCGCTTCGGACGGGCGGCACGCAGTTCGTCGTCGCCGACCTCCGGGACCCCGAGATCAACGTCCGCTACGGCTCGTGGTACCTCGACCATCTGCTCGACCGTTACGGCGGTTCGACGCTCGCGCTCGCCGCGTATCACGCAGGCCAGGGCAACGTCGATCGCTGGCGACGCGAGGGGTCGGGGATCGCGTTCCCGGAGACTCGCGCGTACGTGGCCGAGGTCGTGAGACTCAGGCGCGTGTATGAGCAGGCGTATCCGCGCGAGCTCGCGAGTTGAGCCTCTCGATGCCCCCGGGCGCGAGGCCGACGTTCGCGACGGTCTCGCGATGACTCGCTATGAGATCGGCGATCGTTCCCCAGCGAAAGTCGCGCAGAAGTGATGTCCAGCGCGCTTCGGTCCTCTCGATGTTGAGGTAGTGACGTATCCGCTCACTGCGCCTGAGGCCGCTCACGCGCGGCTGGCCTGCATCGAGCTCCCACGGGTGAATGTAGAAGACGTACGGCTTCCCCGAGTCGAGGATTCGCTTGACGCCGTGCTTGAACGCGGGATACGGGATCAGCCGGAAATACCCACCACCTGCCCACGGAAGCGCGTGAGTCCCGACCGTGAGGCATGACAGGCTGACCTCTGTGAGGCCACTGTGGCTCGTGACCGGATGCGTCCCCTGAAGCGTGGATGGCCTGCCGTACCGCGAGTGGCCGATCGTGGTCGGGAAGTGCGACGAGTCGTAGACGTAGCCCACGTCTTGGAGGATGGGCAGGGCCCAGTCGGTGACCGAGAAGCTGGGCGCTCGGTAGCCGCGCACAGGTTGACCCGAGATGTCCTCGAGGAGCCCTTTCGACCGCTCGACGTCGACTCGAAACGCGGCTCGACTCGACTCGTGAACCAGCTCGTGGTCGTATCCGTGTGAGGCAACCTCGTGACCGGCGTCCGCGATTCTGCGTACGAGCTGCGGTGCGCGTTCCGCGACCGATCCGAGGACGAAGCAGGTGGATCGCACGCCGAAGTCGGCCATCAGTTGAAGCATCCTGTCCATCGACGTCTCGACTCGAAGCTGGCGCGCGTGCCAGGTGTCGCGCGGAACGGCTCGCCTCAGGTTCTCGACGTGGAACCAGTCCTCCACGTCGATCGACATGGCGGCCGCACGATCGGACCGATCGGCTGAGCCATCGGCCGGCATCACGGGCGATGGTTGCCGTCGAAGCTCAGCGACGATGACGTTCTGACCTCACGCCTCGGAAGCGGCCTCGAACGGAGGTGTGCGCGGCTAACGTCCACCCCGCCTGAACAGCAAGACTCCGAACGTCTTCAGGAGGATCAAGGCGTCCAGTGCGAGGCTGCGATGCTTGAGGTAGTAGAGGTCGTACGAGAGCTTGGTCGCCGCCCCAGAGATGTCGGCTGTGTAGGCGAAGTGCACCTGTGCCCAGCCGGTGATTCCCGGCTTGAGCAAGTCGCGCCGGCTCCAGAACGGAACGTGCTCCCCGAGCACGTCCAGAAACTCGGGACGCTCTGGCCGAGGGCCGACGATGCTCATCTCGCCCCGGATGACGTTCCAGAGCTGGGGGAGCTCGTCGAGACGAGTCTTCCGCAGCACGTTGCCGATGGGCGTCGCGCGGGGATCGTTCGCGCTGGCCCACACGGCGCGGCCGGATTCCGCATCGGGAACCATCGTGCGGAACTTCAGGATCTCGAAGAGCTCGCCTCCCTCGCCGACTCGGATCTGCCGGAAGAACACAGGCCCGCGCCCTGAGCAGCGAATGAGCACGGGAACGAGGGCGAAGAACGGCGAGGCCAGGACGAGTGCGATCGATGCCACGACCACGTCGAAGGTCCGCTTCGCGCGTGCCGAGTAGTTCTGGTGCCGGATCTCGAGAACACTGGCGAACCACGAAGGGGACGCGCTGCGACTGTCGACGCGGTGAAGGGCACGCTCGTGGAACTCGGGCGTATCCAGGACGTGGACGGAGGTCATCCCTGCTGCGAGGAGCCGGTCCGCCGTTTCAGCCCGCGAGCCGTACGAGCACACGAGCACGTCCGTTCGGTTTCGCCGAACGATGTCGATGAGCTCTGACGTGTCTCCGAGCGACTGCGCGCCGTTCGAGTGGATCCCGTTCACGTAGTCCTCGACGACGCCGATGCACTCGAACTCGCGATTCCGCGCATCCGTCAGCTCGTACGCGAGGTTCCGCGTGTCGTCGTCGGGGTCGAGCAGGACGACACGGTGTGCCGGGTCGAGAACCCTTGCGGCAGCGACGTAGAACACCACAGCCAGCAGGAAGACGCAGCCCGCCATGACGAGCAGCTGGCCGTTCGAGATGAGGAGGTCGAGAGCCCAGAAGTTCAAGAGCGAGATCGCAGCGAGCCCGAGAACCGTGCCCGCAACTGCGGCGACGATCGGCCCGATCTCGAGCTCGCGGGCGAGATGAGCGCTCCGCCGCAGGCTCACGAACCAGATCGTGGTGATCGCCACGGTGAGCCCGACGAGGCTGAGTCCCCAGATGTTCACCTGTGTCGCGAGGAGGACGGCGGTGAGGCAGCCGATCAACCCCCCAAGGGCGATGCGCGCTGACAGCTCACGGTGAGGCGAGCGCTCGCGGCGCGGCCACTCGATCTCGAGCGTTGGCGCGTAGTCGAGCGTCGCCGAGTACTCGAGCGTCGTGGGTCCGCCGACGTCCTCGTGAGCGATGATTCCTTCGGTCACGCGTCGCCCTTCCCCGGCGCGCCGCGAGGTGAGAAGGGCGTTGCGGATGACCGCGCGCGAGGCGATCCGGGACGCACGCCGAACGGCGCACGACACGGCTCAGGCGTGCAGATCGCGCGCGCGGCCGCACAGCCGCTTCGCGGTCGGGTCGTCTCGACCCAAGGCCCCAGTACCCCCAACTCGTCCTCCCCCGAACTCTTTAACCTTCCCCTCACAGGAGATTGCCCGGATGGGCGCATGAAGTCAACCCCCCGCAGGTCCTGGAAATTCGCAACGAGCTTCTTGGACGATCGAGACAGGGGTGAAATGGGCGTGTATCGCCATTGGCGCGCGACGTGGATTCGTCCACCTCGGTTGACGCAAAGTGCGGAAATCGCGGGCAGCATGGGCCCGACGTCCTTGCGTCCACGTGGGTTTCGTTCTACCCTCAACTATCGCCGCAGTCGAGGACGCGGCAGAGAAGGGGAAGGGGTGTGTGACCAACGGGAAGGTCGCCTGTGCTCGCTCGCGGGTGACGCGCGAATCGTCTAGTAGACGGCGGCTGCGTTCCCCCGTTCGGCTCGCTACGCTCGGGCTCTCCGCCCTAGCCGTCGCTTTCGCGGTCTCGGTGGTCTCGGCAGCCGCCGCACCGAACGCGGGGCGTCAGCAAGCGGGCTCGAGCTCCATGCGGCAGGCTCGGGTGCTCGAGTCTGACAGGACAGGTATCTCGTCGCCTGTGGGCCTGGCCTTTTCGTCCGCGAGTGAGTCGTTCTTCGTCATCGGTGCGCGTCCTGGCGGTGCCTCGGCAGACACCGAGGTCGTGAGACTCACTCCGTTCGAGCTCTCGCCGGTATCGGACAGGAGGGGCTCGGCGCACATTGCCGCCGCGGTCAGAGACCCGGTCAACCTCGCGTTCGACGCTCGCTACACCCGCCTGCTTCTGCTCGACAACGCCGACCGCTTGCTCGAGGTGCTCCCTGACTCGGGCGGCGATCTCGATCCGAGGACGCTTGTTCGTCGAGATGCTCTGCGCCTCGATCTTCGTGACCCGCAGGGGATGACCGTCGATCCGGCGAGCGGCGTCGTGTTCGTGCTCGATGCAGCGCAGCCGCGGATCGTGCGCATCGAGCCGGACGCGAGTGGAAGCTTCGACGCGGCGACCGTCTCCGAGGTCGACCTGCGGTCGAGCGGTGTCAGCGGGGTCCGCGGTCTCGCATTCGATCCGTCCACCGGCCATCTCCACGTCGGCAGTGCGCAGGGGCTCGCGGAGTTGACCACCTCCGGGGACACGGTCACGACGCGCGACCTGTCCCCGCTCGGTCTCGCCAAGCCCGCGGGCATGGCCTTCGCTCCGAGCGGTGACCAGACAGACGATTCGGCCGCGCTTTCCGTATACGTCGCGGACAGCGGCACGGCCCAGGGCACGGGCCAGATCGTGGAGCTGTCGCTCACACCGCTCGTGGCGCCCCCGCCGATCGACTTCACGTCCTTGCTCGAGAACACGGTGAACATGGGGGGGCTCACGCCGCCCAGTACCGATCCCTCGGGGATCACCTACGTCGCCGCGAGCGACCGCCTTCTGATCAGCGACGGAGAGGTCGAGGAGACCGTCAACGGCATCACCCACTTCGCGGGAGCGAACGTCTGGGAGCTGAACCGGGCGGGGTTGACCCTCAATCGCACCGCGAACATCTCGAACGTTCCTCCAGGTGTCGTCGTTCCCGTGACGAACGAGCCGGCCGGGGCGGCGTTCAATCCGACCAACGGGCACTACTACTTCTCCGCGGACGACGGGAAGAAGGTCTTCGACGTGAACCCGGGAGCGGACGGGCTCGTCGGCACCGCCGGGGACACCGTTACGTCTTTCGACACACTCGCCGCCGGAAACAGCGATCCCGAGGGTGTGACCTACGACACGTTCAGCGGCCACCTGTTCGTCGCCGACGGTCTCAACAGGCAGATCTACGAGTACACCACCGCGGGAACGCCCGTCAACAACTTCGACACCGCGCAGTGGGGAGTCGAGGACCCCGAGACCGTCGAGTTCAATCCGGACAGCGGCACGCTCTTGATCTTGAGCGACCAGTCGAACACAACTCCACCTGCGCCCGTCATCGTCGAGACGACGACGAGCGGCACGCTGGTCCGGACGATAGACGCGTCGGCCTCGGGTGCGTTCAAGCCCGCCGGCCTCGCCTACGCGCCCGCGAGCGACGGAACCGGCACCAAGCGCTTCTACATCGTCGACCGGGGCGTCGACAACAACTCGGATCCGAATGCCGTCGACGGCAAGCTCTACGAGATGACAACGCCGGCCCCGGGGACGCCGGCGAACACACCGCCTGTGGTCAACGCCGGTACTGACCAGTCGGTCGTCCTGCCCGCGAGCGCCAACCTCAACGGGACCGCCACGGACGACGGCAACCCCGCGCCGCCCTCGCTGACTACCACCTGGACGCAAGTCAGCGGCCCGCAGACGGTCACCTTCGGCAACGTCAACGCGCTGAGTACGACCGCAAGTGTCCCCATCCCGGGCGTGTACGTCGTGCGCTTGACCGCGAACGACGGTCAGTTCTCGGCCTTCGACGACGTCACCCTCACCTTCACCGGCACGGGCAGCGCCGAGGTGGTCGACGTGAGGGTGAACGCGAACGGCGACGATGCGGAAGAGATCGCCGGCGGCACCGTACAGCGGGGGGACGGCGACCTCGACATGATGACCGACACGACGGGTACCGGCAGCCCGAAGGTCGTCGTCGGCATGCGCTTCAACGCCATCACCGTCCCGCAGGGGGCGAGCATCAGCAACGCCTACGTGCAGTTCCAGGCCGACGAGGCCGATACGGCGGCCACCACGCTCACGATCAAGGGCGAGGCCGCCGACAACGCTCTCGGGTTTTCCACCACTCTGTTCGATGTCTCGTCGAGGCCGACGACGGCAGAGTCAGCCCTCTGGACGCCCCCCACGTGGGCGGCGCCGGGCGACGCCGGGTTCGACCAGCGCACATCGAACATCGCCGCGGTCATCCAGGAGATCGTCGGCCGGTCCGGCTGGGCGAGCGGTAACTCGCTCGTCCTCTTCGTCACAGGCAGCGGCGAGCGGGTCGCCGTCGCGCACAACCTGAATCCCCTCGTCGCACCCCTGCTCCACGTCGAGTGGAACACCGGGGGCGGCAATGCGGCGCCAGTCATCACCTCCAACGGGGGCGGTCCCACCGCCGCCGTGTCGCCGGCCGAGAACCAGACCGGCGTGACCGACGTCGACGCCGCCGACGCCGATCTCGACCCGCTCACGTACTCGATCTCGGGCGGCGCCGACTCCGCCCGCTTCGCGATCGACTCCTCGACCGGGGTCCTGACGTTCTTGGTCGCTCCCGATTTCGAGGCGCCCGCGGACGTCGGCCTGAACAACGTCTACGACGTCGTCGTCTCGGTCGTGGACGGCAACGGCGGCTCCGACTCGCAGGCGATCGCGGTGACGGTCCAGAACGTCAACGAGTTCCCACCCGTGATCAGCTCGAACGGCGGCGGCCCGACGGCATCCATCGCCGGGCCCGAGAACTCCACAGCGGTCACCACCGTCGCGGCAACCGACGGCGACAACGTCCCGCTCATCTATTCGCTCTCCGGGGGCGCCGACATCGGCGACTTCACGATCGACCCGAGCACGGGTGTCCTGACGTTCACCACACCGCCGGACTTCGAGGCGCCCGCGGATGCGAATCCGCCCTTCAACTTCTACGAGGTCACGGTTGAGGCCTCCGACGGCAGCCTCTCGGATACCCAGGCGCTGACGGTGGAAGTCACCGACGTGGTCAGCGAGACGAACGCTCCGCCCGTCGTCGACGCCGGCATCGACCAGACGATCATCCTGCCCTCGGGAGCGAGCCTCGACGGGACCGTCAGCGATGACGGCCTGCCGAACCCGCCGGCCGCCGTGACCACCACTTGGTCGATGACGAGCGGGCCCGGCACCGTCACGTTCGGCAACGCGAACGCAGTCGACACGACCGCCACCTTCTCCGTGGACGGCATCTACGTGCTCCGCCTGACCGCCGACGACAGCGTCGCGAGCGCCTTCGACGAGCTCAGCGTCACCGTAAACCCGAACAACGTCCAGACCCTGGACGTTCGGGTGTCGGTGGGTGCGGACGACGCGGAGGAGCGAACCGACAACTCGGTGGTGCTCGGGAATTCCGACCTCGACATGATGACCGACAGTGAGGCGAATCTCGTGGTGGGAACGCGCTTCAGGGCAGTGACGATCCCAGCGGGCGCCACTATCACCAATGCGTACCTGCAGTTCCAGGCCAGCGGGGTCAGCTCGGTGCCGACCTCGCTCACGATCAAGGGCGAGGCGGCCGACAACCCGCCCGTGTTCACGACCGGCGTTGCGAACCTCTCCTCGAGGCTGACGACGACGGCGTCCGCGACATGGACGGTCGATCCGTGGCTGGTCGTGGACGCCGCAGGGCCAGCTCAGCAGAGTTCCAGTCTCGCCGGGATCATCCAGGAGATCGTGAACCAGCCGGGCTGGCTGAGCGGCAACTCGCTCGTCCTCCTCGTCACCGGGAGCGGTACCAGGGCCGCCAGGTCGTTCAACAGTCTCGCAGGCGTCGCTGCGCCCCTGCTCCACGTCGAGTGGAGTACGGGCGGGAACCAGGCACCCTCCGTCAACGCCGGCCCCGACCAGACGATTACGCTGCCCGCGGGCGCGACACTCGACGGCACCGTCACCGACGACGGCAATCCCAACCCGCCCGGAGCGGTGACGACCACCTGGTCGCAGACGAGTGGGCCCGGTACCGTCACGTTCGGAAATGCGAGCGCGGTCGACACGACCGCGACCTTCTCGGCGGCCGGCACGTACGTGCTGCGCCTCACGGCCTCAGACAGCGACCTCTCGGCCTTCGACGAGCTCACCGTCGCCGTGAACCCGGCCGGGACCAACCAGCCGCCCGTCGTCAGCGCCGGTCTCGATCAGACGATAACCCTGCCTGCGGGCGCGACGCTCGACGGCACCGTCACCGACGACGGCCTGCCTGCACCGCCAACCCTCACCACCACCTGGTCGCAGACGAGTGGGCCTGGCACTACCACCTTCGGGGATGCAAGCGCGGTCGACACAACCGCCACCTTCTCGGCTGCCGGCACCTACGAGCTGCGCCTCACCGCCTCTGACGGCGAGTTCAGCCCCTTCGACGAGCTCACCGTCACGGTCAATCCAGCTCAGGCGGGCTCACCGCTCTACTTCTCCTTGTTCGACGTCGCGACCGTCGGCACCGTCACTGCCGAGAACGAGGACGTCGTCTTCTTCGACGGGACGAACTTCTCGCTTGCCTTCGACGGCTCCGACGTCGGCATCGCGGCCTTCCGCATCGACGCCTTCTCGTGGATCGACGTGGACTCGCTCCTGCTCTCGTTCGACGCGCCCGGCGCCGTGCCCGGGGTTGCCGGGACGACGGACGACTCGGACGTCGTCCGCTTCGACGCGACGTCGCTCGGGGACGTCACAGCCGGAGCCTTCTCGCTCTACTTCGATGGCTCCGACGTCGGCCTGACGGCGGCCGGCGAGGACGTCGACGCGGTCGAGCTTCTCCCCGACGGGCACATTCTGATCTCGACGATCAACACGGCGACCGTTACGGGCGTGACCGCGGACGACGAGGACTTGATGGAGTTCACGTCGACGTCGCTCGGGGATGTCACGGCGGGGACCTACGCCCTCTACTTCGACGGGACGGACGTGCTCCTGACGGCGGGCAGCGAGGACGTGGACGCTGCCGCTGTCGACGGTACCGGGAAGATCTACCTGTCGACGACCGGCAACTTCGCCGTGACCAACGCGAGCGGCGCCGACGAGGACGTCTTCGTCTTCACGCCCACCTCCACCGGCTCGGTGACCGCAGGCACGTACTCGTCGACGCTCTACTTCGACGGATCCGCCTTCGGTCTCTCCGCGAACGATGTGTTTGCAATCGATCTCCCGTAGACGACGGTCGACTCGTCGCCCAGGGGCGCACCACAGCTGGACTCGCCCTCGTACGGGATCGTCGTTTCGCCCCAAGTCCGAGGAGGTGACTGCCGTTCGCTCTCGCGGGATTCACGGGCTCGACATTTCGATCCCGCGAGAAGCCGTCGGTGGATTAGCATTAGCCGGGCCGAAGACCTAATGCGAGGACGAACTCGCCGCCGATGCGAAGCTCGCTGACTGCGGGGATCGCTCTTCTGGCGCTTGCCGGGCTTGCCGTCGCGACTCCGAACGCTCACGCGGATCCGGGCTGGATCACGTCCTGCCAGTTCAGCCATGCGGCTCAGGACGACCCAATCGTCCTCCCGGGGCAGCCGGGCGCCGCGCACCTGCACGAATTCGTCGCGGCGCAGACGACGGATGCCTTTTCGACCCCTGACTCCCTGCGCGCCGGAGGGACGACGTGCCCGATGTCCGGCGACACGAGCGCCTACTGGGTGCCCGCCGCCTACGAGGACGGGCTCCGAGTCGGCTTCGGAACGAGTAAGCACGCGCTGTTCTACTACCGCCGGAAGGCGGCCTCGAGTGGCGTCGTCGTGGCCCCATTCCCCGACGGGCTCAAGCTCGTCATCGGCAACGCGCACGCGACCTCGGCGGAGGACAACGCCGGGATCGCGTCGGGCACGATCACCTTCAAGTGCGGTCCCGGGTCGAACCCGGAGACGCCCTACCCGCCGCTCGCCTGTACCAGCGGGATCATGGTCATCGTCTTCATCTTCCCGAACTGCTGGGACGGAGTCCGGCTCGACTCGTCCGACCATTTCTCGCACATGGCCTATCCGGCCGGGAGCCTCTGTCCCTCGTCGCACCCGGTCGTCGTTCCGCGTATCCAGGGCTTCTGGCGCTTCGACGTAGGCGTGGACGCGATCGATCTCTCCCTCTCCTCTGGGGGCTGGTGGACGGTACACACGGACTTCTTCAACGCCTGGAAGTCGAGCCACCTACAGTGGCTTCTCGACAACTGCATTAACGCGATCCAGGACTGTGGAACGGACCCGGTTGTTCCCCTGGTCGAACCGTCCGCGCCCGTGATCACGTCAGACGGGGGCGGCGACAGCGCTTCTCTCGCGGCCCCCGAGAACCAAACCGCGGTCACCGACGTCGACGCCACTGACCCCGATGTCGGCGACACGCTCACCTACTCGATCACGGGTGGGCTCGATATGGCGGCCTTCATCATCGTGCCCTCGACGGGCGTCCTGACCTTCCTGAACGCGCCCAACTTCGAGCTGCCCACCGACGTCGGCATGAACAACGTCTACGACGTCACAGTTTCGGTCTCGGACGGCAACGGCGGCGTCGACTCGCAGGCGATCGCGGTCGCGGTACAGAACGTGAACGAGTTCCCGCCGGTGA
>Ga0326597_10011064_pt1 | contig 11984 bp, 13 predicted proteins | sample RVTome_12_FD_203789 | JGI IMG/M metagenome (GOLD analysis project Ga0326597, IMG submission 203789) | Soil microbial communities from uranium-contaminated site in the Upper Colorado River Basin, Wyoming, United States - RVT100D185 | ecosystem: Environmental > Terrestrial > Soil > Contaminated >... | reverse complement strand
TTGTCGGAGCTTCATCGACGGCAGCTTCGACATCGCAGCCGGACGGTGAGCAGCCGTGGCATGACCGGGATCGTCGTGTGGTCGCTGCGGTCGAGATGGTCCGAAAGCGTTTGGAAACAGCGCCCGAAGTGTTGGTGTCCCGGACAACACTTGACACGTTGATCCGCCATGCCCAGTCACCCACGGACAACCTGCGTGGGTTCACAGACAACGCTGCGAACAATGGTCCGCTCGCAGCGGCCACCCGCAGGGCGCGGGAAACGGCCGAGCAGGCGATCGCCAAGGCACAGGGGGAAATACAGCGGCTGACCAACCAGGCTGAATCCGAACAGAAGGCACACGACGCAGAGCTTGCGGCTACCCGGAAACAACACGAAACCGAAGTCGCTGCGCTGAAGACGAGCCTCACCGAGGCACGATCCACCCTCGACAACCTTCTCGCCGAACTCGGCACTGCACGATCTGAGTTGGACACCGCACAGGAGGAGGCTCGGGAAGAATGGCGAGGCGATGCCTTGCAACTGGTCGCCGAACTTGAGAAGTACAAGATTCAGGCTGCGGCTCTCCTCAGTGAGACCGCGGGCCTCACCACGAGTGTCGACTACGCCGAGCGGGCAGGTTCAGAAAAGGAAACAGCTGACCGTTGGCGGCTGGTCGCCATCGTCGCAACCCTGGCTGGTGTGACAGCTGCAGGCTGGCTCCTGTCGAACGGGGAGCAAGACTGGATTGGAGCAGTGCGGGGACTCGTAATCTCCGGTGGGGTCTTCGCTATCGCTGCCTACGCAGGTCGACAGAGTGGCCAACATCGCCGGCAAGAGCGGTGGGCCAGTCGCTCTGCGATGGAGCTGAACGCGTTGGAGCCCTTCATCGTGAACATGTCCGAGGACGAAAGAGTGAAGGCACGGAATACCTTCGCCGCCAACTTCTTCAACCAACTCTCCGAAGAACCGACCTCCAAGGCAGATGAACCCGTGACCGTTTCCCAGTTCGCCGAGGCGTGGAAAACGTTGAAGGGGATCCGCGGCAGGTAGCTGCGGGGTCCTATGTGCGTTCCTCGACCAGTCCTGCGTTGATGAGTCGGGAGTGGGCGATGTGGTCGTCGCCGGTGAAGTACTGGGTACGGAGTTCGCCATGTTGATACTGCTCGAGGAGGAGAGCTTCGGTCGGTGTCAGTCCGTCTCGGGCGTGTATCCAGCGGACTGCGGCGGCGACAGCCTGATCGTCACCGGCGGTCTGGTCGGCATGAAGGCGGACACCTTCGTCTGATTCGGCGATCGCTCCCCCGACCGCTGCTACATGGCGCCTTCGATGACGACCGGGCGGCTCTCGGGTTTGGCGAAGAAAATCTGATCGGGCGTGCAACGCTGGGAGGCCGTGGAGCGTCTTACGGGTGATGGCCGATGAATGATCGGGAGATCTACGAGGAGGTCAGAGGATCCCTCATGCGTTTTGCTGCATCCCTGGTGGGCGCGGAAGACGCCGACGACGTCGTGTCCGAAGCTGTCGTGCGGACCCTACGAGGTGGACCGCTGGCGTCGCTGGACAATCCGCGTGCATATCTGATGCAGGCGGTGCTCAACACCGCTCGGGAGCGGGGACGTCCCCTCACCCGGGAACGGGCAGCGGCATGCGGGCATGCGGGCATGCGGGAGGCGGTGCCCGTGGTGAGCGTCGAATCCCCAGAACTGACCGAAACGGTCATGCGTCTTCCGGTCCGTCAGCGGGCGGCGGTCTTCCTCGTCTACTTCGAAGACCTGGCACCGTCGGACGCCGCCCACGTGTTGGGGGTGCGGCCAGCCACATTGCGTCGGTATCTGCTGTTGGCCCGACGCAAGCTGCGGGGGTGGCTCGATGAGTGACGAACGCTTCCGTCAGGTCGTCCGACGAGCCTTGAACCCGGTCGTTGGCGATGTCGGTGATGGACCGCCGTGGGGTGAGCTCACATCCGGCGGGCACGCACCGCCTTCGACGCCGGGCTGGCGGATCGCCGTCTCGGCAGCGGCCGTCGTTGCTGTGGTGATCGGCATCACCGCCGTGATCGCCAACGACTCGGCCGTGACCGACGATCCCATGATCAGTTCTCCGACCACTACTGACAACGACCCCACCGAATCGGGGATCGTGGTCACGCCCGAGGGGGAAATCGTGTTCCCGGAGGGCGTCCATCCGACCGACGCCCTCCAGACCGCGTCGGGCGTGCTGATCGTGATCACAGACACCGAGGCACCCGAAGACGGCGGCCCGCCCGCTGAGCGGGCGCTCATCTCGGCGATCGACCCCGAGACCGGCAGCACACACTGGAGTCAGCCGCTCGAAGACGGCCCCTCCCGGCTCGCGTCGGACAACGAGGCAGTCTGGGTCGCTCACTTTCGGACGGGGGCGCTGACGAAGCTATCACTCGCCACCGGTGAAGTGCTCGCAACGTCTACTCCCGAACTCCCCTTCGACTTCGGTAGCGGACCAGACCGGAACCAGTTCATTCCGAACGATCTCGAGGTGGCGTTCGGCTCGGTGTGGATGAGCACCGCCCGCGGGGCGGTGGCGCGGTTCGACATCGAAGACGGAACCGTGCGGTCGGTCATTCCGATTCTCGTCGACGGGACCCCGGGTTACGTCGGAGGGGTCGACGCGGACGATGAGTGGCTGTGGATAGTCGGCGCCGGAGGGCTCGACCGTCTCGATCCAGTCGATGAGACCCGTCGGCGTCTCACGACCGAGCAGCTTGGCCAGCGAGCAGGTTCGGTCATCGTCATTGAAGGGTCGGTACTTGTGGGAGGTACGGACGAGCGCGAGGGACGGAACGGCCGACTCGTCGTGGTCGATGCGGAGACGATGACGATCGGTGACGGGCTCGATTCTGCGGCAGGGATCGAAGTGGTCGAGATCGCCGAGCAGCCGATTGCGTGGACTGAGGGCGAACTTCGACCGATCACGTTCTTCCCTCCGAGCCTGGGAGCCCCTCTGGATCTCCCATCCATGACTGGCGAGCCCTCGCTCGCTTCTAGTGACCCCCAATGGCTCATACGACCCGAGTCTCGTTCGTTGTCTCGGATCGGAGCTGCGATCGGTCCAACGACGGAACTCCCAACTTGTGCTCCGGGTGTTCCGAGGCGCGGCATCGACCTGCGATTCGAGGATCTGATCCGCTACTACAACGTCGGTGATGCCGAGCAGATGATCTTGGTCATCGGAGATGGACCGGTCGCGGATCCGTCGCTCGCACCCGACCGTGACGTGATCTACCCCTCGGTGACAGCCTGGCTCGATGCCGCCCAACGGGTCGGCGACAGCATCACCACCAACGGATACGGAATGGGAGAGCCGTTCTACCTGTACATCAACCGACGGAACGCCAGCCTGGAGGCCGACGGGATCGAGTCGTTGTCGCTGACGTTCCGTATCTGGGCGAACCAGAACTGTGAGCTGCGGGTGGAAACAACCAACGAGGCGAGCTCGCCCGATGCGTGCCGCTACAGCCGGCTGTATGAGCCAGACGACATCCCGACCGGATGCACCGGACCGTACGTACCCCGTTCGGGGCACGTGGCAGTGTGGACCGGAGAAGAAGTCCTGATCGTCGGCGGAACGAGCGGAACGCAACCCATCCAACCTCCGATCGCCTTGCGACCTGACGGAGCGATACGCCAGTTGGCCGATCCCCCGCTCTCCCCCGGCTGGTATCCGGGAATGACCGCACTGTGGACAGGACAACAGATGCTGATTGCGACGGGCCTGCCGGACTACCAGGGCATGGTCGTCCTCTCCTACACCCCGGCGACCGACACCTGGACCGTGTCTGATCCGATTCCCGACGGGCAGTACCTGGAAGGTGCTGTATGGACAGGATCAGAACTGGTCCTTGTCGGTGGGGTCCAGAACCTAGGAAGCGATCAGGCATGGAGCTTCAACCCATCGACCGGTGACTGGACTCGTCTCCCCGACCCGGGCATCCCCCGCGTCGAAGGGATGGAAGGCGTTTGGACCGGTACCGAAGCCATCTTCTACGGCGGGTACGCCGGCGGGGGTGAGTCTCCCGGCGTCGCCTGGAACCCAGCCACCCGTACCTGGCGAACGCTGGCACCAGCTGATCGCGGACACATTCAGGAACACCACCTGGTCTGGACCGGCGAGCATGTCATCGTCTACTCCGGGCACAGCGGACCCTCCCATCCCGACCGGCTCCTCCTGTATGACCCCGCCGCCGACGCCTGGACAGAGAGTGCGCCAATCCCGATAACCCCGGTCGAGCACCTCGGCGCTGCCTGGACCGGACAAGACTTGATCCTCTGGGGCGGCGCCGCCACCTACGGAGACCGGCACACCACCAACCAGGGTGCCCTCTACAACCCGACCACCGACACCTGGACAGTCATGGCGGACAGCCCGCTCAGTCCCCGATGCGATCACACCCTCACCTGGACAGACGACGTCGCCATCGTCTTCGGAGGAATCGAAACCTGCGGCAGCACGAACTTCATCGCCAGCGGCCACGCAGCTATATACGACGTCGCCGACAACGAATGGCGAGTCCTCGAACCGTGAACGTGCTTAGAACCGGTGGCCGGTCCAGCGACATTCATCATGCCCGGCCGAAGTCAACGAGCGTGGGTGGAACTCACCGGCCGTGAGCAGACGTCATAGTGGTGTGATGAAGCGCGCTGTTGGCACCTTGGGTAAGTGGGCTCTCCTTGTGGCTCTGACCCTGATCGTCTCTGCCTGCGGTGCGGAGGATCAGACAGACCTCGATGCCGCGGTGGACAGCGGAGCGCCGCAAGGGTCCCTCCCTGTCGCCGAGGCTGAGTCGGGACACGGTGTCATCGAGCCTTCGCCAAGCGTCGGAACGGTCGACGGCCCGGTCCTTGTCTCACCGCTACCCGGGACTGATGAACTCGGAGGCATGGCTGCTGAAGTGCGAGGGACCCTGGTCTTCGACGCCGACACGGGGTGTCTCCTCCTCGAGCTTGAAGGCGTCCGTTATCCGCTCGTATGGCCTGCCGGGACCTCATGGAACGCAGATCCGCCTGGGGTGAGGCTCGACACTGGCGAGATGGTCGAACCGGGCATGACGGTTCACGGCGGAGGCGGCTATCTCCAACGTGGAGGCATTGAGCACATGGCCGGAGCAGCGGTTGCCGACGCCGCAGCAGATTGCGCAGGTCCGACTGGAGAGATCGCCATCTTCAACCCCGGCAGCACGGTGACAACCGCCTCCGGCTGACTTGTACCGCCGTCCTGATCGCCCCGTACTCCGCAGTAGGCGCGTTCGGCCATGTGCAAGATCCGGGTCCTGGTCGCAGATCCTCGGTGATGACTTCGCTGCGTGGGAAACATTCCTGCGGCTGCTGCCATCCTCGACAAACCCGGACGGGTCGCACGACGCCGACCGAGCTGCCGAGGCCGCGGTGCGGCTCTGCCAAACCGATTGATCTGAACTCCCGGCCCTGCCAGGGCGTGGAACAGACACTATGAACAAACCCGGTCTGGGCGGATGCGACGGTGCATTCTTCCAGACCGGGTTTCTCCCCATCTAGTGTGTTCAGGGGATTCAATGTGTGAGCTGCACGATCTGCCAGCTGTTCGGCCTGGGTACGACCCAGATGTGATGCTTTCGGTCGTTTTGAGGTTGCGGCTGGGTGCGGGGAACGAGCTGGACGTACCAGTCGGAGAACGCGGGACGACCGAGGGTCTCCCACTGGTCATAGGCGGCAACCAGAGCCTGGTACAGACCTCGGTCACCCCAGAGCCTGACTCCCGCGTTGTCGAGGACTATGCGGTCTCCATTCGGATCGACCAGTGCCAGCACCCGTGAAAAGTGGACTCGGCTGTCGTGGAGGGCAAGGAAGTAAGCGAAATCCCACCAGGCACATTTCCCAGCCTGGAAGGAGCCCAGATCTAGGGAGGTCTCCCCCAGCGCCGGGAGAAGCTCGAATGAAGCGTCCGGCTCCCCAGTGTGGTCAGGAGTCTCTTTGGGCCACAGGAAGGCAGCCAGGTCGCCTTGTAGTGGCATGAACCCGGACCAAGCAACCACCTGACCCTGCACGCGGTCCAATTCGATGGGCTCGAGGCGAACCAGTGGATCGGCGGCGGGCCCGCCATGTTGAAGCGGGATCAGCATCAACCCCTGTGGAGCTAGTTGCTCAACCCAGCGCCATGAAATGTCGGGACAGCCCACCGTGGCCACCACCCGATCGAAAGGCGCATACTCGGGAGCACCAGCAGCTCCGTCGCGGCACAGCACCCGCATGTCGCCGTAACCGTTGCGCTCGAGCAGCCGGCGCGTCTGGGCAATCACATCGGGTTGGATGTCGATGGTGGTCACCAGCGCCGGGTCGCCGACTAACTCAGCGATCAGAGCCGCGTTGTAGCCGGTGCCAGCACCGATCTCCAGCACCCGCATCCCCGACCGGATATCCAACAGCTCGAGCATGCCGGCCACCAGTGACGGCTGCGAGGTTGAACTCGACGGCCGCCCCTCATCATCGAGCCTGGTGATCAACGCCTCATCCGAGTAGACGATGTCCAACACCTCCCCGTCGGCCAAGCCTTGATCGATTTCATACTCCTGGAATGAAGAACCTTTGAGGAACTCCTTGCACGGCACGAAATAGAAGCGCTCCAAGAACCAGTGGCGGGGAACCGTCGCCATTGCTCTACGCACCCGGTCCGACACCCTCTCCCGGCCGGCCAGGCACGCCAAGCTTGAAACCATGTCTGCGTAGGTCTGAAGCCGGGTCACTGTCATCACCGCCAATCATGCACCAAGGCGCGAAACGACCGCACCCCCCAACTTCAATGCGACTTCTCGCTGGATCAGTCTTTGCCGTTCGTCAGCTATACCTCCCGACGAAAGAAACCCTCGAAAGGGAGAGCGCCGTCATGTCTGCCGTCAGCAGGGGCAGCCACCTCGATCGGCTGCTGGTCATCGTCCATCACTGCCGAGTACCACGTTTCAGGACACCCATACGGGGGACAGCATGCCTCACCAGACCGAGAGTCGTCGCCAAGCCGACGAAGATCGGCTACCGATTGGGTTCGAACGCGCCCGATTCGATTCCTTCGGCGAGGATCGCCCACACGGGTTGAGCGGGGAGACCTTCGGAGAGACCCTCGGGCTCAGTAGTCCACCCGTAGTCGAACGGTCTGACTTTCCTCTCCGGCTGGGTGACCTCGAACCATTCCGCCCAGTCCATCGTCGAACCCGCGTCGGCGACGATGTAGTCCGAGTACACCTCGTCGCCGACTCGCCGGTGCACGACGATCGTCAGCAGACCGGTATCCGAGCCGTCCATACAGCCGTACCCGACTATCTCGCCCGATCCCGCGACGGTCGTTTCCGCGTCCAGCCCGTGACGAGCGGCAGCCGTCGCCGCGTCGATATCGGACGTGAGGTCGGCGAAGAAGTCTCTACAGGGCTTGACCAAATCTGGCGAGATCGGACCGTCCGGACTGTCCAGCGTGATCTCGCTCGGGCTGGTACCTGGATCAGCACCGACAGTGCCGGATCCACAAGCGGCCAGACAGGCGACGGTCAGAGCCATCAGCAGCAATCTCATCTACACAAGAAAACGCTAGCGGGTGAGGCAGAGTGCCACGACTGGCCGGCCCAGAGTGAGAGTGTGGCGTTTTCACTCTCGTTTTCATGGCGTTTCACAGCTGATGCGAACTGTCACACTCTCACGGCCCGTTCTTGCACGTCTTGAGAGTGCGTTCTTGCAGGAATGGGAGTGGATTCCGTCACCGCTCTCATTCCTGAGAAGCTCGAAGGTGCCCGCTCATGTCCGATGAGGTAGCCGCCCAGCAGGCCGATTTCGCGCCGACTGCCACGACTGCTGGTCGAGTCGACTCGCTGCTGGCGAGCCTCGCGATTCTGAGCGCCAACTGGGAATCCGGACGCTCGCATGTCGACTGGTTCGTGCCGTTTGTCGCCGAAGCGCTGAGTGACACCAAACCCGGTCAAGGCGTCACACCGACCGACGTCCGGACGTATGTCGAAGCCCAGTTCGGGCTCGACATGCCAGCCACAGAGGTTCAGACGGTGCCCCGCCGGGCGACTCGCCTTGGCTACTGCAGACAGCGACGGCACATTTTCACGGCCACCCATGCTGGCCTCCCCCAGGAGCGCCTGGCCAAGGCTCGGCAGAAGCATCGGAGAGAAATCGAGGCGCTGGTTGATCGTTTCAGACGGTACGCCCACGATCATCACGACGTGGAGCTCGATGAGGCCACAGCCGAAATGGCCCTTCTCAACCTCGTTGAGGAGTGGTCCCTTCCTCTGCTCGGCTCGGCGGTGCGAGGCGACGCTCTGAAGAGCGAGGGCATCCCCGCCGACGGAACGGTGCGATACGTAGTCGCTGACTTCGTAGTGACTACGTGGCGCAAGGACCCCGAGGGTGCCGAGTACCTCGAGGCACTCGTCAAAGGCAACATGATTCGCTCCGCCATGTATGTGGATCTCGGCAAGATCGAACAACGGTTCACTGGTATGTCCGCCTACCTCGACACGCCACTCCTGCTGGAGGCTCTCGGCCTGGCCGGCAATGAACGGGAGGAAGCTGCACTGGAGTTGATCCACCTCGCCCGGGACCTTGGAGTCAACCTGGCCTGTTTCGGCGACACGCTGTCCGAACTCCGGGGCGTCATACATCGGGAGGCGGATGCCACCAGGCCACGCCCGGGATCACGCCGCCAGACGTCGTCGCACTCGCTGCAGGCGTCATCGTCCCAGCTCGACCGGCTTGCCAGCAACGTCGAAGCCACCTTGCAGAGCCTCGGCATCCAGGTTCGTGAGCGGCCGGATTGGGATGCACGGGACAGCGAGATCGAACATGCCCTCCGTAGTGAGCTCGACTGGTATGCCAAGGAGGCAGCTCTCGACCACGATGTGATCAGCCTTGTGTCAGTTCATCGGCTTCGTCAGCGTCGCAAGCACCCGAGGATCGAAGACTCCCGGGCCATCTTCATCACCACGAACGAGAGGCTGGTGGCAGCGAGCCGAAGGGTCATCGATGGTGGTGATTGCAGCAACGCGCCTGCAGCCATGCTCGGGCATGAGTTCGCAACGCTCCTCTGGCTGAAGAAGCCCACCCAAGCCCCGACGCTGCCGATGAAGCAAGTCATCGCAGACTGCTACGCCGCACTCGACCCACCTCAAGCTCTCTGGACTCGATACCTCGAGGAGATCTAGGAGCTGTCGGATGCTGGCGAAGTGACCGTGGATGACTACCTGATCGCCCGCAACGAATTCGAGATGCGAGGTGAGTTGATGGCAGTGACGAAGGGCAGTCCCGACCGCCTCAACCCTGCGGTCGTCATCGAAGCGCTCGAGCGTGTGAAGCAGCGGATCGCAGACGACGCACGAGCACCCGCCGAACGAGCTGCCGAGGAAGCACGTGCCGAGGCCGAATCCGCAGCTTCGAAACTTGTCGCCCAGTCAGCAGCTGCCGAAGCCCGGGCAGGAGCCTCCCGCCAGCAAGGCCAAATCGACGCCCGGGACGCCTTCGCTGCCGGAGCAGCCGATGTTCTGGTCAGACTGATGTCGACGGCTGTGTTTGGAGTGGTGGCACTCGGAATCATCGCCGGCGCACAAACCAAGTGGGATGTACCGAGTTGGCTCTGGATCGTCCCGGTCGGGGTAGCGGCATTGGCTGGCGCGGGCCAGCTCGTTTTCGGTTGGACCGTGAAGGGCCTTCTGGGCGGTCGAGTCCAGTTCTGGATCCAACGCAGGATCTCGGCCTTCATCGAACGCTGGCTCCCGACGGGTCAGTCGACCACCTGAAGGGTGGAGGACAGGCCGAGAGCGCCCTCGGTCACGTGAATGCCCTCGCGAGTGACGATGCCGGCGTTGCGGAGCCGGCCGAGCGCCACCCGGTCCGAGTTGCCAAGCGACTTCTCATCGACTTTCCCATCGACGATTCGATACAGCAGGTCGATCTCGTTGGTCTGCAAACCCCGCCGGGCAGCGTCCCGCCGCATCGTCTCCCGCAACGGTTTCGGGTCGATCGCCGCGCCAGCGCAGATGGCCACGTCCGGACCGACTCTCTGAACCCGCAACCCCGCCGGCCGCAGCCTGTCGTCGAGGTCGTCAACTGCGGACCAGATGTCAGCGATCGGTGTGGACAGAACGTCGGCAAGCGTGTCAACGGACACAGGCCCGCCCACCGCCTGCAACAGCGAGCCGACCCTGCCGGTCAGTTCGGAGCCATCCGACTTCGGTGGCTCGGTCACCGCGAAGAGGTCGGCGGGATCAACAGCGAGCAGTTCGGCGAGCTTGGCGAGCGCCGCGACGGTGATCCGCTCATGGTTGGAACCGGTTTCGATTCCGACGACCACCTGCATCGTGCCGCCCAGATACTTGGCGACTTCACGTAGCGAAAGGCCCAGCTCGAGGCGTCGCCGTCGAATGAGTTCGGCGCTGAGGAGGCTCATGCTGCCGCCCGTCGGGCGAGTCGGCTGACCGTGATGCCGTTGCGGCGTAGCCATTTCGGAGGGGTTTCAGAGCGGGCGACGGTCCGGCCAGCAAAGAACACCAAACCAAGGTCCCGGGCTGCTTCCGCAGCGACGATCTTGAAACGACGGATGCCGCCCGGTCCACCACTCCGGTGGCGAACAGGCGGGCCAGATCCAGCTGGACGTACCAGCCGAGACTGGAGGCGGCGGCCTGAAAGGCCCGCCGTTTGTCGCCGCAGGCACCGTCACACACCCGGCGAGCAAATCCCGGACCAGTTCGGTGACCGTGTCCTCATTCAAGAACTCGACATCTTCCAGCAGACGTCCGAACGCGGCGACGTCCGAGCGGAAAGCCCCCTCGACGGCCGTCGCCTCATCGGCTGGGAGGAACTCGGCGACATCAGAGAGGAACACCACGAAGTCCGAGTCCGGTACCCACCGCAGACAGTCAGATTTCGGGTCCGGACCGACACCGGACTCAGAAGTCCACGAGTCGTCGAAGGAATCCTCGGAGACGTGGACGGTCGGCCATTCTTCGGCGAGATGGGCGAGAGGTTCGGAGGTGGCGTTGTCAGCAACCAGCCAGAGACGAACCCGGCAGGGAGCGGCCACAGTGACCAGCTCGGTGAGGATCCGGTCCGAACAAAGTTCCGCACCGCAGACGATCACATCGCGTATCTCATGGGCGAGAATCTAGGTGGGAACCAGTGCGGTGTCCTCGGCGTTGTTGCGGCCCTTGCCGGACACGTCGCGTCTTTTCCCGGGGGCAGCGAGAACATCCCGGGACAGCCAGCCGAACCGTCGTGTGTCGGGCCGTACCCGCACCGACAGCACACCCGCATCCGGACTGTTGAGGGACGCGAGGAGTCGGGCGTGCTCTGTGTCGGAGTGGGCGACCGTGGAATGCAACGCGAACCCGTCCATCAGTTCACCGCCTTCTCACCCAGGCTGCGGAGCAGCGGCGGGACAAGGCCAGCGGTGAGCATGCCGGGGGTCTTGTGCGCCGCGGACAGTGCAATCCCTTCTTTCAGGACCATCGCCCACCGGCGGAACACGCCCTTGGTGTACTCGGCGTTCACCCGGTCGAGGACTGCAGGTTCGGTCGCTTCGAAGTACGGGTGGTAGGAGTCCAACGTCGAATGCAGATTCCGACCGTCCAACGGTTCGAACTGCACCCAACGGGCAACCCGGTCGGAGAGCTGAGCGTGGGGACCGCAGCCGTGCCTCACAGGTGTGATTCCCGACGAGGAGCAGCGGGAACCCGCAGTGCACCTGATCGTGGATGAAGCGGAGCTGCTCGACGCGTCCGTGTCCAGATTCTGGGCTTCGTCGATCACAACGATCGGCTGATCCTCGCCGAGGAGTGCAACGAGCTCGTCAGTGAGTTCATACAGCGGGCGAGGAGGAGGCTCTGCGCGGCAGTGGTCGGCTGTTTGAACGAGTAATTACCCGATGCCGATCGGATCGATCGGCCCTACTCCGCAAGGAGCCGTCCCGGCACAGTCAGGGGGAAAGGAGCATGCCATGCACCCGATCCG
>Ga0326597_10011063_pt1 | contig 11985 bp, 10 predicted proteins | sample RVTome_12_FD_203789 | JGI IMG/M metagenome (GOLD analysis project Ga0326597, IMG submission 203789) | Soil microbial communities from uranium-contaminated site in the Upper Colorado River Basin, Wyoming, United States - RVT100D185 | ecosystem: Environmental > Terrestrial > Soil > Contaminated >... | reverse complement strand
GAAATCAAGGCGGCAGCCCGCAAGACGGTCGCTCCCCCGGCGGCTCCCAAACCGGCCGCACGGAAAGTACGTCCGGCTGAGCCCTCGGTGCCGGAATTGGCGGCGGGCCCGGCCACGCCCCCGGCACCTTCGCGCGTACCGAGTGCGCCTGCTGCCCCGCCCCCATTGGAGAAGCCGGCGGAGGCTCTTCCTGCTGCCACCGCCGCAGGAGAGGCCGCGCCCGCAGCAACGCCCAGGGAATATCCAAGCGGGAAGTTGCGGCGGCCGGGCCGCACAGGGCGGCGCGCCGACCCGGCTGCAAACCAGCCGATTTATCCGCCCGCCGTGAGCCCTCGGGGTGTTCCGCGTCCGCCATCCGCGCGGCGTGGGGGGCCGCGCCCGATGCATCCCACCGCTACCCGACCGTCGGCCCGCGGGGCCGGGGCCGCCGGAGCGCCCGCAGCGCGCCGCGGTTCGGCACAAGGCGCGATGGCGCCCAGGCCCGCTCCACCCAAACCTGTCATTCCGGAAGAAGTTCCCATCACTCGCAAGATCATCATCAGCGAGGGCATCGCTATCAAGGAACTTTCTGAGAAGCTGGAGGTCCGCGCCAAGGACGTCATCAAGAGGCTTCTCGACAAGGGAATCTTCGCCACCATCAACCAGACGCTTGACAGCCAGACGGCAACGGAGGTCTCGCGTGGCTTCGGAGCTGAAACCGAAGTTATCAGTTTCGAGGAAGAGGTGCTGCACGTTGTGGAGGAGGCGGACCGTCCCGAGGACCTCGAGCCTCGCGCACCGGTGGTCACCGTGATGGGTCACGTGGACCACGGCAAGACTTCACTGCTCGACGCCATACGCGAGACCAATGTCACCGCCCAGGAGGCCGGGGGCATCACCCAGCACATCGGCGCTTACCGGGTCGAGGCGCACGGCCGGCCCATCGTCTTCCTTGATACGCCCGGCCACGAGGCGTTCACCATGATGCGCGCCCGGGGATCGAAAGTGACCGATGTGGTCGTGCTTGTGGTGGCGGCGGACGACGGCGTGATGCCGCAAACGCTGGAGGCGATTAACCACGCGCGGGCTGCCAAGGTCCCCATCGTCGTGGCCATCAACAAGATTGACAAGCCCGATGCCCAGGCGGAGCGCGTGAAGCGGCAGCTTTCCGACCACGGCCTGATGGCGGAAGATTGGGGCGGCGATACGGTCACCGTGGAAGTTTCGGCCAAGAAGCAGCAGAATCTGAACCTGCTGTTGGAAATGATCCTGCTGGTCGCCGACCTTCAGGGACTGAAAGCCAATCCCAAGCGTCCGGCGACGGGCACGGTGCTGGAAGCAAAGCTGGACCGCGGCCGCGGACCCGTGGCCGCGGTTTTGGTCCAGAACGGGAGGATGAGGGTCGGCGACGCGTTTATCGTCGGCTCAAATTACGGCAAGGTGCGCGCCATGCTCGACGACCGGGGGCGGACCTGCACGGAAGCTCTGCCTTCGACGCCCGTCGAGGTGCTCGGCCTCGAAGACGTGCCCCAGGCCGGCGACCGTTTCCAGGTGATCGAAGACACGGGCAAGGCGAGGCAGATCGCCCTGCATCGCCAGGCGAAGGTCCGCGAAGCGGCGCTGGCCAAGAGCGCGCGCTTGACGTTGGAGCAGTTGCACGAACAGCTTGCCGCCGGCGACGTCAAGGAATTGCCGTTAATCATCAAGGCGGACGTGCAGGGTTCGGTCGAAGTCCTGAACGACACGCTGAACAAATTGAGCACGGAGAAAGTAAAGATCAAGGTCATCCACGCAGGAGTCGGCGCCATCACCGAGACCGACGTGCTCCTCGCCTCGGCTTCCAACGCCGTGATTGTGGGATTCAGCGTGCGGCCGGAACGCAAGGCCACGGAGCTCGCCCAGCTCGAGCAGGTGGATATCCGGCTGCACACGGTCATTTACAACGTCACCGACGAAATCAAGAAGGCGATGAAAGGGTTGCTCGCCGCCGTTATCAAAGAGACTACTTTGGGCCACGCCGAAGTGCGCGAAACCTTCCGCATCTCCAAAGTCGGAAGCATTGCCGGCTGCTACGTGCAGGAGGGCAAACTCACGCGGGAGGCGAAGATCCGCCTGCTCCGTGACAGCGTGGTGATCTACGAGGGCCGCGTCCGCTCCTTGCGGCGTTTCAAAGACGACGTGCCGGAGGTGAAGGCCAACACCGAGTGCGGCGTGTCGCTGGAGAATTTTGGTGATGTCAAGGTGGGAGACGTCATCGAGGCTTACGTAACCGAGAAAGTGACGGAGCCGGTGGCGGTCTGAGGCGGCCGTCAGGGAGCGACATGCCGGTCGGCGTCCTGACCCTCGAGATCGAGCTTCCTTACGCGCATTCCCTCAAGGAAAAGCGGGCGGTCCTGAGGAAGATCCGGGACAGGCTTCGCGTGCGTTTCAACGTGGCGATTGCGGAGCTGGACCATCAGGACGTCTGGCAGCACGCCACGCTGGGCGTGGTTTCCATATCGAACAGCCAGCCACTGCTCGACTCGGTCTTCCGCCAGGTTCTGGGCGAAGTGGAGAACATCCTCGGCCAGGACGTCGCCAACCATAGCCTCGAGTTCCTGGATTGAGCCGCCCTTTTGCGGATTTTGAGTACCGACGGGCCTTTCTTATGACAGTCCCGGGCCGTCGGCAGGCGCGCCTCGCCGACCAACTCCGAATTGAAGTCGCCGAGATGCTCACCGGGGAGTTGAATGACCCGCGCATCGGCTTCGCCACCGTGAGCCGCGTGGAATTGACCGCCGACCTTCACCACGCCCGAATCCTGGTCTCCGTGATGGGCGGTGAGGAGGACGGGGTGAGGACCCTGCAAGGGCTCTCCTCGGCGGCGGGCTACATTCGCCGCGAGCTCTCCCGGCGCCTGGGGCTACGCCGCGTCCCGGAGCTGGTCTTCGTGCTTGACCACGGCGCGGAGGACGGCTTGAAGATTGAATCATTGCTTCAGAAACTGAAGAAGAATGAGTGATGACAAACCGAGAACTTTTGGACTCGCCCCGGAGCCCGGGTCCTCGCCGAGGAATGAGCAAGCTGTGGATCCGCAGTTTTCCGGAGTGCTGATCATCGACAAGGCCGCGGGAATGACCTCGCACGACGTCGTCGCCGTGGTGCGTCGAATTCTGGGCATTCGCCAGGTGGGCCATTTCGGAACCCTCGACCCTTTTGCCACCGGCGTGCTGCCGCTTTCAGTGGGCAAGGCTACCCGCTTCGCGCAGTTCTACCTCAAATCACGAAAGGCTTACGAAGGCACACTCCGGTTCGGATTTCCTACCGACACATACGACGCCACGGGCAAGCCGACCTCCGAACCTGCCCCGGTCGAATTGAATGCCCAAGCCCTGGAGGGCGTCTTTCGCAGCTTCACGGGACGCATCATGCAAACCCCTCCCCCCTTTTCCGCCAAGCGCGTAGGGGGCAAACGCGCTTACGAGCTGGCGCGCCGTCATCAGCCCGTCGAGTTGAAACCCGTGGAGGTGGAGATCTACGCGCTCGAGCTCGTAGGTGCGGAGGGAGATAGCGCACATTTCGCCGTCGAATGTTCGGGCGGGACCTACGTCCGGTCGCTTGCGCACGATATCGGCCAGAAGTTGGGTTGCGGGGCCCACTTAGGCGAACTACGGCGCACCGCCGTGGCCGAGTTCAACCAGAGCCGGGCGGTGACCCTGGAGCAGCTCGATGTCTCGACCCGTGAGGGAACTCCCGGGGACTTCCGGGTGCCGCTCGAGGCCCTTCTGCCCGACTGCCCCGAACTGGTGGTGCGCGGGCGCGAAGAAAAGAGCGTCCGTCACGGCCAGATGTTTGAGCTGGCCCAGGCTCTGCGCCCGGGCCGCGGCACTATGCCGGGACGCTTTCCCGTGGTGAGCCTCCTCAAGATCCTCAACGCCGAGCGCCGATTGATTGCCGTGGCGCGGCATGTCGCGGGCGGGGTCTATCATCCCGATCTGGTCCTCGTTTAGTTCTCCTCTTTCAAAAGATCCAGGATGCCTTTTGCGGCGTCGTGTGCAGCTTGAGGTCGTGCCCGGGTGCGCGCGTTTGCGCGCAGCCCTTCCAACTCATCGCCACAGGTGAGCAATTGCTCCAGACGCGGGGCGAGGTCTTCGATCCTCCTGACCCAGAACCCCACGCCCCACTTTTCAATCAATTCGCAAACCCGCCGCTCGAGGCCGGGGGGAGGGTCGAAACCCAGGATGGGGAGGCCGGAGTTGAGTGCTTCGGTAACCGTAGCGCTTCCCGTCCGGCCCAGCAGGAGATCGGCTGCCGCCATCCATTCTTGCAGGTTGTCAACCCAACCGAGAACCCGCGTGCGGGGACGGCCCGCGCAGAGCCTTTGAACCATTTCGGTCAAGCGGTGATGCCTTCGGGTGATGAAGACCACCTGCAAAGGGCGTTTCACCTTGGCGATTTCCTTCACCACCTGTTGAGGTCTGCCGAACGCCAGGCCTCCGAAGATGACGAGAAGTACCGGGACATCCCGCTCAAGCTCCAGCTTCCTTCGCACCCCCACCCTGTCCTGGAGTGAACCGAAAACGGGGTCGACCGGAACCCCACAGGTCAGAATCTTCTCGGGAGAGACTCCCGCGGCGAGAAGCTGATCAGCCACGCCACCGGGCGCTGCGGGATACAGGTCGACCTCCGGTTGCGCCCATGGCCTATCCATATCCAGACCGTCCACTCCTACTAGGCGGAAGCGCGCCCGGAATTCGCGCTTCATCAGGGCGGCGATTTCGCACAAGCCCACTTCCGTGGCCACCACGATGTCGGGGTCTTGGGACTTGATGAATCGAGCCAGGGGTCGCGCGCCTCGCCGGTATAGCCAGGCTGGGCCCGTCGATTCTCCGTGATGCTGGACGTTCTCAATCCATCCCCATAGCGCCGGCCAGTACTTGAGCGGAATCTCGAAGGAGTTGTAGTAGGTGCGGAACCAACGCGTGCAGTGCGCCAGGGCGTCGACGACCTCGACGCAGGAGGACGGATCGATTTCAAGCAGCGCGCTTCGCACGGCGTTCGAGATGCGGACGTGCGCGGAGCCGTGACGGACCGTCAGGATGAGAATCTTGGCCACGCTTGAGGAGTTTCCTCTCGCCGATGCGCTCGGCGGGAAGTGCATTGTAACGGAAGCGGTCTCGAGCCGTAAATCGAATGTCCCTGGGTCGATCTGCAAGGCTTTACATTTGGGTCTCCGGCGAATAACATCGCCGACCGCATCGGGGGTGGAATGGATCTGTTGCTGTTGGGAGCCGGGATGGGAATCGTGGGAGGACTCATCCCCAGCCCCCTCCACCTGATCGCCCTGTCCCAGGTGGCGCTCAATCGCTGGGTGCGCGGAATCCTCATCCTCGTGGGCCCGCCTCTGGTTGTGGACGGCGCTCTGCTCCTGCTGATCTTCCTGTTTTACCAATTCGTTCCCCACAGCATTTCCCGCGTCGCGGCTTATGGGGGCGGCGTGGTGTTGGTGTCTTTCGGAATCTACTCACTGAGCGAATCGCGTCGCAAGACGAAGGAGGAGCTGGGGCGCTCGGCCAGCCTCACTTACGCGAGCGTCACCGTGGCCACGATGGCTCAACTCACCGCTCCCGGAACCTGGATTTATTGGCTCACCCTCGCCGGTCCGATTCTTGGCGAAGGCCGCCTCAAGGGCTACTGGCACGTCGTCCCCTTTTTTGCCGGAAGCGTCGTGGGATTCTATGGCGCAGCCATCTTTTCCGTGTGGCTCATGGCCTGGGGTGCCGGGTTGCACAGACAATTCAAGCCGCACCTGTTTCTTGCCGCGAATGCGCTGCTAGTGGTCTTGGGTCTTTCGTATCTCGCCCGCGCCTACTTCATGGCCTGACACCACCGCGGTATGCCGCAATTTCTGCTCCGCGGATTCGCCTGCGGGAAAAGAGCTTCGTTTATAGACACGCCTGAAAGTTCGAAATTAAGTCGATTTCGAATTCCCTCGTATTAAATTGAGATTAAATGACTTACGGCAGAGGAAACCAATCTTGTATAAGTTTCGTCTAACGGATTGGATTAGGGATTGAAAGGCTTGCGGAACTTGGGGTGAGTTAATGGGCAGGAAACGGGGAGAACGAGCGAGCCGAATCGAAAGAGATTTTGAAGGAGGCACACCATGCGTAGATTAGGGGTCTACAGTCTTATCGTTTTGGTGGCGCTAGCGGCCCAAACAACTTTTGCCGCGACGCGCAATTCCGATGCGAAGACCGCAGCGGCCATTCAGAGCCGGATGTACCATGCTCGGGTCTTTGACCACGGCCAGGTTCAGGTGACTTTTGAAAAGGGGATCGCTACCCTGACCGGGACAGTCGACAACCTGGGCAGCAAGCAGGACGCCGAGAAGGCGGCGAGCAAAGTGCAGGGCGTCGCCGGCGTCGTCAACCACATCACCGTGAAGGCCGACGACTTTAGTGCGCAGCAAATGCTGGAACAGGCGCGCAAGAAGATCGTCACTTACTATGCCTACGGGATTTTCGACAACATCAACCTTGAAGCCCGCGCCAACAAACTCATCGTCAGCGGCCAGGTGAGCGAGCCGTTCAAGCGGACGGATATTGGCAACTTCCTGACCCGCGTCAAGGGTGTGGCGGAAGTGGAGAACAACCTGGAGGTCTTGCCGCTGTCAAACTATGACGACGGTCTTCGGGTTTCCGTCGCTCGGGCCATCTATGGTGACCCGTACTTTGTGTATTACGCCAACCAAGCTGTTCCTCCCATCCATATTGTGGTGAAGAACGGCCACGTGACGCTGGAGGGCGTCGTGAATACCAAGCTTGACCGCGCCAAGGCCGATGCCGCGGCGCGCTCGGCAGGCCTTTCGTTTTCTGTGACCAACAACCTTCGGATCGAGCGCTCGTAAGCAACGGCCATCCCGGCGCTCCGGCCTGCGTCGCTCCAGCGCGGCGCAGGCCTTTTCTTCTCTCTTCCTACACGAACGGGGCGCATTCGCGACTTGACGAGTTAACGCAGACTCCGGATGGGGCACCGCTGGGCGTGGACTTCCCGCCCGCGGTGAGTGCCGGGAGCTCGTGCGCCGCCATATTTTGAGAAGTCGTTGACGTTTGAACGCCGGTCTTGCTACATTCTGCTGTTTACTCCAGACCGCGACGTCTTTCCTTTAGAGCACGTCACCGAGTGGCAGCCGCAGCGGCCGAGGAGAACTCATCCGAATTCATCTTTCATTGAGAAGGAGAAATCACCAGACATGGCGAAGAAATCGAAAGGCACCATCGGGATCTTGACGGGAGGCGGTGATTGCCCGGGATTGAATCCGGTCATTCGCGCCGTCGTGCGGCGGGCGGACATGCTGGGTTACAGGGTGGTGGGCATCAAGAACGGTTGGCAGGGGCTCGTGAAGGGTGTCGTCGAACCCCTGACGCTGTTTTCCGTCTCGGGAATCCTCCCTCGCGGTGGGACGATCCTGGGGACCTCCCGCACCAATCCGCTCAAGACGGATGAAAGCAAGAAGAAGCTTCTCGCGAATCTGAAGAAGCTGAGAATTGACTACATCATCGCCGTGGGCGGCGAGGATACACTGGGCGTGGCGCAGAAGCTGGCCGCCGAGAAGATCAAAGTCGTGGGGATTCCGAAGACCATCGACAACGACGTCGAGGGGACCGACCAGACCTTTGGCTTCGACACCGCCGTCTCCATTGTCACCGAGGCCATCGACAGGCTCCACACCACTGCCGAATCCCACCAGCGTGTGATGGTGGTGGAAGTGATGGGGCGCCACACGGGCTGGATCGCCATTGTGGGTGGCATTGCGGGAGGCGCGGACTGCATCCTCATCCCTGAGGAACCCAAGACCATCGAGGAGATCTGTGAAATCGTCAAGAAGCGGCACGCGCGGGGCCGCCTCTTCTCCATCGTAGTGGTCGCCGAGGGATTCCAGCTTGCCGGGGCGGACCAACTGGTGACCAAGAACCAGAAACTCGACCAGTTCGGGCACGTCCACCTCGGCGGAATCGGTGAGGTCATCGGCAGCCAGATCGAGGAGCTTACGGGCTTCGAGACCCGCGTCACGGTTCTGGGCCACATCCAGCGTGGGGGGACTCCTACGGCCTACGACCGTCTGCTCGGAACTCGGTACGGGGTGAGAGCTGTGGACCTGATTGACCAGGGGAAATTCGGGCACATGGTGAGCCTCAAGGGTAATCGCATCACGGACCTCCCCATGAGCAAGGCTATGCGCAGTCTCAAGTTCGTCGACCCCAATCTCATCGAGATCGCCGAAATCTTCTACGGCTAAGATCTGCAGATCTTCCGGCGGGCGAGATCGTCCCGCCGGAAAAACATTCTTGGGAGTCCGTCTTTCCGGCAAATTCACCTCTCTTATGACGGTCGGAAAGGAAGCGGCTCGCCGGATCCTGTCCTTTCACCACCACTTTCATCCTTTATTCTGGCGGTAAATTCGAACGGTGCGTACCGCGGTTTGGCGCAATCAATCGCTGGACGAAGCGACGGGGGTTCGCACGCCGCGGTGTACGATGGACTGCAGGTCAGCCCCGAAGGTGGGGAGCGCTGAAAGCGGCAGGCAGGCTAGGAGGGCACGAAGCGCCAGCAGGGTCTCCTTCGAAACCAGGTCGAGGTCGTGGAAATAATGATCAAAGCGAGTCCAGAGTTCCAGCGGGCGGTCTCCGGTCCGTTCAGAGTAGCGGTAGGAGCGGCGGAATTCCGCGCTCAAGGTTTCAACGGCCCGGCGCAGAACGCGTATGTGCAACTGGAATCGCAGGCGGGATTGGAACACTAACTGGTCGAGCAGTTCGTGCATCCGGACGTAGTCAACCATGACGCGCGAGCGGAAGCGGCTCGCGCCCATGGTTCTCGTGGGCACGACGATCTTCGCCGCGGGGAGATGCTTGGCCATCTGGCGCAAGAGCTGCGTGACGATTTCCGTCAGGCGGTCCCACTCGGAAACGGAGAGCCGCACCAGGCGCCAGGCAATTTCTGGATGGCCGGCGTCCCGCTCCTCGAAGGCGTCATTAAGCGATATGCCGAGGATGGCGGATTGAGTTTCGATCTCCCGGACAACCGGTTGGTAAATCGCCGCACGGTCCTCGCTGAGGGGCGGCAAGCGGCCCGAAGACTGCGGTCGGCGTTCGTCCAACCGCAGGAGTCGGCGAAGCGCAATACCCACGCTACCCAGGATTAAAGCCGCCATAATCCACTTCATCGAGCGCTACTATAGGGAAACTCTATCGGCCTTTCAAGGGCGAATCTTGAGGATCGTCATACCATTATTTATTGGTTACTACACTGTATTCGCCCCTGCGTTCCCCCGATCGGCCGAACCGCCGGCTTGGTGGTTCTCCCCTGACTCGATGACCAGCCCCGCAATCTGTTGTGCGGCGCTTCCTTGACACGGTTTTCGCCCGAAACCTATAATGCCTCGCCTTGTACCGCGTGCAGTGTGACGGACTGTGAACGGAGTGGAGCAATCGAAGTGTCTGCCAGCGAACCGGAAAACTTGATTCTGCAGCGCCAAAAGAAGCTCCGGGCGATTGCCGACCTTGGCTTCGGCCTCTACCCGCGTAAATTTGTCTTCACTCACTCTCTCCCCAGGATTCTGGAAGAGTTCTCGGGCCGGACGGCGGAAGACCTTGCCGCACAGAAGATTTCGGTGCGCGTCGCCGGCCGGATGATGACGATTCGGCCTCACGGCAAGGCGGGATTCGCGCACCTGGCGGGAGGCGGGGTGCGGCTGCAGATTTACGTGCGGCTCGACGCCGTGGGCGAGCGCGACTTCGAACTCTTCAAGCTGCTCGACCTCGGCGACCTGGTTGGGGCGGAGGGCTATCTGTTCCGCACCAAGACCGGCGAGCTGACCGTGCACGTCGAGCGGCTGCATTTTCTGGCCAAGGCCATGCTGCCTCTTCCTGAGAAATGGCACGGATTGACCGACGTCGAAATCCGCTACCGGCAGCGCTACCTCGACCTGATGGTCAATGCCGAAGTGCGCGCAATCTTCGAAAAGCGCAGCCGGCTGATCCGTGCGCTCCGGGAGTTTCTGGACGCGGAGGGTTACCTCGAGGTCGAAACCCCCATGATGCAACCCCTGGCAGGCGGCGCCATGGCCCGGCCCTTCGTCACCCACCACAACGCCCTCGATCTCGACCTTTATCTGCGAATCGCCCCCGAGCTTTACCTGAAGCGCCTGACCGTCGGAGGCCTGGATCGCGTTTACGAAATCAACCGCAACTTCCGCAACGAGGGCATCTCCACCCAGCACAATCCCGAATTCACCATGCTGGAATTCTATCAGGCCTACGCCGACTACCGCGACATGATGGAACTCACCGAGCGCTTGATGCGCCACGTGGCGCAGGTCGTGGTCGGCGGGCTGGAATTCACCTTTGACGGCCACTCCATCTCCTTCGCCGAATTTCATCGCTACACGATGAGAGAAGCCGTCGTCCGCTTCTGGCCTTCCGGGACGGGGCAGGGACCGGCGCTCAAGGATCTGGCGGACCCTCGCGCCATCTTCCGCTGGGTCGAGGCCTACAACGCCTGGGCGGCCAGGGAGGACAGCAGCGGCGAGCCTCTTGCTCTCGAGGAAGGAACGGCGCCCGGCGCGGCCTTGCAGGCGCTCTTTGAAGCCCTCGCCGAGCCTCACTTGATCCAACCGACCTTTATCCTCGATTATCCGCTTGAAGTTTCGCCCCTCTCCAAGCAGAAGCCCGACGATCCGAACTTCGTCGAACGCTTCGAGCTTTACGTGGGGGGGATGGAAATCGCCAACGCCTTCAGCGAGCTCAACGATCCCGTCGAGCAGCGGAACCGTTTCGAATACCAGCAATTGCTGCGCGAAAAAGGCGACCTGACGGCGCACGCCATCGACGAAGACTACATTCGCGCCCTCAGCTACGGCATGCCACCCACGGGCGGAGAAGGCATCGGCATCGACCGGCTCACCATGCTGCTCACCGACTCGCGCTCCATCCGCGACGTCATCCTGTTTCCCCTGCTGCGTCCCGAGAAAACCGAGGACTGAAGATAAGTGCTTGCCAGAGCGAGCGCCTGGGGGCTCGGCAAGGACCGCGCTTGCCGAGTCCAGGCACCCGAACGACAGCAACAACTCCCCGAGAATTGGCTTCGTTCGGCCCGAAAAATGGCTTCGTTTACGGTTCGTTTTTGTAAACTAACCCAAGCTCGATCTTTTGTTTTCAATAATCCGTCAGCTGACGGATGGCTTCGTTTTTGCATTCTAACATCTTTAGATTTTCGCGCTTTGTGCTTCCCAGAGATGTAAGCTACCTATTTTCAATATGATACGTGATATCCCTTGCCCTTTCTTGGGCACCGCCCGTGCGCTTCGCGCCGCTGAAAAGCATCCGCAGGTCGCAATATTATCGCTTCAGTTTCAATAACATCGCGGTTTTGACTTTGCATCTTAAAGTACTTCTTTCCTCGCGCCTCTCCTGTGACCCAAGGTCTGTTCTATGGCCTTGCGGCTCTTGCGCGCCTCGGCGAGACAGTGCTGCACTGCCAAGAAGCGAGCATTGCGCTACACATTTCTGAAACTCGCCTCGTGTTTTCATAGACATAGCGGGTTTGTTTTGGCGTTTTGGCAATTTGAGCCGTCCAAAGCCCTTGTCCCCTTCGATTCCGCGAACGCCTGAGCTGGGATCTGTCGGGTGGGAGAGGACCTCCGGATCCCAGCTCGGGGACAGAGCCTCATGCGATTTAATAGACTACATAGATAGTCTACATTACCGAGCCTCTCCTGTCAAGGTTCTTCGGCGGCGGATGGGCTTTTGGGAATTCCAGGCTGCAAAGATCCTGTGGGCAAGAAAGCCCATGCCCGATTGTAATTCTTTCCCCATGAAAATTTTGCCGGTGGCATGGTTGTTCAACGAATTGAACAGGTTAGAAGCGGCCGCCTTGGCACCCCGATTGCAGCAGACAAGATGTCGCAGAAAGGTAGAAAGGAGGTTGCGATGAGGATTACAAAACGCAGTCTTTGGTGGCTCGGCG
>Ga0326597_10011062_pt1 | contig 11985 bp, 11 predicted proteins | sample RVTome_12_FD_203789 | JGI IMG/M metagenome (GOLD analysis project Ga0326597, IMG submission 203789) | Soil microbial communities from uranium-contaminated site in the Upper Colorado River Basin, Wyoming, United States - RVT100D185 | ecosystem: Environmental > Terrestrial > Soil > Contaminated >... | reverse complement strand
GCCGGTCGCCAGGGCGCCGGTCGCCAGGGCGCCGGTCGCCAGGGTGCCAGTCGCCAGGGTGCCAGTAGGCGGATGAGCGGTCCCCCGCAGTACAAGTGGTTCTTCGAGAGCACCACGCCGGTTGAAGGCCACATGCACGCCATCGCCCGCACCATCGCCACTCGCCAAACCAAGTTCCAGTTCATGGAGATCTTCGAGACCCACTCCTACGGCAAGGTTCTGGTTCTCGACGGCCGCATCCAGTCGAGCCAGCACGACGAATTCATCTACCACGAGATCCTGGTCCAGCCCGGCCTTCTAGCGCACCCCAAGCCGGTCCGCGCCATGGTCATCGGCGGCGGCGAGGGTGCCACGGTCAGGGAAATCCTGCGGCATCCGACTATCACCGACTGCCTCATGGTGGACATCGACGGCGAGGTGGTCGAGGAGTGCAAGAAGCACCTGCCCGAGATGCACCAGGGCGCCTTCGAGGACGCCCGCACCCGGGTGCTCCACGAGGACGCCCGGGCCTACCTCGAGAAGACCAAGGAGCGCTTCGACCTGATCGTGGTGGACCTGCCGGAGCCGCTCGAGGAGGGTCCGGCCTGCCTGCTCTTCACGACAGAGTTCTACACGCTGATTCGCGACCGGCTGACGGACAACGGGATCATGACCATGCAGGCAGGCATGACCAAGATCAACGAGCTGTTTTTCTACGGTGCCGTCAACCGGACCCTTCGCGAGGTGTTCCCGGTCGTCGCACCCTACCAGGGCTTCATCTCCTGCTTCGGGACTCCCTGGGGTTTCATCATGGCCTCCAAGGGCAACGACCCGCGCACGCAGACGGCTCGCGAAATCGACGCGCTGATATCGTCGCGAATGAACCCCGATAGTCTCGGCTACTGGAACGGGGCCGCGCACCTGCACTCGTTCAACCTGCCCAAGTTCCTGACCAATGCCCTGGCCACGAACGACCGGGTCATTACGGACAAGAACCCCCTGATCGTCAGCTGAGCAGCAAGGCCGCGCTGGTCCTCGCCTCCGCCTCGCCCCGCCGTCAGGCTCTCCTGGCCGGGCTCGGCATCCCGTTCACGGTCTGGCCGAGCCGCATTGCCGAAGTCCATCCGCCGGGGCCGGCGGCGGCGGCGGTAGCCGCCGTCGCGCTGGACAAGGCCCGCTCCGTCGCGCGCGAGTGGACGGGCGGTCCGGCGGTCGTCCTGGGTGCCGACACCGAGGTCGTCCTGGACGGCAGCTACCTGGGCAAGCCGCGCGATGCAGGCGACGCCGCCCGCATCCTCCGGGCACTCAGCGGCCGCACCCACGAGGTCGTCACCGGCCTGGCTCTCGTCGGCGCGCCGTCGGGCCGGGAGGAGACTCTGGCCGTGACGACGCTGGTGACCATGATCGACGCCGGCGACGAGGAGATCGCGGCCTACGTGGCGACGGGCGAGCCGCTCGACAAGGCCGGCGCCTATGCCGTCCAGGGGCTCGGCGCCCGGCTCGTGGCCCGCGTGGACGGTTGCTTCACCAACGTGGTCGGCCTCCCGGTCGAGACGACGCGGCGGCTATTGGAGCGATGGGGGCTCGTCTAGCGGGGCGGCGGCTCCGCATCGGCTGCCCGCTCAGGCGGTCTGGTGAGGAGCAGGGGAGACCAGCGCCACCAGGGCAGCTTGACGGCCGCGGGAAACGGCGAGCGCTCGCGGGCCTGCGTGACGCTTGCCTTGAGCATGTCTTCCGTGACCTGGCCGCGCGGCAGGTAGCTTTGCCTGGCGCCGGCCACGCGCAAGGCGAAGTCGTCGGGCTGGCCGGTAACGGCCGCTGGCAGGACGGATGCCAGCGCCTCGGCAGGGGCCTCGGCCGCCTTGACTGCGGCGCGGAGCAGGGCGCGGACCAGCGCCGCGAGCTCCTGGTCGCCCGGCCTTCCCTCGGCCCGGACGAAAAGGGCCGCATGGACCGTCTCGGCCCCGAGCCAGCGGGCGGCGTCGGATCGGGTGCGAAGATCGACGAGGATGGACGCCGTGTTCTTCTCCCCAGCCCTCGTCTCGCCTTCGGTTGCAACTCGAGGGGCGGCCAGTCGGGTGACCCAGGGATCGGCCATCACGGCTGCGGCCACCTCGCCCTGCTCGAGAGCGCCAGCGAGCCCCCGGTTGGAGAAGGTCCGGAGCGGCACATGGTGGATTCTCACGTTCGCCCGCTCCAGAATCGTGGCGAGCATCGCCTGCTCGGGCGTGCCGGTACCGGGCAGGCCCACCGGCTGGCCGCGCAGATCGGAGGGGGAGCGGACGGTGTCCTTGTGGATCGGAGAGACGAGGAGAGCTACGGGCGGGGCCGCCGTGAGGCCGAAGAGCAGAAGCGGCGGGGCGCCCGCAACATGGCCAAGGCGGTAGGCCGCGTCGAGCGATGTGGCGGCGATGTCGGCGCGGCCGCGCGCCAGCGCCAGCGCGGCGTCGCCTTCCGAGCGCTCGACCTTGAGCACGACCTCGAGCTTCTCCTGGACGAAGTAGCCCTCGTTCTGGGCGATGTGCAAAGGGAGATATTCGGGCGAGGTCGCCGGTCCCGCCACAGCGATGGTGATCGCGGCCCAGAGCCCCGCACCCACTGCCGTCATCGAGCCTCCCGGTGAGTCTGCGCCGCCGTCTCTTGCGCCTGTACACGGCGCTCCATGCCCGCCACGGCCCACAGGACTGGTGGCCGGCCCTGAGCCGCTTCGAAGTCGCCGTGGGCGCCGTCCTGACACAGCATACCGCCTGGTCCGGCGTCGAGCGGGCCATAGACAATCTCCGCGCCGCGCAAAGTCTCGCGCCCCGGCCGATGGCTCGCCTGCCGCTGCCGCGGCTGGGACGGCTCATCCGCCCCACGGGGACCTGGCGACTCAAGGCGCGGCGCCTCCGAGCGCTCGCTGTCTTTTTCCTGTCGCGAGCCGGCGGGAGCGTCGAGCGGTTGCGCCGGGCGCCTCTCGAAACCCTGAGAGCCCAGCTCCTCGCGGTGCCGGGCATTGGCCCGGAGACAGCCGACGCCATCCTGCTCTATGCCCTGGACCGGCCGGTCTTCGTCGCCGACGCCTACACGCGCCGCGTGCTTTCGCGCCACCGAATCGTGACCCCCGACATCGGCTACGAGGCGCTCAGGGGCTTCCTCGAGGCGCACCTGCCCGGCGACCCGGCGCTCTTCAACGAATTCCACGCGCTCCTGGTGGCCGTCGCCAAGTCTCACTGCCGCGCGCGGCCGCGATGCGAGGGCTGCCCACTGCGCTTCGACCTCAGGGGGCGGCGACCTCGCGTATGAGCAGGGCCAGGCGCTGGGCGGCGTCGGGGACGGCGAGCGCGCGAGCGCGCGCGCCGATCGCCTGGAGACCCGCGCGATCCGCCAGGAGGCGCGTGAGCGTGTCCACGAGGCGCTCTACCGTGAGATCAGCCTGCGGAAGGACCACGGCGCCCCCCGCGGCCTCCACGAGCCCAGCATTGGCCGCCTGCTCGTTGCCGCCGGCTCCCGGCAGCGGGATGAAGACGGCCGGCACGCCGAGATTGCAGCATTCGGTGACCGTGCCCGCCCCGCTGCGCCCGACGAGCAGCGCCGCCGCCGCGTAGACGTCGCGGAGCTCGGCGCCGACGTACGGTCTCACGGCGTAGCGCGGCCGGATCGCGGGCGGCAGGGCGCGGGCCCGGTCCAGGAGCCAGGCGTGGTCGCCGGTTTCGGCGTTGTCGCCGCACTGGTGGAGGATCTGGCAGATCGCGAGGAGCCGCGGCAGCGCTTCGCCCACCACGCGGTTGATCCCGTGAGCGCCCTGGGCGCCGCCCGTGACATAGACCAGCGGCAGGGCCGCGTCGAAGCCGAAGTGTCCGAGGGCGGCCTCGCGGCTTCCTCCCAGGATTTCGCCTCTCACGGGATTGCCCGTCACGACGACCCGGTCCGGCGGGAATCCGCTGTCCGCCCCCTGAGAGGACACGGGGAAGGACACGGCAATGCGCGCGGCGAAGCGCGCTGTCATGCGGTTTGCGAGGCCGGGGACAGCCGTCTGCTCGTGGATCACGATCGGGATGCCGAGGGCGCGGGCCGCCAGCGTGGGGGGCACGCTGACGAAGCCGCCCGTGGAGAAGAGCACGGAGGGTCTCAGGCGCCGCAGGAGCCTCCAGGACTGGACGAGGCCTGCGGGCACGCGCAGAAGGAGATCGCTCACGTTGCGGCGATCCCAGTAGCGGCGGAGCTTGCCCGTCGAGATGGGATGGAAGGGCAGGCCCGCCTCGGGCACGCGCCGAGCCTCCACGCCTTCGGGGCTGCCTATCCAGTGGATGTCGGCGCCGCCCAAGCCGAGGGCCGCCGCCACCGCCAGCCCCGCGCTCGTGTGCCCGCCGGTGCCGCCGCCGGCGATGACGACGCGCACGGCACTAGCGCCGCTCGAGGGCGAGATCGATCAGGCGGGAGATCAGCTCGGTGTAGGAGATGCCCGAGGCCTCCCAAAGCTTGGGGTAGGCGCTCGTCGCGGTGAAGCCGGGCAGGGTGTTGATCTCGTTGACGAGCACGCCCGTCTCCCCCTCGATGAAAAAGTCCACGCGCGCGAGCCCCGCGCAGTCGATGGCCCGGAAGGCCTCGAGCGCGAACTCGCGCACGCGCCTCGTCAGCTCGGGGCCGAGTGGCGCCGGCACCTTGAACGTCGTGTGCCCGGCGCCGTACTTGGTCTCGTAGTCGTACCACTCGTGAGCAAAGCAGACCTCACCCGGCACGGACGCCTGCGGCTGGTCGTTGCCGAGCACGGCGACCTCGACCTCGCGCCCCTGCACGGCGCGCTCGACCAGGACGCGGCGGTCGTGTCCGGCGGCCAGGGTCAGTGCCGCGGCCAGGTCCTCCGGCGCCTTGACCTTGCTGATGCCGACGCTCGAGCCGAGGTTGGCGGGCTTGACGAAGCAGGGGAAGCCGATGGCCAGGGCGACGGCCCGCTCGATCGCAGCCGGGTCGCTCCGCCACTCGTGGCGCTTCACGGCGAGATAGTCCACGACGGGCAGACGGTGGGCGCGGAAGATGTCTTTCATCGCGACCTTGTCCATGCCGATGGCCGAGGCGAGCACGCCCGCGCCCATGTACGGCAGCCCCGCCAGCTCGAGCAGCCCCTGGATGGTGCCGTCCTCGCCGTGTGGGCCGTGGAGCATGATCCAGACCACGTCGAGCCGCTCACGGAGGCCCGGCGGCAGACCCTCGCTCGACTCAATGCGCTGGAGCGCCGTCGAGGACGCCGCGTCGCCCGCGCGCACTGCCAGCGCCTGCTTGACCGACGCTTCCCCCCCCCCGTCGCCGAGCGCCTTGCTCGCGGCCTCCTGGGCGAGGGCGCGCAGCGGGTCGCCGCCCACGAGCCAGCGCCCCTCGCGCGTGATGCCGATCGGCACCGGCTCGAAGCGCTCGCGGTCCATGGCGGCCATCACCGACGCCGCGCCCGCGAGCGACACTTCGTGCTCGCCCGATTCGCCGCCGAAGACCACGCCCACGCGGAGCTTCTTCGCCATCGTTCTACTCTAACAGAGGGGCGCCCGATGGCCACGCAGGCTGTCGAGAAGGGGTCAGATGCGAGGCGGCGCCGGCCGGCGCAGGGCGTCGAGAAGGGTCCAGATGCAAGGCGGTGCCCTCGGCTGCGGGCGAGGCGTACTCCCTGTGCGTTGAGCCCGCAGCCGAGGGCGCCAACGACGCCGCTGGGCCCTTATCGGTGGCCTGCGTGCGTGAACTCCTTGAAGCGCACAGTGAGCGGTCCCAGGAGCGCCACGACGCCGAGGAGCCCGAAGCCCCAGATCCACGTGGCCTCGGCCGAGGCGCCCCAGCGCGGCGCCCAGTCGAGCACGAGTCCCACGGCCCATGGGGACAATGCGCCGGCCGTGAAGCCCACGGTGGACTGAAGCGCCATGGTCCGGCCGAGGTGGGTGGGCTCGGCTGCCTCGGCGATGCCCGTCGAGACGATGGCCGACTCGGAGGTGATCAGCACGCCGTAGAGAAGCCCGAGCGCGACGAGGGCGGAGAAGGGCCAGGTGAGGCCCCAGCCGATGAGGAGCGAGCACGCCGCCGAGAGCAGCATGAGCACGCTGATCGGCCGCGCGCGCCCGAAGCGATCGGAGATCAGGCCGGTGAAGGGATGGGGCAGGGCGCCGATGGCGAGGACGGCCGAGGCCGCGAGCGCCGCCCGCTGGTTGGCCTCGGCGAGCGCTGCTCCCGAGGCGACGAGGCTCGCGGTGAAGAAGGGAACGATCCAGCCGCGCATGCCCATCAGCTCGAAAGTGTGCGCTCCGTAGGCCGTGACGAGCCGCATGGCGGGGCGGTTCTTGAGGACGGGGCCGAGGCGGTCCTTCTCGACGCCGGCGGCGCCTGGCTTGACGCCGGCGCCGGCTGGCGTCGGGGCCGCCGGGGCGGGCGCAGGTCGGTGAGCCATCCCGTCGGGGAGGACGAGCCAGCCGATCACGCCGGCCAAGAGCGGCCCCGCCGCCGTCAGCGCGAAGGCCCACCGCCAGCCCCATAGCCCGTTGGCCCAGCCCGTCAGCAGGAGCGACACGGACGTCCCGAGCGTGAAGCTGCCGATGTAGCAGCCCATGGCGAAGCCGCGCCCGCCTCCGGCGAAGCGCTCGGCGACCATGCGCATCCCCGGCATGTACGTGCCGGCGAGCCCGAGCCCGACGGCGCCGCGCAGGATGATGGCCGAGAGGAACCCCTGCGCCCAGAACGCAAAGGCCAGGCTGGCCGCCGCGGTCCAGAACGCGCTCCAGAGATAGATGCGACGCGGCGGCATGTAGTCGGTCAGAGTCGCGAGGATCATCACCGCGCCGATATAGCCGAACTGGTAGAAGGAGACGATCAGCCCCGCCTCGCTGTTGGTGAGCCCCCATTCCTGCTGGAGCAGCGGGAGGAGCGCCGAGAAGTTGGAGAAGACGAGCAGCGTGCCGAGCTCGGAGGCGCAGACCGCGACGAGCCAGGCGCGGGCGCTGTAGGTGAATCGGCCGCGGGCGCTCACCGCTTGCCTTGCTGCTCCCGCCACTTCCTCCACGCCTCGAGGCGTGCTGCCAACTCCGTCTCGAGCCCGCGCTCTACGGGACGGTAGTAGACGCGCCCGCGTAGGGCCTCGGGCAGGTGTTCCTGGCTCACGCGCGCCTCCGCCGTGTCATGCGCGTACTGGTAGCCCTTGCCGTATCCCTGGTTGGCCATGAGCCCGGTCGGGGCATTGCGGAGATGGAGCGGCACGGGCTCGGCGGGCTTGTCCTGGATGTCCTGACGGACCTGGTTCCACGCGACGTAGACGGCGTTCGATTTGGGCGCGAGCGCCAGGTAGCAGGCCGCCTGCGCCAGCGCGAGATCGCCCTCCGGCGAGCCCAGGAAGTGATAGGCCTCCTTGGCGTCGAGGGCCAGGCGCAGTGCCTGCGGGTCCGCGTTGCCCACGTCCTCCGAGGCGAAGCGCACGAGACGCCGGGCGATGTAGAGCGGGTCCTCGCCGGCCTCCAGCATGCGCCCGAGCCAGTAGAGCGCGCCGTCGGGGTCGGAGTCGCGCAGCGACTTGTGCAGGGCCGAGATCAGGTTGTAGTGCTCCTCACCCGACTTGTCGTAGAGAAGCGCTTTCTTCTGGACGGCGTCGCGGATCGCGGCGTCCGTCACCGCGCCCCCGTGGAGCGTCACGGCCAGCTCGAGGATGTTCAGCGCGCCCCGCGCGTCGCCGTCCGAGAGGCGGGCGATGAGCCTCAGCGCGTCGGTCTCGGCCGCGGCGCCCGTGGCGCCGAGCCCGCGCTCGGGATCGCGCAGCGCGCGCTCGAGGATGGCGACGATGTCTTCCTCCGACAGCGGGTGGAGCACGTAGACGCGGCAGCGCGAGAGGAGCGCCGCGTTGACTTCGAAGGACGGGTTCTCCGTAGTCGCGCCGATGAGGAGGAGCGTGCCCTTCTCGACGTGGGGCAGGAAGGCGTCCTGCTGGCTCTTGTTGAAGCGGTGGATCTCGTCCACGAAGAGGATGGTGCGCCTGCCGCCGCGCGCCCGGGCCGACTCGGCCTCGGCCACGACCTGGCGGATCTCCTTGACGCCGGCCAGCACCGCCGAGAAGAGGACGAAGCGCGCGCCCGCGACATGCGCCAGGAGCGACGCGAGCGTCGTCTTGCCCGTGCCCGGCGGGCCCCAGAGGATCATGGAGTGGAGCTGCCCTTCTTCGAGCGCGCGGCGGAGGACCTTGCCCGGGCCGATCAGGTGCTGCTGGCCCACGACCTCGTCGAGGGTGCGCGGGCGGACGCGGTCCGCGAGCGGAGCGGGAGCGGCGGGCGTGGCGGACGGAGGGGGATCGAAGAGATCCACGGCGGGATTATACGCCGCGCAAAGTGTCAGGCGAGCGCGGCCGGGAGATCGAGGAGCGAGGTGATGCGCGCCGTGACGCTGACGCCGCGGCGCTCCAGCTCGGCCGGATCCGCGCAGTAGGCGATGAAAGGGATGCCGCCGGCCTGGGCGGCGAGCCCGTCCACCCAGGCGTCGCCCACCATCACGATGTGGGTCGCCCCAGGCCAGTGCTCGCGGACCACGCGCAGCCCGTCCGGATCCGGCTTGAGCGCGGTGACGTCGTCGCGCGTGACCACCAGGTCGAGATGGTGGAGCAGGCCGAAGCGGCCCAGGACGAAATCGGTGACGACGCGGTCGTTGTTGGTCCAGATCGCCGTGGCGAAGCCCAGCTGGCGCAGGGCGGTGAGCGCCTCTTCCGCGAAGGGCTCGAGCACCGCCTGTTCCATGGCGCGCCGCTCATGGCGCCGGGGAATGGCGATGATCTCCGATTCAAGGTGGGGAGCTTCGGTCCGCACGAAGGCGAACAGCTCGGGTCCCGACCAGCGCAGCTCGCGTTGGGGCAGGGGCAGGCCCCGCCGGCGCACGAAGGCTTCCATCTCGCGCCCTACCACCTTGAGGTCGAGCGGTGAGCTGACGAGAGTGTGGTCGAGGTCGAAGACGCAGACGGGCGGCCTGGAGGTCACAACCTCAGCCGCCGTGCGCGATCCCGCCGTCAGGCTGCCCGCGGTCAGGCTGCCCGCGGTCAGGCTGCCCGCGGTCAGGCTGGTTGATGAGATCGCGCAGGAGCTCGATGCCGCCGCTGTCCAGCGTGCGGTCGGCCACGATCAGCTCGACGTCCTTGGGCAGGCTCTCCCGGATGCGGGCCGCGGCCAGTTCGGAGCAGACGACGGTGCGGGTGCGCTCCAGCATGCGGTCGAGCGACCACGAGTCGTCCGTGGAAGCGAGCACCGGCGTGACGTGCATCAGCCCCGCCGACTGGACGGAGCGCAGGAGGTTCTGGCCGCCCGTGGCCGTCGTGCAGACAAGCCCCACGATCGAGCCCTCGGGCAGCTCGGTCAGGCGCAGCAGCGTCTTGATGCTCGCCTCGGCCAGCAGGGCCACGGTAGGCGGGCCGTCCGGCGGCATGACGCGCCTGACCTCGTGGATGTGGAAGAAGGTCGTGATCACCGCCCGGTACCCCTTGAGGAAGCCGGGAGCACGCGCGGCCTTCGCCTCGAACTCGTCCACCAGCATCCTGTCCACCTGCAACGGCAGCTCCGCCTCGAGCACGTCGCGATAGCGCGCCAGTTCCGCGTCGTTGCACTCGACCAGGATGGCGCGGCGGCGGACCACCTTGCCCGCGCGGCCGGCCGGCGCGCTCGAGGCGAGCGCGGCCAGGAATTCGTCCTGGGTGAACCCGAGCCGCCGCACACGCTCGAGGCTCTCGCCGACCAGGCGCTCGAGGCTGCGCGCCGCGCGCCCCTCCCGGGTCGGGCGGTCGGCCACGAAGGTGCCGCGTCCCTGCTGCCCCTCGACGTAGCCGTCGCGCTCGAGGTCGGCCAACGCGCGGGCAACGGTGTTGGGGTTGATGCGGAGGAAGCCCGCCAGCTGGCGCACCGTGGGCAGCTGCATGCCCGGCTTGAGCGCGCCCGTGGAGATCAGATGGCGGATCTGGGTCATGAGCTGCACGTGCACGGGCACGGCGCTCTTGCGATTGACCCGGAGCCCCGAGGGCGTCGGTATGCGTGACGACTCACGCGCCATGAGATGGCGCTAAGCCGTGGCTCGTCGCGGCCCCGTGGCGTTCTTGACGGCCCGTCCCGCGAGGGCGCGGCCAACCCGGATCAGCGCCAGCCCGAGGGCCACGCGGAGGGGATCGGGGGTGGGGCGGGTGGACCCCATCAGTCTCGCCCGGGCCGCCATGGCCCGCGCCTCAGCGAGCCGGTCTTTCCCGATCTGCTCAGCCAGGTAATAGTTGATCACGTCCGTTCTCCTTTCGGGCCTCCTGCGGCCCGTCTCCCAGTCTCAGTAATAGTGTATGAACACATTCATACACTATTCCGCGGCCAAACGCAAGTCCCGGGGAGATAGCTGGCCGGGCCCGGAACCACACCACTCCCAGGCGGCTCGAAAAGGTCCAGATGCGAGGCGGCGCCCGAAGGCCGCGCGCGAGGCGTACTTTCTGTACGTTGAGCGCACGGCCGAGGGCGCCAACGAAGCAGATGGGCCTTTTTCAGCCGCCTGGTCTAGACGAGCCAGCGCAGGAGAGCGGTGGCCAGCGACAGGAAGATCGTGACGCCGAGGACGTCCTGGAAGGCGGTCTCGAACGGGCCGGCCGTGAGGGCCGGGTCGAAGCCGAGCCGCTTGGACAGCATGGGAATCGCCGTCCCCGCACAGCCCGAGAGATTGACCGAGACGAACATGGAGGTGGCGACCACGAACCCGAAGGTGAAGGAGTGCCACAAGAGCCCGATCGAGCCGACCATCAGGGCGCAGACGGCACCGAGGATCGCCGACGTCTGGATCTGCCGCCAGAGCGGCTCCCACCAGCGGCTGAGCTGGACCTGTCCCGTCGCCAGGCCCCGCACGACCATCGTCACCGACTGGAGGCCGGTATTGCCCGAGATGGCCTGGATCACCGGCATGAAGGAAGCCAGGAGGATGACCTTGCCGAGGGTCTGGTCGAAGTAGTGGATGACCACGCCCGCCAGCATCTCGATCAGCAGTGTCAGCAGCACCCAGGGCAGGCGGAGCATGGCGACCTGGGTCGGGGAGCGACGCTCGAGCTCGGCGGCATCCGAGCCGGCCATGCGAAAGATGTCCTCCGACGCCTCCTCCTGGACCACGTCCATGACGTCGTCGACGGTGATCGTGCCCACCAGCCGGTTCTGGCCGTCCACGACCGGCACGGTCACGAGGTCGTACTTGGCGACGACGCGCGCGACCTCCTCCCGGTCCAACCCGGCGTTGACGCTCACGACCTCCTCCTCTTCGAGGATGCCGAGGATCAGGCTGCGCGGATCGGCGAGAAGAAGGCGCCGGAGCGGCACCCGTCCGATGAGGTGCTGGTGGTCGTCCACCGCGTACACGCCGAACGGACGCTCCTCGGTGACGGTCTTCCTGATGTGCTGGATGGCCTCCTCGACCGTCGAGGTCTCGCGGATCGCCACGACGTCCTGGGACATGAGGCGTCCCGCCGAGTCTTCGGGATACTCGAGGATCTCCTGGATCTCTTCCGACTTCTCCTCTTCCATGAGGTCCAGGATCTTTTCCGCATGCTCGCTCGAGAGCTCGTCCACGACGTCGGCCGCGTGCTCGGCCGGCATGCGGTCGAGGATCACCGAGACCTCGACGTCGTCCAGGGAGCGCACGAGCTCGAGGAGGGTGGCGTCGTCGAGCTCGGACAGGACGTCGCCGGCCTGATCCGGCCGGAGCGATCGGAAAATCGTCGCGCGGTCCGCGAGCGGCAGCTGTTGGAGTACGTGCGCGATGTCGGCCGCGTGGGCTTCGACGAGCGCCTGGGCGGCGCGAACGTCGTCGCGATTTTGCAGCAGCTCTTCGGATTCGCGTAGCAGGCGCTCGACCGTGTCCACGATGTGATCTCCGGGACTGATTGTACCGGGCCGCCCGCATCACCGCGACGGAATATCCACGAGAAGAAGCCGTGCCGACACGGCCGCGATGCCCCCCTCCGAGTCGGGCGCCGGCGACAGATTCGCGACCGTGCAGGCCCTCCCAAGTAGGCCC
>Ga0326597_10011061_pt1 | contig 11986 bp, 11 predicted proteins | sample RVTome_12_FD_203789 | JGI IMG/M metagenome (GOLD analysis project Ga0326597, IMG submission 203789) | Soil microbial communities from uranium-contaminated site in the Upper Colorado River Basin, Wyoming, United States - RVT100D185 | ecosystem: Environmental > Terrestrial > Soil > Contaminated >... | reverse complement strand
TGAGCGCGTAGCCCCCCTTCGAGCAGGTAGACCTCGTCCTGACCCGGTAAACGCACGTAGGCGGTCGAGGGCCGTGGACCGCCGTTTCCGACGAGGAGCGCTCTCGTCGAGTCGCCGACCTCGATCTCGAGGGTCCTGGCGCTGTCCCCCGCGACCCCCATGCGGGCGTGATTCTCTGGATTGGTGGCCATCAGGTCACCGACCGAGGTCGCCGCCACGGCGTCGAAGAAGCGGGCGACGGAACCCGAGTCGGCCTGCCACCCGTTCACGCGCCACGAACCCGCCTCGGGACGGAGCTCGATGGTGTCCTCCACGCGAATGAATCTCACCGCTGTCACGGACCCGGCGTCGACTCCCTCGAAGACGCCCCCGAGGGCAGCCGGAGCATCGGCGGAACCGCCCCCGCGCGGGACGAGGGATGCCACGAGCCAAAGACCGAAGACAGCTGCCAGGAGCCCCATGAGCCGCTTGAGCGTGCGGGCACTCATGAGACCACCTCTCCCCAGCGCGCCTCGGCCCGTCGCCGCCTACCCGTCACACGCAACACGCCGACCAGGACGAAGAGCAGGGGCACACCCAGCAGGTTGCCCCACTTGAGCAAATTGCGGCTCATGTCCGACTCGAAGAGGAGATTCGGCGGCGTGCGGTTCTTCGACCGGATGCCGATGAGCGCCTCGTCGCGCGCCAGCCAGTCGATCGCGTTCGCGAGGAAGGTCAGATTGCCGGGATTCTGTTGCAGGAACTGCGACTCCGAGAAGGACACGTCGCCCACGACGACCATCCGACCCCGGGTGTCGCCCTCCGGCGCGGTCACGGCGGCGGCGAGTACCCGTGTGTGGAGCTCTTCCTCCGGAATGTTCCAGTCCTGGTCGGGAAGAATCGTGGAGGCCACGCCGTGCAGGCCGGCGGACTCACTCGTGCGCCACAGCGGTTGCACGTTCAGGCTGTCAGAGATCTCCAGCTCGCCCGCCCATCCCATCGAGAGCGAGTTGAGCCCGTTCGTGATGGCATGACGGGAGGCCGGCAGGCCAATGGGCCAGAGCGGATAGGGAGCGATCACCTGGAAGATGCCCTGGCGGCCCATGTTGACACGCTCGCTCGACGCCAGGTCGGCCACGAGCCTGCGTGACACCACGATCCCTCGCTCCGCGAGCAGAGCTTCCAGCCCGTTCGTCACCGGCAGCGGGTTGGGTGACTGCGCGTCGAGACGCACCGGCTCGGCCAGAATCAGCGCGGCCCCTCCCGCACCGATGAAATCGCCGACGCGCTCGACCGCCATGCTGTCGAGCGGTTCAAGCGGTCCCGCGACGACGAGCACCTCGGTGGAGTCCCGGTCGATCGCGGCCGCCGAGTCACCCGCGATGCTCAGCGACCGAACTGCGTAGCGATCCCCGAGGGTCTGCGCGAGACCAGGCATATCGGAGAATCGCTTGGCGCCATGGCCCTCCATGAACGCCACACCGAGACGTTCGGTGGTCGTCATGTCGTAGATCGCGGAGGCGAGTCGGAACTCGAGGTCGTCGGTCCGCTCGATGATGGGGTTGACGTCGCTGTCATCGGCGTAGACGACTGCGAGACCGTAGTAGCCGCGCCGCACCTCGAACTGATCGTCACGCAGCACGTTGAACTCGACCGGGTAGATGCCGAGCTGCGTCGCCTCCTCCGCGGCGTCATCGTCCTCGTCCGGATCCACGTCCGTCACGACCAGGTTCCCTCCCGCGGCACGTCTCATGTCTGCGAGTAGGTCCCGCACGTCGCGGAGCTGCAGTTGAAGTTCGGGCGGCAGCTCGGACGAGGCGAACAGCTTCACCTGCACGAGATCGTCGAGGTTACCGAGGAGGTCGCGGGTCCCCTGTTCCAGCGTGTAGAGATTCCCTGACGTGAGGTCTATACGACCCCGTACGAAGCTCCCGAGCAGATTCACCATGAGGACCAGCAGCGTGACCACGACTGCCCCGACGCGCATCCGCTTCCACTCGGAACGCCCGTGGCTCAGGCGATCCCTCTGGATGGCGCTCAGGGCGAGAACGAGAAAGAACGCCGTCGTGGACGCGAAATAGAGTACGTCCCGCACATCCACCACACCCCGCGCGACGTTCTCGAAGTGACTCAGCACGGAGAGCCGCGCCAAGGCACCCGCGATGCCGGGTGATACACCGATCTGCACGATGGGCAGGCCGATCAGGAACAGGGCGAACGCCACTCCGGCCGCGACGATGAACGCGGTGATCTGGTTCCGGGTGAAGCTGGACGCCCAGAGCCCCAGCGCGACGAACTGGGCGGCCAGCAGTCCGGCGCCCAGGTATTGGGCTATGACGATGCCGACGTCGGCATCGGAGACGAGAAGGACGCCGATCGCGGTCGGCAGCGTGCCCGCCAACGCGAGCATGACGAAGAGCCAATCGCCGAGGAACTTGCCCGCCACGACCTCGGTTTCCGTCAGCGGCTGTGCGAGCAGCCACTCGAGCGTCTTGCTCCGTCTCTCCTCGGCCAGCGTGCGCATGGTCGCGGCAGGGACGAAGATCGCGAACAGGATCGGCAGCAAGTCGAAGATCGGACGCAGCGACGCCACGCCCATCGCGTACATCGTGCGGAATGCCAGAAAGAGCGTGATCCCCAGGAACGCGACGATCAACACGTACGCCGTGGACTGGTCGAAGTAGCTGCGCACCTCTCGCTTCGCGACGGTCCAGATGCCGCGCATCATCGCGCCACCTCCCCGGAATCACTCTCCGGCGGGGCGTCACCGCCCACTCCTTCGGTCGTCAGGTCGCGGAACAGCTGCTCCAGACTCGCGCGCTCGCGGTGGAGCTCCCACAGCGTCCACCCTCGGTCCCGTGCCATGGCGAAGATGTCGGGCCGCAGCTCGCCGTCTCCGCCTGCGTCGAGTTGCACCCTCACGCGCCCATGCACCTGCTCGGCGCTGTGGCCCGTGACGCCTGGAAGCGACGCGAGCGCATCCGCGATGGCGTCGCCGTCCGCCTCGACCACATAGCGGGCGCCTCCGGTCCGACTCGCGAGCAGGTCCTGGACGTTCCCCTCGGCGGCCAGCCGCCCGCGACTCAAGATCACGAGTCGCGAGCAGGTCGCCTCGACCTCCTGCATGACGTGTGTACTGAGAAGCACGGTGCGCTCGCGCCCCAAGCTGCTCACGAGGCGTCGGATCTCGACGCGCTGGTTCGGGTCCAGCCCCTCGGTGGGCTCGTCCAGGATGAGCACTTCGGGGCGGTGCAGAATCGCGCTGGCCATCCCGATCCGTTGCCGGTACCCCTTCGAGCACTCACCGATGGGGCGGTAGAAGACGTCGGCGATATCGGTCTCGTCGACGGCGTCCGCGACGCCCGAGCGGGCCTGTTCACGAGACAGCCCGCGGAGCTCCGCGACGTACTCGAGATACTCGGCGACAATCAGCTCGTCGTAGAGCGGGTTCGACTCCGGCAGGTATCCGATGCGTCGCTTCGCGGCCATCGGGTCATCCGTCACGGAGGTGCCGTCGAGCAGGACCGAGCCCTCGTCCGGCTGGAGCGTCCCCGTGATCATGCGCATGGTCGTGGTCTTGCCCGCCCCGTTGGGGCCGAGAAAGCCCACCACCTCGCCTCGCTGTATGGAGAAGCTCAGTTGCTCCACGGCGAGCACCGTGCCGTAGCGCTTGCTGACACCTTCGACGGCTATCATTTCAGACTCCCTGCGGCGAAAAAAGAGCCGTGCGGACGCGGCCAGTCTATACGGGTCGTTCCGGCTTGTCCACCGCCTTCGACGCGCACGGGCGGCGCGTGGTTGCCTGCCCTCACTACGCGCTCTGGCCGCCGTAAATCTCCCGGAATCGGGCAGCCAACTTCGGTCCCGCGCCCTCATCCTCGTGCTTGAAGAAGACGAACGCGCGTCGCCATCCGACGCCGGAGATCTCCTCGGCCCAGCGGGCGAGGTCGGCATCCTCGTAGTCCGGCCGGCGGAGACGCAGATACCCCCAGGAGGCGGTGGCTACCAGGGGCTCGTCCGCACAGACGAGGGCCATGTCCCGAGCCCTCAGCGCTTCGTAGATCTCGCCGTCCTTCCATGTGTCGTGCCTGAACTCGAAGGCGGCCCTCGTCCCCTCAGGAAGCATTTCCAGGAAGTGGGTCAACCGGGGCGCGTCCTTCGCGAGATTCGGCGGCAGCTGGAAGAGGATCACGCCGAGGCGGTCGCCCAAGGTCCGGACCGTCGACAGGAGGTATTCGGTCGGTTCGCGGGCCTCCTCCTTGAGCCGCGTGAAATGCGTGATGCGCCGGGAGGCCTTGATGGAGAAGCGGAAGTCTTCGGGCACCTGCGCGGCCCAGCTGTCCAGCACCGACGCCTTGGGGAGACGATAGAACGTATTGTTGATCTCGACGGCGTTCAGCCTCTGGCCGAAGTACGACAGCATGTCCTTGGCGGCGAGGTCCTCGGGGTAGAAGCTCCCCTTCCACTCCTTGTAACTGTAGCCGCTGGTACCGACGTGAAGCTTCACGACCCCCTCCGCGTATTGGCTCAGGAAGGAAACGTGCGTAGGCGCCTCCCGCCAGGTAGCGTAGCAGGCGTGAAACTTTCACGGAGCTTTCCGCGTCCGAATGGGACACGTCGGACGGCACTCACCCCCATAGGAGTCAATGAGCCCTGAGCTCTGGGTCGGCCTCGTCGCCGTCTTGGTGAGCGGGGGAGCCATCGGCTCCGCCGGGACGCTCCTCGCCCAATGGCTGGTGAAGAAGGTCGACGGATCGCCGGCCCCGAGACCGGTCCTCGAGGCGGCGGAAGTAGACGTTCTGCGCGCGGAGGTCGAGGAGATCGGCCGGCAGATGCGCAATCTGGACGCGCGGCTCGACTTCACGGAGCGTCTGTTGGACGGAGCGCTTCCGCTCGCTCCCCCTCCCGGTCGTCTGGACTCCGCGAGCGACATCTGAAAAGAAGAGAAGCCCCGGTCCACCGGAGGTGGACCGGGGCTCCGCGTACTACCTGCGCTTACGGCTCTTCTTGGGCTTGCGACCCTGGTTCGGGTGCTCCAGGTGCTGCCACGTCTCCCCACGACGCAGCATATAGATCGTGCTCGGGGAGACGCTGAACTTGCGGGCCCATTCGGCCCCGGAGGACTTCCACCGGTCGGCCTTCTCGTCCCAGTCGTCCAACACCTTCTTGGCCTGAGGCATGGTCAATTGGGCGTGCGGGGAGTTCTCACCGCGGAGCCACACGTTCGATCCGTACCAACGATCGACTCGCTGTATGGGACCGGCGACCTTTCGCCCCGTGTGTCCCAAGCAGTAGTGGCGGACCTGGTCCACGGAAAACGCCGGGTGCATTCGGGCGATCTCTGCGTAGAGGTATCCCTCCTCTGCGAGTTTGCGCCATTTGACGACGAGGTCGCCATCTGGTTTCGGCATATCTACTCCTGTCCGGTCAAGTGGTCCGCCCGCCCAAGGGGCCGGGCAGAAATAAGGCTTCCGCACGCGAGGGGGGGCGGAATGCGCTGTTATGCAGTAGACACTATAAGGTGTTCAAACCGCTTCCGAAACTTCTTGACTTTGGGATCGATCACGATGCGGCAATACGGCTGCGCCGGATTAAGCTTGAAATAGTCGTCGTGGTATGTCTCCGCCTCATAGAAGTCCTCCAGAGGCTCTACCTCCGTGACGATCGTCGCGGCCCAAGGGCCATCGCGATTAAGATCCTCGATCGTGTCGATCGCCGCCGCGTGCTGTTCGGGCGAATGCGTGTAGATCGCCGACCGGTATTGCGTGCCGACATCCCCGCCCTGGCGATTGAGTGTGGTGGGGTCGTGGATGGCGAAGAAGATCCCCAGGAGCTGCCGGTAGGAGATGGTGGCCGGATCGAAGGCGATGCGCACCACCTCCGCGTGTCCGGTCGAGCCGCCACACACCTGTTCGTACGTCGGACCGGCCGTGTGGCCTCCAGCGTAGCCCGATTTCACCGAGTCGACGCCCTTGACCGAGGCGAACACCGCCTCCAGGCACCAGAAGCAACCGCCTCCGAACGTCGCGAGCTCACGGTCTGTCGTCGTCATCGCACCATTCTCACGATCTCTGCGGCGACCAGGTCGCGCGCCTCTAGATGGACTTCGTGTCCGCTCCCGTTCGCGGGAATATGTCGGGCCGACCGGACGCCCCGCAAAATCGACCCATGGGCTCGCCTCGTGGACGCCGTCCGCGTTGATGCCACGTTCGCGGCTCAGACGCTGGACACGGCCTGAGGCAGAACCGACGCGATCCGCTCCAACGCCAGTGCCACGTCCTCGTCGGTGATGTCTCGATGAAGGACGGCGCGAATGCCCCGTGCTCCACCGGGGATCATGTGCACACCCGATGCGTGGCACGCTTCGGCGAAGGCGCCCGCATTGCCGGTGGTCACCCCGAACCGCACGATGTTCGAATGCACATCGGCCGGGTCGATTTCGATGCCCTCGAGATCGGCGAGCCCTTCGGCGAGCGCCTTGGCCCGACGGATGTCTTCGGCGAGGTGGGGCCTGTGGTGCTCCAAGGCGTACAGCGCGGCCGCAGCGAGCACGCCGGCCTGGCGTAGGCCCCCGCCGAGCTGCTGCTTGAACCGCCTCGCCCGGTCGATCAGCTCACGCTTGCCCGCCAACGCCGAGCCCACCGGGGCGCCCAAGCCCTTGCTGAAGCACACGTTCACTGTGTCGAACGGTTCCGCCAGCTCTCGCTCGGTCCTACCCGAGGCCACCGCCGCGTGCCACAGGCGAGCGCCGTCCAGATGGAGCGCGAGGCCGTGGCCTCGGCCCGCTTCGCACACCTCCCGCAGAACCTCGAGCGGCCACACCGTGCCCCCACCCGCGTTGTGCGTGTTCTCGACGCACAACAGTCGGGGCGGCGGACTGAGCGTGGCCGGCCTGTAGGGATGGGAGGTCCCGATGGCGGCATGCACGTCGTCCGGCGTGAAGACGCCCCGCGTGCCCCGCAGCGGGCGGATGGTGACCCCGCTGATGGCGGCGGCGCCCCCGCCCTCGTTCGCGACGATGTGCGCGGTTCCCTCCACGAGGGCCAGGTCGCCCGGTTCCGTGTGGATCCGGATCCCGATCTGGTTCGACATCGTCCCGGTCGGCACGAAGACCGCGTCTTCCTTGCCCAATAGCTCGGCGGTGCGAGCCTCGAGAGCGTTGGCCGTCGGGTCCTCGCCGTAGACGTCGTCGCCCACCTGCGCCGCGGCCATCGCCTCCCGCATCGCCGGGGTAGGCCTCGTGATCGTGTCGCTTCGCAGGTCGATCATGGTGCGGCGGCCTCGGGTCGGAGGAGCAGTGCGTTGAAGAGCAGCTTGAAGGTGCCGTGCGTCTGCGCGCGGTGCTGGGCCCGGAATCCGATCATCACGATCGAACCCTGGCCCTTGGCGATGGCCACGATGGCCGCGCGGTTCGCGATCGCCTCCTCTCCCAGCAGCCAGCCGCTCTGTAGCACGTCGCGGTCCCCATAGGTCACGAGGCGCGTGACCGCCGCGCTGCGCGGACCCGGGATGGTCTCGTAGACCTGACCCCCGGCGAGGAAGGTCGCCAACGCGCTCTCGGGCATGCCATAGGCGAGCGCGTCTCCCGTGTCGACCCGGACGCGCAAGGTCGAGCCCGGGGCCCAGAAGTCGTTCCCCGACAGGCCGGCGACGGCGTCACGCACCGGAACATCGAACTCGTCCAGCACGAGATCGCCGGCCTGCGCGAACGTCACCAGGGTGCCACCGGTCTCGACGAACGCCTCCAGGGCGTCCACGCCCGCTTGTCCGAAGCCGCTCCGGTACTGAGGCGGAGTCATACGGGTGTCCTCGGGGTCTTCGGACCCCACCATCATGCGCTTCGAGTCGGCGGGAAGGACGATCACGTCGAAGCGCTGGCGGAGCCGCGGCGCGGTGATGTCGGCGTCCCTGAGCGTGGTATACTCGAACTCGAAGTCCTCCAGAAGCCACCTCGTCCACCCTTCGTCCGCGTTCCCTCCGTAGTACCTCTGGTACAGGCCGATGCGTTGTGGCGTCAGCGGATAGCTCGCGCCGGTCCCGTCCGCATCGAGCGGCGCGAAATCAACGCCCGCCTCGTCGGCCGCCTCCTCGACCACCGCCTCAGCGGCTTCGGGCCCCACCAGGAAGTCGCCGGCCCGGAAACCTGGTCCGTCGCGCTCGGCCCTGCGCACCGCGACGCCCGCGGCGAACAGTCGGTTCACCGCGTCAAACGAGTCGTTCAGGTGACCGTCCAGGACGTAGCCGTTCGTGCCGGGGGCGACCGTCCCGCTCGCCGAGATCTCCCCGTACACGTCGGTCAATGTGGCGTCCACGGGTGTGGCGACCGGATCGACCCGGACGCCCATGAACTCCGCGAGGTTGTCGGTCGACATGTCGTACGGACGGATGGGGTTCCCGTCCCCGTCACGCGTGAAGCTGTTGTCGGGATAGTACGTCCGGCCCAGCAGCCACCGGATGACGCCACGCTTCGGCTGGGCCGTCGAGACGACGTACGTGCCGGGACCGTAGACACGACCCTCGTGGCGAAACTCCCGGATGGCCTGCTCCACCGTGATCCCCTGGCCGAGGAGCTTGTTCACCAACTTCCACATCGTCAGCGGGTCGTGCTGCTCCGCCGGGATCACGTAGGCCCTGACCTCGTCTTCACGGCCCCGCTCGATCTGCCGACTGGCCTTGTTGTAGGCGTTGCGGAGTACCGTCTCGCGGTTCTTCGCAGCGATCTCGAGGGGCGCGAACGACGCGACGATCTGACGCTCGACGATGTCGCGCACCCTCCACCACCCACCGGGCCACGGGCTCGGGAAGGTCGTCTGCGCGTCGTACTCGGGGAACTGACGCGAGCCTCCGAGCTGGTCGGGTTGCACGAAGAGCGGCGTGGCCAACTGGGCGCTCGCGGATTCGGTCAGCATCCCGGCGATGTTGTGGAACGGCGTGATCCAGTGAAAGCCGAAGTGTCCCCACCCCGAGTAGATGGCCGACCCGATCGCGCCGGTCAGCTCCACCTCGTCCATCTTGTAGGCCATGTGCGCGCCGTACCACGCCATCTCGCGCCACACGAGGGGATCGGCGCCCGGGCGGATCGGCTCCGCATAGGGCGGCAGATAGATCCTGGCCGTGTAGGGCCCCATCTGGTGGTGGTCTATGAAGGCCTGGGGAATCCAATCACGGAACAGGATCCGTGCGGCGTACCCGGACTCGACGGTGTTGAGCATGAAGGCGTCGCGATTGTTGTCATGCCCGACGTAATGATGATAGAGCTCCGGTGGGCTCACGCCTTCGTACTCGGTGCCGACCCAGCGGTCGTACCAGTCGGTCACGATGATATTCCCGTCCGGATTCAGGTTCGGGATCATGATCGCGACCGTGTTGTCCAGAATCTCCCGCACTTCGTCGTCGGAGCGCGTGGCGAGTCCGTACAGCACTTCAGCAGCGGTCTGGCTGGACGCCACCTCCGTGGAGTGCAGGCCGTACGCCTGCACGAAGACCACCTTGCCGTTCGTGATGGCGTCGTCGATCTGCGCTTGGGTGCGTCCGCGCGGGTCCTGCAGGATCGCGTTCCGTCGCTGGATCTCGTCGAGGTTCGCCAGGTTCCCGGGCGAGGACACGAAGATCACCAGGAACGGATTCCCGAGCGTGCTGGCGCCGACGTGCCTCACGTCGACACGCTCGCTCAGCGCGCCGACCGTGTCGTAGTACGCGACCAGGCGATCCCAGCGCACGAGCTGGCGGTCGGCACCCATCTGATGACCGAAGAAGTCCTCCGGCGAAGGGATGGCCTGCGCGACCGAGGAGGCAGGAAGCCAGAGCATCGCGCCGACCACGAGGGCGGCCGAAGTGGCGGAGACTCGCAGGGGCTTCATGGCATCGATCCTCGAGACGGCGCGGCGGGACGGAAAGCGTAGGACCGCGCCCACGGGCAGACAAGTTGCGCCGAATGAGCGTTCATTTGGCGCGGGCTCAGAGCGCATGCATCTCCTCCAGGCGGAGCCTGAGTTCACCGATCTCTCCCGAACCCACCCGGCAACAACCGCCGAGGACGCTGGCACCCTTTTCGACCCACTGGCCGACGTTTTCGAGCCACTCCGCGGGTGGACCGGTCCACTCGCGCGTCACCGGATCGTAGCTCTCTCCGGAGTTCGGATACACGATGATGGGAAGGTCGGTCATGGCCGCGATCTTGTCGATCAATCCCCCAACGTGGCGCGGGTCCGTGCAGTTCACTCCGACGCCGACCAGGGCGTCGATCGAATCGCACCTCTGCAACGCCGCCGATATCGGCGTTCCGTCCCACAGCGCGTCGGAGTCGCGGCAGCTGAACGTGATCCAGGCCGGCTTACCAAGTCCCTCCGCGAGCAGCGCACAAAGAACCTCGACTTCGAGCAGCGATGGAAGCGTCTCGAACGCGACGAGATCGGCCTCGGTATCGACGAGCACGGCGAGCCGGTCGCGGTGGAAGGCCTCGAGCACATCCCGCTCCACCCCGTAGCGGCCGTCGTACTCCGAGCCGTTCGCGAGGTACGCTCCGTACGGACCGGCGCTGGCCGCGACGATCGGCTCCACACGCCCGACCCTGTTGGTGGGGTCCGACCAGAAGGAGTCCCTGGCCTCGGCCGCGAGCGTCACGGCACGCCGCAGCGCCGACTCGGCCGCCCTCCGGTCGAGCCCCGCCTCGAGGAAACCCTCGAAGCTCGCCTGGTATCCTCCCGACGTGACGCAGTCGGCCCCCGCCTTCAGGTAGGACGCGTGTACCCCGCGCACCGCATCCGGCGCGGAGATGACCAGTCTCGCGGACCACAGCTTTTCATCGAGCCGATGGCCTGCGGCCTCGAGCGCGGTGGCCAACCCACCGTCCAGTACCACGAAGCCCTGTGCGTCGAGGAAACGGGTGAAGGGGCTCCGGCTCATCATCCCTCGAAGACGAAGTTATTGCCGTACGGACGACGCCCTTCCACCTGGTGGCGGCCGACGTCGAAGGCGCCGACGTCCAGGCGCTCACCTTTCCAGAAGAAGAAGCCCCGGTAACCGAGTCCCTGCAGATGTGCGAAGACATCCGCCATTGAGTGGTCGCGCAGATGCCGGGCCTCGCACTCGAAGAGGATGAGCGGCCTGTGCTTCTCCAGCGTAAGCGCCGCTCCGCGGAAGACGTCGAGCTCGTGCCCCTCCACGTCACACTTGATGAGCCGGACCGGCCTGTCCGCACCAAGCCCCTCCAGGACGCGATCCAGCGTCTCGGTTCGTACCCGGTACCCTTCCGCGCCCGCGGGCAACGAGGCGCCGACCAGGGAGGCGCCGGGTGAAGGCCCGACCCCTGGAAGGTAGAGAGGTCGCGCGCCCGTCTCGCAAGAGAGCGCGACCTCCCAGACGAGCACGTTCGTCCACCCGAAGTCGTGCATACAGCGCCGCAGGTACGTCGCCAACTCCGGCTGAGGCTCGAACGCGAGAACGGAGCCGCCAGCACCGACAGCACGGCGCATCCAATACACGTAGCCACCCTTGTACGCTCCCACGTCGACGGCGACGTCACCGGGCCGAAGAAGGCCCCTCATCCACCGGATCTCGTCCGGGTCGACCCTGGTACGGTAGCGCCAGCCGCGATGCGCCAGCGCCGCGCGTCGGAGAAAGTTCAATGCCGGAAACGGCAAAGCGGGCCACCCCGGTTTCTCGGGACGGCCCGCTCATGGCTCATGGGACCGATGGTGCTAGATCTGGACCACGTTCTCTGCCGCGGGGCCTTTGGCGCCCTGGACCATGTCGAACTCGACCTGCGACCCTTCGGCGAGACTCCTGAAGCCGTCGGACTGAATCGCGCTGTGGTGGACGAAGCAGTCCTTGCTCCCATCCGCAGGCGTGATGAACCCGAAGCCCTTCTGGTCATTGAACCACTTCACGGTTCCCTTGATACGCATCATCGCGCTCCACGTTTACGTTCTCGCCACCATCCGAAAAGTTGTGCTGGGTATTTTCACGAAGGGAAGCAGCCGCCGCAAGTAATCCCACTGAACCCTCC
>Ga0326597_10011060_pt1 | contig 11986 bp, 11 predicted proteins | sample RVTome_12_FD_203789 | JGI IMG/M metagenome (GOLD analysis project Ga0326597, IMG submission 203789) | Soil microbial communities from uranium-contaminated site in the Upper Colorado River Basin, Wyoming, United States - RVT100D185 | ecosystem: Environmental > Terrestrial > Soil > Contaminated >... | reverse complement strand
ATTGGGATTGGTATACTCGGTCTTGAACATCTCGAAGTCGGCAATGGCGCCCTGGTAATCCTTGGCCCGGTATTTTAAGTAAGCCAGATTGAAAGCCGAAGAGTCCGCTTTGCCGCTTTTGTTCTGCGGGTCCAGCTCCACCACTCTGGTGAACATTTCTGATGCTTTTTCACTGTTCCCGCGCCACTGATATTTGTCACCTAAAGTGTAGAGCAGTTTCACATCTTTGGGATTTTTGCCGGCTTTCTTCTCCAGGTCGCCCAAAGTATTTTTCCCTTTCTGGTAATCTTTGACTATAGGTAAAAACTGCTCGGTGGGATAGAATCCGACCACCCGGTCTATCTCTGACCCGTCCGCATTGGCCATTAGAGCAGTCGGGGTGGCAAATATTTGATACTGCTTTTTGGCGAGTGTATCTTCTTTGGTGTTGACTTTGACGAAGATGAAATCCTTGGACAGAACCACCACCCGGTCATCCGAGTAAGTTTCTTTGTCCATTTTTATGCAGGCCCCTCAGGTGGGGGCGTAAAAATCGATTAATAATTTTTTATTCTGGCTTTTGGCTAAACTTAGGGCCTCGTCAAGTTTCTTCCAGGAAATCTTCTCCGAGGCGGTCGCCGCTCCAAATGCAGAAACTCCCAATATTACTGTCAGCCACTTCAAGGAACTCTTCATCGCTCCTCCTTTTAGGGTGAATTTTAACTAAACTCGTTTTAATTTATTACGTAACTTTGAGTCCGAAAATTGAACCATCTCAATGAATTCTGATAGAAGATAACCCATAGATTTTAAAAAAACAAGTTTTTTGGCAAATATTGGCATTATCCTGCATTTTAATTCATAATTTCACCCAAAATTCTCCCTTTACAAAAACCGTAAGTTTGCTTATATTTATACTAGCCATGTGCTTGCTTTTTAAAGGACTTGCATAATTCTTACTTAAACTTTTAGGAGGCTTTTGTGGCAAGGCCAGGGAGATTTTTTTACTCTATAAAAAATTTAAATTTGATTCTGTTATTCATTTTATTCTCCTGTACTTTAACTTCAGCTCAAATCTCCTATAATACCACTTTTCAGTGTAATCTTCCCGGAGGGTTAGAGGACTGCTGGGGCTTTGCCAAAGACGGAAGGGAATATGCTCTGTTATGTTATTCTCCCACACCCGTACAAGGAGTTGCTATAAGAATTGTGGATGTAACCAATCCCACTAATTGTAGTTTAGTGGCTTCGGTTCCGACCGTGGGGACAGATATGAAAGATGTCAAAACCTGGGGGAATTATGCTTATGCGGTCAACCAAGCCGGACCTATTCAGATTATTGATCTGTCAAAATTACCATCTCAACCGGAGTCGGTGAAAACCGTAGCCACTTTTTCCAACGCCAATCTGGTAGGGGCTCACAATATTTTCATCAAAGACGGCTACGCCTATGTCTCCATGAGCGGCAGTGGCCTAGGAGATTTAAGAATTCTGGACTTATCTGTTCCCACCGCTCCGGTTGAAGTGGGACATTATACACATCCGGAGACCGCCACCCTGTTTGCCGTTGCCCACGACGCCTTTGTTTACGGTAACACTCTGTACGTCTCCAACCTTTCCGGCGGATTTTCGATTGTGGATGTAACCGATAAAAGCAATCCGGTTTTGCAGAAAGTGGTTAAATATCCGGGAAATTTTACTCACAACGCCTGGACCTCTGAAGATGGGAAATACCTTTACACTACGGATGAAGTGGTGGGGGGACATGTCAAAATCTGGGACGTCCAGGACCCCAATAATGTCCAGCTGGTGGGAGAATTTGTCCATAATCCTAATCGGATTGTCCATAATGTCTTGGTGCGGGGAGATTTTATGTATATGGCTTACTACACCGATGGGCTGGTGATTTGCGATATTACCGACCCCACCCATCCGATTGAAGTGGGGCATTATGACTCCAATGCCGACAGTTCGGCAAACTTTAACGGAGCTTGGGGGGTCTATCCTTTTTCTCCTTCCGGAAATATTTACATCAGCGATATGCAGACCGGTTTAACAGTGGTCAGATTTGATACGGTAAAGGCAGGAAGGGTTGCCGGCTCGGTCTACGCCGTCAGCTTCGCTACCTTTTTATTCCCTGTACCGGGAGCAGACCTCCAGGATTTATCCTCCGGTCATCTCACTAAAGCCAAAGCGGATGGAAGCTTTTCTATGGGACTCTCGGCCGGAAGTCATACCTTACAGGCCTCCCGCATCGGTTATGCCACTTCCAGCGCGACGATGACAGTTTTGGAAGATACTACCATAACAGCTAACCTCCTGATGACTCAGGCCGCCAATACCGGTCTTCTGCAGGGGACCATCCGGGCCCAAGGCAGCGGGGCAGAGCTTGAATCTGTTTTAGTTGAAATTAGCGGGGTGGCTCTGCCGCTATTGGCTACTGATGACAGTGGTTATTATAACTTCGGTCACCTGCCGGCCGGAGCCTATTATATTAATACCGCCAAGTTTGGATTTTTAAACGACACGGACACCCTCAATTTACAAGCCAATCAGAATAACAGTCTCGATTTTTCCCTGAAAAAGGGGTTCAAAGATGATTTTGAGTATGACCAGGGCTGGATAGTGGGTGACCCGGGAGATTCGGCTGGAACCGGCATCTGGGTGAGAGTGGACCCGCGGGGAACATATTTTAATGTCACGCCGGTCCAACCGGAAAATGACAATACACCTCCCCCCGGCACCAAATGTTACGTCACCGGCCAAGCCGCCTTTGCCGGTGAAAACCAGGCAGTAAATGACTTAGACGGAGGCCGAACCACCTTATCCACCCCTGTATTTGATTTAACCGGCTATGCCGACCCTAAACTAGTCTATTACCGCTGGTATTCTAACAACACCGGAGCTAATCCGGGCACTGACACCTTTTCCGTGGAGATCTCCAGCGACTCCGGTGCCAGCTGGACTGTCTTGGAATCCAGCACCCTGACCCAAAATTCCTGGGTCAAAGAAGAGTTTGAGATAACCGATTTTGTCCTTTTGACCAATAAAATGAAAGTTCGTTTTATAGCCCGGGATACCGGACCGGGAGCGATTGTGGAGATGGGGGTGGATGACTTTGAGATTATCAACGGCTTTATTGCCGGAGATGCTAATGCAGACGGAAACGTTACTCTGCCAGATATTATTTATCTGGTGAATTATGTTTTCAAAGGAGGACCTGCTCCTGCTCCTTTAGCCAGGGGAGATGTGAATGCAAGCTGTAACGTAAATTTAGGAGATATTGTCTATTTGGTGAACTATGTTTTCAAGGGTGGACCAGCCCCTTTGATAGGATGTGCTTAGTTTGAGCTGGAACAAGAAAGGAAAAATCCGAGTTAATCCTTTTAGAGTGAAAATTTAAAATCCAAGGAGAATTGTGTCCAAGTTTAAGTCCAAAAACATTTTTTTATCATTTGGCTTCGCTCTGATTTTTTGGAGTGCCTCTTTGACTTTGGCCTCTGTTCCCCAAACTCAACTTAATTCTGTTAACGGCGACCCGGAATCTAATCTGGTAGAAGAGTGGAAATCTTTGCACTTCGGCAAATCCTTTCCCCCGGCCCTGCCGGCCGACAGCTCTCACGATTATGACGTGACCAAATATATTTTAGATGTCAGATTAGTTCCCACAGACCCCACCAACCGTTTGCGGGGACACACCACCATTTTTGCCAAGAGTGAAATCGCCGGTCTGACCGACCTGGTCTTGGACTTTGTGGGAATGACCGTGGATTCCTGCAAGGTCAATTCCGCCAGCACCAGTTTTTCCCGCACCTCGACCAAACTGACCGTGGATTTGGATGCCCCTTACAACCCGGGGGATTCATTCAGTGCCGAGGTTTTCTATCACGGTAACCCCACCAACGGCTTCTTTTTTTCCGGCAACGGCTACGGCACTCCGGTCTATTTTTCCTTTACGGAACCCTATAATTCACGTTACTGGTTCCCCTGTTATGATTTCCCCAACGATAAGGTCCTCTCCGAGATTATTGCCAAGGTCCCAACCGGAAATTATGCCGTGGCAAATGGTGATTTGATTTCGGTGGTAGACAATCCGGACACCACCACCACCTTTCACTGGAAAGAAAACTTCCCCATTGCGACATACTTGATTTCGCTGACGGTTTGTGATTATGCCAGAATTGACAGTTTTGCGGTGGTAGGAGCGGATACCATTCCGGTCAGCTACTGGGTCTATCACGAGGATTCGGTGGATGCCCTGACCGATTTTAAAAAGACCCCGGAAATGATAGAGCATTTTTCGGACATCTGGCTCCCTTATCCTTTTATTCCGGAAAAATACTCTATGGCCCAGGCCCCCTTGGGCGGGGCTATGGAGCACCAGACCTGCACTTCCTGGGGGTTTCCGATGCCCGGAACCGCTCAATACGAATGGGTAGTTGCCCATGAGCTTTCTCACCACTGGTGGGGAGATATGGTGACCTGCAACGACTTTGCCAATATCTGGCTGAATGAAGGGTTCGCCAGTTATTCGGAAGTTCTGTGGCGAGAATACGAATACGGAGACACGGCTAAAGTCACTCATTTGAGAAGTCACGAGAATAGCATCTACGCGGCCCGATTTCAGTCCGTGGCATATCCCATTTACAATCCTCCTGCCAGCAGTCCTAATTATCTTTTCAGCTTCGGGGTTTACAAGAAGGGCTCCTGGGTTCTGCATATGTTGAGATACATTTTAGGGGACAGTTTGTTCTTCAACGGGATGGCGGATTACGGCCAAATCTATATGCACAGCACTGCCAACACCGAGCAGTTCAAAAACGCCATGGAGAATTACTCCGGACAGGATTTGGACTGGTTTTTCGATGAATGGGTCTACAGCCCCAATTATCCCCGATACAACTGGAACTGGGCTTCAGCCCCTTTCGCAGGAAACTACAACATTTTTCTGAACATCAACCAGAAGCAGACCACACCCTTGGTTTATACCATGCCGATTCAATTTAAAGTTTCCACTCCTTCCGGTGATACCATCATCACCTTGCAGAATACCCAAAGAGACCAGAGTTTTACCTTCCAGTTAGCTGACAATCCTACTTCCATAACTTTCGACCCCAATTATCAGATTTTGTCGCCATTGGACAGTTTAAAACCGTTTCCCTACTTAGCCGGGGATGCCAACTCCGACGGAGTCCTTAATCTGGCGGATATCGTCTGGCAGGTGAACTATGTTTTCAAGAGCGGACCCCCGTCAAACCCTCTGTTTTTAGCAGACCCCAATGCGGATTGCTTCGTGAATTTAGTAGATATTGTTTATCTGGTGAATTATGTTTTCAAAAGCGGAGCAGCTCCTCTTCTGGGCTGCGCCTGATAAAGCAGGGATCAGGGATTATGGATTAAGGATCTTTGTTCCCTCTCCTTGTAGGGGAGGGTTTAAGTCCCCTCTCCTCGTAGGAGAGGATTCAAGTTCCCTCTCCTGGAAGGAGAGGTTTATCTCGAGTGTAATCGAGAGAGCCGGGGTGAGGTTTACCCCGAGCCGGTCTCGAGCGTAGTCGAGAGGCGAAGCCGAGGGGTTAGTTCTTTGATATTTTTTGTCATTCTGACCCCGATTTATCGGGGGAAGAATCTCGTTTTATGGTGAGCTAAGCCGAACTACTTTTAAAAACGAGATCCTCCACTTGTTCCGATGAATTAGAGGAACTGCGTTTACCCTGAGTCAGTCGAAGGGTTCAGGATGACAGACAATTTCTTAACTCTTATGTTTCATATGCCCGATTAGAATTTGAGGAGCTTTAATTTCCAGATTGAATTTGACTTTTAATTTTTTTAGAACCACTCCCCAGGTCTGAAATTCTTTTTTGCCGGCGATGACCTTTTCAATCTCTTTCTGCTTCGGATTCCGGCAGATGATACAGACCGCCATCGCTTTGTGAGAAGTGCCGGATTTACCGGAGGTAATTTTATCTGCCTTTATCTTGAATCTTCTCTCCACAAAATCAGCCAGAAGATTTTTCAGCTTCAAAGTCGCCCGACGGTGCAGATATTCGGCCTGCTTGAGATTTATTTGCAGAATCCCGGATATTTCTTTATAACTTCTCCCCTGATAGTAAAATTCCTCGATAAAGATTTTCTCCTTTTCAGATAATCTGGCCAGAGCTTGTTGAACTTTTTGTTCCAATTCTGAATCTGTCTTACCAGCCGAAAAATTTTCCTTCTGAAAATCAGTTTCTGTTAGAATTTCATATATCCAGTTCTGATATTTAATTTTTCTCATTTTATCCCTGCTTAAATTTCATTGGTCAGTTCAGAAGACCCGCCCCGACCCTGCTATTATTTTTCTGTCATTCTGAGTCCCGATGGAATCGGGACGAAGAATCCCCTGGGTCAAAACCAGATTCTTCGCTGCACTCAGAATGACCAAAATTTTCTTTTGTTAAATTCCCCAACTCCTTTTCCGCCTCTTCTTGCGCTTGCCTATACCCTTCCAGAACCGGAATCCCGATTTTCAGAAGAGTCCGGACGATGTCCGCCAGCGAGGTGTCGTATTTTTGGGCCAAAGCTTGTAGCTTCTTCTTCAGCTGATAGCTGATAAAAAAGTTCAAGCCGTGCTCCCCTCGTATCTTGTTTATTTTTCTGGCCATAATTTTGTTTTCATTTATTCAGATTAACTTACCCCTCCCTTGCCCTCCCCTAAAAGGAGAGGGAAAAGAGGATCTGATTTTGTTTTTTTGCATTCAGCTCAAAGGTCTCGAAATCTATTTCATACTTCACCAATAACTAATCAGCTTAAGAGAAATTGAAAATCACATTTGTATCAGCTGGCAATCACCAGATTTTGGCGAAGTGTCGCAAACTATTGAGCGGATTTAAAAAACAGCTTGTGCTTGCATTGGAAGAAAAGAGTCGTATATTTATAAAAACTCATGGTTCGGTTTATCCCGACCGAAGCGGAGGGACTAACTCACCATGAAAGGAGCACTATGAGACCAAAACCAAAAATCCTCGGCTTATTATTGCTTATCATAATCTTGTTTTCAGCCGGGGTAATTTTCTCTCAAAAACAGAGTCAGAAAGCGGATTTGATTCTTCTGAACGGAAAAATCATGACCCTGGATCAAAGCAACACCCAAGCCCATGCCATAGCCATCAAAGGAAACCGGATCCTGTTCGTGGGGAATAACGCCCAGGTGATGGATTATGTCGAGAAAGGAAAAACCGAGATGATTGACCTGCGGGGAAAACCGGTCCTCCCCGGCTTCAACGATGCCCACTTACATTTTCTCTCCGGGGGCTTATCCCTTATGCGAGTCAATCTGGCCGGCTGCAAAACCAAAGCAGAAATCAGCGCCAAACTCAAACAAAAAATAAACGAAACTCCCAAAGGAAGCTGGGTCGTAGGCCGGGGCTGGGACCATACTCTTTTTAACAAAGGCCAGTGGCCCGACAAAAAGTTTTTAGACCAGCTCACATCACTGCATCCGGTCTATCTGACCCGAATCGACGGACATGTGGCCTGGGTTAATTCTGTGGCTTTACGGGAAGCCAAAATTGATAAAAATACCCCCGACCCGGAAGGAGGAGAGATTGTAAGAGACAAAGCCGGTAATCCCACCGGAATTCTGAAAGAGAATGCGGTGGACCTGGTAGCTGATCTCATTCCCCCGCCCTCCCAGCTGGATATGGAAAAAGCGGTTCGGCTGGCTTTGGCCGAAGCCGGAAAATTCGGCATCACCAGCATCCAGGATAATTCCGATTTGAATGTTCTTCCCATTTATAACGCCTTAGCCGAGCAGGGGAATCTGACCGTCAGAGTCTCGGAGTGGCTCCCTTTTGACTGGATAAAAACTCCGGGGAAAATAGATAGCTTAAAATCCGCCTTCACCGAAAGAGCCAATTTATTGAAATTGGGACCCTTCAAGGGATACGTAGACGGGACTCTGGGCTCCCGCACTGCTTATTTATTCGAGCCGTATTCAGATGACACCACCACCCTGGGGATTCCCCAGTATAAGCAGAAGGAGCTGGATTCTTTGATTACCAAAGCGGACAAACTGGGATATCAGATCTGCTTTCATGCCATAGGCGACCAGGGAAATAATATGGTTCTGCAGGCCTTTGAGAAAGCTCTATTGACTAACAAAAGAAAAAATGCCCGGCACAGAATCGAGCATGCCCAGGTGCTTCGGGTAAGCGACATCCCCCTTTTCGGAGAGCTGGAAGTGATTGCCTCCATGCAGCCGACTCATTGCACCTCTGACAAGAGGTGGGCTGAAGACCGCTTAGGGAAGGAAAGGTGCCAAGGGGCCTATGCCTGGAAATCGCTTCTGGTTAACGGTGCTGTTTTAGCTTTCGGGACTGACTGGCCGGTGGAGCCCTTGAACCCCTTGTTCGGACTGTACGCCGCGGTCACCCGCAAAGACCCTCAAAATCCGGTGCCGGGTCCGGGCTGGAACCGGAAAGAATTGATCTCGCTTATGACCGCCCTCAAGGCCTATACCATCGGAGCGGCTTATGCTGAATTTCAGGACAGTTTAAAAGGCTCTTTGGAAGAGGGGAAGTTAGCGGACATGGTGGTCTTAAGCCAGGACATTTTTAATCTGCCTTCCGATGAGATTTTGACCACGAAAGTGGAAGCCACCATCTTTGACGGGCAGGTGATTTACGTGCGAGAGGAGGAATAATTCCCTCTTCTTCTAGGAGAGGGTTTCCGCCCAAGGGGATCCGCCTCTGGCGGAAGGGTGAGGTTAAGTTCGTTACTGAAATATAATGAAAGTTCGTAGGTCGGGATCCCTTCCCGACCTATAAATTCGGCGGGGAATGATCCCCGCCTACGAAATGTTAAACATATTAACAAAATGAAAGCCGCTTTTTTTCAATTCGACCCTGAATTAGGGAAAATAGATTATAATTTAAAAAAGATTGAAAGAAGTCTTTCCCCATTAAAAAAATTAGACCTCTTAGTTTTGCCTGAACTCTGCAACTCCGGTTACAACTTCAGAGACAAGAAAGAAGCTTTAAAATTCGCAGAAGAAATCCCGCAGGGAAAATCCACTCAGTTTCTGATAACTCTGGCTAAAAAGAAAAATTGTTTTATAGTAGCCGGAATAAACGAAAAAAAGGGCCATGCCCTTTACAATTCAGCGGTTTTGGTGGGACCGAAAGGATATATTGGAACTTACCGCAAACTGCATTTATTCTACAAAGAGAAAGATATTTTCGAACCCGGGAATCTGGGCTTGCCGGTTTTCAACATCAAAGGAATAAGATTGGGAATTTTAATCTGTTTTGACTGGAGATTCCCAGAGGCCTGGAGAATTTTAGCTTTGAAAGGGGCCCAGGTTATCGCCCATCCCTCCAATCTGATTGTCCCTAAATTATCTTTCCGGGCTTTACCGGGGCATGCTATCGTGAACAGAATTTTTATCGTGACCGGCGACCGGGTGGGAACAGAAAGAAAATTAAAATTTGCCGGAAGGAGCATGATAGTGGACCCGGACGGAAATATTTTAGCCCAAGCCTCGGCAGATAAAGAAGAATTGAGAGTAACCGAGATTAATCCCAAGTTAGCCAACCTCAAGCAGGTCAACTCCAAAAATCATCTTTTCAAAGACAGAAGAGTGGAAGTTTATCAAGAAAAAATTTTCCTGTCCTAGATAGGAGAGGATTAGGTGAGGTCAGGGTTTCATTCTGAAAAAAGTTATTTCTGCCCGAATTTAGCATCATAATATACCAGAAGGTCAGTCCCCCTGGGCTGAGCGCCCAATTGCCTTAACAAAGTCGTAACCTGTCCCCGGTGATAAGTGGAATGATTGACCAGATGCTGTAAGGCCTGCCACAGAGGATAGCTGAAGGGCTGGCCTTTGATATTGGTATAAGCCAGGGATTTCTTGAGAGAGTCTTCGGTGAGGCGGGAGAGGAATTCTTTTCTTTCCTGTTCCACCGCTGCCCAGCGATTTTTGATTTCTTCTACCGAAGAAAATTCAGTCGGGTCCAGAAGAGTTTTGGGAGAAGTTCCCAGCCATCTTTTTAGCCAGACCCACTCTGCTCCCACGATGTGAACCAGCGTCCCTTTGACCGAACGATAGCTGCTCCCCAGATCTTTATGAAGTTGTTCTGTGGTCAGTTTTTCCGCCGCTTCAAAAGTCTGGCCGTTGGCCCAGGCATTATATTTATATAACTCCTGAATCCTTTCTACATCCATATGAACTCCTTTTTGGGTGTTCTCAATCTGCTTAAGATAAGAAAACTTTTGTTCTGCCACCTCACCCCACCCTCTCCTCGTAGGAGAGGGAAACTAAATTCCCTCTCCTTTGAGGGGAGGTTTACCCCGAGTGTAATCGAGGGGGCTAGGGAGTGGTCAGTGCCTTACAATTGTCATCCTGAACGAAGTGAAGGATCTCGCTTTTAAAAGACGAGATTCTTCGTCCCGATTACATCGGGACTCAGAATGACAAAAAGTAGGATTAATTTTTTTCTTCCTCATCCACAGAAAAAGAATGCCCGCAACCGCAAGAGTGTTTGGCATTAGGATTGGTAAAGGCAAATCCCCGTCCCTGAATCGACTCCACGAAATCTAGACTCAGACCCTGAATATATTTTAAGCTGGTTTGGTCGACAAAGATTTTTACTCCTTCGGATTCAAAAACTTGGTCGCCTTCCAGGGCTGATTTTTCATCAATTTTGATGTAGTAGGACAAAGGTGTCCCATGCGAAGAACAGCCATCTTCCCTGACTTCCACTCGCAGAGCAGACTGCTCCGGCAGGTTATTCTCTTGCATGACTCTTTTTAGCTCTTCAGCCGCTTTCCTGGTTAAATTTATCATTGGTCTCCTTTCCCTTAATTGGTAATAAATTAGCGGACTAAATTTCGTATGTCAAGCTGTCCCCGGTCTCCAAAAGGGTCTTGAGGGCTGAAAGTATGGCCGGCCAGCCGTTGTTGACCCCTCGGAAAGTTTCCGAATCCGGCTTCAGGTCCTGTGCCAACAAATCTTTGTGTGTCAGTTTGAGCTTGACCGCACCTCCCAGGGGTGTGAGTTCGATTTTGACCTGTGAGGGGCTCTTACGCTTGGTCGTATCCATAGGGTGTTGAAAAGTATAGGAAAGGAGTTTCCCCGGCTCCAGGGCCAAAATTTCCCCGTAGACATCTTTTTCCCCTTCGGGTGTAAAGAAGGTGATGGGGGAACCCACTTCCCAGGTCGACTCCACCTTCCTCCCGAAGAAATATTTGGGGACAAATCTGCGGCTAATCAGGGCGTGCCAGACCTGCTGCGGTTTCACCGCTATATAGGTGACGTAGGAGAATTCCGCTATTCCGCCAGAGGCGGATTTGGACTTGGCTTGGGCTTGTTTTTTCTGCTTTTTTCTGCTCATGTAATCTTTTATCGACTGATTTGCAGAGGAATTTATCCCTTAGCAAGCTACAAAAGCCCCAACTGCAGTTTGGCTTCTTCGGAAGCCATCTCCCAGGGGTTCCAGGGAGGGTCCCAGACAATATTGATATGCACCTCTTTTACTCCCGGAAGCTCCTTTAAAATTCTGATGGTTTCGGATTTGACCACTTCTCCGAAAGGGCAGACCGGTGAAGTCAGAGTCATGTCGATTAGAATATCCCCGTCTTTATTCTCCACTTTGTAAACCAGACCCAAATCCACGATATTGATATTAATCTCCGGGTCCACAATCTGTTTCAGTTGCTCTTTGAGTGTGGCTGGGTCCAGATTCATGGAAGCTTGATTTTGGTTATTCGGATTTTCAGTCATAATTTCACCTTTAAAATTTCTGTCATCCTGAGCGCAGCGAAGGATCTCGTAGTTTTAAAACGAGATTCTTCCCCGCCTGAAGCGTATCAGAATGACCCCTCCTTTATCCTCCCCTACAGGGGAGGAAATTAACCCCCTCCCCTTTTAGGGGAGGGATGGGGAGAGGTAAGTATCTTTTAAATTTTATTCCATCACCACCGGCTCCGGTTTTTTGTGATTTTGTAACGCTTTCAAACCTTCAATCAGAG
>Ga0326597_10011059_pt1 | contig 11987 bp, 11 predicted proteins | sample RVTome_12_FD_203789 | JGI IMG/M metagenome (GOLD analysis project Ga0326597, IMG submission 203789) | Soil microbial communities from uranium-contaminated site in the Upper Colorado River Basin, Wyoming, United States - RVT100D185 | ecosystem: Environmental > Terrestrial > Soil > Contaminated >... | reverse complement strand
GTAGAAGTCTCCCGGGCGATCCGCGCCGGGCTGCACGATCCACGCGTCGTAGCCGCGCGTGCGCAGATCGTCGACGAGCGACTGGGCGCTCTCGAGCCGGCTCATCGCCGCCACCTGCACCACGACCGCGCCGGCCGTCGCCGGTGCGGCGGGCTCCGGCGTCGCGGGTGCGGGCTCGACCGGACGCGGCGCGGGCGGGACCACCGGGCGCGGCGGCGCGGGCCGGTCGGGTGCGGCCGGTCTCGCCGGAACGGTCACCGGCGCGGCCGGCGCGAAGACGCGGCGGATCTCCGGGCGCGACTCGAGCCTGATGAGGAACACCGCGTTGTCCTCCAGCCGGCCGCGGGCGAGCTCCACGGCGATCTCGACGTCGCCGACGACCTCGGCGCCCTGCGGCAGCGAGTCGACCAGCAGGCGGACCGTGTGCAGGCCGACCGGGACCGCATCGAAGCGGAAGCGCCCGCCGCGCACGAGCTCGGACCGGGCGCCGGCATCGAGGCTCATCACGGCATCGTCCAGCGGCTCGTCCCCGGCGTCGAGCTGCCCGTCGTCGTTCGCGTCACGGTACACCTGTCCGCGGATCGATCCGAGCGGCACGAGACCGAACAGTACCGTCGCCGTCCGGTTGCGAGGCACGTCGAGGTCAACCTGCGGCTGGGCGGGCAGCTCGTAGTCCACCGGCAGGGCCGTGATGTCGAGGCCGATGCGCTGCGCGCCGGCGGGCACGTCCGCGATGAGGAACTGTCCTTCGGACCCGGTGCGCACGCGGGCCATCTGGTCGAGCGCGAGCGCGATGCCGGGGAGCGGCTCTTCGTCGGCGTCGCGTACGCCGTTGGCGTTCCAGTCGGCGTAGACGAACCCGGCGATCGAGCCGAAGCCGCGGGCGGGCGGACGCCCGACGGTCGTCGTCGGCCCGCCGGCCGTGGCGCGGACCGAGCCGGTCGGGATCCGGTGGATGAGACGCACGGTGGAGCGGGTGAGCCACGGGTTGGAAGACAGGCCCGACAGCGCCGTGCGGTCGGCGTACACGTCGACGGCAATCGACGTGTTCCGCGTCAGCTGTCCGTACAGCCCGATCGTGAAGGCCTCGCGAGCGCGCAGCAGGTCGCTCTCGAACTCGATCGTCTCGCCCGTGGTGGCCTCGCCGCGCAGCCAGAGCTCTCGGCGAGCCAGCCGCAGCTGCCCGCCGAGCGTCGCCTGCCAGGCGCCCTCGCCCCCGCCCACGCGGTCGTTGCGGCGGCTATAGGTCCCGAATCCGTAGAGCTGCGACCCCCGGCTCGGATTGAAGTAGAACTGGCCGGCGTACTCCTCCTGGAGGTAGCTGCCCGCGCCGGTGAGCCGCTCGACGTTTTCGCGGCGCGCATAACGCGCCGAGGTGGTCAGGCGTCCGAACGTGGCCTGCCACTCGGCGCCCAGGTTGCGCGTGTCGCTGTCGGTGGGCCGCCCCAGCTTGACGGGCTCGTACTCGCGGGTGCCGCCTTCGTACCGCACGGCGACGAACGAGCGGTTGCTGAGGCGGGCGCGCACGCCGCCGAAGCCGCGTAGCACCGTGAGCCGGGGCATCGCAAGGTCGGCCTCGGCCGACGCGGCGGGGTTGAGGTTGGTGCGGTAGAGGTCGACGCCGCCGTAGATCCGCACGCGGCCGGTCAGGTCGTACTCGCCCGCCGTGAAGAGCCCCTCGCGATCCGACAGCGGCGTATTGAGCACCGGGAAGTAGCCGGGCGAGAAGCGCTGGAGATTGACCTGCAGCCATCCGCGGCGGACCGACCAGAGCGCGCCCAGCAGGCCGGAGCCGTCCGCCTCGTACCGGTCGAGGCCCCGCCGGCGAAACGACTGGTAGCTGGCGTCGGCGACGAGCTCCACCGTCCCGGGGCGATAGCGCAGGGCGAGGCCGCCCTCACGGCTGTCGTCGACGAAGAACTGATAGACGCCGAGATCCCTCGTACGCACGGCCGACCCCCGCACCGCGAGCTGCACGCGATCCGTCAGGTCCTGACGGACCTGCAGGTAAGCCAGGTCCTGGTCGAGGCTCTCGGTGTCGGTGCCGAAGATGTTCCGGAGCGCGGTGGCGCGACCGGCCGTCGCGATAACCGACGTCCGCGGGCCGACGGCCTGGATCGATCCACCGAGGAAGTTGATGCGGGGAGCGAACAGGTTCGTGAAGCCGTACTCGGTGACGGCCGGACGCAGTGACGTGTCGCCGCCCTCGAACGTCCAGGTGAGACCCTTGAACCTGACGTCGCGCAACGAGGCCACGGTGCGGCCGAGCAGGAACCGGTCGTGGCGCTGGGTCAGGTGCGACTCGAACTCGATCGTGCCGAAGCGGAAGCCCGGCTGGAACCAGGACAGCGCGACGTCGGGCTCGACGCGATCCTGCGACCCGAGACGCGTCTCGTCCCCCGACAGGACCTGCGTCGACGAGGAGACCTGGATCGAGCCCTGCTGCGCGGCGGCCGGACTCGCGCACCAGAGCGCGAGCAGCCAGGCGCCGCGCCAGGAGAGCCGGCGCATGCGATCAACGCACGACCGTCAGCACCGTCTCCCCGACGAGTAGCGCGCGCAGGCCCACGTCGATCTTGACCTCGACCCGATACGTGCCCGCCGCCAGCGGCGGATCCTCGTCGCCGCCGGTCGGAATGGCCACGTCGCGCTCGCTCTCGGGCAGCACCGGGGCGCTCGGCAGATCGACCTGCCGGACGACCGTGCCCGACTGGTCGTAGATGGTCAGCAGGCCCTTCGTGCGCACGTGCACGCGGCCCGTGTTGTGCAGCGTCGCGATCGCCTGCGGCGGCCGGCCCGCCTCGGCGCGAACGACGAGGTTCGTGAGGTCAACCGCGACCGGCGGCTGCCCAACCGTTGCGTAGACGACCGTGGCGACACGGCTGCGAAGCGTGACCTGCCTGCCCCGCGCCACCGGGTCGGCGTCGGCCGCGCCGAACTCGAACATGACCGAGGCGCGATACCCGCCCTCCTGGGTGCCCGCGGGCACGGTCAGCGTGAACCGCACCACGCCCTGCTTGCCGGGCTCGATCACCTGCTCGGGCGGTGCGAGGCGGATCCAGTCGACGGCCGACGTCCACGTCCCGGGCGGGGCCGGCGTGAACTGCGGCGTGCCGTCCTTCGACAAGTGCCAGTCGTCGATGGTGGCCCGGATGCGGACGGGATCGGGTCCTTGATTGGTCAGCGTGATCGCCTGCGTGTGGCTCTCGCCGGGACCGCCGGAAACCTCGACCCGCAGAGGAGACACCTCGACCGACACCTGCGCCGCCACGCACACCGGCAGCAGGCACAGCGCACCCGCCATGACGATGTGCGTCAGGGCGCGCTGAGGGTGAAGACGATGTTCTGCGTGTAGACGCCGATACTGTAGGACCATAAGTTGTTGAGCTGAAGGAGAAGCGTCCCCATCTGGGGCTGCTGCACGTTTCCGAAGCCGGAGGCGACCGTCTGTTCCAGCGTCTTGCTCAGCGTGCCCGCCTGGAAGGGCGGCGTCGGGGTCGCCGTCCAGCTGATATTCCCTATATCGATCACTGAGACCCCGGCGTTTAGGTCCCCGCTGGCCAGGACGGTGATCCGCCAGCCCTGGCCGCCGTTGTTCCGCACCTGGTAGCGGATGTCCAGGGCCGGCGCGGTGACGACCGGCGCGACGTCCGGATCGGCGGTCGGGAACGTGATGCTGGTCGGGTTGACCCTCAGGGTGACCCGCGTCTGGGCGGTCGCGACGCCCCCGAGCGCGGCCCAGGCGGCGAGGCCGCTCAGCGCCAGCCTCCACCCCCCGCCGATGAGCCGGGATGGGGGAGCGTTCATGGGGCAGTCAGCGTGTAGACCAGGGTCACGGTGTAGTTCCCGGTCGCCCAGGACCAGGAGTTCTGAAACAGGAAGATCTGCTGCCCGCTGTGAAGGCCCGACGTCGGCCAGCTGCCGACCGCCCGGTCGGCGGCGGCGCTGAGGGTGCCGTCGACGAACCCGTTGCCGGAGGCCGTCCAGCTCACGGCCGAGGCCGGAATCACGTCGGTGCCCGACCGCAGGTCGTCGAGCGCGCGGATCGTCAGGGTCACCGTGCTGGCCGGCGTGGCGCGGGCGCGCGCGGTGATGGTCAGCGGCCCCGACGCGGCCGCCACCTGGGGCGTCGTGTCCGGGTTCGTGTCGGGAAACGTCAGGCTGAGCGCGGACAGGTTCAGCTTGGCTAGCGGCGCGATGTTGACCGTCGCCGTGACGACGTTGGATTCGCTCGCCGCCTGCCCGAAGACCGGGCCGGCGGCGAGCGTGGACACGAGGAAGCTGAGGGCGATCGTGAACCCGCGCACCACTCCGGGACCTTGAGTCGCGGCGGCCCGGGCGGGAGCCGCTCACGTCCCTTATCGGCTAGGGCGCCGACAGCGTGTAGGTCACCGTCGTCGAGTAGGCGCCGGTCGCGTAGGCCCAGTCGTTCACCATGACGAGCGTCATGTCGCCGGCCCGCTGGCCGGAGTTCGTCGAGCTGACGAGCGTGACGGCCGCGTTCGAGAGCGTACCGGCCGACAGGTCGCCGTTCGCGCCCCACGAAATCTGCGACGCGGCGATCGTGCCGCCGCCGACCTCGGTCAGGTCGGGCGCCAACACCGTCAGCGTGACGGCGTTGCCGTTCGACGTGCGGGACTTCGCGGTCACGGTGACCGCCGCCGACGCGGTGATGTTCGGCACCGTGTCCGGATCGGAGTCGGCGAACGAGACGCTGGCCACGCTCAGCGTGAGCGATGCCCGAGCGTTCACGGCCGCGTTGATCGTGAGCGTCTGGTTCACCTGTGCCGAGGCGCTCGCCGTCGCGAACGCCAGGAGGGCCGCCGCCAGGGTCAGTCGAAACAAGGTCTTCATGGTCCTCTCTCCTCAGATACCTTCCGCGCTGCGGAAGTGGGCACGGTCGTCACGTCCTGATACCCGCCAGGCGTGCCCCTGGCGGTGGGAAACCTCCGGAGCCGTCAGTTCATGTGCGCCCGGTGTCGCTCGAGCCAGGCGTCGAGGTCGCACTGCCGAAAGCGCCACTGGCGCCCGATGCGGACGGCCGGAAGATCGCCGGCCCTGATCAACCGGTAGATCGTCCGCGAGGTCACTTTCAAGTAGTCCAGGACCTCATCAGTCGTCAGGAAAGCCGGCCGGGACTCGATGTGTGAATACTCCATTGTCGTTTTAAGCGCGTTAAACAACACCAACCAACGAACTTACTATGACATCAACGATATTTAATGTATTCTTCGGCATTCTGCCTGTCAAGCATTTCTTGCGCAGAAATGCACAAAAACTACAAGTAGTTTATTTGCAATGATTTAATGCGTGCTTCCGGAAAGGGATTCGCGCGGCCGACGGCCCGGCGCGCCTACTCGCCGAGCGCCTTGGCCGCGACCGACAGCACTTTCGGAACCCGGAACGGCTTCGTCAGGTAGCCGGAGACCCCGAGATCGATCGCCTCGATCGCGCTCGCCTCGCTCGAGTAGCCGGTGATGATGATGACCGGGAGGTCCGCCCGGAGGCGGCGCGCCTCCCTGATGACGGCGAGGCCGTCGACGCCCGGCATCCGCAGATCGGTGATGAGCAGGTCGTACATGACCACGCGCAGGCGGTCGATGGCGATGCGGCCGTCCGCGACCGCCTCGACGTCGTAGTCCGCCAGCGCCAGCGCCTTGGTGACCATCTCGCGGATCGACGCCTCGTCGTCGACCACCAGCACCCGCGGACGGGCCGTGCGCGGGGCCGCCGCGGGACGCGCCGCCGGGCCGCCGCGCGGCAGACGGCCCCGCTGGCCTTCGAGCCACGCGTCGATGTCGCGCTTGCGGAAGCGCCACTGGCGCCCGACGCGAACCGCCGGGATCTTGCCCGCCTTGATGAGACGGTAGACCGTCCGGAGGTTCACCTGGAGGTAATCCAGGACTTCCTCGGTCGTCAGGAAGGCTTCTTCGATCATCCAGCGTGTCCTATCGAGATCACTTTATCACCATTTTGTCCGTTGGTATCTCCACGGTGAACACCGCGCCGCCGTCCGGATGGTTGGCCGCCTGCACGGTCCCGCCGTGGTCCTGCACGATGCCGTAGGTGAGCGCCAGGCCCAGGCCCGTGCCCTGGCCGACCTCCTTCGTCGTGAAGAACGGCTCGAACAGCCGACGGAGCACCTCTTCGGAGAACCCCGGACCGGTATCGTGGATCTCCACCCCGGCCAGGCTGCCGTCCTCGGAGAGCCGCGTCGACACGCGGAGATGGCCGCCCGTGCCGGCCATCGCATGCTCGGCGTTGATCAGGATGTTGAGCACCGCCTGCTGGAGGAGATGGGGCATGCCGGACAGCCGCGGGATGCGACGATCGAAGACCCGGACCACCTCGATCCCGGCCTTCCGGAAACTGCGGCCCCGCAACGAGAGCGCCCGGCCGACGAGGGCATTCAGACTGTAGCGGCTGCGCTGGTGCCGGCCGGATCCGGCGAAGTGCAACAGGTTCCTCACGATCCGCGCGGCGCGCTCCGCCTCGCGGTAGATCAGCCGGACCTCCCGCTTCTGGGCCGCCGTCAGGTGACTCGTCTCGCGCAGCAGCTCGAGGTTGCCGAGCACGCCCTGGAGCGGGTTGTTCAGCTCGTGCGCGACACCCGCGACGAACTGGCCCAGTGCCGCCAGCTTCTCCGCCTGCACGAGCTGCTGGCGCAGCGTGACGCGCTCGGCTTCGAGCCGGACGCGCTCGGTCACGTCGCGCGCCACGACGACGGTGCCGATCTGCTGGTTGTCCGTGTTGATGAGCGAGGTCACCGTCACCGAGAACGTGCCGCCGAGCGTGGCATCGTCCAGCTCCCGCGACGAGGCCCGGCGGGAGACGCCGGCCGCCTGCTGGGCCGACACGAGCACGGCCAGTTCGGCGCCGATCAGCTCGGCGAGCAGACGGTCGACGAGCGCGGCGGCCCGGACGCCGACGCGCTCGGCAAAGGCGTCGTTCACGTGCACCAGCCGCCCCTCGCGGTCGCAGACGGCGACGAGATCCACGAGCGAGTTGAAGGTGTTTTCGAGCTCCTTGCGCGACCGCAGGACCTCGGTCAGCAGCTGGACGTTCTCGATGGCGTTCGCCAGCTGGCGGCCCAGGTCGTGCGCGGCGTCGGCGACCGTGGCCTTCTCGAACACCGGACCGGAGAGGTCCTCGAAGACGAGCGTCCCCAGCGCGCGGCGCCGGCCGCGCAGCGGTACGAGCAGCAGCTGCACGCCCGGAGCGGCATCGACGTCGGGCGCCGCGGCGAATTCCGGCTGCCCGAGTCGGAGGCCGCGCGCGGCCGGGGCGCGCGGATCGGCCGTCGACACGCGGGGCGTCCGCGCCCCGTCGGCGTCGGACGCGCCGGCGAGCTGGAGCTCGTGCGCCCGCCGCTCGTGTATCCAGACCGACGTTCGTCGCGCCTCGACAATGCGTCCGGCGTCCCGGCACAGCAGGTCGAGACCGGCGGCGAGGTCGGGCATCGCTGACAGGCTGCGTGAGAACTCCAGTACCACGTCGCGCACGGCGTTCTGCAGCCGGTGTCCGCGGCGGAGCCGCAGCCATTCAAGACCGGCCGCGAACGCGTCGAGCATCTCAGCGACCGCGGCCGGGTCCGGCGCGCGGCCCGCGTCGAGCCCGATTGCCAGCGCCGCGGGCGGCGTCGCCAGGGGGATTCGGGCCACGATCGCTCCGGGCGTGCCGAGCACGCGAGGAAGCGACGAGGCGGCGACCCCGGCGTCGGCGAAGGTGGGCGATGTCGACCGCGCGAGCCACGCGCCGAGCGCCGGCTCGCCGTTGGCGGCGATCGGGACCCCCGCATCCCGCACATCGCAGGCCGACGTGATGACGGGGCGTCCGGTCCCGGGCTCGAGCTCGAGCAGCAGGCAGCCGCGGCCCCCGAGCCGGTCAGCGACCTGGCGCTGGAGGCCGATCAGCACCTGCGCGTGATTGGCCCCTGCGCGCTGGCTGCGGGCGACGATGGCGAAAGGGGACTCCGGCATCTGGACTCGGGCCTCGCGCATTGTAAGCCACGCGTCTCGCCGGCGTCATAGTCAAAGCCATCGGGCCGGCCGCCGCTCGCGGTCAGCCGGCCAACGCCCTATACTGCAAGGAGATCCGCCAAGGGGGCGGGCCGCCGTGGACCAGGGTCCGACTGCCGGGGGGCCACGGGCGTCTAATCGAGTGGATGCCGGCAGAGCGGTTCCGGGGAGCGGCACCCGGGATCCGTGGGACGGAGTGAGCCGCGCTCCGCATGGCCTCGTCTGACGAAGAACTCGTCGCGCGCTCGAAGGGTGGCGATCTGGACAGCTTCAACCAGCTCGTCGTCCGCTGGGAGCGGCCCATCTACGCCCTCGCCTATCGTGTGATCGGTCGCGAAGAGGACGCGCGCGACGTGTGTCAGGAGACGTTCCTGCGCGCGTTCCGCGCCCTGTCCGGGTTCAAGGGACAGGCCAAGTTCTCGTCTTGGCTCTACCGGATCGCGCTGAACCTCTGCCGTGACTGGATGCGACGCGAGCGGCGCGCGCCCGTGGCGCAGGCGCCCGAGGGCGTCGACCTCTTCGACCTCGCGCCGGAGCGCGGCGAGGTGGAGACGGTCGAGGAGCTGGTGTCGAGGCGCCAGCTCGGGCGCGCGGTCGCAAAGGCGATGGCGGCGCTGCCCGACGAGCAGCGCACGGCCGTTGTCCTGAAGGAGTACCACGAGCTGACCTTTCAGGAGATCGCCGACTTGCTCGAGTGTCCGTTGAGCACGGTGAAGACGCGGCTCTACCAGGGGCTCTCGGTGCTGCGCCGCCAGCTGGAGCAGGCGGGCATCCAGAGCGCCCGCGGCGACGCGCGGGCGCCGCAGACGCGGTAGCGCCCGCATGAACGGGAACGAGCGATGACGAAGACTCCCATGTGCGAAGACAAGAGCGTGCTCGTCGCGTACCTGTACGGCGAGTGCACGGCCGAAGAGCGACAGGCGATCGAGGCGCACCTCGCGGACTGTCCCGCCTGCCGGCACGAGCTCGAGAGCCTGCAGGGTGTGCGCGGCCACCTCGCCGAGTGGTCACCGCCCGATGAGGTGCTGGGCTTTCGCGTCGTAAGGGGCGACGCGGCACCGGCGGCCGTGCCGCGGGCCTGGTGGCGTGCGCAGGGCTGGGGATTGGCCGCGGCCGCCGTGCTGCTGCTGGCGGTGGCGGCGGCCATTGCGCGCGTCGAGATCCGCTACGACCAGCAGGGGTTCGTCGTCCGCACCGGCTGGGGCGCGGGCGGACCGACGGCCGAGGTCGCCGGGGCCCCGGCGGCGCCGGCCGCCGTGACGCCGACCGCCGCACCGTGGAACGACGACCTGCGTGCGCTCGAGGCGCGGCTGCGCGGCGACCTGGCGGCCCGCCCGGCTTCGGATCCCGTGCGCCCGGCGGCGGACGGCGCCGAGCTGTTGCGCCAGGTGCACGCACTCATCGACGCGAGCGAGGCGCGGCAGCAGCGCGAGCTGGCGTTGCGCGTGTCGCAGCTGGTGGGCGACGTCGGTCAGCAGCGGCGCAGCGACTGGCTGCGGATCCAGCAGGGCTTCGGCCGGCTCGAGAACCTGACGGGTGCGGGCGTGGCGCAGCAGCGCCAGATGCTCGACTACGTGCTGCGGGTCTCGGGACGCGAGCGGTGACGGCGCGCGGTTCATCGAAGTAGCGACGGAGGATCATCGTGAGACACATGCTTGTCGCCGGGCTCCTGATCGTCTCGAGCCCGTCGTTCGCCCAGACGCCGGGACGGGCCACCGCCGACGCGTCGCTGGCGCAGCGCCGGTACCAGATTCGCGTGCTCGAGAGCGTGCTCGTCAGCGCCGTGCAGCACGCCGCCGAGACGATGGGCCGCCGGATTCAGGAAGTCAACCCGACCGTCGTGCTGATGACCGACGCCGCGCGCGCCCGCGGCTTCATCCTGCCGGACTACGGCGTGTTCTTCGACGTCGAGGTGCCGGGCCTGCCCGTGAGCGTCGCCTGGACCATGCGCGTGATGGAGCGGAGCTTCGACGTGGGCGCCTCGCTGGAACTCGTGCGCCAGCACGTCGCGTCGATTCCCGACGCCGCGGCGCGCCGCGACGCCGAGCAGGCGCTCCGGCGCATCGAGCTGGAGGTGGGTCCGCCGCCGTCGGCCCGGGCGGCGTCGGGCGCCCGCCCGCGCGGTGCGGATGTGGTCGAGGCGGCGACCGTGGCGCAGCCGGCGGCCAGCCTCCAAGCGGCGCGCATCGAGGATCCGGGTGCGGCCTACACCGCCGAGGTAAAGGACGCGCTCATCGACGCGATGCTGGATTACAGCGGCCGCGTCGGCATCGCGCCCGGCGAGTGGCTGACGATCGCGGCGCGCGACAGCCACGGGCCGTCGTTTCCGGGCGAGCCGTACGACGCGATGACGATCGTGCTCCGCCTCAAGGGGAGCGATCTGGCCGATTTCCGCGCCGAGCGCATCACGCGCGAGGAGGCCAGAAAGCGGGTGGAGGTGCTGGAGTTCTGAGCTAGAATCTCGCGTATGCGCGCACGAGCTCCCCGCGTTCGCCGCCCGCGCCTCCGCTCTCTCTTCGTCCTGGCGCTCGTCCTCGGCGGGACCGCGTCCTGCGGGCCGCCGGTGGATCTCGAGGCCAGCCTAAAGGTCGCCGACGTCGCGACCGGTTGGTTCGACGAGGGGATCGTCAACGGCCAGAACAAGCTGGTTCCGTCGATCGCGTTCACCCTCATCAATCAGTCGGACCACCGGCTCTCGAGCGTGCAGCTCAACGTCGTGTTCCGGCGGGCTGGTGAAGCCGACGAGTGGGACGCCGCGTACATGCGCGGCATCGATACCGATGGTCTCGAGCCCGGCGCCAGCACGGCGCGGCTCGTGGTGCGGGCCAAGCTGGGCTATACCGGCGACCAGCCGCGCGCCGAGATGCTGCAGCACCCGCAGTTCGTCGACGCGAAGGCCAGAATCTTCGCGAAGCACGGCTCGGCGCAGTGGGTCGAGCTCGGTGACTTCCCAATCGAGCGGCAGCTCCTCACGCGCTAGCCACCCTGCCGAACCCATGCCTGACGCTGCGGTGAATGGCCCGACGCCCGCGCACGGTTCCGGGCCGTCGCTCGATCGGCGCCTCGGCCCGATCGACGCCGCGGCCATCGTGGTCTCGAACGTCATCGGCGGCGGCATCTTCTTCGTGCCGGTGATCGTGGCGCAGATGGTGCCGGACGCCGGCGCGATCCTGTTGGTCTGGCTCGCCGGCGGCCTCCTCGCCTTGGCCGGCGCGATGGCCTACGCCGAGTTGGCGTCCGTCCGCCCGCAGGCCGGCGGCGAGTACGTGTACCTGCGCGAGGCCTTCGGCCCGCTGGTGGCGTTCCTCACCGGGTGGACGTCGTTCGTGGCGGGCTTCACGGGCGCGATTGCCGCAAGCGCCGTCGCCCTCGCCGAGTACCTCGGCCGGTTCGCCCCCGCCGCCGCCGACCCGACGCCGCTGCTGATCATCCCGATTCCCGGACTCCCGCTGGTCGTCTCGCGCCGCGCGATCCTGGCGCTCACCGCCATCGCCGCGCTGACGTTGGTGCACCTGCGGGGGCTCGGTCCTGGGCGGATCGTGCAGAACCTGCTCGCGGGCCTGAAGGTGTCGGCGCTGCTCTTCTTCGTCGCGGCCGGGTTCGCGGTCGGGAGCGGCTCGGTACCCGCGATCGCCCCGGGCGCCAGCGCGTTCTCGGGCGGCTGGGTGCTGGCGCTGGTCCCGGTGATGTTCAGCTACTCGGGATGGAACGCGGCGGCCTACGTGGCGGAGGAAGTGCGGTCGCCGGGACGCAACGTCCCGCTCGCGCTCGGTCTCGGCACGGTCGCGGTGGTCATCCTGTACCTCGCGCTGAACCTGCTGTACCTGTACGCCTTCGCCCCGGTGGAGCTTGGCGCCCTGACCGGCGGCCGGCTCGTGGACAGGGTGGCCGAGCGCCTCTTCGGCTTCGTCGCGGGCGACGTCCTCGCGCTCTTCAGCATCGTGTCGCTCGCGGCCAGCATCAGCGCGA
>Ga0326597_10011058_pt1 | contig 11987 bp, 14 predicted proteins | sample RVTome_12_FD_203789 | JGI IMG/M metagenome (GOLD analysis project Ga0326597, IMG submission 203789) | Soil microbial communities from uranium-contaminated site in the Upper Colorado River Basin, Wyoming, United States - RVT100D185 | ecosystem: Environmental > Terrestrial > Soil > Contaminated >... | reverse complement strand
GCGTGATGCTCAAGCTCGACTACCTGATGGCCTCGTCGGCGCTGCCGTTCATCTTTCCCGCCGTCAAGGTGCACCGCGAGTACTTCGGCGACGGCTCGATGCGCCAGATCGCGCCGGTGAGCCCGGCGCTGCACCTGGGCGCCGACCGCGTGCTGATCGTCGGCACCGGCCGCCAGACGCTCGACCAGGCGCGCGCGCGCTCCAGCATCTACCCGTCGCTCGCGCAGATCGCGGGACACGCGCTCAACTCGATCTTCCTCGACAGCCTGGCGGTGGACATCGAGCGCCTGGAGCGCATCAACCGCACGGTGCGGCTGATCCCGCCCGAGAAGCTCGAGGGCTCGAATCTCACGCTGCGCCCCGTGCAGGTGCTGTTCATCGCGCCGTCGCAGCCGATCGAGCGCATCGCGGCACGCTTCAGCCACGACCTGCCGCGCACGGTGCGCTTCATCCTGCGGCCGACCGGCGCGCTGTCGCGCGCCGGTTCCAACCTGGCGAGCTACCTGTTGTTCGAGGAATCGTTCTGCCGCGCGCTCATCGACCTCGGCTATCAGGACACGCTGGCGCGCGAAGGCGAAGTCAGGGAATTCTTTTCCGGAACGTGAGGCTCCCCATGGCAGAATCGAACCCGCCGCAGGACCCCTTCGAGATTTTCCGCCGCCTGTGGGGGCCGCTCGGCCTGCCGGTGCCCGGCATGGCGGTGCCGACGCTGGATCCGAAGGAAGTGGAAAAGCGCATCGCCGAGCTGCGCTCGGTCGAGTCGTGGCTGGAAGTGAACCTGAACATGGTGCGCTTCGCCGTCCAGGGCCTGGAGGTGCAGCGCTCGGCGCTGCTCGCCATGGGCGCCGGGGCGCAGGCGGGCGCGCCGCCGAGCGCGCTCGCCGAGCTCGCCGCGACGAGCGCCAACACCGCCGCGGGCGGCATGCTGTGGCCCTGGGCCGTCATGCAGCAGGCGCTGGCCGGCAAGCCGCCGCCGGGCGAGCCGCCACCGGCCGAGGAAGACGGCAAGGAACCGAAGCAGTGAACGGATTTCACACGAGGAGACCCAAGCGATGACCAAGGCAGTGAGATTTCACAAGACCGGCGGGCCCGAAGTGCTGCAGCTCGAAGACGTGCAGGTGGGCGCGCCGGGGCAGGGCCAGGTGCGCATCCGCCACACGGCGATCGGCGTCAATTTCATCGACACCTACCAGCGCTCCGGCCTGTACCCGATGCCGCTGCCGGCCACCGCGGGCAATGAGGGCGCGGGTGTGGTCGAGGCGGTCGGCCCCGGCGTGACGACGCTCAAGGCGGGCGACCGGGTCGCCTATACCGGGCTCGTCGGCTCGTACTGCACCGAGCGCGTGGTCCCTGCCGAGCGCCTGGTCAAGGTTCCCGAGGGCATCAGCGACGAGCAGGCGGCCTCGATGATGCTGAAAGGCATGACCGTGCAGTACCTGATTCACACCACCTATCCGGTGAAGAAGGGTGACACCGTGCTGTGGCACGCGGCGGCCGGCGGCGTCGGCACGATCGCGTGCCAGTGGCTGAAGGCGCTCGGCGCCACCGTCATCGGCACCGTCGGCTCGGCGGAGAAAGCGAAGCTCGCCAGGGCGCACGGCGCCGACCACGTCATCGACTACACGAAGGAGAATTTCGCAGAGCGCGTGAAGGAGATCACCGGCGGCAGGAAAGTGCCGGTGGTGTACGACTCGGTCGGCAAGAGCACCTGGGAAGGTTCGCTCGACTGCCTGCAGCCCCTGGGCACCTGGGTTCTCTTTGGCAGCGCCTCGGGCGCGGTGCCGCCGCTCAATACGCAATTGCTGGCGCAGAAGGGGTCGCTCTACATGACCCGTCCCACGCTCGTCACCTACGTCGCGGCGCGCGCGGACCTCGAGGCGCGCTCGAAGTCGCTGTTCGACATCGTGAAATCGGGCAAGGTGAAGATCGAGATCTCGGCGCGCTACAAGCTCGCCGACGCGGCGAAATGCCACACCGATCTGGAGGGCCGCAAGACCACCGGCTCTGTGATCCTGCTGCCGTAACTTCGCGTACGGGTGGGCCGATGGCCCACCCTACGCCGCTCGCGCGCTACTCGACGTTGAGGATCTTCTTCGCCTTGTCGAGCGTGTCGAGCGCTGCCTGGTGCTTGCCGGCTTTGTGATGCGCCTCGCCCTCGGCACGGTACTTCTTCACGTCGCTCATCTGCTGCGCGGACAGACTCGGGTTCTTCGCCATCGCTTCGTCGATCTTCTTCATCTCCTTCGGGCAATGGAAGGCGAATGCCGATGCGCTCGCCAGGGCGAGCGCAAGGCTCAGGACGATTCTTTTCACGGGTTCCTCCTCGATCGGGTTGTGGGGCCGGGAGCGATTATCATCCCGGCTGGAGCGTAAACGTCAGATGACGATTCCTTATTCCGCATGCGGGTGACGCTGCAACCCGACGCCCCGCCCGCGCTCGACGCCGGCGGGCTGCGGCGGCGCTTCGCCGCCGGCAAGCCGGTCGTGATGCTCTACGGCGACCAGGGGATCGACGCCGAGCGGGCCGCCGCGCGCCGGCGCGCGAGCGTCCTCGTGCCGATCGTGGCGCGTGCCGGCGAACTGACGATGCTGTTCACGCGCCGCACCGCCCACCTCAGGAACCATTCGGGCCAGATCGCCTTTCCCGGCGGCGGCGCCGAGCCCGGCGACGCGAGCGCCGAGGCGACGGCGCTGCGCGAGGCGCACGAGGAAATCGGGCTCGAGCCCGCGCGCGTCGAGGTGCTCGGGCGGCTCTCCGATTACCACACGCGCACCGACTACCGGGTCACGCCCGTCGTCGGCCTGGTCGCGCCGCCTGTCGAGCTGCGCCTCGACGCGCACGAGGTCGAGGAGGCGTTCGAGGTGCCGCTCGCGTTTCTCCTCGATCCGGCCAACCACCAGCGCCACCAGCGCGAATTCCAGGGCCGCACGGTCCCGTTCTACGCCATCCCGTACCGCGACTACTACATCTGGGGCGCGACCGCGGGCATGCTGATCAACCTGTATCGCTTCCTCGCGGGGGAAGGCGAGTGAGCGCGCTGGCCGTGATCGCCGCGCTGCTGCTCGAGCAGTGGCGGCCGCTCGGCGAGCGCAAGGCCTACTTCGCGCTGATGGCGAGCGGCGCCGAGTGGCTCGAGCGCTCCTTCAACGCGGGCGAGGGGCGCCACGGCACGATCGCCTGGCTGGTGGCGGTGCTGCCGGTGCTCGCCGCGGCGCTGGCGCTGTATTACCTGCTGCTGTGGGCGCATCCCCTGCTCGCGCTCGCCTGCAACGTCGCCGCGCTGTACTTCACGCTCGGCTTTCGCCAGTTCAGCCACTACTTCACCGACCTGCAGCTCGCCATCCGCACCGGCGACGTCGACCGCGCGCGCGAGCTGATCGGCGCCTGGCGCGGCGAGCCGGCGCAGCACCGCAGCCGCGAGGAGGTGATCCGCCTCGCCATCGAGGAGGCGCTGGTGGCCTCGCACCGCCACGTGTTCGGCGTGCTGTTCTGGTTCGTGCTGCTGCCCGGGCCGAGCGGGGCGATCCTCTACCGGCTGGCGGCCTACCTGCGCCGGCGCTGGCGCGGGCTCGGCGCGTTCGGCGAGTTCGCCGAGCGCGCGGGCCGGCTGCTCGAGTGGCCCGCGGTGCGGCTCACCGCGGCGTCCTTCGCCGTGGTGGGCGACTTCGAGGACACGGTCTACTGCTGGCGCACGCAGGCGCCGGCCTGGCCCGACCCGGACGCGGGCGTGGTGCTCGCCGCGGGCGCCGGGGCGCTGGGGGTGCGCCTGGGCATGCCGCTCACGGCGGTGGAAGGCGTGGAGGTGCGCCCCGAGCTCGGCGTCGGCGACGCCGCCGATGCACCGTTTCTCGACGGCGTGGTCGGGCTGGTGTGGCGCGCGCTCGTGGTGTGGCTTTTCCTGCTGCTCCTGTTGGCGCTCGCGAGCGCGCTTTCCTTCTAGGCGCGCCGCGTGGCGCCGCAGCGCCAGCACTGCGTGAACTGCGGCTCGATCGGCTCGCCGCACCCGGCGCAGGTCCAGGGCGGCCCGGACACCGGCGTGCCCTCCCGCAGCAGGCGCTCGGCCAGCTCGGCCTGGCCGGCGTCGAGGACCCAGACTTCCGCCTGGCATTCGGCCGGCGGCAGCTCGCCCATGGCCGAAGCGAGCCGCTCGTTCCTCACCTCGGCGCGGATGCCCGCGGCCTCGAGCAGGTTCCTCGCGTGGTGCACGGCCGTGAAGTCGAACGAGCTGAAGACGCGCCGCACTAGATCTCGAACAGCGCGTCGCACTTCGCTGCGCAGATGAAATCGTTCTCCGAGAGTCCGCCCACGGCGTGCGTCCAGTAGATGACGCGGCACTTGTTGTAGCCGACCTCGAGGTCGGGATGGTGGTCCTCGCGGTGCGAGATCCAGGCGAGCGCGTTCACGAACGCCATGGTGTGGTGGTAGTTGCTGAACGGATAGAGCTTTACCAGCTTGCCGTCCTCGAGGCTCCAGCCTTTCAGCTTCTGCAGCATGTCGCGCGCCTGCGCGTCGCTGAGAGCGGCGACGCTGCCCTCGCAGGGCTTGCACTTCTTCGTCGCGAGCTCGTTCATGGGACCTCCTGGGCGAGCGCCTGCAGCCGCGCGATGCGCCGCGCGGCCGGCGGGTGCGAATCGTAGAACGCCGAGTGCAGCGGGTCCGGCGTCAGCGTGGCGGCGTTGTCCTGGTAGAGCTTGACCAGCGCGCGCACCAGCTCGGCGGCGCTGGCGTGCGCGGCGGCGTAGGAATCGGCCTCGAATTCGTGGCGCCGCGAGTACAGGCTGCTCAGAGGCTGGAGGAAGAACGTGAACACCGGCATGACCAGCACGAAGAGCAGCAGCCCCATGGCGCCGCCGGGCGCGCCGGCGTTCAGCCCGGCGTAGAACCACGGCTCGTGCAGCAGCTGCCCGAGCAGCCACAGCAGGCCGAGCGACACCGCGAACAGCAGCGCGATGCGCTTCCACACGTGGTGGCGCCGGTAGTGGCCGAGCTCGTGCGCCAGCACTGCCTCGATCTCGGCCGGCGCCAGGCGCGCGAGCAGCGTGTCGAAGAATACGATGCGCTTGGCGGCGCCGAAGCCGGTGAAGTAGGCGTTGCCGTGCGCCGAGCGCCGCGAGCCGTCCATCACGAAAAGACCGTTCGAGGTGAAGCCGCAGCGCGCAAGGAGCGCCTCGACGCGCCCGACGAGGGCGGGATCCTGGAGCGGCGAGAACTTGTTGAACAGCGGCGCGATGAACGTCGGGTAGATGAGCAGCACCAGCAGGTTGAAGCCGACCCAGGCGAGCCAGACGTACAGCCACCACAGCTCGCCCATGCGGCCCATCAGCCACAGCACCAGCGCGAGCAGCGGCAAGCCGAGCACGGCGCCGAGCAGCGCGTGCTTGGCGAGGTCGGCGACGAACAGCGCCGCGCTCGTGCGGTTGAAGCCGAAACGCGCCTCGATGACGAAGGTGCGGTAGGCCGAGAGCGGCAGCTCGAGCGCCGAGAGCAGCACCACCGTGCCGGCGACCAGCGCCACGCCGTGCGCGAGCCCGCCCGGCTCGAATGGCAGCGCCCATTGCGCCGACATCCACCGCAGCAGGCCGCCGAGCGTGAGTGCGGCGAGCGCCGCCGCGCCGAGCAGCACGTCGAGCATCCCCAGGCGCGCCTTGGCCACCGTGTAGTCGGCGGCCTTCCGGTGCGCGGCGATCGGGATCGCGTCGGAAAACTCCGCCGGCACGGCGTCACGGTGCGCGCGCACGTGCGCCACCTGGCGCTGCGCGAGCCACAGGCGGGTGAGCGCCGCCGCGGCGAGCGCGGCGAGGAAGATCCAGGTAAAGGCGTTCATGGCGCCATGAGAGAATACGTCATGCCCGCGGATGCGAACAACCTGATCTGGATCGACATGGAAATGAGCGGGCTTGTTCCCGACACCGACCGCATCCTCGAGATCGCGCTGCTGGTCACCGACGCGCAGCTCAACGTCGTCGCCGAGGGCCCGGTGCTCGTCGTGCACCAGCCCGACGAGGTGCTGGCGGCGATGGATTCATGGAACACGGGCGTGCACGGCAAGTCCGGCCTGGTCGACAAGGTGAAGGCCTCGCGGCTGGACGAGGCGACGGTGGAGGCGCGGATGCTCGCCTTGCTCGCCGAGCACGTGCCTGCGGGCGTGTCGCCGATGTGCGGCAACTCCATCTGCCAGGACCGGCGCTTTCTCGCCCGCTGGATGCCGAAGCTCGAGGCCTGGTTCCATTACCGCAACCTCGACGTCTCGACCCTGAAGGAGCTGGTGAAGCGCTGGCAGCCCGAGATCGCCAAGGGCCTGAAGAAGGAAGGCAAGCACGAAGCGCTCGCCGACATCCTCGACTCGATCGAGGAGCTGAAGTACTACCGCCGGACAATAATGACGATCTAAAGCGACACGACCTTGCCGGGGTTGAGCAGGTTCTCCGGGTCGAAGGTGCGTTTGAGGTCCCGCATCAGGTCGACCGCCTCGCCCAGCTCCTCCTCGAGGTGAGCCTGCTTGCCCAGGCCGATGCCGTGCTCGCCCGTGCAGGTGCCCTCCATGGCGAGCGCGCGCTTGACGAGGCGCAGGTTCAGCGCCTTGGCCTCCTCCAAGTCGGCCTTGCTCGCCGGGTCGATCAGGATGACGAGGTGGAAGTTGCCGTCGCCGACGTGCCCGAACAGCGGAATCGGCATCGAGGCCTTCTCGATGTCCTTGGTGGTCTCGACGATGCACTCGGCGAGCCGCGAGATCGGCACGCACACATCGGTGGAGAGGGCGCGCGAGCCGGGCTTCAATTGCAGGCAGGCGAAGTAGGCGTGGTGGCGCGCCTCCCAGAGCCTGGTGCGCTCCTCGGGCCTGGTCGCCCACTGGAAGCCCAGGCCCCCGTTTTCCTTCGCGATCCCCTGCACCATCTCGGCCTGTTCGACGACGCCCGCCTCGGTGCCGTGGAATTCCAGCAGCAGCGTCGGCATCTCGCGGTGGCTGGTCTTGTTGTGGCGGTTGAGCGCCGCCATGGTGGTCGCGCACAGCAACTCGCTTCTTGCGATCGGGATGCCCGATTGCAGCGTCTGGATCACGGTATCGGCCGCGCCCTTCACCGTCTCGAACGCGCACACCGCCGCCGACATCGCCGCCTGCACCGGGTGCAGCTTCACCGTCACCTCGGTGATGATGCCCAGGGTCCCCTCCGAACCGACGAACAGGCGCGTCATGTCGTAACCGGCGGAGGATTTCTTCGCGCGGCGCGCGGTCTGGATCACGCGGCCGTCGGCAAGCACCACCTTGAGCGAGATCACGTTCTCGCGCATGGTGCCGTAGCGCACCGCGTTGGTGCCCGAGGCGCGCGTCGCGCTCATGCCGCCGAGGGTCGCGTCCGCGCCCGGGTCGATGGGGAAAAAAAGGCCCGTGTGCTTGATGAACTCGTTCAGCTGCTTGCGGGTGACGCCGGCCTGCGCCACGGCGTCGAGGTCCTGCTCGTGCACCGCCAGCACCTTGTTCATGCGGCCCATGTCGATGCACACGCCGCCGTGGACGGCGAGGATGTGTCCTTCGAGCGAAGTGCCCACGCCGTAGGGAATCATCGGCACGCGGTGGCGCCGGCAGATGTCGACGATGTCGCGCACCTCCTCGGTGGAGTGCGGGAACGCCACGGCGTCGGGCGCCGCATACGGAAAGTAGGACTCGTCCTTGCCGTGGTGCTCGCGGATGCCCGCCGAGGTGGTGACGCGCTCGCCGAGCAGCGCCTGCAGCTCGGTGAGCACGCTCTGGTCGAATTCGCGCGCCTTGTTCATGGGCTCATTTTAGCTTTATTTCCCCCTCGAACGGCACCCGCACGCCGAGCGCGGGCATCTCCAGCGTCACCCGCGCGGCGAGCGTTTCGCCGCCCTGCAGCTTGCCCGCGGCGAGCGCGGCCTGCACCGCCTGCTCGATCTCGCGCTGCGAGTTCACGCCCACCATCTTCAGGAACTTGCGGATGCTGAGGTTGAAGGTTTCCTGGTCCATGATTCACTCTCCCTTCGTTTGAGTATCTCGCCGGCCAATTGTTTCCCGAGCTCCACGCCCCACTGGTCGAAGCTGTTCACGTTCCACAGCACGCCCTGGACGAATACCTTGTGCTCGTAGGCGGCGACGAGCGCGCCCAGACAGTGCGCGTCGATGCGCTCGAGGCGCAGGGTGTTCGACGGCCGGTTGCCGGGGTAGCGCCGGTGCGCGGGCAGCGCCGGGTCCGCGGTGCCGAAAGCGAGCGCGCGCGCCTGCGCCTCGGCGTTGGCGTCGAGCTCGGCGCTCACCCCGGCGACGACGAAGTCGGCGGGCACGGCCTGCGTGCCCTGGTGCAGGAGCTGGTGGAAGGAGTGCTGGCTGACGGTGCCTTCGGCGCCCCACACCACCGGCGCCGTGGCGTAGCCGAGCACGCGCCCCTCGCGGTCGACGCGCTTGCCGTTGGACTCCATCTCCAGCTGCTGCAGGTAGGCGGGCAGGAGCTTGAGCGCGTGCGCGTAGGGCAGCACGCAGTGCGTGGCGGCGCCGAGGAAGTTCACGTTCCAGACGCCGATGAGCGCGAGCAGCGCCGGGACGTTCTTCTCCAGCGGCGCCTCGAGAAAATGCCGGTCCATGGCGTGTCCGCCGGCAAGGAACGCGTCGAACGCCTCGGGCCCGAGCGCGGCGAGCGCGCTGAAGCTCGCCGCCGACCAGATGGAGAAGCGTCCGCCGACCCAGTCCCACATCGGCAGCACCTGCGCGGCGCCGAACTCGCGTGCCGCCGCCTCGTTGGCGGTCACGGCGATGAGCGAGCCGCGCCCCCCGAGCCACGCCTTGGCGGCGCGCGCGTTGGCCAGCGTCTCCGCGGTGGTGAAGGTCTTGGACACGGCGACCACGCAGGTCGAGGCCGGCTCGGCGCCTTGCAGCGCGCGCGCCAGCTCGAGCGGGTCGATGTTGGCGGCGAAGTGCACGTCGATTCTCGCGCGCTCGCGCAGCGCGTCCATGAGCAGCCGCGCGCCGAGGTCTGAGCCGCCGGTGCCCAGGTGCACGATGCGCTTCACGCCGCGCAGCTCGGCGGCCAGTGCGCGCATGCGCTCGAGCGCCGCTTTCACTTCCGGCGGCGCCGCTGCGCCCGCGCGCAGCGCGCTGTGGCGCACCGCGCGCTTTTCGGTGACGTTGATCGGCGCGCCCGCGAACATCGCCGCGCGCCAGGCCTCGATGCCGCGCTCGGCGGCGAGCTGCGCGAGCAGCCGCAGCGTGAGCGCGCCGAGGCGCTGGCGCGAGTAATCGAGGCGCAGCGCCGGCGCCTGCGCGCCGCAGCGCGCGTCACGCTCGGCGTCGTGGCGAAAGAGCTCCCCCAGGTGCGTGTCGCGCCAGCCTTCGGCGTGCGCGGCGAGCTTCGCCCAGGCGGGGCATTCGGTGGGCGGGTGCGTGGGCAGGTCGCTCATGGCGTATCGAGCCGGTAAAGGCGATAGCGCTCGCCCTTGTCGCCGGGCCGGCCGACGTCGGCGAGCTTCGACCAGCGGGCGTCGGGGCCGTCGCGCTCGTCGCGCGGTGAGCCCTGCACGAGGAGGAGGCGACAGCCCTGCGCGCCGGCGCGGCTGCGCGGCTCGGTGCGCAGGCCGGCATGGTAGCTGAGCGCCGCGCGCTGCGGCACGCCCAGGTTCTGGCCGGCGATGCAGCCGGCATCGGCCGGCACCCGCGACCGGAGCTGCAGCGCCACCGGGCGATAGCTCTTCTGGTAATCGGCCCAGGGCATCCATAGCGCGGCGAAGCTGCCCCAGAGCAGCGTCACGCCCGCCGCCCAGCGCGTCACGCCGCGCATTGGCGAGGGCGCGGTGAAGAAAGCGACGTACAGCCAGCCGACCAGCAGCGCGAGCGCGAGCAGCAGCGGCGCCGCGGCGAACTGCGGCTCGAACCCGGGCGCGGTCTTGACGAAGTTGTGCGCGATCTTCGCCGGCACGCCGAGCATCATGGCGACATAGCCGAGCCACACCAGCGCGGCGAAGAAGGTGAAGCACATGGCCGCGAACCAGTCGAGCGCCGCAGCGGCGCCGCGGCGCAGGCGCGCCACGCCTTCGGCGCCGAGCAGCGCGAGCGGCGCGAGCAGCGCGATCGCGCTCACGTCCTGCGCCGGCCCGGTGGCAGCGAGCGCGGCGAGGGTGAACAGGAAAGCGGCCGCCGGCACGAACAGGCGGGGCTCGCGCCACTCGCTGCGCCGCGCCCACAGCGCCCACGCGGCGAGCGGCCACGCCGGCCAGGTGAACCAGCTGCCGGTGACGAGGAAGTAGCGCAGGTTCTCGAGCGGCGCGCCGTGCATCTGCACGGTGGCCGGCCACCAGTCCGCGAGCAGGGCGGGCGCGCGCGCGGCGAGCGCCCAGGGCCAGCTAGCGGCGAGCAGCGCCCCCACGAGCGCCGCGGCGGCGAGAAAGGGCAGCGCGCGCCAGCCGCGCCAGGCCGGGCACACGGCGTGCGCCGCGGCCACGGCGAGGCCGAGCGCCGCCGGCACCAGCGGCCCGAGCGCGAGAAAGGCGAGGCCGAGCGCGGCGCCGAACGCGGCGCCGCAGAGCAGCGGTCGCTCGTGCGCGCGCGGCAGCACGGCGTAGGCGGCGCAGGCCGCGGCGAGCGCCGCGAGCTCCGGCACCGCCTCGTGCGCGTGCACCATGAAGCCGATCGAGCCGAGCGCGAGCAGCGGCGCGGCGGCGCCGGCGGTGCGATACAGCAGCCACAGTGCGGCGAGCACGCACAGGCCGCTCGCCAGCCGCGCCGCGCCGTGAAACGGCAGCGCCCAGCCGAGGAGCTTCCCCGCGCCGAGCGCGAGCCAGTGATACAGCGGCGGGTCCTCGAGCCAGGGCTCGCCCGCGACGCGCGGCACCACCCAGTCGCCCGAGAGCTGCATCTGGTGCGCAATCTCGATGGCGATGGCGTCGTACGCCTTCCACGGGTCGTGGCCGGCCAGCCCCGGGAGCACGAAGGCGAGCGCGATGAGCGTCAGCACCGCGGGTGCGGGCGGCAGCGCGAGGCGGGGAATCATGCGCGCATTCTATGCGCGCCGGTGGAACGCTACTTCTTCGCCCTGGTGTAGCGGCGCTTGAACTTCTCCACGCGTCCGGCGGTGTCCACGATCTTCTGCTTGCCGGTGTAGAACGAATGCGACTCCGAGGACACCTCGACCTTGACCACCGGGTAGTCGTGGCCGTCGGACCACTTCATGGTCTCGCGGCCCTTGGTGTCGATCGCCGAGCGCGAGAGGAAGGAATGGTTGGAGCTGGTGTCGAGGAAGATCACCGGCTGGTATTCGGGATGGCCTGTCGTCTTCATGGCGGGATGGGCTGCGGAAAAGCGGCGAACTATACAGAAATCAGCGACTTGGGTCAACGCCGGCGGCGCCGCTACAGCCGGCCCTGGCGCTTCAGCTCGAGGTAGCGGTTGACGAGCGAGATGGCGAGGCGCTCGGGCTCGACGTCCAGGCACAGGGCGCCGGCGGCGCCGATGCGGCGAAAGGCGCGCTCGCGCTGCGCCAGGTACTCGGCGGCCGCCGCGTGCGTCACCGCCCGGTCGAAGCTGTCGACGCGCGCGGCGAGCGCGCGCCCGAGGATCGCCTCGCGCAGCGACGCCAGCACCACGAGGTGGCGCTTCCTCAGCAGCCCGAGCGCGCTCGTGAGCGTGTCGTCGTCCTCGTCGCGCAGGTTGGTGAGCAGCACCACGAGGGCGCGCCGGCGCATGCGCGCCATCACCTCGCGCGCCGCGAGCAGGTAGTCGGGCATGGCGAGCGAGGGCTCGAGGTCGTACAGGCGCTCGAGGATGGTGTTGACGGCGGCCACCGACTTTCTCGGCGCGATGTAGCGCGGGGCGCCGGGCGCGCCCATGGTGAGCACGCCGACGGCGTCGCCCTGCCTGAGCGCCACGTGCGCGAGCAGCAGCGCCGCGTTCAGCGCGTGGTCGAAGTGCGACAGCGCGTCGTCCTTGGCGGCCATGCGCCGGCCGCAGTCGATCACCAGCAGCACGCGCTGGTCGCGCTCGTCC
>Ga0326597_10011057_pt1 | contig 11989 bp, 8 predicted proteins | sample RVTome_12_FD_203789 | JGI IMG/M metagenome (GOLD analysis project Ga0326597, IMG submission 203789) | Soil microbial communities from uranium-contaminated site in the Upper Colorado River Basin, Wyoming, United States - RVT100D185 | ecosystem: Environmental > Terrestrial > Soil > Contaminated >... | reverse complement strand
CTCCATGTGAATGGCCCGTTTCAGAATCAGTTGATGCAGTAACCGCAAGCCATCCAACTCACCCAGGCCGGAACGCCGCAACACCGACCGGACATTGAGCCGGCCACTGCCGATGACCGCCAACAGGCGGCGCTCATCCTCGTCGAGCTCTTTCTGCACCTTTTCCGTCAGCACGGGGATGGCTTCCAGCGAACCGACATAGCGCATGAAAAGCGCCCTTTCATCGATCCGCCGCAGACTTTCCATGATGAGGTTCTGAGTACTCATCTGCAGGCGGACCTCGTCCTCTTCCTGCACCTTTTTCTCGCGGAAAAAGAAACTGCCATCATTGAAGTTAAACAGGTTGTAAATGATCACCTCGACCTGGGCATGGGCAGCCGCCCACAATTCCTCGGATGAGACAATTTCCTTTTCTACCATCATCCGGCCGATCTGGCTCTGACTGAGTGCCAGTTGCCGGAATTTCAACAGGGATTCCCGGTCGAGCTTGCCGAGGTCATGAAGAATTTCGCAGATGTGTTCTTCGGCGAAGGTGCTGCCAGCGTTGACGATCTCGCCCAGCTTGAAACTGATCTCCTTGCGGCCGATTTTGAGGTCGAGACAAAGAGTCCCGGTCTTGCGGAACATGTTGACGAAGGAAAGAAGATCGACAACCGACACCTCCCCCAGACGCCCAACCAGGGATATCCCACTCTCCGGAGCAATGAACAGCAGATGTCCGGTGCTGTGGGAAATGAGGTCCAGGGATTGATTGCCGACTTCCTTAACCGCATAGTAGGGCAGATCGAGACGGCCGCTGCTATCGATGGCTGTTCGCTTCATAGCCTGCTCCTGCATTCGGGAAATAGCCCGGGGATACCGGGCCGCGAGGGAGGACCATCAGACCAGCGCCTGTCGGACCCGCTCCACGAGGAGATTCACCGCTTCGCCCAGGGGCAGCATCTGTCGCTCGCCGCTCGATCGCACCTGAAGCTCGACCGTGCCTTCCTTCAGCCCGCGGGCTCCCAGGGTTATCCGCAGCGGCAGACCGATCAGATCGGCATCCTTGAACTTGCTGCCCGGCCGTTCGTCGCGATCATCGAGCAGCACCTCCACGCCCTGCCGCCGTAATCCGTCATAAAGTTCTTCGGCAACGGCAAGAACCTCCTCTTCCCGGGGATTGACCACGGTGATCAACACCTGGAAAGGTGCGATCGGCAGGGGCAGGATCATGCCGTTCGCATCATGGTTCTGTTCGATGGCGGCCGCTACCGTCCGGCCAATGCCGATTCCGTAACAGCCCATGAACAGTTCCCGCTCGGCGCCCTGATCATCAAGGACCGTGGCCCCGAGAGTGGCTGAATATTTGGTGCCGAGCTTGAAAACGTGGCCCACCTCGATGCCGCGCCAGACTTCCAGTTTTCCGGAACAGCGGGGGCAGGGATCCCCGGCCACGGCCAGGCGCAGATCGGCGAAACCGGTCGGGGTGAAATCCCTTTCGAGGTTGACGCCGCAAAAGTGGTGGTCGGCCTCGTTGGCGCCAACGGTGAAATCGCTCATGCTCCGTACTTCGCGGTCGGCATAAACCGGCAGGGACAGGCCGACGGGACCGGCATAGCCGCTCGGCGCCCCGGTCACCCGCTGCACCACCTCCTCGGCGGCAAGCTCGACCTGATTGCAGTCCAGCAGACGGCACAGTTTGATTTCGTTCAATTCCCGGTCTCCCCGCAACAGCACTGCCACCGTATCACCGGCATCGGTCTGCAGCAGCAGCGTTTTGACCAGTTGCTCGGGAGGGGTCTTCAGGAAAGCCGCCACCTCCTCGATCGATTTTTTTCCGGGCGTGGCCACCCTGGAGAGGGAAGCACCCGGCGACTTCGCAGGCTGTTCGGCGACCGCCAGTTCGGCCTTTTCGACATTGGCCGCATAAGAACAGCTGTCGCAGGAAACGATGGCGTCCTCCCCCGCGTCGGCCAGCACCATGAACTCATGAGAACTGGTGCCGCCGATATTGCCGGTGTCGGCCTCCACGGCACGGAATTTCAAACCGCACCGTTGGAAAATACGGCTATAGGCCTGAAACATCTTTTCATAGGCGACATCGGCCCCGGCCTCGTCAAGATCGAAAGAATAAGCGTCCTTCATGATGAATTCACGGCCCCGCATGAGTCCGAAACGGGGTCTTATCTCATCGCGGAACTTGCTCTGGATCTGATAGAGGTTGAGGGGCAACTGGCGATAGGAGCGGACCGTACCCCGCACCACGTCGGTAACCACTTCCTCGTGGGTCGGACCGAGGCAGAAGGAAGCCTCCTTGCGGTCCCTGATCCGCAGCAGTTCCTTGCCGTAATCATTCCAGCGCCCCGACTCCTGCCACAATTCCGCAGGCACGACCATCGGCATGAGCAACTCGATGGCGCCGGCGCGTTCCATTTCCTCGCGAACGATCTGTTCCACCTTGCGCACCGCCCGCAAGCCGAAGGGCAGATAGTTGTAGATTCCCGCCGCGACCTTGCGGATCATGCCGGCGCGGAGCATGAGTTGATGACTGGCAACCTCTGCATCAGCCGGGGTTTCTTTGAGGGTGGGTAACAGATATTCGCTATAGCGCATGGGAAGCATCCTCTGTGGACAGAATAAAAAGCCGGATCGATGAACCCGGTTTTCCCGGCCGACGCAGCCGGGGTGCTAAAGTGCCGTTTTCGGTGAGAAACTAGCCTATTTCAGGCCAGAATGCAAGGAACTCCTTGTGTTTTTCCCGGCCGGGCGCTAACCCTTTCGTGGACATTTTCGAAAGAATCGGTTAAGGTTTGCGCACTCGCCCCCGAAAGGAGCTTTTGATGGAAGAACTGCTCACCCCGACCACCCTTGTCCGCCTGGTGGCTGCCGGCACTCCCCTGTTGCTGATCACCACCGACAACGAACAACGCAGTGAAACCCTCATCGCCCGCTCCCTGCGGCAGGGCATCAAGGAAATGCCCGAACCGCTGATCTGGAACTGCACCGAAGGCTTCCCCGGCCAGAACCAGACCGTCGATCCTACCGAGGGGGTCCGGTGGGCGACAAACCAGGAAGGGCGCGGCATCTTCATTTTCAAGGACCTGCACTGGTTCTGGAACGAAAACCCTTTCATCCAACGCCTGCTGAAGGATTTCGCCGGTCTGCGCAGACCGGCGGGCAAAACCCTGGTTTTCCTCTGTTCCGAACCAAAAATTCCGACCACCCTGCAACCCTGGTTTGTGGTCCTGAAACATGCCCTGCCCGACCGTAACGAAATCCGCGCCCATCTGCAGAACCAGCGGGAAAAAGACCCTTTTGTCGGCGGGTTGCTCACCGAAGAAAACGCCGTCGACCGATTGACCATCGCCGCCCAGGGTCTCGACCTGCGGGACATCGACAAGGCATTGCGGCTGGCCCGTTTCAGCAAGAACGCCGGCATCGATGAAGTCTGTGCCAACCTGTTCCGGGACAAGAAGCAGATCCTGCAAAAAACCGGCATCATGGAATTCGTCGACAACGATATCGCGGCGAACCAGGTCGGCGGCATGGAAAATCTCAAGGAGTGGATGGACAAACGGGAAAAAGCCTTCGGCGCGGACGATCTGGCGGCCGGCCGAAATCTCCCCAAAGGGGTGCTGATGATGGGCATCAGCGGTTGCGGCAAGAGTCTCTTCGTCAAGGCGATCGCGGCGCGCTGGCACCTGCCGCTGATCCGGCTGGACATGGCCACCGTTTACGAAGGCACCTTTGGCTCTCCGGAAAGCAGTCTGCGTCAGGCTTGCACCCTGGCCGAGGTCCTGGCACCCTGCGTGCTGTGGATCGATGAAATCGAGGCGGGGATATCGAACCAGGGCTTCAAATCCGAGGGCGGTTCCGCCTCGCGGGTGCTTGGCTACTTTTTAACCTGGATGCAGGAAAAACGGCAACCGGTCTTCGTCGCCGCCACAGCCAACGCCATCGAGATGCTGCCGGCCGAAATGCTGCGCAAGGGCCGGTTTGACGAAATATTCTACGTGGCCCTGCCCTCGTTGGTGGACCGGGAAGAAATATTCCGCATCCATCTGCAACGACTGGGGTTCGATCCGGATAAATTCTCCCCGTCGATGCTGGCCCATTCCACAAAGGGATTTTCCGGGGCGGAAATCGAGCAGGCGGTGGCCGGCGCCTCCTTCGAGTCCCTGGCTCTGAGCCGGGCAATGAGCCAGCAGGATATCATGGAGGCGATCAGTCGCACGGTACCCATGTCGATCACCATGGCCGAGCAGATCAAAAAGATCGAGGCCTGGGCTTTCAAAAGGGCGGTGCCCGCCGGCAAGGATGGCGGCCGGTAAACCGCCCCGGAGGGAAGATCCCCTGTTCTGCATCGGTCAGACGCAAAAAAAAAGGGATGGCTTGTGGGCCACCCCTTTTTTTTCGGTTTTATCGTTCGTTGGCGCTTCAGCTGGTCTGGATAGCGTCGGCCGGGCAGATGTCGTCACAGGCCCCGCAATCGGTACAGGCATTCTGATCGATTACATGGGTATCATTCTTCACGCTGATTCCTTCATACGGGCAGACGTCGATGCAGGCAAAACAGTTGATGCAATCTTCGTTGATGAAATGCTTGGCCATTCTTCTCTCCTCAATTGTATGTTTAACAAATATGTGGTCCGTCTTCCTTCCGGATTTTCGAGGACCGCGAGCAAACAAAAGTTTGTCCAGCGTTCCCCCTCCAATTTCCACCTTTCGCCATCCATCCCGGAACGGAGCAGGCCGCTATGCGAACCGCCAACTCCCTGCCAGACCTTAAAATGCTGTTATAATATATTACAAAGCTTTCCGCAACAGGTAACGACCATAACCCGGAGCTTTCATGTTCCCGATCGTCAGCAACCAACTCATCGCCCCCAACCTGCACCGCCTGGTGATCAGGGCCCCCCGCATCGCCAAAGCCAGGCAGCCGGGCCAATTCGTGATCGTTCATGCCGACCCGCAGGGGGAGCGTATCCCGCTGACCATCGCCGATGCCGATCGTGCCAATGGCACGATCACCCTTTTCGTCCAGGCGACCGGTTTTTCCACCCGCCGGATCGTGGCCCTGAAAGCCGGGGAAGCGTTTCGTGACGTGGCAGGTCCTCTCGGCCGTCCGACTGACATCAGGCATTGGGGACGGGCGGTATGCATCGGCGGCGGGGTCGGAACCGCGGTTCTCTATCCCCTCGCCAAGGCTCTGGCCGAAGCGGGCAATCATGTCACCACCATCATCGGCGGACGCAGCAGCCAGTTCATCATCATGGATGACGAACTGGCTGAGTTTTCCGCCGAGGTGCTGATCGCCACCGAGGACGGCAGCCGGGGGCTGAAGGGATTCGTCACCCACCTTTTGCTTCAGCTGATCAAGGATCCCCGCCAGGTTCCGCAGATCGTTTTCGCCGTCGGCCCGGTGCCGATGATGAAAGCGGTAGCCGAGATGACCCGCCCCCACCAGATTCCTACGATCGTCAGCCTGAATCCGATCATGATCGACGGCACCGGGATGTGCGGCGGCTGCCGGGTCATGGTAGGGGGAAAGATGCAATTCGCCTGCGTGGACGGACCGGAGTTCGACGGCCATCAGGTCGACTTCGACCTGTTGACCGACCGCCTGTCCACCTACCGCGATGAAGAGTGCCGCCTCCGGGAACGGGATGAAACAAAAGCGGCCGGGGATGCCAAGCCCTGACCCGGCGCAACCGGCCCCCTTCTTTGCGAAGGCAGGCACGGCCGCGCCGGGTCCGGTTCTCGTCATCCCGGCCGCCTTTGTTTGCCGTCGGCAGCTTGAGGGTCGCCGACAACAGCAGACTATCATCGGGGCACGGCAACAAATACTTGCAGCACTCCTAATGGGGGGAGCGCGACGGCTCCTGTCTCGGCCGCCGGTCGGTCAGGCGATTGCCGGCAACAATCGGCATCATCGGCTGGCCGTCGCACTGCAGGTCGGCTTCGCATTCGGTCCAGCAGACATCGCCTTTACAGACCTTGGTAACCGTCAATTCGATATTGTATTCCCCCGCCTTGCCGATCAGTTGATCACCGTCTTTAATTTTCATGACCGCTGCTCCTTTCGACTGAAAAAGGATAGACTCGCCCTCGAGCCCCGTACGGGCCGGACAAGATCCCGGCAGAGGCAACTGAAGGCGCCGGGCACGAAGTCATTATATCGCATAACCTCCTGACCCGCAGCGGAGGGAGGGAAAGGGCCGGCAATATTTCCGGGAAGGAAGGCTGAAGCAGGCATGAATCCTTCTCATTCGGCTGCCGGCAAGGCCCGGCGGTTTTTCACCCGGCGGCAGAGACCGTCGACGGCGACGCCCGCCAGAAAACCGAAGGCCATGTTGCTCAGCAGGGAGACGCCCACCGTCACTCCCAGGGGCAGCAGGTCCGGTCCCCAGCGAACATCCCTGGCGAACTTGGTCAGTTCGATGCCGACCAGAAACATCATGGCGCCGACAATCGCCACGGGAAATGCGGCGAACAATGCAGCGATGGAATTGGCCAGAAAAAGCCCCATGGCGATTTCCAGCAGGCCTTCGATGATATTCGCTCCGCCGGTCCGCGCACCGAAATAATACTGGCCGGCCAGCCCCCCGGCTCCGTGACACAAGGGCATGCCGCCGAACCACGGCGTTACGAGATTGATAATGCCCATGTTAAAGGACAGGGTTTTCTCACTGACCGGACGATCCGGCCAGTATTCGCGGATCAGTACCGCAGTGGCGATAACGGCATTGGTCGCGGTCAGCGGCATCTGGGAAAAACCGGCCGCCACCAGGGACTGCCAGGACTCTTGCAGGGAGAAGGTGGTCAGGGACGGCAGGGAAAAAACGGGAGCCGCCATCGGCTGGAAATCCCCCCTGATCAGCATGATCGCCATTCCGAGGAGCACCAGCACAATCGCCGCCGGAGCAAAGGGGGATTTCCGGAGCAGCAGGACGATCAGGATCGACACCAGGCCGAGCACCCACCCGGAAGCCATCATTTCGAAAGCCTGCAACGCCAGCAATACCCCCAGGGAAATCTGAATGCCGCGGATCACCGAGCGGGGAGTCACCCTCGCCACCCAGCCCATCAGCCCGGTGACGGCCATCAGCAGCCAGAGAACGCCCATGGCGAAACCTGAAGCATAGACCATGGACGGGTTCCACTGCTGGGCGATGGCGACCACGGCCAGCACCTTCATCGGTTCGACGGGCATCGGCAGCCGGTAGACCAGTCCGGTCACGACGTTGGTCAACCCCATCATGACCAGCAGTCCCGCCGGATTCAATCCGCAGACCACGATATAACCGATGGCCAAAGGGAACAGGGTTCCGAAATCCCCCATCGCCCCCGCCAGTTCCCGCAGATTGAATTCAAATGATCCGATCTTCACCGTCAAGCTGTCCTTTTCCTATCCAGTCTACTCAGTCCTGGGGTGATTGATCCCGGGGATAAAGCATCTTGCCGACCAGTTCCAGGTCATAACCGGGCAGGTCCGCTGCCAGTTCGCGAAATTCCGCCTCGTGCAACATGCCCAGAAAAAGCTGTACCCCTTTGTCGAAAAAACACTCCTTGGGGATGAGCAGGTCGAACCGTTCCCATTTCAGAGGAATAAAATCGAGATTTAGCAGAGAGGCCACCGGTCGGATCGACAACCCGACATCGGCGCGGCCCGCCAGGATCTCCATGCCGATGTCGAGATGCCGGGGGACTTCGCTGCCGTACCCCTTGACCCGTGAGGACTGCAAGCCGGCCCGCTGCAATTCGCGGTCGAACAGCATGCGGGTGCTGGTCCCCAGTGGCCGGTTGACCACCGTCAGGTCTTTTTTGCCGATGTCGGCGCAATCGGCCACCTGCAGGGGATTGCCCGTGGCGACCAGCAGTCCCTGTTCACGGCGACAGAAATTCACCACCGCCGGCAGGGCATCGAGTTCATTGGCGGCAAAAGAAAAATTATAATCCTGGCCGTCATCCTCGGCCAGATGACTGGTCGCCATCTGGCACCAGCCATGACGCAGGGCCTTGAGTCCACCGAGGCTGCCCAAAGCGCCGAACAGAGCCACATGATCCGCATTCAGCCGCATGAACAGGGCCAGGGCTCTTTCGAAAAGGATGTCATCGCTGCCGGCGACGAGAAGCAGGCCGGGATGCGGGGACATGGCCTCTCCGCGAGCGGGAAAATTGATGGTTCGGCTTTCCACCCACTGCTCGACCAGATGAGCAGGGAACAGCCACTTGCCGGTGATCTTCGTGGCAGGCAGATTTTTTTCGGTGATCAACGTGTACACCATCTTTTCGTTGACACCGAGTAACTGAGCCACCTCTCGGGTTGAAAGGAGTTTTTCCATGGCATCCGTCCCTGAAGTCTTCGCAAAAACGCATAGGATAACTAAGCAAAAATCAAATCATTGCGGTACCGGCACGGCGGTATTCGTCGCAGTTTCCATTCCCCTGCCCGGCGAGGATTAGAGTTTTTCCAGGGCCAGGGCCCCTTCCCCCAACTCCCGGTTGGCCCCTTGCAGCAATTCCTCGGCCGAAACCACGGCGACAGCCCCTTCGGACCAGCCCTGCAGCAGATACCTGGCCGCCAGATCGGTAAGCTGCGCCTTGTCGACCGCCAGCGCCCCCTCCCGGAAAAGCTGGCGCATTTCCCGGGTCAGGCCCTGCAGCCGATACTCGAATTCCCGTTGCCCTTTGCCGCCGGGGGAAAGGGGGCGATCCAGGCTGGCGAACACGGCCAGAATCGCTTCCTTGATGTCGTTCTCATCAAAGTGGCCCGCCGCGCCCCACTCCGCCGCCTGGCGGAAAACGTCGAGGGTGCGCAGCAATTGCGGATCGCGATAGGAAAGCATGGACAACAGGCCTTTCTGGGCATCGAAATTGGCCATCCCGCCATATGCCCCGCCTTTTTCCCGTATTTCACGATGCAGGAACCCGGATTTCAGCAATTTGGCCAGAACCATCAGGCCGGAGGAATCGGGGTGGGTCAAGGGCACCGTCGGGAAGATCCGGGCAACATAGGAAACCGGCACCGGCGCGGCCCAACCCACTGCCCTGGCAACCGGGGACAGTTCCGCCGCAAGGGGCGATCCCGCCGGCAGGCCATCGGGCAGCAGGTCGACAAACCGGCGCAAGGGCTCATCGATAGCGGTGAAGGCTTTGCCTTCCGCGGTCACCGCGCAACGGAGCCGCTTTTTGCTGAAGGCCAACCGGGCGAGCCGCTGCAGTTTTTCCGCCAGATCGCGAAGCTGGTCGGGTGCCAGGGCGGCCACGATCTTTATCTGGCGGATCAGGTGCAGACCGCCCCATTCCTCGCGGAGCCGGTTGCCGGGGGAAAGAGCGGCCGCGGCCGCGCGAGCCGCATAACTGTGACCGGAACCGGACACGCTGTTTTCCAGGGAGGTCTTCATTTGGTTGATTACGGTATGCAGACGCTTGAGATCGCTGAAGTCGGGAGCCCGGCAGAGATCTCCCAGGATGTCGAACATCTGGTCCTGATTGCGCAACAGTGCCTTGCTGGTGATTTCAACCGCCATCTGGAAATCGTCGAGAGAAGAGGGATTGCAGGATACCGAGGCATTGACCCGAACGCCGCCGGTAGCGGCGGTGATCCGCTCAGCCATCTCCAGGTAACTGCAACCCGCCGCGCCGATTTTCGGCAGCAGGGAACAGAACAGCGGCACATGGGAAACCAGGTCCGGGGGCAGGTCGCTCAGATCAAGGCTGGCGACGAAATATCCGATGCCGTTAGTCGGCTGGTCGAACCAGTAAACCGGCGGTCCGGCCTCCCGACGCAGGTCGCAGGCCACCGGCCGCTCGGCGGCGGGAATATCGCTCAACTCCAGAGTCGGCAGACAGGAAAGATCTTCTTCACTTTCCTGGGCCTGTTGCAACTCCCGGCCCCGGTCGATGATCTGTTGCCGCTCCCGGTCATCGAGCCCCGCGGCAATCCGCGCCAGACGCGCGGCGGTCCGCTGCTCCTCCCGTTCCTTCTGCCCGGCATCGGGAGCCATCAGCAAGGTAATCCGGTGAGGATTGTCCAGCAACTGCCGGCGAATCAACTCGGGGAAAAACGGCCCGGCGGCCAACTCCCGGCGCAACCGCCCCAGGTTTTCCTCCAGCAACAGGGGCGAGACGGGATCATCGCTGTGCAGCCACGGTCCCATCAGGCGCATCAGCAATAGCAGCGCATAGGGATATTGGTCGCCGACCACCTCCCGATGGGCGAATTCCAGTTGATGAATGGCCGCCTCGATCTGCTGTTCGGTAAAGCCGGTCCGAACCACCTCTTCCAGGGCTGCAAGGATCAGCTTCTCGATCTCATCCACCTGTTCCGGATCGGTGTTCTGCAGGCCCGCGGCAAAATAGGTTTCGCGATTATCCTCATGAAAACCGGTCCCGGGAGCCAGATTCTCGCCCAGTCCCGAATCCAGCAACGCCTTGTAGAGAGGAGCGGCCGAGTTGCCGAGGAGCAGTTGGGACAAAAGGTTCATGGCCAGACGCTCGAAGCTGTCGTCGATGGAACAGGTCAGCCAGGCGACCTGGACCATGGAGCGTTTCCCCAGGGGTTCCCCGGGATCGACCGGGAAGGTTTCGGTGATTTGTTGCGGGGCGTCGAAACGGACTTCCGCCGGCACGGCACTATCGATCTCCAACGGCCCGAAATGCCGCAGCGCCAGGTCTTCAATCACTGCCAGATGGGATTCCAGGGGAAGATCGCCGTAAGTGAAGAAATAGGCATTGGCCGGATGGTAGTACCGCGCATGAAATTCCTTGAGTTCTTCGTGGGTCAGATCGAGGATATCGTCAGGCTCGCCCCCGGAATTGCAGCCATAGGTAGTGGTGGGATAAAGAGCCCGGGTAAGGCGCCGTTGCAGCAGGGACCCCGGATCGGCCATGGCCCCTTTCATCTCGTTGTAAACGACTCCCTTGAAGGCCAGAGGGGATTCGGGGTTCTCCGGTTCGGCGAACTCGACCCGGTGCCCTTCCTGGCGGAAATCCCGTTCCCGCAACAGGGGAAAGAAAGCCGCGTCGAGATAGATCCCCATCAAATTGTAAAAATCCGTCTTATTCTGGGAAGAAAAGGGATAAAGGGTCCAGTCGCTGGCGGTCAGGGCGTTCATAAAAGTGCTGAGACTGCGCTTCAGCATGGTAAAAAAAGGATCCCGCACCGGATACCGCCGCGAGCCGCACAAAACGGTATGCTCAAGGATATGGGCCACCCCGGTGGAATTTTCCGGCGTGGTGCGGAACCCGACCCCGAACAGGTTGTTGTCGTCGGCACAGTCCAGATGCACCATGCGGGCCCCCGTCTGTTCGTGGCGCAATCGAACGAGAGTGGTATTCAATTCCGGCAGGGGAGTGACGCCGGTCACCCGAAAACCGTGCAGCAGACTTCCGACCTGATACTGTTGATCGTTCATGGAGTACGGTCTCCTTTGGGGATGGTTTACGGAAGACATGCGACTGCCCGGCGGTCCATGCTTAGCCATTCACTCTTTATGCATTCTTGCGAAAGGCGGATCCGGATCAGCCCGGTTGGCTGCCACGGATGTCGAGAACAATGGCGGTGCAGTCGTCCTCCGGCGGATCGGCAGCGCCGAAATCATGCAGGGCCTTAAAAAGCGCATCGAGAAACAGCTGATGGTCCTGGTCGTTCTGCTTCAGCAGCGCTTCGATCCGCCCGGTGCCGAACAGCATTCCCTGACTGTTGAAACTTTCACTGATGCCGTCGGTGAAGAGCAGCAACCGATCCCCCTTATGAAACTGGAAGGTCTGCATTTCCAGTTCGGGCTCGGCAAAGTAGCCCAGCGGCTGGCCGGTAGCCGCCAGGGAAAAGACCTCCCCGCCACGACACACCAGGGGTGCCACATGCCCGGCATTGACATAACGCATGAGCAGGGTAGCAGGGTCGATGACGCTGTAAAAGAGCGTGGTGGAGAAATAATGGTCGAACTTGCGGGAACGCTTGGCGAAAAATTGCAGAAACCCGTTGATCTGGATGGCAGTTTCC
>Ga0326597_10011056_pt1 | contig 11989 bp, 8 predicted proteins | sample RVTome_12_FD_203789 | JGI IMG/M metagenome (GOLD analysis project Ga0326597, IMG submission 203789) | Soil microbial communities from uranium-contaminated site in the Upper Colorado River Basin, Wyoming, United States - RVT100D185 | ecosystem: Environmental > Terrestrial > Soil > Contaminated >... | reverse complement strand
CTCCTTGATAGGAGAGAGCCGGATATTGCGTTGCAGCCGGGAGACCGGGTGGTTGTGCGAGGCCGGCCTGATAAGCGGGCAGACTACCGTGTCTGGATAGACGGAGAGGTACCATACCCGGGTGTTTACCCGATCACGCGATCAACGACAAAACTCTCCCAAGTGATTGCTATGGCAGGAGGGTTCACGGAATTTGCCTCGATCAAAACCGCACAACTTGTCAGGCGCTCAGTCGAGCCGCGTGAAATCGAACTGGAGCGATTGGAAAGCTCAAGAGGTGGGGTTTCGGCAGAAGACAGCTTGTATTATTATCTTGAAACCGAACTGAGAATAAGAAAAGAAATAGTCAACGTCGATTTCGAGCGACTCTTTATGGAAGGAGATTCAGCACAGGATGTTATGTTGAGGGACAATGATGTGATCACCATACCGCAGCGACGAAAGACAGTATATGTCTTCGGACAGGTTGCCACTCCCGGGCACATACCATTTTCGCCGAACCAGAATGTTGATTACTATCTTGAGAAAGCAGGCGGACTAACTGACAGAGCGCGCGACGGAGACATCAAGATTGTGAAAGCGAAAACGCGGCAATGGCTGTCTGAAGACCTCACGACAATCGAAGAAGGCGACTATGTATGGGTGCCGAAAGAGATCGAAAGATCCTTTGGCTATTACCTTGGCATTGCTGCACAGAGTGCCGCGGTCATCAGTGCAGTCATTAGTGTTGCATTGGCTGTTGTTATACTGAACCGACCGCAACAGTAGACAACGAAGCGCTATATATGAACAAAAAGCATTTATTGAGAGTGTGGGCCCTATATTCATATTCTGGTCCGCGGAACAAGATAGAAACGCCGTTGAGTATCTCAATTCTGTGTTTGAAAGCAGTAACTTCGGAAAGTTCAACTGACGCTATTTATGAGAGAAATTAACATTATAGACTACATATTAGTAATAGCTCGTCATAAAAAAATGATAATAAGATCTGTTGGATTGGTTACTTTGGTATCCACTATCTTACTTCTCACCATTGTTCCTCTGTGGTACAAATCGGTTGCGGTTGTGATGCCTCCTAAACAGCAAAACCCGCTTGGAATGCTAGGTTCGCTTTCGAAAGCGACGAGTTCACTGCGGTCACTTGGAATAGGTGCTCCTCCCGATGAATTGGCGAATCTCCAAGCTATCCTTACAAGTCAAAGGGTCATGGGCGCGATTGTCAACAGATTTGATCTCCAGGAACTCTATGGGTCATCAACTTTTGAGAAAGCAGTGGCTGAACTGCAGAGTCATACTGAGATTGCCATAAGCCAAGAAGGGGTCTCGATTGAAATAAAAGTCTTCGATACGGACCGGCAAAGAGCAACAGATTTGGCTAATGCTTTTATCGAAATGCTTAACGAAGTATTTATTGATTTATCAGTGTCCGAAGCAAAGGCAAATCGAGAATTTCTAGAGAAAAGATTCGTTGAAAACAAAAATGATCTACAGAGTGCCGAAATTGAGCTAAGAGAATTTCAGGAGAAGGAAGGAGTTTATTCTGTAACAGATCAGCTAAAATCGGCCGTTGAGGTTGCATCGATGATATCTGCGCAAATTGCTTTGAAAGAGGTTCAATTGGGCGTTCTAAAATCAAATGCAACCGCATCGAACGTTCTTAGAATCCAGTTTGAAAGGGAGCTAACGGCGCTGAAAAAACAGCTGGCGTCCATGAAAGACGGATCTGAAAATGACAGCCATGCTATCTTTCCTCCATTTGCTAGGGCTCCGGAAATAGGACTGGAGTATCTTCGAAAATTTAGAGAAGTAGAGATACAAACCAAGCTGCTGGAACTGCTTTACCCACTGTATGAACAAGCGCGCATAGAAGAACAACGTAATACTCCCTCCGTCCTCGTTCTCGATAGGCCCTTTCCAGCTTCTCGGCATTCCAAACCAAAGAGGATGATCATATTGTTAGCGATAATACTTGGTACTTTTCTGATTGTAGTTCTGGTCTCTTTTGGAAGAGAATACTTCACAGGAAAGAAAGGTTCACTGACAGAATCAGACAAGGCTAAGTTCCAATTCATTAGGGACGCGTTCAATCCGAAAAACCTATTCAAGTAGATTAAACCACTGTAATTATGAGTTCAACAGAATTAGCGCAGGCACACCCCCGTTATTTTGGATCAGTACCAATTCCGAAGTGGCTTGTCTATTCATACGTCGTCGTTAATCCCTTCTTCGTATTCTCCATTTTGTTTTCGAGGGACTTTGCATCCTTTTGGATCATCGTAACGCTGTTTCTATTCGTCTTTGTTGAGACCATAAGGAAAGGCGGAAAAGTATTATTTGATAGAACTGTGTTTTATCTGTTTCTAATGTTTGCTGCATATGCAATCGGGACGATAGTAATCCTATTCCAGGAACCATCTTTCACCTGGGCGGGGAGAACCCCGCTTGACAGAGCCATTGGAATCGACATTAGACTCGGCTATGTTCTCCTAGCATATTACGTTTTTGTCTATGTCCTGTGTGAAGGTGATGAAACCGTTTTCAGACGTTTGCTTCAAATTCAATTCATCGTTGGAGTTCTTATCGGCCTTTTCGGCATTCTGCAATTCATATCGTATTTGGTTTTTGGCTCAACAGCTTTGATAGGAATTGAGTCTACCAATGAAGCTTTTCAGACACGAGGTAATTTCTCGATGATTGGGGGAGAAAGAGTGTTTCGGTCCTCATCGATTTTTAGCGAACCTTCATATTTTGGCTTCTATTTAGTCCCACTGTTGGTAAAATCCGTATTGTCGTGGGTTAGAGGATATGTGGTTTTTTCAAGGCCTATTGATCTTTTCATCCTCGGAACTCTTTCTATTGCCCTTGCCGCGAATTTTTCCCTTACGGCTTTTCTTAGCTTAGCTTTAGTCCTGGTGATCTACGCAGCCAGGAATTTGAACCAAAACCCAGCCACGGCAATATGGACGGTGACGATAGGTGCCCTGATGGGCATTTTTGTTCTGTTGTCTCCTTTTGGGGATGCAGTTGTTACTCGGTTAGTCAAAGTGTTCGAGTTAGGAGATTTGTCAGCGATTGACAGGCTCGTTCGAGCTTACTCCGGACTCATAGTGTTTCTTGAACATCCCTTGTTTGGAGTCGGCCCTGGAGGATTTGCGTTTTTCTACCCAAAGATTGGGTTTTTGATAGATCATAAATTAATGCACTCGCCTCTCAATATTTGGTTCACAATTCTAACAGACGTAGGGGTTGTTGGGATCGTCCCATTTATGCTATTCTTGGGGAGAGTCTTTAACAAAGGACGACATATGTTGGGCAAAACTTGGGTGGCCGAGGTCTACTTTTGGAGTATCTTGTCTTACTTAGTGTTGCTCACAACCGTCGACTTCTGGTTCCTGGATATTTTTTGGTTTGAGTTGGCTGTCCTGACTTCGATTTCGTTCGCGTTTCAGAAGGGTAACAACTTGAATCCACATTCTACCTAGGGAGATGTATTCTGTCCAGCAGCAAGAGGCTAGTCAAGAATTTTTTCTACCTTTTCATTTCGAATGTAATTGGCCAACTATTTCAACTTGGAGCTTTGATCCATCTCGCGAGTGTTCTTTCGCCGGCTTCATTTGGTCTTTGGAACTTAGCACAGGCCTGGATGCTATACCTCTTGCGTTTTGGAGAACTGGGGTTAGAAGTTGTCGGAATTCGCTCTATTGCTCGAGCGGAAGAAATGTCGAGAGCAACCGTTTCAAGCGTCCTAATCTTACGGACATTCTTAGCGATTGTCCTATTTCTAGGATTGGCCTTGTTTGTAGCGATTGGACTAGCGCCTGAAGGGACCGAGCCGCTGCTTTTGTTATTTGGACTCGCCGTCTTTCCAACTGCTGTGGTTTTTGAATGGGTTTTTGAAGCACAGCTGAACGTCGTTGTAGTCAGCATTGCCAGGATCGCCAAGGGGCTTTTCTTCGGATTCATGGTCATTTTTTTTATCCTTGACCAATCCCAGATATTTGAAGCTGCATGGTACTACCTTGCAAGTTTATGTATCGCAGCGATTATTCCGATTATCGCATTGATGCGGCAACATTCTGTATTTCCGATCTTGTTTAGAGCAAAACTTCTTTCATCGATATTGAAGGAAGCTTTGCCAATCGGTGGGGCAACTGTTTTGTCTCAGTATTCTCTTTTTGCTGGTATTGTTATTTCTGGCTACTTAGTGTCTCAAGAACAAATAGGATACTATTCCGCCGCTCATCGATTGATTGTCTTCGTTTGGGCATACGGCGTCGTCACTTCAATCAGGGTGATTTTGCCTTTCATCTCGAAGTTGTTTGCGACTCCAGGAGACAGTTTCACTGTTTTCATGAATAGATATCTAAGGATCATGTTGATCGTGTCTTTCTTTGCGGTTGCCGTCGTTGTTTCTGCAAGTGAAGATATCATAATGCTGCTATTTGGCGAGTCTTACCAAACGAGTGTGGAGCTCCTTAGAGTCTTATCAATTGCGATGCTAGTTTCTATGATCCGGTCAGTGGTTGAATTGGAGCTTATCGCATCTAATAGACAACGGTTGGTTTTCAAAGGAACGATTTACCTTTCGATTGCATATACAGTGTTTACGCTCGTCTTAGTGTCAGTTTATGGAATAGTGGGTGCACCAATCGCTGCGATCTTGTCAGAAGTGACGTATGCGATTTTTCTGTTTGGTGCAAGTCCGACATATTCATTGAAAACAGTGACAAGCAATATTTGGAGACCGGCTTGCGTTGGTATTGGCATTGTGATAACATCAAACCTTCTTGCAGTCCAATCCATTCTTGGCGTGTTCTTTTTAGGTGGCATTGGCTACTTCTTTCTTTTGTGGATGCTTGGTGGGTTTGCTCCCAAAGACATCGTATTTTTTCGAGAATTGTTTGCTCGAAAGGACTAACGCTATTCGAATGATTGCAAGAAAAATCAAAAACCATGTTCAGGGTATAGCCGCAATTGTCTTGAGAGTCAATTTAATTCGTCTATTCACTCGTTTATTGCTAAGGGCGCTCAGATTAGATCTTGCTCTTGGAAAACGATTGCCGGTGATTGGCGAATTTCATTTTGAGCAACAAGGAATGAGTTGCAAATACAGATCTTCATTTTATGATGGTGTTGGGAGAATCCTATATTGGAGCGGCTTCCAGAAGTATGAGCCTGAAACTTTAAAAGTCTTTTGTGAATTGGCGAAGAAATCAAACACTGTCATGGACATTGGCGCCAATACAGGTCTTTTTACATTAGCAGCGAAAGCTGCTAATCCCGAGGCAGCGGTTCACGCATTTGAACCAGTTCCAGAGATTTTCAATCAGTTTAGCTATCATTGCTCGGCAAATGCCCTGAACTCAGGGTTAGTGTTGAACAACATAGCCTTGTCGAAGGAGCCAGGTTTGGAGTATATCCACATTCCGTATGAAAGCATGGGCAGCGCAACGCTAGTACAAGGTGGGATCAATAACTTGCGTGGCAAACAAAAGAGAATCAGTGTTACGAGTTTGGATGAATATGTATCAAATCATCGCATAAAAAGAATTGATTTAATCAAGATAGATGTTGAGGGGCACGAGTTTGAAGTCCTGCAAGGTGCTACAAGAACTCTTTCTCGTGACTCTCCAAACATCATCTGTGAATGCCTTCCGATAGGTGACAATGATTCGACAGAAAGACTCTTACATAAAATTGGGTATTTGATCTACTGGTTAACTCGCTCCGGACCACAGAAAGTTGGCAGTCTAAAACCAACAGAGACAGGAGAATTTCACAACTTCTTGTTTACCAAGAAGACATTATGAAAGAGCCGGGGAAAGCGTTGAGAATAGTCATTAACACGGTCTTTTTAACATCGGAAACATATGGAGGGAGTTGGTCATATACTTTCAATCTGTTGAGAGCATTGAGAGTAACGCAAACCGAATTTGACCTGGTTGTATTGGCAAATCAGGCTACTGCGGATATTTTCCGCAAAATCGGTGTCGAAGTTGTTTTGGTAAACTTGCCATCGGGTGCTCGATTTGCTCGTGTTGCATGGGAACAGATATTCCTGTCAGATCTTGTTGCAAAGTATTCCCCATCAGTGATACATTCAACAGGAAATGTCCTTCCAGCCCGATTGCGATGCCCGTCGGTAGTAACTTTGCACGATCTTCAATATCTTTTTTTTCCGAAGAACTTTAGTTTTGCGCGGCGAACGTATCTCCGTTATGCCGTACCCGCCTCTTTGAGGAGAGCCAGTAAAATTATTTGTGTTTCTGATTTGACCCGTAAACATGCGAACGAACAACTTGATGTGTCCAACGAAAAACTGGTTGTCATCCATGAGGGGGGCTTGTGGAGAAATGAACCCGAAACAATCAATAGCAACGAAGCAGTGCTGGAAAGATTAGGGATTGAAAGGCCGTTTCTGCTTAGCGCGGGGTCTTCAATGCCTCACAAAAATCTTCCGGCTTTGATCCGCGCATTTGCTCTAGTGGCCAGACATATTCCTCACAAGTTAGTTATAGCTGGAGAACCATTTTCGTTTTCATCGGATATTTTCGTTGCGCTGGGTTGTATTGGTGAGACCAGGGGGAGAATTAATGTGACGGGATTCATACCGAGGGAAGAACTTCTGTCTCTCTACCGATGTGCGGATGCGTTTATATTTCCTTCACTTTTTGAGGGTTTTGGAATACCTGCAGTTGAAGCAATGGAGAGTGGTTGCCCTGTTGTTTCTTCAAATGCCACATCGCTCCCTGAAGTTCTAGGTGATGCCGCAGAGTTTTTTGATCCATTAAGTGTGGAAAGCATTGCTGAGGCCATTAAGAGGGTTTGCTTGAGTAAGGACCTCCAAAATGATCTTCGACAACGTGGACACGAAAGGGCTAAAGAATTCTCGTGGGAAAAAATGGCACGCCGAACAATGGAAGTGTACTACTCGCTTGCGTAAACGAGTCCACTGCCAGGCAGTAGCAAGGGATCATTCTTGCAGTTTGTTTTAGGGAGATATTGCGAACACAATCGATGGTAAGAATGAACTTGGCCCTTCACATAGATGATCTAAACTTATATCATTCAACATGAATGGGTAACCTATGATAGACAAGATGGAGCTCCAGCGTGAGGAACGGTTCTGGGACAACGTTGGAGAGAAATGGAATGAGGAGTTGGACGGCGATGACCTTCAAGTTCGAACCCCCGCAGAGTTCCTTTCCGGCTCAGCTGTCGCGTTTGACGATCTTCTGGAACAGATGGGTGATATTCAAGGAAAACAGGTTCTGGACTACGGGTGTGGTTCTGGATGGCTGTCGACTTTCCTGGCACAAAAGGGTGCACACGTCAAAGGATTTGATATATCCTCGAAGCTTGTTCAGTTAGGAATGAAGCGCGCTTCAATAAATGGAGTTGCAGACAGAGTTGCTCTTCACAAGATGATCGCAGAGAAATTGGATTACCCTGATGGCTTTTTTGACTTGGTTGTCGGAATCTCCATTCTTCATCACATTAGTCTGGAAGAAGGAGGAAAGGAACTTCATCGTGTTATGAAACCGGGGGGAAGAGCCTTTTTTATTGAACCGCTCGGGGAGAGCAGGTTACTCAATTGGGTCAGGAGCCGGTTGTTTAGGGTACATCATGGTCATGTTCGCACGGTTGACGCTGAGCATCCTCTTACGTATTCAGATATCAATTCAATAGGGTCACTGTTTAGCCAGACGAAATTCAGAGAATTCCAGCTTTTGGAGATGATTGCGCGCGTTACAGGTGATGGCATTACGCGAGCACTCCGGCTCGACAAGATCGATCGAGCAATCATATCTACCTTTCCAGTTTTTCGTAAGTACTGTCGGCTCGTTGTAATCCGATATATAAAGTCGGGCATATGAAGCAAGTTGTCGAAAACATGAAAACTGGCCTAGTCTCCGTCAAAGATATAGCTGTTCCGGCTTCCGGCCCGAACGATGTGTTGGTCCGCAATGCGGCGTCTCTTATTAGCGCAGGCACTGAGAGGTTACTAATTGAAATGGGGAAGAAGAATCTCCTAGGAAAGGCTCGTGCGCGGCCCGACCTGGTTCGGCAAGCGTATGACAAGGGAAAGCGTGAAGGATTTCTGAATGTGTTCAGAGAAGCAATGGCTAGGTTAGACGAGCCATTGCCGCTTGGTTACAGCAGTGCTGGTGTTGTTATCGCAGCGGGTGAGCTGGTTCAGAATTTTCGTGTTGGAGATTCAGTTGCGTGTGCCGGGTTTGGTTATGCAAGCCATTCAGAGATAATTTCCGTTCCACAGGATTCATGCGTGAAATTGCAAAAAGGCGGAGAGGAACCGATTCCATTTGAGCATGCCTCATTTGTCATGCTAGGAGGAATAGCCATGCATGGAATCAGAACATCTCAAATATTACCGGGTGAACGGGTTGTTGTGGTTGGCTTGGGGTTAATTGGTTTGTTAACCGTGCAAATCGCCAGATCATATGGATGCACAACCATCGGGATAGACGTTGACGAAGAGAGAGTTAGGTTGGCACAGACTCTTGGTTGTCAATATGGCCTAGTAATAAACAAAGATGATGTTGAAGACTCGGTAGAGAACATTACTGGAGGTGATCTTGTCGATGCAGTTCTCGTTACAGCCGCGAGCAAAGACAATAGCCCCCTCCAACTTGCGGAGAGAGTCGTAAGAAAACGCGGCCGAATAGTTCTCGTTGGAGTTGCCGACATTTCTCTAACACGCAAAGCATTTTGGGACAAGGAAATAACATTCTCAGTATCGAAAGCCGCCGGCCAACACATGGAAGATGGTGCCTCCCCCCGAGATTTGCCAATTGATGTTAGCCGATGGTCAGAAAGACGGAATCTCGAGGAGTTTGTTCGCCTTCAAACGGAGGGGTTGGTAGATGTTTCTAATCTCATTACTCACCGTTTCTCCATCGCTGACGCAGAACATGCTTATGAGATGATCCTCACGGGAAAAGAAAAGTTCATTGGGGTCGTTCTTACTTACCCTAAAGACACGGCACTGAACAGAAGTGTTGAAATAAGTGCATCAACTTCACATTCGAAACAAACCCCGAAGGAGAACCGACTTGCGATTGGATTGATTGGTGCTGGCATGTTCACCAAGAACTTCCTTTTGCCGGCTTTGAAGCAGGTGAAAGATGTAGAGTTCATTGGAGTGGCAGCAAGAACAGGAGTGAATTCACAGCATGTTGGCGAACGGTTTGGCTTCAAGTATGCAACCACGGATATTGACGAGATAATGCTTGATGACCGGATTGGGAGTGTAGTTATTACGACAAGACACGATTCACACGCCAGCTTGGTTGTCCAGGCAATTCAAGCCGGGAAGAATGTTTTCGTCGAGAAACCGATGGCCATTACAGCAGAAGGGGTCGGCAGCATTTTGGAGGCATATCAAGCAAGTTCCTTCAAACCAATCATGTTTACGGGTTTCAACAGAAGGCATTCTCCGTTAGCAACCACTTTAAGAGATTGGTATGAGGAGCGGACTTCACCCATGGTCATACAATACAGGATAAATGCGGGGTTCATCCCCCCCGACCATTGGACCCAGGATAGACAGGTTGGGGGCGGACGAATCATTGGAGAGGTTTGTCATTTTGTGGACTTTCTGCAATTTGTGATTGGTAGCGATCCGCTCGACGTTTTTTCTCGATCAATAAATGGTGACTCAGGCAAGTACTTGAAAGACGACAACGTTGTGATGTCAATCCAATTTGCCGACGGATCTGTTGGATCAATACTCTATTCTGCTTTGGGTTCAAAGTCGTTCTCGCGTGAGCGGGTGGAAGTTTTCTGCAATGATTCGGTAGCAGTCCTGGACGATTTCAGGGAGTTGCAATTGATAAGAGGCACGAAAAGAAAGAGAATACGCCTAAGAAACCAAGATCTGGGTTACGTGCATGAATTGAACGCCTTCTTTTCCAGTAAGTCAACGCAAAAGCAGCTTGTCTGTGATGCCTTGACAACGTTTACGACTTTCAGCCTCGTGGAGTCGCTCAAGGGCTCTGTACCAGTGGCTGTTCCCCGGATTGGTCAATGAACATTCTTCTTCTTTCAGCATATTTTCCTCCCGAAGTTGGCTCGGCCGCTCATCTGTTTGCGGACATTGGTGCAGAATTAGTTTTTCGTGGCCATTCAGTTTCTGTCATTACAAGTTATCCTACGTATAACGTTACGATAAGAGATCTTCCTGAGAAATATAGCAAGGGTTTCAGACTGAGAGAATCATATCGAGGCATGGAGGTCTTGAGGGTTAAGTCCCTTAGGATGCCTAGGCACGTACCCATTCTGCGAGGCGTTGATCAGATCTCAACAGCTTTTCTCTTCCTTCTCAGCGGATTCTTCCTTAGAAAGAGGTTTGATGTTATTCTTGTCTATTCCCCGCCATTGTTTCTGGGTCTTACAGCTTGGTTTATGTCCACATTACAGAAATCACAGGTTGTTCTTAATGTCCAGGACCTATTTCCCCAAAGTGCGGTTGATCTTGGTTTATTGAAAAGCAGAGTTTTAATTAAAGTGTTTGAATGGGTGGAGAGATTTCTCTATAACCGAGTTGACGAAGTTGCAGTTCATTCTGCCGGGAATCGCGAGCACGTAATTCGTCATGGCGGGAAGCCAGGTTCAACCTGCATAGTTCCAAATGTTGTCGATGTGGATCACCTTCGGCCCGGGTCGAGGAACGGTGTCTTCAGGGAAAACAATAATATACCGTCGTCATCATTTGTCGTTTCTTTTGCAGGAGTCCTTGGATATTCCCAAGATCTTGACACGGTCATTGAGGCAGCCCGATTGATGGACTCCAGGGCTAATCTGGTCTTTTATATTGTAGGTGACGGTGTTGAGAAGAAACGACTGGAAGCAAAAGCAAAAGGAATGAAGAACGTACGATTCCTTCCGATGCTTCAGAAGAACGAATATGCCGAGCTTCTTCATGCCTCTGATGCATGCTTGGTCACCCTACGGAAAATTGTACAGACACCAGTTGTCCCGTCAAAAATCCTGAGTATAATGGCAGCGGGTAAACCTGTAATTGCCGGCCTGCCGCTGGCTGGAGATGCCCCTAAGTTGATTGAAGAGGCACGATGCGGAATTTGTGTTGAGCCAGAAAATGCGGCTGCGCTTGTTGAGGCTGTGCTCGGACTAATGAGTGACAACGAGTTGGCGCTCGCGTTTGGTAATAATGGTAGAGCATACGCCGAGACGCATCTTTCCATCAAGTCTTGTGTTGCACTTTACGAGAGCATATTTCGAAAGTTGCTTGATAAAGAAACCAAATGAGGAATTACGATGTCAGAATATCTTTCAAGTTATCGGGGAAAACGAGTATTGGTGACGGGAGGTGCCGGAGCAATTGGTTCTCGGTTGGTTCGAAAACTCTGTGAAGCTGATGCAGGGCTTGTGATGGTTCTCGATGATCTTTCATCAGGGTATCGCTGGAACTTGCCGAATCAGAAAAATATGCTCTTCGTTCAGGGAGATGTTTGCGACGAGATAAAATTGAAAAGAGTCTTTTTTGAAAAACCTCAAGTCATTTTTCACTTGGCCGCGTTTTTCGCAAATCAGAACAGCGTTGATCACCCGGAGAGCGACTTGAGAACAAACGGAATTGGGACTCTTCGATTGCTTGAATATTCGCTTCTCTCCCGGATAGAACGGTTTGTGTATGCTTCCTCCGGATGTTCGATTTATGGGAGTTCCGCGCCGTTGCCTCTTAAGGAGGAATTTATGTCGATGAACCTCACAACTCCTTATCAAATTACTAAGATGTTGGGAGAGCTGTACTGCAATTTTTTTCTAAACCATCACGAGTTACCTGTCGTAAAGACTAGATTCTTCAATTCATACGGACCGGGTGAGGTTCCGGGTCAGTACAGAAATGTGATCCCGAATTTTATTTACTGGGGATTGCAAGGACGCCAATTGCCTATTACTGGCACTGGAGAGGAAACTCGCGACTTCACTTATGTCGAGGATATAG
>Ga0326597_10011055_pt1 | contig 11989 bp, 13 predicted proteins | sample RVTome_12_FD_203789 | JGI IMG/M metagenome (GOLD analysis project Ga0326597, IMG submission 203789) | Soil microbial communities from uranium-contaminated site in the Upper Colorado River Basin, Wyoming, United States - RVT100D185 | ecosystem: Environmental > Terrestrial > Soil > Contaminated >... | reverse complement strand
GCGGCCCGTGCAACGCCCGCCCAATTTCTCGGCGGCGTCGAAAATGACCTCTGGAAGAATCTGCAGGAAGTTGTCTAGCATAGCCTTCATCCTAGACGAGCGTATCGTCCTTGTACACTCCCCAGCAAAGCACCGGGTCGGACCTGCGCAAGACATTGATCAGCAAGCTAAGATTATAGAGTAGGGGCGACCACGCGGCTTAGCAGCGCCTTTTTGAGGCCAAAACGTACGCGCTAAGATATCGCGAGGCCGCGGACTTGGCGAAACAGAGGCAAGCTTACGGCCGTCATTCTAGCGACGAAAACGATGCGCTAAGGTTGGAAAACAGGATTTTCTAGGGGAAAAGCTCTGAAACTACTCGCACATAGACTGGTCCGACCCGCGGCTCAATTTGTCAGAGATTACCACCGATCCGTACGCCGCCGCCGTGCTCTATTATGGCCACCGCGCCGGTCGTCGCTGTGTCGCAGAGTTTATAAATTTATGTGAATCACATATATATTAGTAACTTATAATATGTTCCCTGATTGATTAAAACTACTTGATTACTATTAGGGAACATATTATATTAAACAATGCGGATCATCGCGAAGAGAACTCTGCGCGAATTTTGGGTCCGCTATCCGGACGCTGAAGAGCCATTGTTGGCGTGGTATCGCGAAGTTGAAAAGGAAGACTGGACCAAGCCGTCACAGGTAAAAGATAAGTATCGAAGTGCAAGTTTTGTAGGGGAGCGCGTTGTGTTCAATATCAAAGGAAATGATTACAGGCTCGTTGTGAAGATCAATTATCCGTACCGGGTGGTTTATGTGCGTTTCGTCGGCACGCATAGAGAGTATGACGAGATCGACGTCAAGGAGGTGTGAGATGAGCAATATTCGAGCAATTCGAAGCGAGGCAGATTACGAGGCCGCTATCGCGCGTATTGATGACCTTATGGACGCCGAGAGTGGTACCCCTGAGGGTGAAGAACTCGATGTGCTTACTGACCTTATCGAACTTTACGAGGCGAAGCATGTCCCTATGGGATTTCCGAGCCCGCTTGGAGCAATCCGGTTTCGCATGGAGCAATCCGGGCTTTCACCTCGTGATCTTATCCCGTTCATGGGCAGCCGTGCAAAAGTATCCGAGGTGTTGTCAGGCAAGCGCCCACTCACGATGCAAATGGCGCGCGCTCTACACGCCAATCTCGGTATCCCCGCTGACGTGCTGTTACAGCAACCGGGCGGTGAGTTGCATTCGGCGCTCGAAGGTACCGAGTGGCACAGGTTTCCGTTGGCAGAAATGGCAAAACATGGGTGGATCGAGAAGCGACGCAATCTTGACTCCCATGCCGAAGAAATCATGCGTGATCTGATTGGTCGGGCCGGAGGCGAATATGTTTTGCCTGCAGCGTTCTTCCGGAAGAATGATCAGGCCCGTGTCAACGCGAAAACTGACCCATATTCTCTCAAAGCTTGGTGCTGGGAAGTGTTAGCGAGGGCGAATGCGCATCGGCTGCCTGTCACCTTTAAACCCGGCACGGTCGACCTCACTTTTCTGAGGAAAGTGGCCACGTTGAGCTGGTCGCAAGACGGTCCCCGACTCGCTCAAGAATTCCTCGCCAATCACGGTATTCATCTCGTTTATCTTGAGCATTTACCACGTACGCACCTTGACGGTGCAGCGCTTCAGCTCGCCGACAGTACACCCGTTATAGGACTGACCTTACGCTACGATCGGCTCGATAACTTCTGGTTCTGCTTGCTGCACGAGCTTGCTCATATCGGCCGCCATATGAGCGGGACTAACAATGAAGCATTCGTCGATGATCTGAGTCTTCGTGACGTGCACGCCGCGCGACGTGATCCGCGAGAAACCGAAGCGGATGAATGGGCCGAGAATGGGCTCATTCCAGACGACATATGGAATACGAGCAAGGTAAAGGATAACCCAACGCCGCTGGCGGTCATGGAGCTAGCGCAGCGGCTCGGCATTCATCCGGCCATCATTGCGGGTCGCATCCGATACGAGACACGAAACTTTCGCCTGTTATCCCATTTTGTCGGCACCGGCACGCTACGTAAGCAGTTTTTGAAGAAGAAAAGCGATGGGTAATCCGGATGGTATAGGCGGGACTGTCGGCTCCGAACGAGAGATAAAAGGGGTCGGAAGTCTTTTAAAAATATTTGGGCTATGCACAGTTCTCAAGTAGCCTCTAGGGCTTGCGGTTGGCACGCCCACCGACGAGTGATCGGGTCGGCACCGGATCCAATGCGACTGACTGTTGTAATAGCCGGTAAAACAATAAGCCACGCGAGCGACTGGTGCGCCGATTGAACCGAAAGGTGAACTCATCCAAATAGTAATCCAAGTGCGTCGTCCGAACAGCTCCTTGATGGGTACCGAGCAGCCAGCGTTTGAGCAACGAGGCCACGCGGTTGACCAACGGCAGCAGATTATCTCCGACCGCCGCGTCGGCTCGTGCCACCGCGTGCTGATAACCGAGCTGCTCTAGACGCCCGTAGCCGTTCCAACCATCGGTCCGCACCCGATTGCCGAGTTCAACCGCCTGCTGCAAGGCTCGCTCCAAGCTGGCTGCCGAGGCATCGGCCACCCGCGCCAGCCGGATGCGTCCAGCTCCTTGCGGACTCACTTGCACCATCACCAAAACGAGGGCTTTACCTCCAGCCCCACGTCCCCGTTTGCCGGATCGCTCCCCACCTATGTAGATTTCATCGGCTTCCACTTCGCCGGCCAGCCGGTCGCGCCGCGGGCGCACCATCCCCCGGCGTAGCTTGTGCATCCAGTTCCACGCCGTATGGTAACTTCCCAATCCCAACAGGCGTTGCATCCCCAAGGCACTCGCTCCGTATTTCTGATTCGTCATGTGCCAGATGGCTTCAAACCACAGGCGCAGCGGCAGGTTCGTATCCGAAAAGAGCGTCCCGGCGGTGACCGAAGTCTGATGATCACACCCACGGCAGTGATACAGACCGCGAGCCGTCAACCACGCCTCTGTCCCTTTACACCGCGGACAGACAAAGCCCTCCGGCCAGCGCAACTTGGCCAAATATTGCCGACAGGTCGATTCATTAGAAAACTGGTCATGCAGTTCCAGCACCGTAGTGGGATATTCGGACATACGCCCTACCACTACCAGTAGGTATCACTTGAGTAAAGTGCATAGCCCAAAAAAATATTATAGGTTTCAAAATCTTCGGTCTAGGTAGGGGAGTTTAATCATGTCTGACATCCATCAAGTTATTTTTTATCCGGTCGGCAACGGCGATACCACGCAGATCATCCTGTCGGCGGGACGTAAGCACCGGGTCGGACCTGCGCAAGACATTGATTCAACATGCTAAGATTGCAGGGTAGGAGCGACCAAGCGGCTTAGCAGCACCTTTTTGAGGCCAAAACGCACGCGCTAAGAAAGCGCAAGGCCGCGGACTTGGCGAAACAGAGGCAGGCTTACGGCCGTGATTTTAGCGACGAAAATGATGCGCTAAGGTCGGAAAATAGGATTTTCTAGGGGAAAAGCTCCGAAAGCACTCGCACATAGACTGGTCCGACCCGCGGCTACAGACCTAAGATTGTAAAGATTGTGATTCTGCTGAAAAACTCCCGTTCCAAGAATCACGAAAAAATATTTCGCTCATAGAAGCTCTATAACGCACGATCGGAGCCTAGTTAATGATTTTCTTCATTCCGAATTTTCGTGAATAGGGGGTTTTTCAGCGGAAACGATTGTTATGCCAGACCCCGATACCCAAGCGAATCATGGTCGGAGGTCTAAGCAGGGAGACCAGCGTGCGGCGTAACTTCGAAGATGAATTCGTGATTCAGCTCCGGGCAGCGGGAATCGACGCGTTGGCGAGCTATCGGTACATTCCGCAGGACGAAGAGATCGATGAAAACAACCTCAAACAGGCCGCGCAAAAGGCTCGCGCCGATGCGGTGCTCTTTGCGCGATCGACAAAGATGGAACAGAAGACCAGCTACGGCCCGACGTTTCCGTATCTTTCGTTGGGTATCTTCGGCTCCAACGTCGGCGCTTCCTGGTCTGGACTCGCCGGCGCGCCAGGCGCCTATCGTTACAACGAATATACCTCGGAGACCACGCTGTACGACGTCGCCAAGAACGAAGTGGTCTGGACCGGCACCATCAAGACGACGGAGCCGGAAAACGAGCAAACGGCGATGAAGTCCTATGTCGAAGCGGTCATGAAAGCGCTCGATGCGCAAAATCTGCTTTCCGGGCGGTAAGAAACGAGCCTGCTACTCGTCGAGGAAGCGGCGAATAAGGACGCGGCTCACGCGCAGGAAAAAACCAGACTTAGTGGGGAATGGGGTCAGCGAGTGTCATTTTCGAACCGGGTGACATCGCGTCGGTGAGGAGTGTTATCCGGCTCAGCCCGGGGAGGAAAAAGGAACGAGCGTTTGACAATGAACTGCGCCGGGAAGTAGGATTTCCGACCATGCAAGGGGCGATTAACGAGCTGCTGAACATCGTCCAGAATCCTGCCGGTTGGGTTTTCGGTCTGTCCGCCTTTGTTTATACATGCGTCCGTATCTCCAAGACATACTGGGAAGCAAAGAAAGTCCGGCTCGAAGTTGCGGACCTCGCTAATCGCGTCTCCTCTCACAAAATTTCTGGTAAACCCATGCAAAGGGCTCGGCGTCGTGGGTTTACTAAAATGGACTCCGTTATTATTCTCCTCCTGCTTGGCGATCTAATCTGGATTTCGGCTCGTTTAGCGATAACGGAGACTATCTCCAGAATAGACTTGATTGCTTCGCTCTGGGCAGCCGCTGGGTTGGGTGTATGTGTTGCCTTTTTACTGTCGATATTGGTGATGGATCGTGTCGTTGAGCTCACTGAGCTAATACTGGTCTTGGTTAACGCGCTGGCCCAAGAAAAAGGTTCTAATACAAACGTGGACCCGAAGTCAGTGAGTGACCCATCTTCCACGGTGACTCCGGATTGAAATTAGTCAGCAGCGGAAAAATCGCTCGCTTGACAAAAATTGAGAAACGGCAAACGGGTCGCAAACGGGTCAGATCTTTTGTTGCAAGCTGTTGGCTTTTGTTAAAACGTTCCCTCACGCGTCTTGCCCCCGACGAAATTCACTTTGCCGGACTTTCAACGACGTCTGACGCTTGACTGTCAACAAAAGATTTGACCCCCAGCCGTGGGGCGATGGCTTTGACCCCTGGGTCGGACCACCACAAGGTATTGATTCGACGATTGCCTAGCGGCGGTTCAAAGGTTCAAGAGCCTGCCCTGAGTCATATCGAAGGGTTCAAAAGTTCAAAGCCAGATCGGCAAACTTCGCTATTTCAGGAATTTTCGAGAGATTGGCTCTGGTCGGAAGCCATTGCTATTGGGCAGTTTGGCTTTCGCCGAGAAGGTCAAAAGCGATCTTCTCAGGTCGAAGCCGGCAGAAAGCTTGACGGGGGAGTCCTCCCGTTGCTAATGAGTAGCGTAAGTAGGGGTTTGACTGAAACTTGCAGGCGCGACGAGGATACTCGTGATAATGACTGTTCCATCCGGGCACAAGTTCGCGTGTCTTTCACTCAAGAATGTCTTTTGTAAGTATAACGGCAATCCTATCCAACTCCAGAACGGTCTCTCAGTTCATGTCAGACCTAAGGCTGCCATAGGTACATCGTGGCAGGGAATGTTGAACACCATCGAGAGGAACGTCTTGGGAAGCTTCAATCACGACAAACTGGCAAATAGCAATTTTCTGATTGTTGCAATCGCCCCATCCGCAAACCCGGATCAGTTTAGCAAAGAAAACGAAGGATTGATTTGGAGGACGATTCAACTCTTTCACGCAATTTTGATGCACAAGATACCTTTTCACGAGGATGGAATGGTTATCAGTGGCACTAATTCGAGTGGAAAACTTGATCCGGAATCTCTCCAGCGCCTTCCAACCTATTGCTGGTTCGAGGAGAATTTTTCGGTTGATGAACCCGATGATATCGATGAAGAATTAATACGTCGCGCGGGCGTTGTTGCCGACGGCATTTACTTTGTAGACTCACAAGACGGGAGCTTCGAGCGGGTCAAGCGTGGCATTGCCGCGTGGGTTCGAGGCGTAAAAGAACAAAAGTATTACGATCGCCTTCACGAGTTTGTTCGTGCGATTGAAGCACTAATTCGACCAGCCAAAGGCAAGACTGAAAGGGAATTCGTTGAGCGTTGCAAAACGTTTTCAGATAACCCAACCGGAACAATAGCGAGGGAGCTGTTCGTTCTGCGAAGCGCCGTTGAACATTTGAATGAGGCGGAGTGTGAGCTGGCGAACGTCTCTCCAGAGAAACGCAGAAGCCACGTTCGTCTCCGTGCACGTCAAGCAGAGTTTCTAGCAGGACAATCATACATTCGCCTGCTTTCAAATAGGCAACTGCTGGAGAAGTTTTGCAGCGACGAAGGCATCGACGACTTCTGGAAACTTCGGGATAGCGAACGACAAGGACTATGGGGGAGCCCCATCAACATCTCTAGTCTACTGAAAGCGTAATCGGCATCCCCCTGGGTCGGATCAGCACAAGGTGTTGATTCGACAATACAAGATCGCATAAATAGAGCGACATTGAGGCTTAGCGCTCTTTTTTGGCGTTGAAACGTGCGCTCATGCAAACGAAGCCAGTTCCAATCGTTCAATTGCTTCGCTCCGTTCCAGTCGTCTTAAGGGAATTACCTCGGAAAATTCGACATTCGCGAATTCTAGAAAGGTCAATGCTGGTCGGAAGCCATTGCTATTGGGCAGTTTGGCTTTGGCGAGAAGGTCAAAAACGAGCTGCTTAGGCCGAAGCCAGCAGAAAGCTTGACGGAGGCGTCCTCCCGTTGCTAATGAGTATCGCAAGAATCAGTTCGACTGGAACTCGCAGGTGGAGGTGACCAGGTATGGCTTTGGTACGGTGCGTTACAGAAATGGGTATGGGAGTGGATGTTCACGGGTTGGATTACACCGCTGCCGCGAAGCGGGCGGTGTTCGATGCGATTCATCACAGCAGCTTGGGATTTCCGCGGCTAGTAGGCAAGACCGCGGACGATATGCGGGTGGATGTCACCATCGGCGTGCCTAAGCCCGAGGCAGTGGATCACAAGGCCGTGCTGGAGACGCTGCCGCACGGCGGCGGGCATATCAACGTGGTCCAGGGCGGATTGCAGGTGCTCAATGAAAAGGGCGACGATGGTTGGCTGATCGCCAACGCCATCATCGTCGTCAGCATGGACGACGGTAAATAACCGAAGTTTTGTTCAAACCGTTCAAGCCGTTCAATCGCTCCGCTTCGTTCAAAACGTTCGGCCTTAATACTGCGGCCCGTTCGAACGGTTCAAGCCCGCGCCTGTTTCCTCCCTCGCGTCGCGGGGAAGGAGAAGAAAGGCGCCTTGTCGCGCATTCCAACCACCCGGTTCCTTCATCGACTGCGCCGTAGAAGCCGTCGCGGTTAGGTCGGCTTGAGCATTCGTCGATTCATCCCGCTTTAAGTTCCCGTTCCAACCGTTCCGCGAGCCATATTCGAGCCAGGGTTGTCGCGTCCGTTGTGCGCTGGCGCGCAAGCTTGCTCAGCACGGCCTTCATGGCCGGCGGCAGGCGCATATTGAGTTGGGCGGTATTGTCCTGGAAAATCGCTTCTCGAAGAACCTCGTCTAAATCGCTGTGATCCTCGACGACTTCAGATACGCCTGTTTCCAGCCGATCGAATACGTCATGGGACTTTGTCCAGCGGATAACCTCTTCATCCGTCGACTTGCTGGTCAGGCGGGAAGCTTTTCGTTTTGTCTTTTTCATCTTCGGTGCCTCCGATAACGGCGCTTTTGAGCTTCGGTCATGCCGTTCATATGAAAAACTCTTCGCCGATGGTTCGGTAAAACACGATACACAACATGGAGATATGATCCGCTTAGATTTCTTCCGAGCAATTCGTAGACCTCGTCAAGCCCACGTTGACTCCGAATCTTCAAATAATCCGCTGCTAAAAGTCTTCGTAATCGCGACCTGTGTGATGACAAAAATCCTAGCGGTAAATCTCATGAGTGCCGATATCGTAGTAGAGCGCTTCGCTTGGGCCGAGGAATCGAAATAGAACGCGATACTCTCTATTGACCGAATAGGCCGAATAGGCCGAAAGCTCACCTTTTAATTTGTGGGTCCGCAGGCGCGGATCGAAAGCGTCTTTGCGAAACCACTGATCTTTGCGCGTCGCAAGAGTTTGGACGTACTTAGGCAAGCGGAGAAAGGCCTTCTCAAAATCGGGTGTGACGTGAACTGTCGATATCGGCCGAGGCATCCGGCTACCGACCCAGCTCGATTAGCGAGGAAACCGTCTTTGTTCTTCCTTGTCGATAGGCAGCATCGCCACGAGATATTTTCTCCAGCGCGTCACTGACCTCGGCGAGACGGCGCTTTAGAGCGGCATACTCGGCGGCATCGACAAGCACCACTTTTTTCCCGGCCAGTTTTTTGGGGACACGGATCGACACCAAATTTTCCGCCGTCGAAAAAGCATGCTTACGCATCATGACCCTCCTAAGTTATTTCAGCATACTCAACTGAGCCCCGCTTTTCCAGCAAAGTCGAGTCGCGTTGCGCGGAAATGCGCGGGGCTAAGGAACCCCATTCGCAAGCTCGGGCTAATGCTCGGTGATCGTCCCCTTTGGTCGCCTGCGGGGTAAATACACCCCAGGCGAAATGCCCTGTGGATTTGCTAAGATCGGAAAACAGCCAGGAGCCGCGATGATTTCCATTAATATGCCCCGCCGTACCAGCACAGGGTGCGCGGAATGATCGATACCCATGCTACTGAGAAATCAGGGAAGCGGCGGATTTTTTACGGCTGGTACATCGTCGCCGCGAGTGTCGCGGCCAACACGATCTTCTCCGCCGCCTATTTCCAGGGCTTCGGCGTTCTCATCCTCCCGATAGAACGCACCTTCGGCTGGGACCGCTGGGTTGTTTCCGCCGCCATGTCGCTGCGCCAGTTGGAGTCCGGCATTGTCAGTCCCGCTGTTGGCTTCCTGCTGGACCGCTTCAGCGCGCGTAAATTGATTTTCTGGAGCGCGGTCATCTCCGGCGTCGGCTTCATCGGCCTCGGCTTCACCACCGGCATCGTCACATTTTTTCTCTTCTTCGTGGTCATTTCCCTGGGAGCATCCGGCGTCAGCCACGCGGTGACCTGGCCCGTGATCATCTCGCGGTGGTTTCGCCGCAACCGCGGCCTGGCCACGGGGCTTGCGGTCACGGGTCCCATCTTCGGCTCACCCCTCGTCATAATGAATACGCAGATCGAGGAGGCGTACGGCTGGCGCGTCGTCCTGTTCGGCTACGGCGCCTTGGTCTTGGTCGGTGTCACCTTGGTCAGCATGCTGGTGTGCGACCGGCCGGAGCCCTACGGCTTGCGGCCGGATGGCGATCCGCCGGAGGATAGCGCCTCCACGGAACACCCTACCGGCTCATCGCGCCGCCGAACGGATGCCGGGCTGACGATCCGCGCGGTGTTCCGCACCAAGGAGTTCTGGCTATTCACGAGCTACTTGTCGGGGACCTTCGCCGTAAACTCCGCGGTCCAAGCCCACATGATCCCCTACTTCCAGCAAGATATTGGCCTTACCGCGGCCTGGGCCGCGGTGGTCATGTCCATGGTCTTCGTCATCAGCGGTATCGGGCGCATCGGCGGCGGCTATCTGCTGGACAGAATAGATTATCGCCTCGTCCTGGCAGTCGTCGCCGCGATGATGGGCTTTGCGCTGTTGTACCTTCAGGTGGTGGCCGTCAAAACGGTCTGGGCCACATTGCCCTTCGTGCTGACGTTCGGCGTCAGCTTCGGCTGCCTGGTTCCCATGCGTGGCGCCGTCGGCAGCATTATGTTCGGCACCCGGGCCATCGGAGGAGTCTTGGGCCTTCTGCAGGGGGGCTCCATTGCGGCGGGGGTCATCGGCCCCTTGGTCATGGGTATTATCTTCGACCTGAACGGGAACTACTCCGCCGCCATCTGGGGACTCATCGTCATCAGCGCTTTCATGATCCCGCTGTCCTTGGCCATGGCCTCGCCCGCCGAGTTGGCCAAGCGCATTGGGCAGCAGCGGATCAACTAGCACGCTGCTGAAAAAGACCCATATGCCGATTGCTCTGAGCATGGTCGAAGGGTGTGCTCAATCGCCTTGCCTCTGGATCTTTTTGAGAAGCCTGCAAGAGGCTTTTATCAGCAACCTGCTAAACATTCCCTACTTGAGGAAAGACAGAGGGTCACTAGTCGGACTTGCAAGAGGGAGGTGTCAGACATTTATTTTTGGGGGGACACGTGTCAGGCTTGACAGATAGGAAAGTTAAGTGCACATGAGCCCCAGTACGCTTTCTTATTCACCCCGCCCGCATCTTCAGCAGCGTCGGAATATCTATTTTTTCCTGATACGGTCGCAGTTTTTTTTCTTTACGCTGCGCGCCGATCATGGCCATGCGGTCGGCGATTGCCGTGCAGGTGGCGACCCACTGAGCCCGCAACTCATCTGCGACGTCCCTGCTGCTATCGCCGATTACTGAACCGGACTTGGAATTGGAATATCGTAAAGCCCCGCAACGTTTTCCCGCACGAGCTTGGCGCGCAGCGGGGCGGGGAGGTCGCCTAGGTCGCGGGCGACAACCTGACGAGAATTGGGCCAGGTCGAATTGCCGTGCGGGAAGTCGTTGGACCACATGCAGTTGTCGGCTCCCCACCACGACAAGATATGACCGCCGACGGCGTCGTTGAAGAAAGTGGTGTAGATCTGGTTGTGGAAGTATTCGCTGGGGAGTTTTTTGATAGCCAGGCCCTTGCGGTTGGCGCCATGGCGTTTGAAGTAGTAGTCCCACTGTTCCAAGACAAACGGAATCCAGCCAAGCTCGTTCTCGACGAGGACGACCTTAAGCTTGGGGAAACGCTCGAGCACACCGGAATAGATCAGTTCGTAGAGGCTGTTGACCGACTGGAACAGTTTCATGTTGACGTTGTTGGCCTCCTGGGTGAGGCCGGTTGGGGTATCTCCGAGGCCGAAGGAACGGCTTCGGCTGTAGCCGTGCCCGCTCAATATGTGCAAGTTGACCGGCAGGTCGAGATCCTGAGAGGCGGCCCAGAACTTATCATAATGCGATGAGGTAAACGGTAGCTCTGGCGGCGGTACCTGCCAGATGACCGAGCCGCGCATGCCGGCTTTGCGGCAGCGCTCCAGTTCATTCACGGCGCCCTCGATGTCGTACATCGACAGCATGGCGATACCGATAAGCCGTTCGGGCGCGGCGCTGCAGTAGTCGATCAGCCAGTCGTTGTAGACCCGCACGCAAACCGCCTCCAACTCGTGATCGTCGAGGCTCAAGCACTTCAAGCCATGGGTCGGATAGAGCACTTCGGCGCTGACGCCGTCGTCGGCCATCTCGGCGACGCGCTTGTTCTTGTCCTGGGCGCCGCCGGGCGTGTCGTTGGGTCTTTGCCCGCCATAATCGGGGGCGCGGTCCTGAAAAGCCTTCGGCAGTTGTTTTTGCCAAAGACCCGCGGGCTCGATGACGTGTGAGTCGGACGAGATCAAAACTTCGTCAATGACGGCGTTGCTCTCTTTCCCGTAGGTTCGTTCAATAATGCCCATCGTTTGCCTCCTTTGTTTTGCAAAACCTGCGCGACCTGGCTCTCGTGCGAATTTCTGAAAAATCGCTCCCAGCCATAATAGATGCAAATAACCCAGCCGCGGGTCAAGGTGCAAGCGAAGCGTCGTGAACCGCTTGGGCTCGGGTCGAGGTTTTGGCGTTGCGTCTATTACGTTTGCCTTCGGGAATCAAGTTTAGGGTCAGGCTGACCCCATTCTTGTTTGGAGCGGTCGGTTTAGGCGCGCTGATCGGTGCGCTATTTCTCGCGCAACGAAAAAACATCATCGGGCTTGGCCGGTTGCGGATTTTGGCAGGCCGAATTGGCAGCGGGCGATTAGGTAGCGGTCAAAGTCCCGATCGGTGGCAAACTTGAA
>Ga0326597_10011054_pt1 | contig 11989 bp, 11 predicted proteins | sample RVTome_12_FD_203789 | JGI IMG/M metagenome (GOLD analysis project Ga0326597, IMG submission 203789) | Soil microbial communities from uranium-contaminated site in the Upper Colorado River Basin, Wyoming, United States - RVT100D185 | ecosystem: Environmental > Terrestrial > Soil > Contaminated >... | reverse complement strand
CTTCCAGTCGGCCTAATTGATACTTCCGATGAACGCAGGCGTGGCGATCTGCATCGGCGCCGACCATTGCCGACGGCGCGCGGACGAGGCGGTGGTGATCTCGTCCTATGCCGCCGAAGCGCAGATCGCGCGCAATCTGGCCGATTGCGGGATCCCGGCCGAGCGCATCGTCCGCCTCTACGATTAGACCAAGTCGGCCCGAACGGGGTTGAGCAAATCCATTGCGCCGGCCGTCGCGCCCGGGCGTATTTGCAGGGCAGTTCGGAATAACTATAGAGTATTTGCATTCTTCGGATGGTCTTTTCGGCCGTTGCCGCGGCTTCATTGGGAGGCGGGATGCAAGGGAACGGGCTCGTGCTGGACATCGGGAGCTTGGGGGATCCCAGTCGGCACACGGCCCCGCTGGATCTCAAGAATATCGACGCCGCCACGCTGTTGACCTGGCACGCGCGGATGCTCCTGATCCGGACGGCGGAAGAAGCGATCGCCGATCTGATTCGCGCCGATGAAGCGCGCGGCCCCTGCCACCTTTCGATCGGTCAGGAGGCGATCGCGGTCGGTGTGGCGCATTCTCTTCGCGCCACCGACCGCAGCTTCGGAACCCATCGCTCGCACGGTCACTATCTGGCGCTCGGCGGATCGCTCGAGGCGCTGCTCGCCGAAATCCTGGGGCGCGACACGGGGTGCGCCAGGGGCCGCGGCGGTTCGATGCACATTCACGCCGGCGAAGCGGGCTTCTTCGGCTCGGTGCCGTTCGTCGGCGGCACGATCGCGCTGGCCGCGGGGGCCGCCTTCGCGGCCAAGCGCGACGGGGGCAGCGACGTCGGCGTCGCCTTTTTCGGGGATGGCGCCTGCGAGGAGGGGATTTTCCATGAAACGCTGAACCTTGCCGCGATCATGCGGCTCCCGATGCTGTTCGTGGTGGAGAACAATCTGTTCTCGAGCCACATGGACCTCCATTTCCGCCAACCGGCGACATCGCAATCGCGCTTCGCCGCGGCCCAGCGCGTCGCCAACCGCCTCGTCGACGGCAATGACGTCGTCGCCGTTGCCGAGGCGGCGCACGAACTTCTTGCCTTATGCCGGAACGAGAGGGTCGCTGCGCTGCTGGAAGCCGTCACCTATCGGTGGTCCGGCCATGTCGGGCCGAACGACGATTACGACGTCGGCGTGAGGCGCAGCACGACGGAATTGAAGGCCTGGAAGCGCCGGGACCCTATCGGGCGGCTGGAAGCTGCGCTTGTCGCATCACGCGCCGCCGATCGGGAGTCGCTGGATCGCGCGCGGGCCGACATGGCCGCGCGGGCGCGTCTGGCGGCCGACGCCGCGCTCGCCGCGCCGTTTCCCGATCCCGCGTCCCTGCTCGATTGCGTTTATGCTCCCCGAGCCTGATCGCCGAATGCCATGACAAAGGTCAAATATGTCGAGGCGATACGTCAGGCGCACATCTACCTACTGGAACGCCATCCCAACGTGTTCGTCATCGGGCAGGGGCTCTGGAGTCCATGGTATGTGGGGAATTCGATGCGCGATCTCGATCAGATGTTCGGGCGTGACCGGATAATCGATTCGCCGGTTTCCGAAGCCGCCTGCACGGGATTGGCGGTCGGCGCCGCGCTCTGCGGCTATCGGCCGATCGTTCTCCATCCGCGGATGGATTTCATGGTGCTTGCGTGCGATGCGATCGTCGATGGCGCGGCGAAATGGTCTTACATGTTCGGCGGCCGTGCGCGTCCTGCGGTCACCATTCGATCGATCATCAATCGCGGCGGCGAGCAGGGGGCGCAGCATTCCCAGGCGTTGCATTCGTGGTTCGCGCATGTGCCGGGTTTGCGCGTCGTGATGCCGGCAACCGCGAGCGACGCGCGCGATCTGCTGATCGCAGCCGTGCTGTGCGACGACCCGGTGCTCTATATCGACGATCGGTGGCTCTACGAGATCGAGGAGGAAATGCCGCCGGTCACGGACGTTGCGCTTGCCGATGCCGGCCCGCAGGTGCGCATGGCGGGGCGCGACGTGACGCTGGTGGGAGCGGGTTGGAGTTATCATCTGGCCGAGGAGGCGGCGCATCGTCTCGCGGAGTCGGGAATTTCGGCGGAGACCGTCGATCTTCGCGTTCTGAATCCGTTCGCCGCCGGTCCGATCGTGGAATCGGTCCGAAAGACGGGGCGCATGATCGTCATAGACGGCGGCTGGAAGACGTGCGGTTTCGCGGCCGAGGTGATCGCCTCCGTCAGCGAACGCTTGCCCGGCCGGGCATGGCGCGCGGCACCGCAAAGGATAACGCTCCCGGACGCGCCCGCTCCCTCGAGCCGGAGCCTGGAGCAGGCCTACTACCCGACGGCCGATATCGTCGTCGCCGCGGCGCATAAGCTGCTGGGCGGCGCGCCGTCGCCCCGGGGCTGATCGATCATGCGCGCGACGCCACCCATTTCGCGCGATGCGCAGGAACCTGGATCGGACCACGCAATGCGCGTGCCGTTCTTCGATTGGCCGCGCCTCTATCTGGAGCGCGCCGACGAGTTCCGCGCCGTCATCGAAACGACGCTATCGGGCGGCCGGTTCATCCTGCAGCAGGACGTGGCCGATCTCGAACGTCGGCTCGAATCGTTGCTGGGCGTGAAACACGCGATCGCCGTTTCGGATGGCACCAACGCCATGCTACTCGGATTCCGGGCAGCCGGGCTCCGAGCCCGCGGCGAGGTCATTTTGAGTTCGCACAGCTTCATCGCGGCGGCGCAGTCGATTCACCATGCGGGCGGGACGCCCGTTCCCGTCGAGTTGGGGCCGGACGGCATGGTCGATCCGTCGGCCGTGGAGGCGGCCGTGACGGCGCGCACGCAATTTGTCATGGCGGTTCAGGTCAACGGCCGGACGTGCGACATGGACCGGCTCCGGACGATCGCGGACCGCGAGGGCCTGCAAATCGTCGAGGACGCCGCGCAGGCGCTCGGTGCGCGCTATAAGGGGCGCTACGCCGGGACGTTCGGACTTTGGGGCATCTTCAGCTTTTATCCGTCGAAGACCCTAGGCGGCTTTGGCGACGGCGGCGCATTGGTCACCGACGACGACGAGATCGCGAGGCGCGTTCGCATGATGCGCAATCACGGCGCGGGCGACGACAAAGTCATCTCCGCCGATGTCGCCGTATGGGGAACCAATTCGCGTCTCGACAACATGCACGCCGCGATCCTTAACAAGAAGCTCGAGTATTACGGCGAAGCTATCGCCCGCCGCCGCGCAATCGCGGCCCGCTACGACGCGGCCTTCCGGTCGATGCGGCAATTGTCGTTGCCGGCCGCTCCCGACGAGGGTACCGACCGCTTCGACGTCTTCCAGAACTATGAAATCGAAGCCGAGGATCGCGACCATCTGCGCGCCTATCTCGCCGAGCGCGGCATCGGGACGATCGTGCAATGGGGCGGCATCGCGGTTCATCGATTTCGAGGTTTGGGGTTCCGGCAATCTCTTCCGCGCACGGATCGGTTTTTCGAGCGCTGCCTGCTGCTGCCGCTCCACCACATGCTGACCGACAAGGAAGCGGATTACGTCATCCGTCAGGTGCGGGCGTTTTATCGGAAATAACGCGAAAGCCGCGCGGCGGCGGTTCCGTCATGTCAGAGGGCCGTTTCAGAACACCCAAATGAACAAGCCCCTCACCATTTGCCATCCGTTTCTCTTTTTCTCCATCCGCTTCGCGGGCGGAACGTGCGATCTGATATTCAAGATCGCCAAGGCGCAGGCGAAGGGCGGTCACAAGCCGGTCATCTACTCCGGCGACTACAAATTCGACGCGGAACTCGCCGAAAGCCTGAAAGGCGCCGACTTTCGCGTCGTTCGCTCCTATCTGGACAGGGCGGGATTTTCGATCATGCCTTCATTGATCGGGCTGGCGCGACGGGAAGTTCCCACCTTCGACATCGTACACATGCATGTGTTCCGCACGTTCCAAAACGTCGTGCTCCATCATTTTTGCCGCAAGTTCAACGTCCCCTACGTCATGGACGCGCATGGGGCCGTTCCCTATTACCGGCGCAAGCGAATTATCAAGCGCATATTCGACAGGCTCTGGGGGCGGCGCCTGCTGCGCGAAGCCGATGCGCTCATCGCCGAATCCAATGTCGGCGTCGACGAGTATCTGGCCATCGACCCCCAACTCGAGCGATCGCGGATCCTTGTCCTTTCGCCGCCCTTCGATACGGAACCGTTCGCAAATCTTCCCGCGCGCGGTTTGTTCCGGAAGGCGTTCGGCATCGGACCGGACGAGCCGGTCGTGGCCTTCCTCGGCCGCGTCCACCACATCAAGGGCAACGATTTTCTCATCAGGGGGTTCGCCGAGCTCGCGCGCCGGAGAAAAAACGCCCGTCTGGTCATCATCGGCGGCGACGACGGCCACATGAGCGCCTGCAAGATGCTCGCCCGCGAGCTCGGCGTTTCCGATCGCGTGCTGTTCGTGGGCTTTCTATCGGACGACAAGAAGCTTTCGGCGCTTGTCGATGCCGATATCGTGGCGCAGATGTCGCGGCAGGAGCAGGGGGCTTGGGCACCCATCGAGGCCGTGCTGTGCGGCACGCCGATCGTCGTCACGGCCCACACGGGCGCAGGCGAGGACGTCAGGCGCCTTGATGCCGGCTATCTCGTCGATTTCGGGGACGTACCGGGGCTGGCCGGGCGTCTCGACCACATTCTGAACCATTACGACGAGGCAAAGGCCAAGACCCTGAAAGCAAAGAATTATGTGGAGCGGAATCTCTCGTTCGATAGCCGCCTTGGCGAATATATCGCCGTCTATTGCGACTGCATCGGGAAGGCTCGCGATCGGCGTGCAAGACAGAATTCTACGCCGATGGTCATGTGATATCTCCATTAAGCATCAGTCGCCCGAATGGCGGCAAATGGAGCGGACGAGCGAATATAGTCATGACCAACGCGGGTAGCGGCAGGCCCGATCGCATGCGCTCTTCTCGACATGGCGCGCCGCTTCGGCCATATCGCGTTCCGGAAAACGTCGCGGCCGATCCGGCACCGCACGGATCGTTGTGGAGTGACACGGATGTTCGACGGTAAGCGCGTTTTGGTGACCGGCGGAACCGGCTCGATGGGCCGGGTTCTGGTCCGGCGCATCCTGTCGGGCGAATTGGGTACGCCCGCAAAAGTCATTGTGTTTTCGCGCGACGAGGCCAAACAGCACGAAATGCGTATCGCCTATCTCAGCCGCAAGGTTGCGACCGATGAAGTGATCTACAGCAATTTCGAGCGGGTCCTCGAGTTTCGCATCGGGGATATCCGCGATGTCGCCGATGTCGTGGCGGCGGTGCGCGATTGCGATATCGTCATCAACGCCGCGGCGCTCAAGCAGGTTCCGGTCTGCGAATATTTTCCGATGCAGGGCGTGCTCACGAATTGCATGGGCGCCGAGAACATCATCCGTGCCATCGTCGAGCATCGCGTCCCGATAGACACGGTCGTCGGAATCTCGACGGACAAGGCCTGCCTGCCGATCAACGTCATGGGAATGACCAAGGCGCTTCAGGAGCGCATATTGATTTCCGCGAATATCCGTGCGCCGGGTACGCGCTTCATATGCGTGCGTTACGGCAACGTCATGGCATCTCGGGGATCGGTCGTGCCATTGTTCCGGCAGCAAGTCCTCGCGGGCGCGCCCGTGACCGTCACGTCGCCCGACATGACGCGGTTCATGCTCAGCATCAATCAAGCGGTGGATACGGTTCTTGCGGCGCTTCGCGACGCGAGGCGCGGCGAAGTATTCGTTCCCAACGCCGTTTCGACGACAATGTTGAATGTCGCCAAGGCCATGATTGGCGAGCGCAAGAACGAGATCAAAATCACCGGCGTGCGCCCAGGCGAAAAGATGCACGAAATCATGGTGTCGAACGAAGAATGCCGGCATGTCCGCGCGCGCGGCGAATGCTACGCGATCTTGCCGATGCTTCCCGAGCTGCGGGTCGAGCCGGACGATGGAAAGCCCGCCCTGGCCAAGGCGTTCAGCTCGGGCGACCATGTCGTCAGTCTCGAAGACACGAAGAAACTGTTGGAACGCCACGGACATCTGGTCCATCAGGGCGGCGGCGAGGCCGATGCGGAGTACTAGGACGCGTGGACATATTCGTCACGGCCGCGACGCTGCCGATTTTGCCCGTTCCGGCGACGGAGAATGCAGCGCTATTCCGATAAGGGCCGCGTGATGCCCATCCGTATCGGCCTGGTGCCGGAAGGTCCGGTCTCGATCAGGAGCGGAAATTTTTTCCAAGGCGAGGGGGAAGGCATCTACGTTCACGCCTTGGCCCGTGCTTTCGCAGGAGTGACCGTATTCGCCCATGTCCTGCGGCCGGGCGACCCGGCGTTCGAGGATACGCTCGGCTATCCGATGGCCTCGCCCAATCTGACCGTGGTCGAGCTGCCGCTGGCGGGCACGGATCGCTATGCGACATTGCGCAAGTTCGGACAGCTCTGGCGAACGCTGCGGACATTGTGGGCGTATCGCGACACGGTCGATCTGCACTACATTTTTCTGCCGGGCTATTCGGGTGTGTTGGCGACCTTGATGTGCCGTCTCATGCGCCGCCCGTACGCCCTGTACCTTGCGGCGGACTGGCCGGAAGCGGCGGAGTTCCTCATTCCGTTCGAAGGCGGTCTGGCAAGGGCGCTCCTTCCGCTTTATCGGCGTGCCGTGGGGCTACTCCAGGACACGGCAGTTCGTGGCGCACGATTTGTCATGGTCGCGGGCGCATGGCTGCACGCCAAATATGCGGGCAGTGGCGCGCCCGTTTTCGAAACGATTCCGCGCATCAATTGGGCGGCCTATCCGGACGCAGGGCGCACGGACACATGCGGCGGCGCTACGATTACGCTGCTCTTCGTAGGATTCTTGCTGGAGCGCAAGGGAGCCGAATATTTCGTCGATGCTATTTCGCTCCTGCGTCGGCGGGGGCTGAATGTTAGAGGCGTGATCGTCGGGTCCGGCGATCGCGAACCACATTTGCGTCGGCAAATCGCCCGACTGGGATTGACTTCGTTCATCGCGATGAGAGGGCTAATCATGAAGGGCGAAGACATCGCCCGCGAATATCGCGCGGCCGATATCATGGTCTTCGCCTCTCTCGGGGGTGACGGCTTTCCGCGGGTACTTTATGAAGCCATGAGTCAGGGTCTGCCGATCATATCGACCGATGTTTGTGGCATTTCCCTGAAGCTTGGGGCCGAAAAGGAGGCCTTGTTTGTCCGGCCGGGCGACGCCCGCGGGATCGCCGACGCCGTCGAGCGGCTTGGCCGGGATTCCGGGCTGCGCAGGACGCTGATTCACAACGGTCGAGCGTTCATGCGGCCCCTGGCCGCCAATGTCGACAGCGGAGTCCAGATTTGCGAACTCGTTGAACGATACGCCGGTTTGGGCGTGTCCTCGGGAAGCGCGATTCCCGATCGAGCGGCGAAGAGCGGCGCCCTGCACGAAGAAATGTAGAATCGATTTGCGAAGCACGCCTGCACCTGTTACCGGCGGCGTACACTTGAACCGGATGACCATGAAGCCAGTTGTCGCGGAACTCGTTCGAGCGCTGGACCGGAGCGCAACCGGCTATTGTCACTTCAAAAGCAACAACACGTTGTCCGAGGCGCTGAACGGCGTCGGCGACCTCGACTTCCTGGTGGACGAGAAGCGGCGCGATGTGTTCGAGACCGTCATCGCGCGCCTTGGGTTCGTTTCCGCCGCGAGCCGTGGAGGCCTGTCCAACCCGTTCGTCGTTCACTATTACGGGTACGATGAAACGGACGGCGCGATCATTCATCTTCATGTCTACTACCGGCTGATAACCGGCGGCTCGCTGGTGAAGAATTACCATGTGCCGCTTGAAAGCGCTTTGCTCCACAATCTGGAGCGCAAACTGGGCGTTCCCGTACCGTTGAAGGAATTCGATCTGTTTTTTTTCGTGGTCCGCAAGTCTCTGGAGATGCCTTCGCTTCTCGAGCACTATCTCTTCGTCAAGGACCGTGAGGCCATCGCGAAGGAGCTGGACTATTTGCGCGAGGGCCTCGCGCCCGAAGCGCTCGATCGGGCGAGATCGCGCGCGTTGCCCTCGCTCGACGGCAAACTGTTGCGCGGATGCTGGACGGCGTTGCAGGACGCCGGTCCGCTGGAACGCGTCGCGTCGGGAATCCGGATGCGTCGTGCGATGGGCGGCGCCGTCCGCGCTCCGTTGCTCATATCGCTCGAGCGCGTTCGCCTGTTCGTGCGTGCGGTTTGGCGAGCCCGTCTCGGTATCAAGGCGAAAGATCGCCATTTGTCGACCGGCGGCAAAGTGATCGCATTTGTCGGTGCGGAAGCGAGCGGGAAATCGACATTGTCGCGTGCGAGCGCGGACTGGCTGGGCGAGCATTTCGATGTCCGGCACGTGCACCTCGGAAAACCTTCGAGGACGATCTTCACATGGCCGCTCTGGTTGACGGTCCGATGCGGGGTCTGGGTAAAGACGGTACTCCGGTTGCCGAAGCGCAAATCGGTCCCGCCGGCGCCGGGGACATCCGAGCCCGAATTTCTCCCTTCGCCCTTCGTCCTCGTTCTCAACGCATTGGACCGCCGCATCGCAGCCCGCGCGGTCTGGAGGTTGGCGAAAAACGCGACGATCGTGATCGCGGACCGCTACCCCGGCAAGCCGCAAGGGCAAACCGACGGCCCCCGTATCCGCGCGCGGGGTTGGCTCACCGCCATACTCGCCGGATGGGAGGCCTCGCTTTACCGCGGAATTCCGGCGCCCGATCTCGTGTTTCACGCCCGCGCGCCGCTTGACACGATCCTGGCGCGCAATCGGAACCGTCGCGACCCGGAGCCCGACGATTTTGTCCGCTGGCGGCACCGCGAGGCCGAAGGGTTGACGTTCGAGGGCGCGCGGCAAATATCGATAGACACGAGCGAGCCGCTGGCGTCCAGCCTTCTTCAGGTCAAACGGCAAATCTGGGCACGACTGTCCACCGAGGAACGGGGCGCGACCTGTTCGAGGCCCGATTGATGGCCCCCCCGTCATGACGCTGGCACGGCTTGCGGCGCGCATTCTGCAAAATAGCGCTATTGCGGCCGTGTCGACGCTTGCGGTCGGAGTCCTTACCGCGCGGTGGCTTGGCGCCGAGGGGCGCGGTTACTACACCTTGTTCTTCACGACCGTTGGTCTTCTGGGAACGATCGGCCAATCGGGCTTTTACCAGGCGGCCGTCTATCACATCGGCAGGCACGCCATGGCGCCGGCCGTGGCGCTCGGAAACGCCGTATTGCTGATCGGCGCCAGCGGTTTCGCCCTGTTCGGCCTGTACGGGCTGACGGTGTTTTTCGCGCCGGGGATTCTCGGCACGCCCCTTGGGTCGGTGATCGGCGTTCCGCTGATCTTGGGCGTGCTCTTCCAGATTGTTCGGGAGAGTCTCGGTGGTATCGCGATGGGTATGCGGAAATACAATGCTTACAGCGAGCAGTTGGCGATCGAGCCAGTTTTTGCGTTGATCGCCACCATGCCGCTTGTTTTTTTCCTGCTTGACGCCGAAGCGGCAATCGAGCTTCGCGTTGCCTCGGCGTTTTTCGCGCTGCTTGTCCTCGTATGGCGCGTCCGTGGGCTTCTTCCCGAAAGACCCATTTTCCGGCTGCGCGCACTGCTCGACGAGATTGCCTTTGGAAGCAAGTCCACGGCGCAGAACGTCATTGGATTGATGAACTACCGCGTCTACGTCTATTTTCTCGCGCTCGACCCGGCCGCCGTCGGTCTCTTTTCGGTTGGGATGCTCTTCAATGAACTGATCCGATTTCTTCCAAACACGCTGGGGATGGCGTTGTTGCCGATACTGACAGGTACGAAGATCGAAGAGGCCGCCCGCTTGACGGCCAAAGCGTGCCGCGTCGTCTTGGCCGCGACCGCGATACTCGTCACGCTTCTTTCGGCCTTGCGCGAGCCGATCGTGGAAAACGTCTTTGGACGCGAATTTCTCCCGGTCACGGACATTTTGGTCCCGATGCTCGCCGGCGCGGTCATAGGCATCGTCTACCAGATCCTGACGCGCTATTTCTCGAGCGTCGGACTGCAGATGTACAGCGTGCAGGCGGGGTTTGCCGGATTGGCCGTCGCCCTCGCCGGCTCGGCGATCCTGGTCCCCGCCTTCGGGCTGACGGGTGCCGCGGTGGCGTACCTTCTGAGCTCGGTATGTACGACGCTTGTAATGCTAACCGCTTTTCTGAGGCGCAGTGGCCTGCCGGCGCGCGACGTGCTGTTCGTCACGCGCTCCGACATCCGCCAACTCGCCCAGCGGATTCCGCATATCCGTAGGTAAGACCAAGCCCGCGCGGCCCTGCCGTGGCGATTTGACGTTCTCTTAAGACAGGTGCCCGCGCGCCACATTTCGGTCCGCGATGAGGATTTCATGGATGCGAGCGGCAATCTCTCCCGCCGGGTGGTTCTGTGCATCGTGGTCTATCAGCGCCGGTCTCAGGCGCGGTGCATCCGCCAACCCATCGAACACGGTGCGGGCGTTGGCCAGAAACCGCTGCAATTCGTCCGCGGAACGAACGCGGGGCGAGAGGTCTCCGCGCTGGCCGAGCCGTGCCGAGGCCGTGGCGACGGGCACGCACAGCAGAATCGCGCGGTCCGGCAAAGGTACCAGCGCCGCGAAACGGGCAACGGCTTTCGCGGAAGGCAAATCGCGCGGAGAAACGAGAATATTGTGGGCGATATGCAATATCCCCTCGTCGACGAGAACGTACGCGCCCGCGAATTTTCCCCGGCATAGGTATTGGAACAAGCCCATCTTGCGGCCGACGCTCCGCAGAATGGCGGTTTTCTCGCCCGGCGGCGCGGATATGCGCGTCAGTTGTCCCAGCACGAACGCAACGAAGCGGGCGTGACGCATCGCGAACATCAGCGACCAGGGCAGCAAGCGCAAATCGGTGCGAATGTCGAACCGGTCGGGATCGCGGAGCGATGGCGGAAGAGGCGAGGGCGCATGATCACCGTGATGGATGGCGACGACGTTGGCGCCCGCGCGGCGCAGCCTTTCGGCCAGCAGACCGCAGACCGTTGTCTTGCCGGCGCCCGAGCTGCCGAGAAACTCGACGATCATCGCCGCACGGCCGTCACGTAAACGACGCGATGCGTACGGTCGCGGCGGCGCGCGCCTATCGGCTCGAGTTGCGGCTCGCCGGGTCCGGCGGTTTCGATGTCTTCCGGGAGGGGAAACCCTTCGGCTTGGCTGTGCGCGCGAAGGCGTTCCCAGATATCCCGGCCGCGGGGAAGGCACAGGACGGCAAGCTTGGCGACGTCCTTCACGAGCGCGCGGGCCCGACGCATCGCGAACGAACCGGGTAAGGGGAACGCGGCTTCGAACGTCGGCTCGAAACCGTGCCGACGCAGGATATCATCGAGTTCGGGGACGGAGTAATAGCGCGTCGTGAGGGGCGCCGCCCAAAACCCGGGCACGTCCTTGTTGCTGGAACAGAAGAACAAGCGACCGCCGCCGTCCAGAACCCGATGCGCCTCGCGCAGGAACTTCGGTAACTCGACATAGTAGATCATCGCCAGCGCAACGCACAGATCGAAGCTGCGCTCGGCGAACGGCATGGCGGCCGCGTCCATGCGCACCAGGTTCACGCCGGCGGGCCGGCGAGGGCGGAGTCCTGCGATATTGGCTGCGGCGTATTCCCCGGCCACCATCGTCCGTGCGTTGCGCGCCAGCCAAGAAAGACCGAGCCCGCCGCCGGCGCCGATTTCGAGCACCCTCCGGCCTGCCGCAAGCTCGGCCGCCAACGCATAGCGATGACGGATGATCGCGTGCGTATCGAGCGCAAAGGGCTGGCCCGCGAGCTCGGTGTGCTTGCGCAGGCCATGCTGCCGGCCGGCGCTCTCCCCTGGCAACGTCACGGCGCGGCACCCCCTCCGAACGGCACTCCGATCCGATGGGCGAAGTGCGTGTTGTCGTTCCATTCGTGCCGTTCGACCGTTGC
>Ga0326597_10011052_pt1 | contig 11991 bp, 12 predicted proteins | sample RVTome_12_FD_203789 | JGI IMG/M metagenome (GOLD analysis project Ga0326597, IMG submission 203789) | Soil microbial communities from uranium-contaminated site in the Upper Colorado River Basin, Wyoming, United States - RVT100D185 | ecosystem: Environmental > Terrestrial > Soil > Contaminated >... | reverse complement strand
GACGGCAGGCGAAACTTGAGGTTTCGCAGCCGAGACGGCTGACGGTGGTCTGTTAACTGTTGACTGTGAACGATTAGCGTCTGAGGATGAAAGGATTCAGTGTGATGAGAGGTCTTCTTGCCGCGTCGCTCGCGCTGGTTGTCAGCGCCGCGCCGGTCTGCGCGCAGGCGCCCGCTCCGCCGGCCGCCGGCCAGCCATCGGCCGCGCAGCCGCCCGCAGCCGCGCCCGCGCAGCCGCAGCCCGCGCAGCCGCCAGCGCAGCCGCCTGCGCCGTTTCCCCAGGGCGCCAAGTTCGCGTTCGTGAACCTGCAGGGCATCTTTCAGCTGTCGGCTGAAGGCAAGGCCGCGGCCACGAAGGTACAGGCGCTGACGCAGAAGAAGCAGGCCGAGCTCGCCGATCGGAACAAGGCGCTTGTGGCCGCGCAGCAGAAGCTGCAGAGCGGCGGCAGCGTCATGAACGACCAGGCGCGGGGACTGCTCGAGAAGGACATCGAACGCCAGGCGCGCGAGCTCGAGCGTCTGCAGCAGGATGCCCAGGCCGAGCTGAACGAGCTGCAGCAGGACCTGCAAGCGCAGTTCCAGACCAAGCTCTTTCCGCTGCTCGAGCAACTCTCGGTCGAAAAGCAGCTGCAAATGCTGTTCAGCGCGCAGGACGCCGGCCTCATCTGGGCCGAGCCGGGCCTCGACCTCACGCTGGACGCCGTGAAGAAGCTCGACGCCGCCACGGCGAAGTAGGCGGTCGCGCCGCGCCGCCTGGGCGGTCTGCCTCGCGGGACCGCCCGCGGCGCACGTCGGTCGCGACCTACGGATGGACGACGAGCAGGGTGTAGGTCGCCGTCTCGCTCAGGGTTGCCACATCGTAGATCCGCACGCACAGGGTGCCGGCGCTGCCGGCCGATCCCCTCAGCGTGGTCCCTTTCACCGCCAGGTCGTTCGCAATCACGGTCTGGCAGGCGGAGCCGTTCCAGGTCCCCAGGCTCAAGCCGACCTTCAGCGATTCGTCAGGACCGAATTCGGTCAGCGTGGCAGTGACCGATCCGGAGCTCGGCGTCGTGAAGGTGTGCGTCCGCGCGCTGTTCGGCGTCAGCGTTCCGGAAAAATTCTCGGAGACCGTTTGGGGCGTCGGTTCGGGCGTCGGCTCGACGGGTGTTTCATTGCAGGCGATCGCGACCGCCAGGGCGACGGCGATCATCGGTAGCGTGAATCGAATCATGGTTCTCCCTCGACGATGCTCGGTGCCGGCAACCCTGTCCTCCAGAGGCTCGTCGCACGTCCGGCGCGCGGACCGGGGCTCCGCCCTGCTTCAGAATAGACCGGGCGTCGTCGTCCGCATAGAGTCGGCGGTGGTCGAGGACGCCGGACCTTCTGATAGACTGAACGCCGTGCTCATTAACATACCGCAGGCGCTCGACCGCCTGTGTTATCGCTACCCGTCGTTGCTCGTGGACGCGATCACCGAGTACGAGGCAGGACGGCGTCTGGTCGCCGTCAAGAACGTTACCGTAAACGAAGAGTTTTTTCAGGGACATTTTCCGGGCACGCCCCTCATGCCGGGCGTGCTCATGCTGGAGTCGCTGTCACAGGTGGCGGCGATTCTGCTGCTCCAGCGCGAGAATGCCGGACCTCACGCGCGCGTGTACCTGCGAGCGATCAACGACGCGAAGTTCCGCCGGCAGGTGGTGCCGGGCGACCGGCTGCGGCTCGAGGTGGCGCTCGGCCGGAGGCGCGCCTCTCTGGCGCGCGCGCAGGGGACGGCGTATCTCGACGATCAGGTGGTGGCCGAGGCCGAGCTCATCCTCGGACTGATGCCCGACCGTACGCAAATCGACGCGACGGCGATCGTGCGCCCGGGCGCGCAGATCGGCGATGGCACGACGATCGGGCCGCACGCCGTCATCGGCGAGCACGTGCGCCTCGGCGCCGGCTGCCGCGTGGGAGCGTCCGCGGTCATCGACGGATGGACCGAGATCGGCGACGAAACGGAGATCTACCCGTTTGCGTCCGTCGGCCTGATCCCGCAGGACCTGAAGTTTCGCGGCGAAGTGACGCGCCTGGTGATTGGCAAGCGCAACGTCTTCCGGGAGTTCGTCACCATCCACCGCGGCACGCGCGGAGGGGGCGGCGTGACGGCCATCGGCGACCGGAACCTGTTCATGGCGTACGTGCACGTCGCGCACGACTGCCAGGTCGGCAACGACACGATTTTCGGCAACACGGCGACGCTGGGCGGCCACGTCACGGTCGAGGACTTCGCGATGGTGAGCGCCGGGTCGGGCGTCCATCCGTTCTGCCGCGTGGGCCGCTACGCGTTCATCGGCGGGTATTCGGTCGTGACCAAGGACGCGCTGCCGTACGCGCGCACGGTCGGCAACCGCGCCCGGATCTATGATCTGAATACCATCGGGCTGATTCGGCGCGGCTTCTCGTCCGACGCCATCCGCAAGCTCAGACGATCGTTCCGCTATCTGCTGCAGTCCAAGCTGAATACCACGCGGGCCCTGCAGCAGATCGAGCGCGATCGGACCCTGTCGTGTCCGGAAGTGCAGTATCTGATCGAGTTCATCCGCACCTCACAGCGCGGCGTCATCCTCAGGCGCCCGACGCGGCGCGCCGAGGAAGTCGTGGCCGACGATTAGCCCGATCCCACCGGCATGCCTCTAGGACTCATCGCCGGAAACGGCCGGTTCCCGTTCCTGCTGCTCGACGCGGCGCGCGGCGCGGGCCACGACGTGACCGTCATCGCGATCAAGGAAGAGGCATTCCCCGACCTGGCGACGGCCGCCGCGCGGCCGCCCCAGGCGGCCCTGCACTGGGTCTCGCTCGGGCAGCTGGGCAAGTGCATCAGCCTGCTGAAGGACGCGGGCGTCTCCCAGGCGGTGATGGCGGGCCAGGTGAAGCACACGAAGCTGTTCGCCGACATCATCCCCGATTTCACCTTGCTCGGCGTCCTGCGGCGGCTGAAGGCCCGCAATACCGATGCGCTGATCTCGGCGATCGCGGAGGTGCTGGGCGAGCACGGCATCACGCTCCTCGACTCGACCGCCTTTCTCGCACCCCTGCTGGCGCGCGAAGGGGTGCTGACGCGCCGCGGCCCGACGCCCGACGAGCAGGCCGATCTGCAGCACGGATACGGGGTGGCCGATACGATCGCCGGCCTCGACATCGGGCAGACGATCGCCGTCAAGTCGGCCGCGGTCGTCGCCGTCGAGGCGATGGAAGGCACCGACGCGGTCATCGCGAGGGCGGGGCAGCTGGCCGGCGGCGGCGTGCGGATCGTGAAGGTCGCGAAACCGAATCAGGACATGCGGTTCGACGTCCCCGTCGTCGGCGTTTCCACGATCGAGGCCATGAAGAGCGCCGGCGCGACGCTGCTGTCGGTCGACGCCGGCAAGACGCTCATGATCGACGGCGAGGCCGTGGTCCGCGCCGCGGACGACGCCGGCATCGCGATCGTGGGCCGGCGCGTGGCCCCCCCGGCAGACCATCCATGAGGGACGACGGGAGCCGGAAGCTCCGCGTGGCCGTCATCGGCGTCGGCCATCTTGGCCGCCACCACGCCCGCATCCTGTCGGCGATGCCGGGCGTGGAGCTCGTCGCCGTCGTCGACACGAATCAGGCGCGCGCCGAGGAGATCGCCGCCTCCGCCCGGACCCGCCCCGTGTTTCACGCGCGGGAGCTCGCCGGACAGGTCGATGCCGTGACCATCGCGGTGCCGACCGAGCTGCACCACGAGGTCGCGATCCCGTTGCTGACCTCCGGCGTTCCGGTCCTGGTCGAGAAGCCGATGGCGCGGTCGCTCGCGGAGGCCGACGAGATGATTGCCGCCGCCGCGCGCGTGGGCGTCGCGCTGGCGATCGGGCACACGGAGCGCTTCAACCCGGCGGTCGAGGCGGCTCGGCCGCTGCTGGTCGATCCGCGCTTCATCGAAGTCCATCGCCTGGGCGCGTTCCCGGAGCGCAGCCTCGACATCGACGTGGTCTTCGACCTGATGATCCACGACCTCGACGTCGTGTTGTCGCTGGTCCCTGCGGAGGTCGAGGCGATCGAGGCGGTGGGCGTCCCCGTGCTCACCGACCGCGTCGACATCGCGAACGCGCGGCTGCGGTTCGCGAACGGCTGCATCGCCAACGTGACGGCCAGCCGCATCAGCCGCGATCGGGTCAGGAAGATCCGGTTCTTCCAGCCAACCGCGTATCTTTCGATCGACTACGCCGCCCAGAAGGTGGAGCTGTGGCGCCTGATCAAGGGCGAGGGCCCGATCCCCTCCATTCAAGGCGGCGAGCTGCCCGTCACCAACGAGGAGCCGCTCAAGCGCGAGCTGGCGGATTTCGTGGACGCCGTCGTGTCGCGCCGCCCGCCCGCGGTGACCGGCGAGCAGGGCCGGCGCGCGCTGGCGCTCGCCCAGCAGATCACCGATAGAATGACGATGGATGTACACTGACCTCAACGCCTTTCTCGCCGACCTCGACAGGCGATCGCTCCTCGCGCGCGTCGCCGAGCCGGTGAGCCCCGATCTCGAAATCGCGGCCGTCACCGACCGCGCCTGCAAGACGGCCGGGGGCGGTCCCGCGCTGCTCTTCGAGCGGCCGACCGGCTTCGACATTCCGGTCGCCACCAACGTCTTCGGCTCGCTGGATCGCATGTGTCTCGCGCTCGGGGTGAAACGCCTCGACGATCTCGCGGCCGAGATCAACGAGCTCATGACGCCGCAGATGCCGGCCGGCATCCTGGACGCGCTGAGGATGGTGCCGATGGTCGCCCGGCTGCGCGATCTGATGCCCAAGACGGTGAAGGACGCGCCCTGCCAGGAGGTGGTGGCGCGTGACGGGACGCTCGACGAGCTGCCGATCCTGAAGTGCTGGCCCGACGACGGCGGCCGCTACATCACGCTGCCGCTGGTCTTCACCAGGGATCCCGAGAGCGGCGTCCGGAACATCGGCACCTACCGCATGCAGGTCTTCGACGGCCGCACGACCGGGATGCATTGGCAGCGCCACAAAGGCGGAGCGCAGCACCACCGCGTCGCCGAGCGGCTGGGAAGGCGCCTCGAAGTGGCGGTGGCGCTCAGCCCCGAGCCGGTCTTGACCTATTGCGCGACCGCCCCGATGCCCGAAGGGCTCGACGAGCTGCTGCTGGGCGGCTTCCTGTCGCGCCGGCGCATCGAGATGGTGAAGTGCGTGTCGGTGGATCTCGAGGTCCCGGCGAGCGCGCACGTCGTGCTCGAGGGCTACGTCGACCCCGGCGAGCGCCGGCGCGAAGGCCCCTTCGGCGACCACACGGGGTTCTACTCGCAGCCCGACGACTTCCCCGTGTTCCACCTGACGTGTCTGACGCGCCGGAAGCATCCAACCTACCTGACGACCATCGTCGGCGTTCCGCCCATGGAGGACTTCTATCTCGGCATGGCGAGCGAGCGCATCTTCCTGCCGATGATTCAGAAGACGGTGCCGGAAATCGTGGACATGCATTTTCCGGCCGAAGGCATCTTCCACAATCTCGTGATCATCTCGATCGACAAGCGCTATCCCGGCCACGCCCGGAAGATCATGAATGCCGTCTGGGGGCTCGGCCAGCTGATGTTCTCGAAAATGGTCATCGTCGTGGACCGGGACGTCAACGTGCACGACCTGCGCGAGGTGGCCTGGATCGTCGGTACGCACATCGACCCGCTGCGCGACGTGCAGATGACCAAGGGACCGGTCGACGATCTGGACGATGCGGCGGACCTGCCGGCCTACGGCGGCAAGATGGGCATCGACGCGACCCGCAAGTGGGCGTCGGAAGGCTACACGCGGTCGTGGCCGGCGCGGGCGAAGACCACCGAATCGGCGGCCCGCCGCGCGCTGGAGATCTGGTCCCGTCTGGCGCCGCGCCCCTAGCGCGCGCGTTGGCCGGGGTTACGGCCAGCAAGTGAATCTGCGGTACGATGGCGGCGGCAACTTCCGCATCCGTCAGGGGACCTACATGGCTAACGCGACCGCCTCCAACAGCTTTCTCCAGCGGATCATCGGGGCGGCGGCCCTCGACGCGGCCATCTACGAGGAGGTCGAGGGCGATCCGGGCGCGACGACCCAGGCGTTTGCGGTCGTGGTCCTGTCGAGCGTGGCCGCGGGCATCGGCGCGCGCGGACTCGGCGAGCAGACCCTGGCGAACGTGGCGTTCATCACCGTCGTCTCGCTGATGGCCTGGGCGGCCTGGGCGCTCGTGGTGTTCGAAATCGGCTCCCGGATCATGCCGGCCCCGCAGACGCGGGTCGACGTCGGGCAGCTCCTGCGCACGATTGGCTTCGCCGCCTCGCCGGGCCTCCTGCGGGTGCTCGGCGCGATGCCGGCTGCGACGATTCCGGTGTTCGCCATCACCGCCGTCTGGATGCTCGTCGCCATGATCGTCGCGGTGCGCCAGGCACTCGACTATCGCAGCACCGCGAGGGCGGTGGCCGTCTGCGTATTCGGCTGGGTCCTCGCGGTGACGATCGCCGTCGTGCTCGGGCTGGCGTTCGGTCCGTCGGTCTCCTGAGCCGCTCCATCCGGCGCCCGGTGCGCCGTTCCACACGAGTCGCCGACTGTGACACGGCCCGCACAGTTGATATGATCGAAGGCTGCGATGCCCGTTTCAGAAGGGGAACTCTCCACCCTCGCGGCCAGCTACGACATCGTCAGCCTGGGCATGCGTGCCGACGAGGCGCGCCGCCGTCGCCACGGCGACCGAACGACGTTCGTGCGCGTGGCCGACGTCTCCGCCGAGCCTGGCTCCGCCGCAATCGTCGCGCCTGCCGCCGGCGAGGTCCGTATCGTCGGCGCGCCGGCGACGCGCGCCGCCGCGGAGGAGCGGACCAGGGAGGTGGTCGCCGCCGCGAATGGCATCCCCGTGTCGGGGTTCTCGCTCGCCGATCTCGAGGGGCTGGCGGGGCGCGAGGGCGTCACCGTGCGGGCCGTCCTCGAGGAGCTGCGCGCCGCGGGACTCGACCTGGTCGCCGAGGCGCCATTCGACCTCCTGCAGGATCCGCGGCGCTCCATCGAAGAGGTGAACATCGCGGGCCTCGCCCTGGCCCGCCTGACGATCCATCAGCTGCCCGGGGCGGACGCGCCGTCGCTGTTTCGGCGGGTGGCCGCGCTCCAGCACGACGTCGCGGTGGTCCGGGCGTTCGCTCCGCTGCCGCGCAGGGTCAATCCCGCCGTGCCGACCACCGGCTACGACGACATCCGGCGGGTTGCGCTGGCTCGCCTGTTCGTCGACAACGTCCCGTCGATCCAGGTGGACTGGTCGCTGTACGGACCGAAGCTCGCGCAGGTGGCACTCACCATGGGCGCCGACGACGTCGACGCCGTCTCGCCGGTGGACGACGAGTCCGAGGGTCGGCGGCGGGCGCCGCTCGAAGAGATCCGCCGGCACATCCGCGCCGCCGGGCTGGAACCGGTGGAGCGGGACGGCCGCTTCGAGCCAGTCGCGCGATGAAGGTGCGTCTGGGCGCGGTAGGCTATCTGAACGCCCGCCCGCATGTGTTCGGCCTCGACCGCTCGCCCCGATTCGAGCTGCGCTTCGACGTGCCGTCCCGGTGCGCCGACCTGCTGCACGAAGGGACGGTTGATGTCGGACTGATTCCCTCGATCGAGTACTTCGGCGGAGCGTACCGGATCGTTCCGGACGTGGCCATCGCGTCGCGCGGGCCGGTCGCATCGGTCGCTCTCTTCACCACCAAACCGATGGCGGATGTCCGATCGATTGCGATGGACGCGAGCTCGCGGACCTCGGTGGCGCTCGCGCAGGTCCTCTGCGCGCGCGCATTCAAGGTTCGGCCGGCGCTCGAGCCGGGCGGGTCGAGCCTCGCGTCGACGCTCGCCCGCTGCGACGCCGCCCTGGTCATCGGCGACAACGCCCTGTTCACCGCGCCGGAAACGATCCGGCTCGCGCCGGACACCTCCCGCGAGACGCCTCGCCTGGCGAAGGACGCGGTACCCCCGACGAAGGCTGCATCGGGCCGCGCCGGGCGCCCGGTCGAAAAGATCGATCTGGGCGAGGTGTGGACGAGGATGACGGGGCTGCCGTTCGTCTACGCATTCTGGGCGGGGCGCCCCGAGGCGCTCACGGGCGCGGACGTGCGGGCGCTGCAGGAGGCGCGAGACGCGGGGGTGATGCGGTCCGAGGAGATCGCGCGGGCGTACTGCAGCGATCCGGAGCGGCAGGCCATCGGCGCCCGCTATCTGCGGGATAATATCCGGTACCGGCTCGGCCCCGACGAGCGGGCCGGGCTCGAGCTGTTCTACCGGTACGCGGCGGAAGCGGGCATCGCGCCCGAGGCGCGTGAGCTGCGGTTCTTCTGAGTGCGGGCCGGCGACCCTATGACGATCGATCTCATCGCCGACAAGGTGCGTACGGGAGAACGCGTGAGCGCCGACGAAGCGCTCGAGCTCTATCGCCGCGCGCCGACCGCGCTGCTGGGACAGCTCGCCGACCTCATCCGCGCGCGCCGGCATCCGGGCGGCGTGGTGACCTACATCATCGATCGCAACGTCAACTACACCAACGTCTGCGTCGCGAAGTGCAACTTCTGCGCGTTCTACCGCCCCGTGGGATCCGCCGAGGGCTACGTCCTGGGGTTCGAGGACGTGTTCCGCAAGATTGACGAGACCATCGAGGTCGGCGGCGGCCAGCTTCTCCTGCAGGGCGGTCACAACCCCGATCTGCCGCTCGCCTGGTACGAGGATCTGTTTCGCGCGGTCAAGGAGCGCTACCCCGACTTCAAGCTGCACGCGCTCTCGCCGCCGGAGGTGATTCACCTCTCGCGGCTGTCGGAGCTGCCGGTGCCGGAGGTGATCGACCGCCTGATCGCGGCCGGCCTCGACAGCATCCCGGGCGGCGGCGCGGAAATCCTCGTGGACCGCGTCCGCAGGCTGCTTCATTGCTACGGCAAGGCGACCGCCGACGAGTGGATCGACGTCATGCGCCACGCCCATCGCGCCGGCCTGCGCACGACGGCGACCATGATGTACGGGACGGTGGAAACGGATGCGGAGCGGATCGAGCATCTGATCCGGCTGCGGGCGCTGCAGGACGAGAGCGGCGGGTTCACCGCCTTCATCGCGTGGAGCTATCAGCCGGAGCGCACCGAGCTCGCCGGCACGGAGGCGACCGGGATCGACTACCTGCGCACCCTCGCGACCGCCCGCATCGTGCTCGACAACATCGACAACCTGCAGGCGTCGTGGGTGACGCAGGGCGGCAAGGTCGGGCAGTTGAGCCTCGCGTTCGGCGCCAACGACATGGGCAGCGTCATGATCGAGGAGAACGTCGTTCGGGCCGCGGGCGCCAGCTACTGCATGGACGAGGCCGAGATCGTCCGCAACATCGAAGATGCCGGCTTCGCGGCGAAGCGCCGCAACATGCACTACGACATCCTGGGCGATCCAGTCTTCCGCGACCGCGACGTGCCCCGGATGCTGGAGCTGGCGACGGCGCGAGGGGACGGCGGTCCGGCCATGCCGTCCGAACTGCGCCTCTATCCCGCTCGCAGCCAAGCCGCCAAGGCGGCGCGCGCCGACGGCACCGCATCGTGATCCGCCTCCAGCCGCCATCCCGCCGTCTGACGTCCGTCCCAGCCTGATGATTCGCTACAGCGCCGCCTGGGTGATCCCGATTGCAGAGCCGCCGATCCGGAACGGCTGGGTGGCGGTGGACCGCGGCCGCGTGGTGGCGCTGGGACGGCGCTCGCCGCCGGACAGCGGGAAGGACGGGTTCGCCGACCACGACCTGGGGCGGGTCGCGCTCCTTCCGGGGCTCGTCAACGCGCACACGCACCTCGAGCTGTCGTACCTGCGCGGCGAGATTGCGCCGGCGTCCGACTTCGTCACGTGGATCCGCCGCGTGATGGCCGCACGCCGTCTGCGGCCGGATCCGAACGCGCGCGAGGTCGTCCACTCCGTCGAGCAGGCCATCGACGAGACCATCCGCTGCGGCACCGCCCTGGTGGGCGACATCAGCAACACGCTGGTCACCTTCGCGCCGCTGGCAATCAGCCCCCTGGCGGCCGTCGTCTTCTATGAGCTGATCCGCTTCAACCCGTCCGACGCCGAGCGCCTCGTGGAGGCCGCCTGCCGCCAGCTGGAGGGGCTCGTGCCGACCGAGCGGGTTCGGGTCAGCCTGGCCGCCCACGCGCCGCACTCGGTCGCGCCGCTCGTGTTCCGCGCGATCCGGCGCGCCGTCGACCGGGATCCGTTCGCGCCCTGCAGCGTGCACCTGTCGGAATCGGCGGAAGAGGTCGAATTCATCAAGACCGCCGGCGGCCCGTGGCGCGCGCTGCTCGACGAGCTCGGCGTCTGGGATCCCTCGTTCGTCCCGCCGGGCGGCACCCCGGTTCAGTACCTGGACGACAACGGCTTCCTCGACGGGCGGGTCCTGGCGGTGCACGGCGTGCACATGTCGGCGGCCGACCTGGCGCGACTGGCGGCGCGCGGCACGACCCTGGTGGCGTGCCCCCGCAGCAACGGACACACCGGCGCGGGTGCGCCGCCGCTCGAGGACTTCTACGCGTCGGGCGTTCGCGTGGCCATCGGCACCGACAGCCTGGCGAGCGCGCCCGATCTCAACGTCTTCGCCGAGCTGGCGACGATGCGCGCGCTGGCGCCGTCGATCCCCGCCTCCGCGCTTCTCGACAGCGCCACGCGGCAGGGCGCGCGCGCGCTCGGCTTCGAATCCGAGTACGGCTCGATCGAGCCCGGCAAGCGCGCCCGGCTCCTGGCGGTCGCGGTTCCGCCGGCCATCGGCGATGTGGAAGAATACCTGGTGTCGGGAATCGAGCCGGAGCAGCTGCGCTGGATCGAATCATGAGGCGCCGGTCAGAGGATGATTGAGCGGCTGAAGACCTACCTCTCGTTCGTTCGGTTCAGCCACTCGGTATTCGCGCTGCCGTTCGCGCTCGCGGGGGCGCTCCTCGCCTCGCGGCACGCCCCCCTCACCTGGCCTGTGGTCGGCTGGATTCTCGTGGCGATGGCGGCCGCCCGGAGCGCGGCCATGGGCTTCAATCGCCTGGTCGACGCGCGGCTGGACGCGCTGAATCCGCGAACGGCCAACCGCGAGCTGCCGCGCGGCGCGATGCGGTCCGGCGAGGCGGTGGCCTTTGTCGTCGGTTCGTCCGCCGCCTTCGTGTACGCGGCGTGGCGCCTGAGCCCCCTGTGTCTCCTGTTGTCGCCGGTCGCGCTCGCCATTGTCTTCTGGTATTCGCTGGCCAAGCGCTACACCACCTGGACCCAGCTGTACCTGGGGCTGGCCATGGCGGTCGCGCCCGTCGGCGGCTGGCTGGCTGTTGGCGGTCGCGGTGGGTGGGAGCCGTGGCTGCTCGGGCTCGCGATCGGCGCCTGGGTCGGCGGCTTCGACGTGCTGTACGCCTGCCAGGACATCGAGTTCGATCGCGCCCATGGCCTGCGATCGATCCCGGCGCGGTTCGGGGTGCGGGCCTCGCTCCGCATCTCGCGCGTCATGCACCTGGTCGCCGTCGGGGGCCTCGTGGCGCTCGCGTGGGTCACGCCGCTGCCCTGGTTTTATCTGGCGGGCGTCGGCGCGGTCGCGCTGCTGCTCGGGTACGAGCAGTCGCTGGTCAAGCCGCACGACCTGTCGCAGGTGAAGCGCGCGTTCGACTTGAACGGCTACGTCGGCATACTGTACCTGCTGGTGCTGGCCGCCTCCATTTATGTCCGCTGACACCCGCCGGCCGTCGGTTGCCGTCGCCGTGACCGGCGCCAGCGGGGCCGTGTATGCGACGCGGACGCTGGCGGCGCTGCTCGCCCGTGGCGTGCACGTGGAGCTGGTCGTGTCCGACTACGGCCGCCGGCTGCTCCGGGACGAGCTCGGCGAGCAGGCGGCGATCGAGCGGCTCGTGCCGTATCTGACGGACCGGTACGGCGACGCCGTGGCAGCCGGCACGATGACCGTGCACAGCAACCGGGATCTCGGCGCCACGATCGCCAGCGGCAGCCAGAGCTGCTCGGGAATGGCGATC
>Ga0326597_10011050_pt1 | contig 11993 bp, 13 predicted proteins | sample RVTome_12_FD_203789 | JGI IMG/M metagenome (GOLD analysis project Ga0326597, IMG submission 203789) | Soil microbial communities from uranium-contaminated site in the Upper Colorado River Basin, Wyoming, United States - RVT100D185 | ecosystem: Environmental > Terrestrial > Soil > Contaminated >... | reverse complement strand
CAAGACTCGGCCGGACATCTTCCTCGCCTACCGCCAGGTCCTCGCAGACCCGAAGTTCTTCGGCGGTCTCGCCTACTCGTTCACTGTCGGGGTCATCACGATCATCGTCAGCCTGCTCATCATCGTGCCGACCGCCTACTGGGTGCGTCTGCGCCTGCCGCGCTGGCGTCCGATCGTCGAGTTCGTCACGCTCATGCCGTTCGTCATCCCGCCGGTCGTGCTCGTCTTCGGCCTCATCCGGGTCTACAGCAGCCGCCCGCTCGTGCTCACTGCGACCGACCTCGGCAGCGACTTTGTGCTCGTCGGCGCCTACGTGATCCTGTCGTTCCCGTACATGTATCGGGCGGTCGACACCGGCCTCGCGGCGATCGACGTGCGGACCCTGACCGAGGCCGCCCAGAGTCTCGGCTCCGGCTGGGCCCGGATCCTGTGGCGGGTGATCTTCCCGAACCTGCGGACGGCCCTCCTGTCCGGCGCGTTCCTGACCCTCGCGATCGTCATCGGCGAGTACACGATCGCGAACTTCCTGGCCCGGGTCGACGCGTTCGGCCCGTACCTGTCCCTGCTCGGCCGGAACCAGCCGTACCAACCTGCAGCGGTCTCCCTCATCAGCTTCGGCCTGACCTGGCTGGCGATGATCGCGATCGCCTTCCTCGGCCGGGGCGCGCGGACGCGCGTCCAGGTGGCCGGCGCACGCTGAGGAACATGGAGCGACGATGAGCTTTCTCGTGCTGACCAACGTCCGCAAGGAGTTCGGCGACGTGGCCGCGGTCGAGGACTTCAACCTCGCCGCCGCCCGCGGCGAATTCGTGTCGTTCCTCGGTCCGTCCGGCTGCGGCAAGACGACGACGCTGCGGATGATCGCCGGCTTCGAGCAGCCCACGGCGGGCACGATCGTGCTCGGCGGCACGGACATCACGTACCGCCCGCCAAACCGGCGCAACGTCGGGATGGTCTTCCAGTCGTACGCGCTGTTCCCGAACATGACCGTGGCCGACAACATCGGCTTCGGACTCAAGGTTCGTGGGCGACCGAGGGATCAGATCGCGAAGCGCGTCGCTGAGCTCCTCTCGCTCATCCACCTGCCGGACCGCGGCGGGCGGTACCCGTGGCAGCTGTCCGGCGGCCAGCAGCAGCGGATCGCCCTCGCCCGGGCACTCGCGATCGAACCGGAGGTCCTCCTGCTCGACGAGCCGCTGTCCGCCCTCGACGCAAAGATCCGGGTTGCCCTCCGACACGAGATCCGGGCGATCCAGCGCCAGCTCGGGATCACGACGGTCTACGTCACCCACGACCAGGAGGAGGCGCTATCGCTGTCCGACCGGGTCGTCGTCATGAGCGACGGGCGCATCGAGCAGATCGGCACCCCGTCGGAGATCTACAACTTCCCGGCGACGCCGTTCGTCGCGTCGTTCGTCGGCACGCTCAACCTCGTTGACGCCGGCGTCGTCGACGCCGCGGGGGCGCGCCTGGCCATCGCCGGCCAGGAGGTCCGCGCCGCGCGGCCGATCACCGTGGCCGGAAACGGCGCCCAGGTGCTCGTCGCCCTGCGGCCCGAGAGCCTGTCGCTCGGGAACGGACCGGACGGTGCGAACCGGCTCCGCGGCACGGTCGACGAGGTCAGCTTCCTCGGCTCGATCGTCCGGGTCCGGCTGCGCGCCGGGGACGGCGTGCTCGTCTCGCTCGACACGTTCAACGACCCGAACCTCGTCGCCCCGTCGCACGGCGACCCGGTCACCGCGTGGTTCGCGCCGGAGGCGGTGCTCGTTCTCGACCGGGCCGGCGGGTCCGGCGTTCCTGCGGCCGACCCCGTCGCAGGGGCCTGAGGCCGCGAGCGTGGCGGAGCCCCGAGCCACGCTCGGCGGCACGGTCCATCCCGCACTCGACGGTATCGACCTCGTCGTCTTCGACAAGGACGGCACGCTCGTCGACTTCCACGCGATGTGGAGCGGCTGGATGGTGCACCTGGCCGCCGACCTCGAGACGCTGACCGGGCGGGCGGTCACAGCGGCGCTCTACGGAGCGCTCGGCTTCGATCCGGGTTCGGGACGGGCGCTGCCAGGCCGCCCCCTCGCGGCCACGCCAATGGCGGACCTGCGCGTGCTGGCGCACGAGGCGCTCGTCCGAGCTGGCGTGCCGGTCGAGGGCGCGGACGCAGCGCTCCACGCCGCCTGGACCGGCCCGGACCCCGTCGCCCTGGCGCGGCCGCTGGCCGACCTGCCGGCGCTGTTCGGCACCCTGCGAGCGACGGGGCGGCGGATCGCCGTCGTGACGACCGACGATCGGGAGCCGACCGAGCGCACGCTCGCGGCGCTCGGCGTCGCTCACCTAGTCGACGCCGTCGTCGCCGCCGACGACGGCCTGGCGGTGAAGCCGGCGCCGGATGCCGTCCTCCGCGTGAGCGGGCTCCTCGATGTCGCATCGCACCGGATCGCCGTCGTCGGTGACGCGCTGGCAGACGTCGCGATGGCCCGTTCCGCCGGCGCGCGGGCGATCGCGGTCACCTCCGGCGTGAGTGCCGCCGCCGACCTGGCGGCGACCGCTGACGCGGTTGTCCCGTCCATCGGCGTCCTCGCGACCTGATCCGAGCGGCCCTCCTCGCTCCGCTCCGTCGCGCGACGTAGACCGTCCAGTACGGATGGGCTATACGAATCGCGGGCCTCGACCCCTACGCTGCGGATCACGCGACAGCCTCGCGAACGTGGCACGACCGCACGAGTGACGGACCCCCGACATGGTGGCTGTACCGGATCGACCGACCCTGACCGATCTCGTCTCGATGCACGAGGCGGCCGCGATCGCCGGTGTCCACCGCAACACGATCAGAACGTGGTGCGCCGCCGGACGATTGCCGTACGTTCGCGTCAACCGGCGCGGCGATCGCCGCTTTCGTCGGTCGGACCTCGAGCGGCTCCTCGCGGATCGAACGCTCGACCCGGCAGTCGGCGGGCGACCCTCGCGCGGGCGCAGCCGAACGGTCGACGGACGCGATCCCGTTCACACCCGCCGGGTGCGGCTCGACGGCGGGTCGCGTGGCCGGCCGGACGTGCTCCGCCGGATCGCCGCCGACATCAGCAGCCGGGTCGACCTCGATCGGCTCTTCCGCGACGTGATCGACGACTCGTTCGCCCTCTTCGGCACCGACGAGGCCGGGCTCTGGCTGTACGACGGCACGGAGTTCCCGCTCGCGCTGGCGGCCCAGCGCGGCCTGTCCCGACGGATCCTCGACGGTGTCGCCGCCCTGCCCCGCGAGGCCGACACGCTCGGGATGCGGGCGATTCGCGAGGCGCGGGTCCACGTCCTGGGCGAGGCGCTCGACGGCACGAGCCCGGAGCTGCGAGAGGCGTATCGTGACGCCGCCGTCCGGACGATCTGCTTCGTCCCGATCGTCTTCCGCGACGAGCCGCTCGGGCTGCTCGTCCTCTACCACCACCGACCGTACGACTGGACGGACGACGAGACCAGCCTCGCGCGGAGCTTCGCCGACGCGATGGCAGCGGCGCTCGGCAACGCCCGCCTGTACGACTCGGTCCGCTCACTCGCCGCCCGCCTCGACGCGATCAAGGAGCTGTCGTTCCGGCTCAACCGGGTTCGCGACGCGGGCGCAATCGGCGAGGCGATCGTGGCCGAGGCGCGGACGCTCATCGCGTTCGACACGATCCGCGTCTACCGCGTCGACCACACCGCCGGGATGTGCGAGCCGATCGCGTTCCACGGCACGTTCCTCGGGACGGACCATCCCACCCGCGATCAGCTCCGCGTGCCCATCGGGAGCGGCTTGACCGGCTGGGTCGCCGCGAACAACCAGACCGTCCTCGTCGGTGACGCGGCGAAAGATCCGCGTGGGCGGATCGTCGGCGTGGCCGACCGGCCGGAATCGATGCTCCTCGTGCCGATGTCATATGAGGACGTCGTGCACGGGGTGATCGTCGCCTCGCAGCTCGGTGCGGACCGGTTCACCCGCGACGACCAACAGACCCTGTCGATCTTCGCCGGGTTCGCTGCCCAGGCGATGCTCAACGCCGAGCGGCTCGAGCAGGTCCGTCGCCAGCAGGAGGAGCTGGCCCAGCAGCTCGCCGCCCAGCGGCACCTGCTGCAGGTCAGCGAGCAGCTCCTGTCATCCCTCGATCCGTCCTCGATTCTCGAACTCATCGCAGACTCCCTGCGGACGGTCGTGACCTACGACTCGCTGACGATCTACCGGGTGGACCACGCGCGCGGCGTCCGTCGTGCCGTCGTCGCACGCGACCGCTTCGCCGACGTCATCCTCGAGCGCGAGTATCCGATCTCGACCGGCATCAACGGCTGGGTCTTCGAGCATGGGACCGCGGAGCGCGTCAACGATGCCCACCTCGACCCGCGTTCGGTCCAGATCGAGGGCACCCCGTACGAACCGGAATCGCTGCTCGTCATTCCCGTCCGCGTTCACGGCGAGGTCGTCGGGACGCTCAACGTGGGCCGGATGGGCGGCGAGGAGAAGCACTTCAGCGAGCACGAGTTCGAGCTCGCCCAGTTGTTCGCGGCCCAGGCGTCGATCGCCCTCCAGAACGCCGAGACCCACGGGGCGGTCAAGACGCGCGCGGAGCACGACGCCCTGACCGGCCTGCGCAACCACGGCTCGTTCCAGCAGGAATTGGGCGCGGCGATCGGGGCGGCGCGGCCGTTCGCGCTGCTCATGATGGACCTGGACGGCTTCAAGGCCTTCAACGACACGTGCGGTCATCCCGCCGGGGACGCGTTCCTCGCCGACGCGGCGCATCGCATGCGACGGACGGTCCGCGACGACGACGCCGTCTATCGCTACGGCGGAGACGAGTTCGTAGTCCTCCTGCCGAGCGCGTCCCACGGCCTGGCCGACGAGGTCGCGGAGCGGCTCCGGGCGGCCGTCCGGGCGACCGACGTGGCGGCCGGTGGTCCAAGCGTGGGCCTCAGCGTCGGCGTGGCTCGCTTCCCCGATGACGGCCGGACCAACGACGATCTCGTTCGCGCCGCCGACGCAGCCCTGTACCTCGCGAAGCCCTCGTCGCGTTCCCGCTCCGACGCTCGCCTGCCGGTGGCCGACTGACCGTCAGTTGCGGATGACCGTCAGTTGCGGTTGCCGACCAGGCGGAGCAGGAACAGGAAGATGTTGACGAAGTTGATGTACAGGTGGAGCGCGCCGATGACCGACGCCTTCTCCTCCGAGCCGAGCACGGCCACGTAGTCGCCGCGCGAGATCTTCTGCACGTCGTAGGCCGTGAAGACGGTGAAGACGACGACGCCGATGATAGAGATCACGATGCCGAACAGGCTGCTGTTCAGCCAGATGTTGACGATCAGCGCGACGAACACGCCGATCATCCCGACGACGAGGAACCCGCCGAGCGACGTGAGGGAGCGCCGGGTCGTCGCCCCGTACAGCGCCGCCGCACCGAACATCGAGGCCGCCCCGAGGAACGCGGTGATCACGCTTTCGACTCGGTAGAGCGACACGATCACACCGACCGTGAAGCCCATCGTCGCGGCGAACACGAAGAACAGGCCGAGGGCGGTCGTGGCGCTCAACCGGCCGATCGCGCCCTGGATGCCGAGCGCGAGCCCGAGCTGGGCGAAGAAGATGACGAACCACAGGTCCGCCACCCCGCGGATGACCTGCGGCGTGCCGGACACGACGAAGGCGATGCCGGCGGTCACGAGGAGTCCGGCGAACATCCAGCCGAAGGACTGGCTGAGGAAGCGGGTGCCGACGTCGATCGGTCGGGCGTCGGCCTGCCACGGTTGCTGAGTCATGGGTTGTCGCTCCTGTGGGTCGCGTTGGCCCGCCGGCGGACCGCCCGCGCGGGGGTGGCCGAGCGCGACTCGGCCTGCTCAGCGACCCGGGCCAGGACCCAGACCAGGTCGGCGAGACGGTTCAGGTACGGTAGCAGATGGGGCCCCGGGATCAACCCCTCCCGACCGAGCGTGACCGCCCGCCGTTCCGCCCGGCGGAGGATCGTCCGAGCGAGCTCGAGCGCCGCGCTCGTCGGGGTTTCGCCGGGGACGACGAACTCGCGCGGCATCGCGATCGCGCGCTCGCGCTCCTCGAGCAGCGTCGTGATTCCGTCGACCATCGGCTGCGACACGCGCGTTCGGCCGTCCTCGAGGCGGTCCCACGCGTCGGGGTTCGTGGCGAGCTCCGCGCCGACCACGAACAGCTCACGCTGGATGCGCAGGATGAGGGTATCGAGCCCGCGAAAGCCGGCCGACAGGACGCCGTACTGCGCCTTCAGGCCCAGCTGGGCACGGGCGATGCCGAGCGCGGCGACGGCCTCGTCGATCGTGCCGTAGGCCTCCGTGCGGAGGTCATCCTTGCTGATCCGCTCGCCGCCGTAGAGCAGGCCGGTCGAGCCGTCGTCACCCTTGCCGGTCGCGACGACCGAGGCGATCCGTTCTGCCTTCGCCATCGCGGTTCACCACATCAGGCCGGCGTCGCGCGGGTCCCAGCGCTCCGCGAGCAGGGTGACCTTGACCGGGTGATCGACGACCGACTCCGCCTGCTCCTTGACCTGCTGGATCATCGACCCGGCGTACGGGCAGAACGGCGTGGTGAGGATCATCTTGATCTCCGTCTCGTTCTCGCCGAGGAGGATCTGCTTGATGAGGGCGAGCTCGACCACGTTCATCCCGATCTCCGGATCCACGACGGCACGCAAGGCGTCGAGGATGGCCAGCTCGGCCGCGCGACGGGTCGGGTCGAAGGCCGGTGCGGCGTCGGTTGACGCGGGGTCGGTGCGTACGGCCTGGTCGGCGGTTGGGTTCGTCGTCGTGTCGGTCATTGAGGCGCGGAACTCCGGTGCGTGGACCGCCAGCCTATCACCGGTTGACGACGACGCCCGGAATCCGGTACTGGCCGGGCAGCCCGGCCGCCTCCTCCACCGTGTACCCGGGGCCGGCGAGGGAGCCGTCCGGCGTGAAGAACTCCGCATAGCGGTCGCGGTGCTCTGCGGCATACGTGTAGGCGGCGGCGATGCCGACGACGCGCAGCTCCGGGTGGTCCTTGAGGATGGCCGTCAGGGTGTATCCGCTGCGGCGCAGCTCGAGCAGCTGCCGGACGGTCAGGCGCGAGCCGTAGCAGAACGGCTCACCGTTCATGACCAGCGGATCCGCCTTGACCCACTTGATCGTCACGCTCAGGCGCCCTTGTAGATCGCGTCGAGCAGGCGATTGCGCCGGCGGGCGTCGCCGGCGATGCGGCGGTGCCAGCGGAACGCGGCGATCGCGGCATCGACGGCGGCGTCGACGTCCGCCGCATCGTCCGGGGGGAGGCTCGCTCGGACCGCGAGGCGGCCACCCTCCGCCAGTGCGATGAGGTCGTCCATGGGGACTCGGCGCCGGCGGAAGAGCGGCGCAACCTGCTCCGCCCAGCTTCCGGCCACGGACGGATCGCCGGCGGCGACCGCGGTGGCGACCTGGTCGAGCAGGACGGTCGTGTCGTGGAGCAGCCGGCGCAGGCCCAGCTCGTCGTAGCGTGTCCCGATCGTGGGGTCCGCGTCGAGCGCCGTCTCGAGCGCGCGGGCCGCGAGCCGCGAACACGCGGCGCGGATCGCTGCAGCGGCCGCAGGACGGCCGGCGGTTAGGTCGCGCGGCGGGAGGCCCAGGCTGGGGTGGCTCACGCGTCGCAGTCTAGCGTGACGAGGCACGCCGGCGCCATCGGGCCCGGTCGGTCGTACGATGGCTCGATGAAGGCCCGGGCGCTCCTCTACGGCGTGGCCGCGATGGTCGGCGGCGCCGTCGTGCTCGCTGCCCTGGCCGGACCGCTGTCGCTCGGGCCCGGATTGCTCGTCGTGGCCGCCGCCGTCGGGCGGGTCGTCGCGCTCGCGATCGCGGCCGGATCGGGCCGCTCCGGAGGGCGGACTGGTCGGTCCGTGGCGGCGGTCATCCTCGCCCTCGCGGCCGTGGCGATCGGCGAGGTCGGCACCTGGCTGTTCGCCCTGGCCGAGGGCGGCGTGCTCGACCTTGCCGACTACCTCGGGCAGGTCCACGGGATCATCGCCCCGGCCATGGCGCTCCTCGCGGCGGGGACGGCCTGGTGGTCCGCGCGCTGACCGGCGTCGACTTCGTCCGGCCGACCCAGGCGGACTACGACGCGCTCATCACGGTCGTCGACGAGTGGTGGGCGGGCCGACCCGTGCGCCGGCTCCTGCCGCGCCTGTGGCTGCGCCACTTCGCGGGGTCGTCGTGGCTCGCGCGACTGGACGGCGATCGGCTGGTGGGATTCGCAATCGGTTTCCCGAGCCCGGGGCTGCCGGGCACGTTCGCGCTCCACCTGCTCGGTGTCGATCCGAACCATCGACGACGCGGGATCGGGCGCGACCTCGCCCTTCTACTCGCCGAGGGCGCCGCTTCTGCCGGTGCCGACCGGATCGAGACGGTGATCCCGACGGGCGATCAGGTCGCCCTCGGATTCCTGCGCGCGATCGGCTATGCCGTGGTAGCGGATCCGGGTCTCCGCCCGATCCATGGAACGCTTGCCCACACCGACTACGACGGCCCGGGCGAGGACCGGATCGTGCTCGTCCGCGACCTTGCGCGCTGAGTCGGCCGCCACCGGCTGCGGCCCGGTGGTCCCATGGGCCGATCACCCGATCGGGTCAGGGCGAAACGTCGATCGAGTCCGCACGATGCCAGTGCCGCGGCCACCGGGTCGGGCACCACGCAGGGGAGACCGCCCGTGCCTCGCTTCCTGTCCGGCATCGGCGTCCGGATCGCGATCGTCGCGCTCATCGCCGTCGTCGGGTTCCTGTTCCGCGATCGCCTGACCGGCAACGCCGGTGAGCTCAAGGTCGGCGACTGCTTCGACGATCCGGCCGAAACGCAGGACATCGGGGACGTCCAGCACCATCCGTGCACCGACGCCCACACGGCCGAAGTCTTCCATGTCGGCCCGCTGCCGGGCGGCGACGATGCAGCGTTCCCGACCGAAGCGGACCTGTTCGCGTTCGCGTCGGGCAGCTGCGTGCCGGCGTTCGAGTCGTACACGGGGACGTCGATTGACGCGAGCCCGGCGCTCGACTTCTCGATGTTCTACCCGACAGAGGAGGGTTGGGTCGACGGCGACCGTGAGGCGACGTGCTACATCGTTCGGGTCGACGGTACGGCGATGACCCAGTCGGTCAGGGCGACGTCGCCGTAGCGTCCGGCGCGGCGATCTCCGCGGCCACGCCGGACGGCGTGAGCTGTTCGCGGAGCAGACGCTCGAAACGCTCCGCGCGCCGATCCGGCGGCACAGCCTCGAGCCACCGCTTGAGGAGCTCCCGCCCAGCGTCGTAGACGAACACGTACGTGCGCCACAGGGGGTGGTCGAGGAATTCGAGCGCCTTGACCGCCCGCTCCTCGGCGAACCGCCCAATCTGCCGGAGGTAATCGAGCACCTCGTCCGGCGACGCACCGTCGGCGTGCCGAAGCAGCGCGGCGTTCGACCGGACCGCCCCGAGGATCCGGCGAGGAGCGCGCAGCGCAGCGTCGATCTGCGCCGTCTCGCGAGCCGCCCCGTCCGCCGCGATCGCGAGGCCGGCCCGCTCGTAGAGCTCGGCCAGCAGGCTCGCGTCCTCGTCCGGCGGGGCGGCGAAGGCGTGCCCGACTTCGGCAAGCCCCTCGCTGATCAGGCACTCCGGCGTGTTGATGAGCAGAATCGAGGACTCGAGTCGGCCCGCCTCCTCGACGAGCGCTGCCTCCTTCCAGGCGTGCTCGAGATGGTGGCCCGGGTACGTCTCGTGGGCGATCGTGTGGACGAGGTCCGCGGCCCGGATCGGCAGGTCGAGGTTGAGGTCGACCCGCGATCGGCCGCCGCCGCCGTACCAGTTGTAGCCGGACCACGGCCGATCGCGAACGAGGGACACGTCGACTGCCTCGCCGTCCGGCAGGCCGAACAGCACCCGGGATCGGGCGCGGAACCGGGTCACGAGCCAGTCGACAATGGCCGGCATCCGATCCGGGTGGATCGTGAACTGCGCATCCCAGGCAGCAAGACGGTCCGCGAGCGGCCCGCTGCCCGGTACGAGTTCGTCGAGGACGGCCGCCGCATTGTCGAAGATGACCTCGTCGCGGCGGGCCGGCGCCTGATCGAAGCACTGCGCGACATACTCGACGTACGCGGGCGAGCCCGACGCGTGGTCGTCGTCGGTCGCGTGGCCGGCTTCGTCGGCCCCTGCGTCGTTGGCGAGGGCCGCCGCCTGCGCCGCGAGCGCCGTCAGCTGGGTGGCCAGCCAGCCGCGACGATCCGGCTCCGCCACCCGGTCAAGCACGGTTCGGCGCAGCGTCGACGCGTCGTCGCGGAGACGGGAAGGCGGCCGGAGCTGCTCGAGGTCCACCTGGGCCTTCAACATCGCCGGCCCGAAGTACCCGTCGACGAGTCCGGGAACGTGCTGATCGAGGCGGAGCGCGAGGACGAGGTAGTCGCGCGCGATCGCGTCCGGCGCCGGCACGCTCCGCGTCCCCCCGACGGCGGACACGCGGTCCGCGCTCAACGGCTCATCCGCGGCGGCCGCGGTGCTCGGGGGCGATCGTGGTCGCGGTGTTCGGCCGCGCTGCGCCGAGCCTCGGCGAGCCGCTCCGCGAGACCGGCCTCCGCGGGCAGACCGGCGCGGTCCGGGGGCCGGTCCAACCGCGCGGCGGGCGTACCCTCCTCCGTGAGGCTGGCGTCGCCGGTCTCGCCGACGAACGGCATGCCCTGGCGCTCGACCGCGTCGAGGCTCATCCGGAGGGCTGCCGTCTTCTGGGCGGCGACGTCGCGCACGTAGGCCGCCTCCTCATCGGCGGCCATCGGCCGGCCGCGCACAATGCGCTTCGGCTTGCCGACGAGGAGCCAGGCGAGGTGGTAGCGATCCATCTCGCCCCACGCGGCCTTGAGTAGGTCGTCCGAACGCTGCAGCCAGACCTGGAGCCCGCCGAGTGTCGGGTTTGCGGCGAGTCGGTCGCCCTCGTCGACGAGCTGGCGGGTCCGCACGATGAGCTCGCCGCGCTTCATGCCGGCTCGGCCGTCGGAGCCGGGGCGGCAGCCGCATCGGCCGATGCGTCGGACGGCGCGTCCGGCGCGTCCGGCGCGACGCCGCGCACGTAGGCCTCCCGGTCGGCCCGTGCCCGCCGCGTCCATGGACCCGGCCGGCCGTCACCGATCGGACGGTGCTCGAAGCGGGTCACCGGCAGGATCCCGGCGACGCTGCTCGACAGGAACGCCTCGTCGGCCCCGTGCAGGTCCGCCACCGTCAGCCGCGCCTCCGAGGGCTGCAACCCCATCCGCGCGGCCCAGGCGAGAATCCACGAGCGGGTCGTGCCCGGCAGGATCGCGCAGTCGAGCGACGGGGTGGAGAGCCGGTCGTCGCGGACCATGAACACGTTCGCCGACGTCGCCTCGGACAGCTGACCGGCCAGGGTGAGGAACACCGCATCGTCCGCCCCGGCGGCACGCGCCTCGAGCCGAGCGTGGACGAAGTCGGCCCGGCTCGTCGTCTTGAGCGCCGCCAACGGGTTGGCCGGATCGCGACGAATGTCGCTCGCGACGAGATGGAGACCCGCCTCGAGGTGCCCGACCGGGGGTGGCGCGACGGGCCAGGCCTGGATCGCGATCGTCGGCGACACGACCTCGTCGGTCGGGAGGAGGCCGCGTCCGCGGAACGCGCCGCGGGTGACAGTGATGCGGATCGAGGCGTCGCCGTCCGAACCGTCGTGGCCCTCCGCAGCGAGCAGGGCCCCGATCCCGGCCGCGATTCGCTCGTCCGTGTCGTCGGCGAGGTCGATCCCGAGGCCGGCCGCCGAGCGCCGCAGCCGCGCGAGGTGGGCGTCGAGCTCGACCGCGCGGCCGGCGCGGGCACGGAGTGTCTCGAACACCCCGTCCCCGAGCTGGAACCCCCGATCGAACACGGACACGTGCGGCTCGTCGGCCGGGAGGATCCGACCGTCGACCCAGGCGTGGGCCGGCGCGGACCCCGGGGATCCTGGGGATCCCGCCGCTGGGCTCACGGCCGCTCGACCCCGCC
>Ga0326597_10011049_pt1 | contig 11993 bp, 11 predicted proteins | sample RVTome_12_FD_203789 | JGI IMG/M metagenome (GOLD analysis project Ga0326597, IMG submission 203789) | Soil microbial communities from uranium-contaminated site in the Upper Colorado River Basin, Wyoming, United States - RVT100D185 | ecosystem: Environmental > Terrestrial > Soil > Contaminated >... | reverse complement strand
CTGATTCTTCCTGAGCATAAGCAATTCCAGTCAAACCAGTTATAGATATTGCAATTGTTGCCAAAAGTAGCAATACGATAGATTTCATTTATGTACCGACTCTTCTAGTTCCATATTTAAATCATGATGATGTTTTAATGTTAAATTTGATCTAGCGTTTTCTTTTTGAATGATGCCAGATCATTTTTAATAGATTTAACAAAACTTTCATGATCTTGTTCTAATACCTTTTTAGAATTTTCAACTAATTTTTTAATTTCTTCTTTTGTCATTATTTCCTACTCACCATCTTTGCTTTCACTTTTTTTAACTTTGCGAATTCTTCTCTTTCTCTTTCTTCAAGAGTTGCAAGAATAAATCGTATTTTTTGTTGATATTGCGGGATAATTATATTTTCTAATGCATTTAGCAGTTTTTGGGTTTTTTCAAGTGCCTTTGCAAGACTAAAAATTGAATTTTCATATTCGGCGGCTTTACAGATTTTAGGAAGTAATTCTTTGATCTGTTTTGCTGCTCGATCTATTGATGAGTTGGTATCAGCAAATCCATATGGCATTGATTTTGTATCCTTTTCAGTAACTGTAAGTGCAGGAATTTTTACATCTACAACTCTACGTACATGGACATCAACTTGCATTACAGGTGGAGTAGATTCAGCGACAGAGTCTACAGTATTTGTTCCTAATGCAAGGTACGCTTCATTAACTGATTTGTAAATATCTTGTAATGGATCCCAAATCCCACCTCTTGCTTTAGAGGCTTCTTCAATCATTTCTTCAATATTTTTTAAAAGAACTTTACGTTTATCATCTAAGATTTTCTGAACCATTGTTGCAACTTGGCTAGATTTTTTATATTTTAGAAGTTCAATTTTTGTTGCAGCTACATTCTGTCCAAACGACATACTGTTAGTTTTCCTGATAGTATTGATCTACGTATTTGTCTTTAATTTTAGTAATTTCATTCTTTGGAAGTTTTGAAACAATTTTCCATAATAAATTAAGAGTTTCTTCTATGGTTCTATTTTCATCAGTTGCCTGTGTAAGAAATTCTTTTTCAAAGACATCACCTACATCCATGTATTTCAAATCAATTTCTGTTAATCCTGCTTTACCTACAATTCCAGCTAGTGCTCTTACTTCTTGTGCTCTAGAATATGCATCATAAACTTGATTTGAGACTTCACTGTGGTCTGCTCTTGTACTTCCTTCACCAATTCCATCTTTCATCAATCTGCTGAGACTCATCAAAATATTGATTGGTGGATAAACACCTTGTCGGAATAAATCTCGTCCAAGTACAACTTGACCCTCTGTGATATATCCAGTGAGATCAGGAATTGGATGAGTGATATCATCAGATGGCATTGATAAAATTGGAACTTGTGTGACACTGCCTTTTCTTCCATTTAATTTTCCTGCTCTTTCATAAATTGTTGAAAGATCAGTGTAAAGATAACCTGGATAGCCTTTTCTGCCTGGAACTTCCTCTCTTGCGGCACTAATTTCTCTTAGTGCTTCTGCATAATTTGTCATATCAGTTAGTATTACAAGAACATGCATTCCAAGATCAAATGCAAGATATTCAGCTACAGTTAATGCTACACGTGGAGTAATAATTCTTTCAATTGCTGGATCATCTGCTGTATTTAAAAATAGAACACTTCTTTTTAGGGCACCGGATTCTTCAAGACTTCTTCTAAAATATTCTGCCTCACTGTATTGCACACCAATTGCTGCAAATACTACTGCAAAGTCATCTTTTGTACCAACAACACTTGCCTGTCTTGCAATTTGTGCTGCAAGAATATTATGTGACATACCAGAGCCAGAAAATATAGGTAGTTTTTGTCCTCTTACTAGAGTAATCATCCCATCAATTACAGAAACACCAGTTTGAATGAAGTCTTTTGGATATTCACGTTGTTCGGGATTCATTGGTTCTCCGTTGATATCAATAAATTTATCAGCGATTGGATCTGGGAGTCCATCTTTTGGTCTACCTAACCCATCAAACACTCTGCCAAGTACTTCTTTTGATACTGGCATTTCCATAAGTTTGCCCACAAATTTTGCACTAGTACCAGAAATAGATAATCCAGTGGTTCCCTCAAATACCTGAACTATTGCTTTACCATTTCCAACTTCAAGAACTTTACCTAATCTTCTTTCGCCTTCTTTAGTTTCAATTTCTACAAGTTCATCAAATGCTGCATTTTCAACATCATCAACAACTACTAGTGGACCTTTGATTTCTGCAATCTTGCTGTATTGAACTCCACCTTTAGCTGTCAATTTGAAACTTTCACTCCTATAATAGATTTGAATTGTTCTTTCATGTCAATATCTAATTGATCGAGTTTTGGAATTTCGTCGTCTTTGATATCCATTCTTGCTTTAAGCAATGTAGGAACTATAGCCATTGCGCGAATATCAGCTAATGATGCGCCTTCTTTAAGTGCTTGTTGACCTCTTCTGTAAAACTCGACGGATAATTTTAATAATTTGTATTGCTTTTGAGGACTGCAATAAGTATCAACATCATCAAATGAATTTTGTTGCAATAGACCAATCTTCAACATTCTTGCAACTTCAAGGATTAGTTTTTCTTCATCAGGTAATGCTTCTGGACCTAAGAGTCGAACAATTTCTTTTAGTGTATCTTCTCTTTGTAAGACACCATAAGCTTCACTTCTTAGAGATAACCAATCGCTGTTGATATTCTCACCCCACCATTTTGCAATATCTCCAAGATAACCAGAATAGCTATTCATCCAGTTAATTGATGGATAGTGTCTAGAGTAAGCAAGTTTAGCATCTAAAGCCCAAAATGTTTTGATAAATCTCATAGTATGTGTTGTTACAGGTTCAGTGAAATCTCCGCCAGATGGTGAAACGGCACCAACTAATGTGACTGAACCATCACGATCAGGGCTGCCAATTGCTCTAACACGTCCTGCTCTTTCATAAAATTCTGCTAATCTTGATGCAAGATATGATGGATAACCTTCTTCTGCTGGCATCTCTTCTAATCTTCCACTCATTTCTCTAAGTGATTCTGCCCATCTACTTGTAGAATCTGCTACAAGTACAACGTCATAACCCATATCTCTATAATATTCAGCAATTGTTACACCTGTGTAGATGCTTGCTTCTCTTGCAGCTACTGGCATGTTACTTGTATTTGCAACCAAAACGGTTCTATCCATAAGTGGTTTGCCACTACGTGGATCTTTAAGATGTGGAAATTCAACAAGTACTTCAGTCATTTCGTTTCCTCTTTCACCACATCCGATGTAAACTACAACTTGTGAATCAGCCCATTTTGCAATCTGGTGTAGCGTAACGGTTTTTCCTGTTCCAAATGCACCTGGAATGGAACCAGTTCCACCTTTTGCAATTGGGAAAAAGGTATCGATAACACGTTGTCCTGTAAGAAGTGGAACTGTTGGATCGTATCTGTTTTTGTATGGACGTGGTTTTCTAACAGGCCATCTATGATACATTTTAAGAGAAATTTTTTGTCCATCTTTTTCAGTAGTAGCTAGTACAGTTTCTAGATTATAATCTCCTTCACTTACCATATTTGAGATCTTTCCGCCAGGATGATCTGGTGGAACCATAATAGAATGAAGAATAAGATCAGTTTCTTGAACAGTTCCAATTACATTTCCTGCAGTAACATCATCACCATTACTAACAGCTGGTACAAAATGGAATTTCTTTACCATGTCGACAGGAGTTGTTGTGATACCTCTGCCAATGAATGAGCCGGAAGCTTTTGATAATTCTTTTAATGGCCTTTGAATTCCATCGTAAATTTGTCCAATAATACCTGGACCTAATAAAACGCTAAGTGGATTTCCTGTACCCACAACTGGTTCACCTGGTTTTAGTCCACTTGTAGACTCGTAAACTTGAATAAATGCAACATCCCCAGTTAGACGAATAACTTCGCCAACTAATTTTGAGTTGCCAACGACTACGGTTTCATACATTTTGGCATCAGACATTCCATCTGCCTTTACTGCAGGACCGCTTACCCAAACAATTCTACCTTGAGCTGCCATACTAATTACCTACTCCGAATTTTGTGGCAATTTCTTTCCTTATTAAAGGCTTCATACGCTGAATTCTTGCATCAAGAGTATTATCAAATTTCATTGCACCATCTTTTGATTTCACTGTAATACCTCCAAGACAAGTAATTGATTCAGGAGATAGTTCTGCACCAGGATATTTGGATAACAAAGATTGGACTACATTTTTGTCTTTAGAATTTGTATAAATTACAACTTTAGTTGTACCTAAAATTTTAGTTGATTCGTCTAATAAAGTCGTGATTAGTTTAGAATAATCATCATTACGATTTGTATTTGAAATCTGTTCTATTGCTTTTGTAAATACATTATCTACTGCTTTTTCTAATACCAAGAGTTTATTATTTCTAGCCTCAAGATCGGAGCTTCCAATAATCTGTTTTTCAATCTTATCTGCCTCTTTTTTGCCATCTGAGATGATTTTATCATATTCTCGCTCCAATTTAGGGATAGAATCATCAAGGGTTTTATTAGATTCAGAAAGGGCAGAGTGAATATTTGACAAAACATCTTTTTCAGTTTGAATAAGAATTTTGTCGATTGTTTGTTCTAATGCAGAATTAGATCCCAATGTGACGCGTTAATTCATAATAGATTTTAATGTTTGGGAAAAAGGGCAATTTTGGAAAGATATTAAACTAAATAAAATTACACAGGAATGTCTTGGGAACCGCCGATCTAAAACTGGGAACTATAGTTTTGCCAAGAAGTGAATCTCCACAGGCAATTTCTAGATTAACCGAGTTTGAATGGTTTCATAAAATTGATTCTGCAAGTGATCAGGTAACACCTGAAATTGATGATCTTCTATTAGAAGCCCAAAAAACATTCCAATCAATAGATGATGTGGTCAAGGGTATGGGAATTCCATTGACAGTAGGAATTATGGAAATACTCTTCAAAGGTACTGTAATCAAGAAAAAAAATTATGAAATAGATGAAATTGAACATATGATAAATGATTTAAGAAAAACAGCCCCATCAATTATAGAAAAACCTGCTCAGCTATTAGAAGATGCACAAAACACTAGACTTGCTATTGAGGAATACAAATCGCTCAAAGATACGTTAGAAGTAATTAGAAAAATGAAGATAGATCTTACAGGATTTGGACTAATGAGATATTTTTTTACAAATCTTTTTGTTATTAATTCTGCAGACTATGAAGAGATTAGTCGTTCACTTGAAGATATTGCAATATACAGATACGATTTAGAAAGCAAAGATAAATCTGCACTTTTAATAATTTCGGATATTGAAGATTCTGAGAAAGTTTTCAAGATTTTAAGAAGTTTTAATTCCAATTCATTTAAAATTCCTGAGGGATTTCCACAGATTCCTAGTGAGGCTTATGAGTTGGCAGAATCTAAAATTAAAGAGCTGACAACAAAACAAGCTTCAATATCTAAAGAACTTTTAGGATTCAAAAAGAAGATTCGTCAAGATATTCTCGCTATTCATGAAAAGGCATTAGTTGCAAAGGATGTACTTGAAATGTTGAGAAAACCTGGAGGCACTAAACATTTTGCAGTAATACAAGGATATATTCCAAAAAGAATGGAAACCAAGTTTAAAGATTCTACAAAACAGTGGATGTCAGTAATTGAGGATGTTACAGACCCAAAACTTGTAGATGAATTACCTACATTATTTGAAAATAAGAAATTTGTGAGAACTTTTGAAGTAATTACAAAAAGTCAAGGTATTCCAAAAAAAGGAGAACCAGATCCTACTCCTATGATTGCACTGATGTGGCCAATTTTTTATGGATTGATGTTTGCAGATATGGGTCACGGATTATTACTAATGGGGTTAGGTCTATTATTCAAAGTAAAAGGGCAAGGAGATCTGGCAAGATGGGGAATGCTAATTGCAATTTCTGGTGCATCAGCTGCTATTGCAGGTGTGGGTACGGGAGAAATGTTTGGATATCATATTTCTCATATGGGTCCATTTGAAGGACTTTTAGCAGAAGGAGGAGCGCTATATCCAGTTAGTTGGATTGTTGGAATTCTAAGTGTTGCAGAGCTTACATTTGATCAAGTCATCAATATACTCAAAGTTTCACTATTCATTGGAATTGTCCATTTAGTTTGGGCAATGGTTTTACGAATTAGAAGATTAGCTCAAGAAGGACATAAACTTGTAATGTTCACTGAAGCAATTCCAAACATTACACTGTATGGAGGAATTGTTGTAGTTATGATGTGTGCAATTGGTTCACAATACGATGTAATGAATATGTATTCAAGAGCACATACTGAAGCTGTTCCTTGGGTTACAATATTTCTTGGAGACTGGGCACAAGTTTGGATCGTTACAAGAATTGCAGTCATAATTGTAATTGCATCAATGGTATTGATGATGGTTGGAGGAATTTTACATGCAAAGAAACATCCAGAAAGTGGGGGAGATCCAGCAAGTGTTCTAATGGAAGTATTGCTTGGTAAAACTGTAGAAAGTTTAGCTCATACAATTAGTTATGCTCGACTTGGAATTATGTTACTTGTACATGCAGCATTGTTAATGACAGTAAATAATGCATTTGCTTCTTTAGGTGGTTCAGAATCAGGTGGAGCTATGGCAATGATTATTGGTGGAAACTTGGGAATTATGATGATTGAAGGATTGATTGTCTATATCCAGTCACTCAGATTGCACCTATACGAATTCTTTACAAAATGGTATGTAGGTGGATCTCAACCATTCAGACAAATCAGGCCAGAATTAATTTACAATCAATTTATTTGGAAGAAAAAATAGATTTTTAGATTAAAATAATCGGATTTAGATTGAGTTTGGAATGAAATTATTATTTTTCAACAGGTAATTCTAATTTATTTCCCCATTCTCCCCAAGAACCAAGATATACTCGTACTTTATCAAACCCAAGTTTTTTTAAAGCAAGAAAAGAATTTGCTGCTCTATAGGCACCTTGACAATAAGTAATAATTTCTGTATCTTTTGGAAAATCATAAAGTTTTGACAGTTCCGAATTATTCTTAAAAGTACCATCTTTTTCGATATTTTCATTCCAATCAATATTGATTGAATTTGGAATGTGCCCAGATTGAGCAGCTCTAATCACACTTCCAACATATTCTCCAGAAGAGCGGGCATCAATAATTTTTACATTATCCAGATTATCTCGGATATATTCAAATCCGGAAATAATGTTTGGGTTAATCTTTCCTGTAAACTTGGAGGGTTTGAATCCATTGGGTTTTGTTTCAAGTGAGAGATTTTCTTTTTTCCATTTTGTTATTCCTCCATCTAACATGTAGACATTTTGATGTGAAAAATACATTAACATCCAAACGCCTCTGGCTGCAAGCATTCCAGAAACAGTGTCATAAAAGATGACTTTTTTTTGCGGTGTTACTCCAAGAAATGAAAGAAGATTTTGAGTTTGGCTGTTAAAATTTTCAATTCCTTCTTTTGTTGTATCAATCCAATGAAATGCAAACAGATCTAAATTTACAGCACTTGGAATATGACCTTCAGAATATTCCTTAAATGAACGTGTATCTGCTATTATGACATTAGGATCATTTAGAATAGAATTAAGGTCAGATGTAGAGATTAACATGATTTGGATAAAACGATCAAATCTAAATTGATTTGGATTGAATAATAAAAATAAAAGAAAAAGGAAGTTTCCTTATTCGTTAACGTATGCTCTTTCTCCGTGTTGTGCCAAATCAAGACCAATCTCCTCTTCTTTAGGAGTGACCCTGATTCCACCTGGCCAAACGGCATCCATTATTTTGAGGATTACAATCGTAACACCAAATGCATAACCTACTGAAATAGCTGCACCGATGATGCTAATTGCTTGCTGTTCCATTCCTTCTGCAGTACCAGTCCATGCACCAATACCGTCACCGGTATCCCAAATGTGTGGACTAGCTAATGTACCAGTCAAAATTGCACCTGTAAGACCACCCATTCCGTGTACTCCCCATACATCTAATGCGTCATCCCATTTGCGTGCGTTTTTGAATGTTACAGCTGCATAACAAACTGTTCCAGCAGCAATACCGATTATAATTGAAGCCATTGGACCAACCCAACCTGAAGCTGGAGTGATTGCTACTAATCCTGCTACTGCACCTGATGCAGCTCCTACAATACTTGGTTTTCCTGTATGTGCCCATGACATCAAGACCCAAGTAAGAGCAGCCATACCTGTTGCAGTATTTGTAACTGTCCATGCGCTTACGGTAATGCCGTCTACCATTACTTCGCTTCCTGCGTTAAAACCAAACCATCCAAACCAGAGTATTCCAGCTCCGAGGACTACCATTGGGATGTTGTGTGGTTCCATTGGTACTTTACCATATCCAAGTCTTCTGCCAAGGATTAAGGCACCTGCCAATGCAGAGAATCCAGAAGTAATGTGTACTACAGTACCACCAGCAAAGTCTAATGCAAACGATGGAGATAAGTCAGGATTAAGATCTAATGCGCCTCCTCCGATATAACCACCTCCCCAAACCCAGTGTGCAATTGGATCATAAACGAAGGTAGCCCATAGGAGTATGAAGATTATCAATGCGCTGAACTTAATTCTATCAATTAATCCACCAATAATTAGAACTGGTGTAATAATTGCGAATGTTGCTTGGAACATTGCGAATAATTGATGAGGTACAGTACCTGGCCAACCTTGACTACAAACGTCACCTTCTACCATCGCATTCATCTGGTAAGCTGCGGACCATGTATCTGCACATGGACCTGCTTCACCTAATGGTGCATAAGGAGAGACTTCATTGAAGCCAACATATTGAAGTGATCCCATGAACATGTTTGCATCACTGTCAATTGGACCAAATGCTAGAGAATATCCCCATAGAACCCATTGTACTGACATTAGACCCATAACAATTAGAGTCATACCAAGTACGTTAACGACGTTCTTTGATCTGGCTAAACCGCCATAAAAGAAGCCGACTCCGGGTGACATGAAGAGTACCAATGAAGTAGCTGATAGTATCCATGCTGTATCACCTGTATCAATTTTACAGGGCAACATGTTACCTTCGCCATCATCATACCAACATTCGTTAGGATTACCAGTGTAAATTCCACTAGTTCCTGCAACGTATCCGTCCATACCATCATTAACATTTTGTGCGAATGCCTGAGACATTGCACCTGCTGCTGTAATGGCTACTGCGGCCACAAGTAATAGAGCATACTTGTGGTTCCTAGAATTCATTAAATTAATCGAAATTGAAAATTATTTAAGCATTGAAGATGTAAAAACTTGTAAAAATGTAAATTATTATATTTTAGTATATTCTGATATTATCATAGAAAATGAATATTATGTCATGTGGTGACTAAATGAAGAAGAAATTAGACACAAAATTATCAATTTTTGATACATTTAAGACAAAAGGAGAGGAATTAACTGGTGAAGCAAATAGACAAAGATCAATTATTGCCATACTAGCAAGTAATGCCAATCCAGCAGAGAGAACAAGAACAGGAATTTCTCAGAGAATTGCAAAGATTCATGGAATTGCGTGGAAAAATATCTATTCTGGAATTTTCCGAGATCTAGATGAAATTTTGATCCCTATGGAAATTGCTGAAGAAGATGGAAGATTACCTATGAAACGAGGTCCAAAAGCTCTTCAAGAAAAAGGAATTCCATATTATCATTTGACAAAAAAAGGAGTATTGGTTGCATTATCTATAAACAATGTAGAAAATAAAGAAAAATTACTAGGAAAATTTTTTTCACAATTAGATTCAAAGGAGAAATATTATGAAGTAATAATCAGAAATTTATCAAAGACTAGTCCAAATTTTACATATTCAATTTTTCAAAAATATGTAAAGGCATTTTGTGATAATAAAATCAAAGATTTGCTTCCTTTTGAACTCTCAAAACTAAAAGATATTTCTGATGAGTCTTTAATGATTCAAAAGGAGATTTTAGAGACATTTTTGAATCTGCCAAAGCAGGATAAAGAAGAAACCATAAGATTTCTTAATGAGATTACTTAAAATATCATGTTTTTAGGAACGGATCGCCAAACATTAAAATCGGTTATCTATTGAGATTTAGCTAAATGGGTGGAGCAAAAAATGTCTATGCATCTGTAAAATCATATAGTAAACGAGGTAAATTATTAAAAAAATCGGATTTTCAAACTCTAGCAGAATCAAGGGATCTTGATGAATTAATGACTAGAATCAAAAACACAATTTATGGGGATTCTATAGCAGAGGTGCAAAAACCATATACATCACAAGGCATCGAATCTGCTCTAAGAAGTCATTTAGCAGATACACATTATTCAATTGCAAAAACATCAGGGAATTCAGGTGTTTTAGATGCATATTATATGAAATTCATTGTTTCCAATTTAAAATCAATTTTAAAAGGAAAAGCATTAGGAAAACCACAAGAAGAAATTGAGACTCACGTGAATCTTCATGCTGAGGAATTAATTAAACAGAGAGATATTGTCATTAAAGCATTAGTTTCAAAAGATTTGGAAGAGGCAGTTGCAAGCTTGAATTCAGTACAATTTGGTGAAGAAATTGCAAAGGCGGCAGCATTATACAGTGAAAGAAAAAATATCCAGATTTTTGACACATATTTTGATAAAATTTTAATCCAACATTTAGCTGGTGCTATGAAAAATTATGCAGATAAAGATGCGACAAAATTGGTTGGAATGGATGTAGATTTTTACAACATTCTAAGTGTGATTAGGGGAAAATTCTGGGGATTACAAGAAGAACAGATTCAAGATCTAGTTGTTTCTCAAACTCCAACTGCAAAAGAACTACTTGGAAGAATGATAGCAGCTGCAACGATAAAAGATGCATTTAATGAATTATCTAATACAAAATACAAAAATTTAATCCCTCAAACTGAAAATGAATTAGATGCTATTGCCGAATTTGAAAGAGCCTTTGAAATGGCAATTTACCAAACAGCAATAAGATCATTCACAAAAATGTTTAGTTTTGCAACAATCGTAGGAATTACTAAATTAACGGCATTTGAAGTCAGAAATTTAGCAGCTATTGCATTTGCAGTTGAACAAAAAATACCAACTGAAATTACCATGTCAAAGTTAATTCTGGAAGAAGAATAGAATTCTTAAAATGATCAGATTTCCAAAGAAAAAAATCGAAATTTCTACAGAGATTGCGACTAAGACTATTTGGGTTAGCACATTTTTAGCCATGATTTTAACATTACCCCCATTAGGATTATTTCTCGGAATTTATTTTCTAACAGGAAATATTATAGTTGGTGCAATTCTAGGCTTTGGATCTCATTTTATTATATTGGCATTTTCAAGTAAAATTTCAAAGTTATTGACCGATGTAATGAGCTAATCTATATGGATGAATTTGTTAAGTGATTTATCATGATGGGAGATAGGGATTATAGAAGCGTAATAAAAAATGCAGTGGATTCTATTGGAAGAGAATTAGAAATCGAAATAGATGCAAAAGATATCAAAACTATTCATCTCAAAGAAGTGGTTCAATGCCTAAGGCGCTCATATTATGATAGAATTGATTCCAAGGAGATTGAAAGACGAGGTTTTAATGATCTTCTTTCTGGCCTACTTCGAAAATTACAATATGGTAGTGACCCAAAAGAATTCTCAATTGACGATATTAAATTAAGAGGGCAGGCAGATATGATTGCAGACAATTCAATTATTTTATTTAGGCCTACAAATGCCATTTTAGAAACACCTCTAGCTAATGATTTACTTTACCTAAATGCTTGCATGTGGATTTATGATAAAACAGATGGGGTGATTATTTACATTACTGGAAATAGAGAGGAGATTATGTTTTCGTTAACTCGTGATAAAAAAATGTTTGAAGAAGTTATTAGAAGAGTCAG
>Ga0326597_10011048_pt1 | contig 11994 bp, 11 predicted proteins | sample RVTome_12_FD_203789 | JGI IMG/M metagenome (GOLD analysis project Ga0326597, IMG submission 203789) | Soil microbial communities from uranium-contaminated site in the Upper Colorado River Basin, Wyoming, United States - RVT100D185 | ecosystem: Environmental > Terrestrial > Soil > Contaminated >... | reverse complement strand
TCATTTCATCAGGATTCTGGATCGGAATCATCGCTTGCTGTTCGAGGGAATCTGCTCGGCCGTTCCAGAAAAAGTGCTGAGGTCCCCACATCAGATTTGCAAGGCTCATGCTGTTGAATGCGAGGGGCTTTCCCGAGACGCCAACCGAACGCACCATGCCGTCGGTGAATGCCAAGTGCTGCATATGACAGGTCGAGCAAGATACCGTGTTGTTGCCTGAAAGCCGGGGATCATGGAACAGCATCCGGCCCAGCTGCACACCTTCTTCCGTAAGAGGATTGTCCTTGGGCACCTGGAAGTGCCCGTAAACGAAGGGTACGGAAAAATTTCGGATCGGTGTCGCCTCCGGAGCGGAGCGCAGATACAGCCAGCACATCGTCGCAGCCAGTACTACGCCAGTAAGTGCATATATGCCATACCGCCTAATCATGGAGCCACAACCGCCACGCGCAAGCTGTGCAGGCCCAGGTACCGAAGGACCCTGGTTACCGCACCCGGGCCCGATGCGTACCTCGACCATTAATGGTGGTGCACAAATCCGGATCCAAACAACCCGTCGATATTTTCGACCCCCTTATTGTAACGGCTCTTGAAGTCGATGGACGCCAGTCGCTCACCGGTATCCAGATCATGAACAGTGACTGTGTGCGCATTAACCTTCGCGATGAAATCGATGTCCGTTGGGTCGCCGTCCGCAGCATTGCCAAGATTGAGCAGGTTATTCTGCACGGCAATCACATTTCGACCGGATCGGGTGGGATAGAAAATCATGTGATGCGCTCCTGCATCGGCCACGATATCTGGACCTGACGGCACCAGATCCGGAAGGCTCGATAGCGCATAGCGCTTAACTACACCCGGCAGGGCATGGCTCACAAACAATTCGGTTTCGTTACCGTAGAACTCAAGCGGCACGCCGGTGCCGTTTGTTGCGCCGTCGTAGAGCTTTTCGGGCGTGCCGAAGGATTTGTCTGCCTGGTTGAAGGGAATCTTCCAGATTTCAAATCCAAACATCGTGTTCACGAGCACCGCAGGACTTGCGTCCGGTACGATATCCGGCCGCACGAACAGGACCTCGACCGGCGATGAAGGAAACCCGACCGGCTTGGCATCCTCGACGACAATGTTCTGAATAGGTGTAAAGGTGTTCAGGTCAATGACCGTGATACTGTTGCCCACGCCGGTTGCCAGGTCGGGGTGAACGGTAGAGGCAATTACCATTCGGTCACCGAAGGCGGAGATGCCGTGGGAGTACATAATGAAAGGCTGGCCGTCGGCCACCTGACTTTTGCGGGCCTCGATGACTTTCACAACCTCGTTGCTTTGCGGATCAAACACGCCGACCGACCCGCCATCACTCTGCTCCAACCCGGTGCCGCCCATGAATGTAACGAACATGTATTCGGTACCATTCACCGTGTGCCACATGATGTCTTCACCCACCTGCTGCCCGCCCGTGTCCAGGCAAGTGACTCCATCGATCTGAGCCGCGCCGGAGGCGTTACGGGATAGATCAAGTTCAGCGAGACTGCACGTGGGATCCAGGCCCGTGGCGTACAAGCGACCGGTTGGGCTGTAATACAAGTGATGTAGCGGGAGCTGCATGTCGGAAATTTCGAATTCGTTCAGAATGGCCCCGAAATTGTCCGCCTCCGGGTCCATCTCGACGATGGCAACAGAGTGCTGAGTACCCAGGGTCGGCAGGCCCCTCAGCAAGACGACCGCCTGGGTTTCCTCGCCGCCCTGGCTAGTTTGCTGCGCCTCTGTTTCAGGTTGCCTCGAACAGCCTGAAAATCCTGCCGCAACGATTGCTAACAACAGGAATCGCACTGCAAATTTCCGCATTAGACCCCCCTTAGATCAGCTTTCCAAGTGCAAAGTACAATATTTGTCGCGCGCGGGTCAAGCTGGCTTGGACGTGTAGGGGAAGGAATTCCAGGAGAACGAATTGGCTGCCACCGTTCCGATGGCGGGCCATATGAAGGGTCGGGACATGGGCGTGCGTGACCCCTCCTGACGGGCGAATGAGGACATTACGAGCTTGCCGCCGGTCGGGGTGTGATGTGGGAGAAGCGTGATTACGAGGTCACCGTTTCATAGCCTGGCTACGTTGCTAGGCCACGAAACTTCGCGGGTGAGAGACCGCTATGTCTCTTGAATGGGTGAGAAAAATGGCTGCGACTCGAAAAGTGTCAAGGGCGGAGGAAAACTAGACCACTAGGGCGGAGCAAAACCAAGCCATTATGGGAACGGGGGGAGGGTTTGTTTTGTTGGATCTGCAGGGGTGGCTGGAGCGGAGGCCTGCGTCCCGGCTTGCTGGGGCGCGTTAAGGCCGTGGCGGAAGCCACTCTGCAGATCGCGGCGTGGCGCGTGGCCGGGGGAGAGTGGAACTACATTCGGTTGGCAGCCCCTGGGGGTCGCTTTCGTTTACTTTCCTTGAGCCGGTAACTTTCCCCGTTCATCTCCAGGATGTGGACGTAATGGGTGGAGTGTATCGCAGCTGCGACCCAGAATCAGCGGTTCGAATTGTTATATTGGGGAGTGAAGCGAGGAATGAAATTTGGAGCGCATCTGCCTTTGATCGATTTTGACGGCAAGGGATTTTCTCTCTCCTTGCTTCGGGAATATACGCAGACCGCTGCTGCGTTGGGCTTTCATGCTCTCTCCATAAACGACCATTTAGTATTTTCGCGCCCTTGGCTGGACGGGCCCACGGCTCTCGCGGCGACCATCCCCTGGAGCGGCGAGATGCAGTTGTTTACCACCGTTGCAATTCCCGTAGTCCGGGGACCAGTTGGACTAGCAAAGACCGTCGCGGCGCTGGATCAACTATCCAATGGGCGAATGAATGTCGGCGTGGGGCCCGGTTCCTCGGTGAAAGATTACGATGCGGTCGGCATCTCCTTTGAGGAACGCTGGAAGAGGCTTGACGAGGCCATCCCGGCAACGCGCTCCCTGTGGCAAAGGGGCGGCACTCCCCTTAGGGGGCGTTTCTATTCAACGGAGAATATGGTCCTCGAACCGTATCCGGTCCGTCCGAGCGGCCCGCCAATCTGGATCGGGAGTTGGGGTTCCGAAGTCGGATTGCGACGTACCGCACGACTGGGAGATGGATGGCTGGCCTCGGCCTACAACACGACACCGGAACAGTTTCACACCGGCTTGACTCGCCTGCAAGAGTATCTTGTGCACTTCAATAGGAGTGCCAACAGCTTTCCCAATGCCATCGCTACGATGTTCTGCTACATTACGGAGGATCGCAGCGAGGCTGAACGGATCCTGAACGAGATGCTGCGGAAGGCCATCAACAGGCCGGCAGATGAACTTCGTCAGCGGCTTCTCATCGGCCCGGCCGAAGAATGTGCTCGGAAACTCTCCGCTTACGAAAAAGCTGGAGCGCAGATGGTTTTTGTTTGGCCCATTACGGACGAAACCCGTCAGTTGGAACATTTCCAGCAATCAGTCGCTTCCGCAATCTAGGGAAATCCCCAGCTAATGGCCAGTATTCGGGTCCGCGCTGATTCCCCATGCCGGGGCGGTTCCCATCGTCCACCAAGCCGTGGCGGTGAAAGCCGCGATTGATGCTCTCGATGCCGGGTTCGAGGTGAATCGGCCCGCAAATTTTTAGCTGCCGAGTGGACGGACCAGCCCTCCTTACGTTTCCTAGTCTACTGGGCGCTGCGGCGGGAAGAACTGTGCGACGTGAATCTCTGCCCGGACTCGCCCGATCCTTCGACTTCGCTCAGGACAAGCTTTGGAACGCGCTGCGACAAATGCCCGCTCACCCGGCTGGATGCTGCACAGCACTCCGAGGCCGGCCAACTCCTGCGTCGCGTGATTGATCTGAGGGCCGCGATCAAGACGGGAATCCATCTCGGCCTGGAGGAGATTGCCGCTGACGAGTGTTACGCAATGCTGGCTATCGAAGAGGTGCAGGATCAGTACGAGAAAGAACGCATTGGCAAATGTTGAAGAGCCGCTTCGAGTAGACCGCTTTCAAGATGAGCTTATCACTCAGCTCCGAACGTCTATCCTCACCAATGGTACGCCAAGCCGACTGACGCTCGGATCACCGAAAACGGTGCCTCGACGGCAGAGCCTGCTTTGCCAGAGAAGATGCGGAACACAGGGCGGATGGAGAAGCGTGGCACCGGGAAAATGTTTGCGCCGGTCCCGATGTTCAGGGCGAGTCCGGTTCCCCAAATGTCCAGAGGCGGCTGGCCCTCGAAAGAGCTTGTGTTGCGCTTGTGGAGGAGGCCCGCTCCGCCGATGATGTAGGGTTGCACTCTTCCGCTGCCGCTGCCGAAATAGTAGAGTGCGTTGCCCGTCGCGAAGACCCCGTGGCCGGCAAACGACAGCGATCCGAATGATGTTTCGCGTTCGTGACGAAATCCGCTCAACTCGAACTCGAGTCCGAACTTCGACCGTATGCGGTAGCCGATGCCGCCGCCGCCGTTGAGACCCGATCCGAGCGAGCCTTCGTCATCGTACGTTCTGCCGAAGCCTACCGCCCCGAAAATTTCACCGCTATAACGAAACTCTTGAGCGAAGCAAAGCCCAGCGCCGAAGATGACCAGGGTCGCGATAGCTCCATACAGCAGGAAAGAGCGGTTGAACATGATCATCAGTCGCATGGAACAACCTTTCTCGCCCGTAGGCCTGACGCACGGTTTGTGATTCTACTCTCTTTCCTTACACGCACAAAGGCGGTTGGCTAACTCTCCCCGACGGCGATCCGGGCCGGGAGGCCCTCTTAATTCCTAATGGCTTCCATCTCCAACCTTTCCGGGCAACGGATCGAAGTTAACCAATATGGCTGCTGACAATAAGTTGGACACGCTGGTTGCCGCGGGCGCAACTTCCTGGTGTATTCGGACGGTGCCCATCCTGCTCCTGGGAAACCAGACAGGTCGCCTAAACCGGTCCCTGTGCAGGGGGAGTGGCAGCTCTCAGCAGTTCAAGTCTACAGAGGATGGCCTGTTTTCCCTCCCCTACCTAGCCTGGACTACGGAGGGCGGAACCCACCTGCGCTTCGGCGCGCGCTGGGATGACGTGGACCAGTACTACACCTTTCCCAGCATCGCTATCGCGAGACCCTTCAGAACCCGGATCGTCGGAGCGCGATTGGAGAGGCGCCTTGTTTTGTGCCTGGGCTAGAACACCAACTCGTTGTTTGAAAACTCCTGCCCAGTTTTCCCGAGAACCACCAAAGGCGGATGTATCAGGGTTCACCTCGTTGCGGAGCATATCTTTCCGCAAGAACGTGAGGGAGTTTCACGTGACGCAATATGGCTTGGCGTGAGCAAATGGCCATCGACGTAGCCGTTGAACAGGCAATCCTGTGCTCCGTTCTCCAGAGCCCCACAAAGGTAGTCCCCTGATCTCTCATTCTGCTGATAATGATGATTGGAAGGACGGCTCTGATTGCGCATCTGCCGCAACGTATCCAAACCCTGGCTATCGGGGAGATTCAGGTTTCGTAGAACAATATCAAGGCCGGGTCGCAATTGCATCGCGGATGAAAGCGTCGACGTAGATGTGATTTCAAAATGGACCGCGTGTACCGAGGCGATCATTCGCTGGATGAACGCCAGATCAGCCGGATTGTTCCCCGGCTGCGGCCGCGGATTATCCCGCTGGTTTAACGCCTAACGCGGAGTGCAGCCCAGCGATGCAGAGCCGGGGCCGCAAGCTTCTGGTGAAGCTGAGAGATTCCAAGACGTGAGGAGGTGACGAGTGAAGCCTGAGGATGAACCTCCCGGAGAAGAACTTGTGCTTGGCCGGAGGCAAATGGGTCTATACTTTCAACCACCGTGAGTCAAAAAGTTAATTCCGGGTCAACCTGAGAAGTACGGCCCGCCCCGGTGGAGGAATCATGAGAGCCAGCTCGATTATCGCCTTGGTAGCTGTGGTCTTCGCACTTGCAGGCGTGGGCGCTGCTCAGACCAGCGAACAGCAGCAATTTGTGAGCATGATACGGGTGGAAGCGGATCGTAACGATCCCAGAGCCCAAGCGATGGTTGGCGTTATGCACCAGGTCGGGTTTGGGGTTTCCCAAAGCGCCACCGAAGCCGTGGCGTGGTACCGGAAAGCGGCGGACCAGGGTGACAGCGACCCCCAATTGGCAATGGCGCTGATGTATGACAAGGGCATGGGTGTCTCCCAAGACGAGGCCGAGGCCGCACGATGGTACTACCGGGCAGCTCGGGTAGGTGAGATAACTCGTCCCCCGGACAATTGGCAGAGTGATTTTGCTGGGAGCGATGAGGACCTGATTGCGGCGGCGCAGAGTGGTAATGTTTTCGCCCAAATGGAACTCGCCTTTCGGCACGAGCACGGCTTAGGTGGTTTCCCTAAAAATGACGGAGAAGCAATCAACTGGTATCGCAAGGCGGCAGAGCAGAGTTCGGTCGGGGCGATGTTAGCTCTGGGGCGTCAGTTTGCCGAAGGCCGTATCGTGCCTCCAAACACTGTGGAGGCGATGCAGTGGTTTCGTAAAGCTGGTGAGATAGCAGACGTGTCAAGGCGGGAGGGTCTGAGGACCATTTATCTCATGTATCAGGCCTCTCCGAAGCAGGGACCCTAACCATCTCTCAACTCCGCGCCCCGGCAAGACCCTGCTCTCTTGCGCGTTCAGCGCTGGGCTTGCTATTCAAGCGAAACCTTTTCGGCATCCTGCTGGACGGTTGGCCGAAATGACCCTCATGTTCTCAACTGCCGTCAGGAACAAGCCTGGTTCCAGTCTGCCGGGAGGCCCTGCGCGGTACGTCCTCGAGGAGGATGCTTCGATGAAGATTTTGGTTCTGACGTTGTTGGCGTTCCTTCCAATCGCTATCCCGCAGGGCGGCCATTCGCAAGAGCCTCCTTGGGATAAGCTCAAACAGTTGAGGCCTTCCCAGAACATACAGGTTGTAGATCAACAACTGCGGTCCTTGGATGGCAAATTTCTAAGTGTTTCCGAGGAGGATATCCGGCTGGTGGCTGAAAAGAACGAAGTTACTGTTAAGCGCGAGGATGTCTTCCGCGTCAATTTGAGGCGCGGCAGCAGGGGCAAACATGTGCTGATCGGCCTTGGCATAGGCGCGGCAGCGGGCGCTGGGGCTGGGGGCATCGCGGTTCAGGATGACTATATCGGGCCGCTGGTCGGAGCCGTTGTATTCGGCGTCATCGGAACCGCAGTCGGCGGTGCGGTCGGAGCGGTTTTGCCGGCAGGTCATGGCACGCTTTACCAGGCAGAAAAACAGTAGATCAATCACGGCAGCTGACGCTGGATTCCGATCCGCCCATGAAAGTGCCCGAAGATTTTCTGCATATCCGGCGAGAGTGTATGTCAATCGGCGTACGCTCGTAAACTCGATCAGCCCGCTTCTCTCGTCTGCTACCGCACGCCATTTGATCCTCTTCCCCTTGATTGGGTACTTCCAATTGTACTGACCCGGTCTATCGGCGTGAATACGTGAACGACGTCCCCAGCATAGCTGCGCTTCCTCTCATGGCGGCCCATAACAGCCTTGAACTCGTTATCCAGATTGATGCTGCCGGGGCAAACGCTTCGATCAAGAGCGTCAACAAGAGCCTGACGGTACTTACACCGTGCCGGACAGCTATCATCTCGCACGCTTCGACAACGCGTCGAACACGTACGAAATCCTGATCGATGCGGTGCCTCGCGATACCTACTCCAGGGCGATCCTGTCCATCGGCCTTGACCAGAAAGCAAACGCATCAATCGCACCAGCCGGCGATCTAGACCCGAACGGCCGCATGGCCTGGAATTGGGAAGTCGGCTACAAGTTCGTCTTGTTCGAGGGATCTCTGCTGATCGATGGCGAGCTTCGTCCGCTGGTATATCACTTTGGCTTCAGCGAGAACCGCAGGACGCTGCAGTTCGATCTGCCGGAACCCACGCTGGTGTGGTCACCGGAGGGGCTCGCATTCAGAGTGGACCTGATGACGCTGTTTGCGGGGAATCAGACAGTTGATATTTGTGCGCGCGGGCACTGGAATAGCAGACGTTACGTCCATGGGTAACGCCGATGAATACGATGGAAATTCGTGCTCAGGCGAGACCGTATGATGCGGTGGGCCGCTGGTGCGGCACATCGTGGCAGGCTGAGCAGGTTAAGTCGGAGACAGGCCAAGGAAGTCACCGGCTAAAGGCACTGTGTGTGACTTGAAAATCTCGCTGAAGTGGGGTCTTTGCTCCGAGACAACAGATGAACTAGTATATGCGCATGGCCAACCCGCAAGATGAGATTGATGCGCTGAAAGCGCATGTTGCGGCATTGACTGCGCGGGTCTATCAGTTGGAGCAAAGAAGCGATCCCGCTTCTGAGGCGCGACAGCAAGCAATCCCTCAGACACCACAGCCACCAACGCCATTACGGCAGCAGTCGCTGGAACAACCGCTGTCAAGCCCCTTGTCTACTTTCACAAGCGAAAACGAGAATCTTGAAAGAACAATTGGGCAGTATTGGCTGAACCGAATCGGGATTGTCGCCATGCTGGTCGGAGTCTCCTATTTCCTGAAATATGCGTTTGAGAACAACTGGATTGGTCCAGGCGGGCGCGTTGTGATCGGACTGCTGGGAGGGATTGGGCTGGTTATATGGAGTGAGCGATTCCGTGACCGCGGCTACGTGGCGTTCTCATACTCGCTGAAAGCGGTTGGCATTGGCGCGCTTTATTTATCGGTGTGGGGAGCATTTCAGGTTTTCCATCTGATCCCTTCATCAGCGGCATTTGTGGCGATGGTGATCGTGACCGCGGCTACCATTGCACTAGCCATGAGCCAGGATGCGGAATTGCTGGCGAGCTTCTCGCTGGTTGGCGGCTTCGCTACCCCGGTGTTGCTTTCGACAGGGCAGAACCACGAGGTGGCGCTGTTTTCATACGTTTGCCTATTGGATATTGCGATTCTCGCCATGGCCATCTTCAAGCCCTGGCGCCGCCTGCTCTGGGGAAGTTTCGCTGGAACCATCATTCTCTATGTTGGTTGGTATGTTACTTACTATTCCGAAGATCAGCGGGCGCTCACAGTGGTTTTTGCAACATTGTTCGCGGCTATCTTTGCCGCGATACCGCTGGCGACTCGTTACGGACGATCCACGCGATTTGCCGGGCCCTCCGTTACGCTGACCCTGCTTCCGCTTTTGAATGCCGCGGCGTTATTCCTGGCGCTTTATGCGATGTACGAGGGAGAGCCGGGAACACTTACTTGGTTTGCGCTGGTGCTGGCGGCTGGCTACTTAGCTGTCGGCGGCGCTTTTGAGAAGCGCTTTCCCGGCGAAGATTCAAAACTCCCCCAGTTGCTGCATGTGGCCATCGCCATAGCATTCATCACGATTGCCATCCCTTTAAAGTTGGACGCTCAATGGATCACTATTGGCTGGCTCATGGAATCAGCGGTACTGCTAAGGATTAGCGTCAGGACGCAAGCCGTCTTTCTGCATTATTTTGCTGTCGTTGCCCTGATTTTGGGCGTCTTCCGACTGCTCTTCTATGACCAGTTTCACACAGAAACACTGGTGTTCAACGCACGGTTTGCTACCTATGCAGTTGCGATTGCGGTTCTGGGTGGGATTGCAGGATTTGGCAGGCGCTATGCATCAGAGAAGCGGATGGTATCCCTCGACGTGGCCGTGGTTGCTTTGAATCTGCTGTCGCTGATCGCTTTGACATTAGAAGCGTCGGACTACTTTGACCGGCAGATTGCGTCCAATCGTGATGTAATACCATTTTATTATCAATTATTGCTGGCTCGCGGTTTCAGCTATTCCGCGATTTGGCTGGTGTACGGCGCGGCCCTGATGACAATCGGCTTTCGGAAACGCTCTGCCTTTGTGCGCTGGCAGTCTCTGATTCTAATCGCGTTCACGATCGCCAAAGTCTTTCTCTACGACGTTTCCCAGCTTGGAGGCAGTTATCGGATTTTCAGCTTTATCGGCCTCGGAGCGGTATTGCTTGGAATTTCTTTTATATATCAACGCGACTGGTTGAAACTTTCTTCGCGTTCCTCGAATTGATATGCCCAGGGGACTTGAATGATCCAGATGATTTTAGGGTTGCTAGCCGTACTCTTGGCAGTAAGTACTTCCATTCCTTACTTCAAGTACCAGCGGCGATTAGAGGTGACAACTTCTAGCGGGCAGCACTACGTCGTTGTGGACGAGACTCTCTGGCAACATGCCCGTCCGAATTTAGAGGATCTGCGAGTGCATTCGGCAGGCCGAGAAGTTCCGTACGCATTGACGATCGAGCGGGGTGGCTCGGAGACCGTACAGAAAACGGTCCGACTGCTGCAACCGGGCACGATTGGCGGGAAAACGCAATTCCTTCTAGATATGTCAGACGTACCCGAATACGACAGCATTGAATTGAAGCTGACGACGAAGAACTTTGTCGCTCGTGCCCGAGTGGAAGGGCAGGATCAGCGGGACGGAGCACAATGGGCTATTCTAGGCACGACCACTCTCTTTGATCTGTCGGATGAAAAACTTGGCCACAACAGCACTCTTCAGGTTCCTCTAACAACTTACAAGTACTTGCGGGTCTCCGTCAACAGTCCCGTGAAACCTTCGGACGTTGAGAGCGGAACGGCGGGGATGACGCGTGCACTAAAGGCCGTGTGGCGAGACCTCAGCAGCGAACCAAAACTGGAGCAGCAAGGCAGAGATACGGTTTTGACGTTCTTTGTTCCAGGGAATACTCCGGTCGAACGGTTGTATATCGCCACTGATCCAGCGCAGGGTAATTTCCGGCGTGAAGTGGACCTTCAAGGCGATGAAGGCCAAAGAATTGGGTCTGGCGAACTCAGCAGCATTCACATGCAGCGCAGTGGGCAAACGATCAGTGTCGAGCAGACGTGGCTTGATCTTCGCGGACCCAGCCGCGAAATCCTGAGAGCAATTATTCACAACGGAGATGACATGCCATTGAAAATCACTGGTGCGCGTCTCCAGCAGTACGAGCGGCGGCTCTACTTCGATGCCAGTTCGGAAGCTCAACCCATTCTTTATTACGGCGACGAAAAACTGGGGGCACCGGTGTACGACTACGCCAAACTGTTCCAGAAGGATGCGAGCGCTGGTCAGGCTCATCTGGGCACCGAAGAGGCGAACGCTGCCTATACCGGACGTCCTGACGATCGGCCCTGGTCGGAACGTCATCCGGCAGTGCTGTGGATGGCCATCATTGTGGCCGTATTGATCCTCAGCGGTATTGCGCTGCGCTCGATGAAGACTGCGACAAGATAGCACGCTAGGAAACTGGGGGAGAATGGTTTACTTTCGATACGCCCAAGTCTCGATCAGACCAAGTACTTTAATCGCAGTCGCTGCATACGATCCTAAAACGGCTTGGCAAAGGTCATCTCCACGCTGTTCCTGGAGGCGCTGGGCGGCAACCTTTACCTGCGCACCGCCGCAGATAAGTCCGTCCTCGGCCTGACGGCGACGCAGCTCCGAGACGAGTTGAGCGTCTACACCAAGGCCCAGGTGGACAGCCTCTTGGCGGGAAAAGCAAACGCGGGGCACACGCACGGAATCAGCCTCTACAGCGGAACTGCTGGAGACCCACCGCACGAGCACCTTGTTGAGGGTGCGACGGGGATCGACCAGTAAGAATCACTAGATTGCGGCGATGGGTCCGCGACCTCAACGCGGAAAAATCAGTTGTTCCGCCGTCTGACCACGGCATTCGATGGCCAGTGTCGATGGCGTAGGGATGGCGTTGCGGAAACATTTGGTTGAGCGTATGATCGCCCTGTCTATTGCGATACAGCTTCCGTGAGCCTATAGCGATGCTCTGCTTCGCGTTCACGGTGTCGGTCCTCAGCCCTCATCGAAGCCCTTCCCCGGAGGTGGATACGCATTCGGATCGTAGAAGCGCGATCAGCGCGATTTTATTTGCTCTGGTCATTTGGGGCGACGGACATCGCGGGATTGTCTTCTGTGGAACAGGCTACAACAGAATCTGGCGCAGTGGGTCGTCCGG
>Ga0326597_10011047_pt1 | contig 11995 bp, 10 predicted proteins | sample RVTome_12_FD_203789 | JGI IMG/M metagenome (GOLD analysis project Ga0326597, IMG submission 203789) | Soil microbial communities from uranium-contaminated site in the Upper Colorado River Basin, Wyoming, United States - RVT100D185 | ecosystem: Environmental > Terrestrial > Soil > Contaminated >... | reverse complement strand
CGGGTACAATCGCGGGCCGTGCCCATCCCCAGGGTCCAGATCCTCGTCTGCACCAACGAGCGCCCGCCCGAGGGCGGCAAGCCGAGCTGCCTCCCCCGCGGCTCCCTCGAGGTCTACCGCCGCTTCAAAGACCGCGTCCGCGACCTCGGCATCCGCGACGAGGTCATCGTCACCCGCACCGGCTGCCTCAAACACTGCAGCCAGGGCATCACCGTCGGCATCTGGCCCTACAACCTCTGGTATCGCCGGGTCACCCTCGACGACGTCGACGAGATCCTGGCCACCACCGTCCAGGGTGGCGGCGGAGTCGTCGAGCGCCTCAAGCTGCCCGACGACGCCCCTTGGGAGTAGCGCCCCCTACCCCACCACCGGCAGCGGCGAGGCCAGCTCCCGGTTGGCGGGCGTCAGGGCGTGGCGGTAGCGCCCGGCCAGCACCGCGGTCTCCTCGCGACTGACCAGCCGCTCGTAGAGGTTGGTGCGCTGGCGGGGGAGGTAGCCGGCGGAGGCGATCAGGCGCTCCATCTCCTCCTGGCTCATCTGGTAGGCGGTGCCGGCGGCGGAGACGACGTTCTCCTCGATCATGATCGAGCCCATGTCGTCGGCGCCGAAGTGCAGAGCGGCCTGGCCGACCTTCTTGCCCTGGGTCACCCAGCTGGTCTGGAAGTGGACGACGTTGTCGAGGAAGAGCCGGGAGACCGCGAGGGTCTTCAGGTACTCGTCGGCGTAGGTCTCGGGGATCTCGGGCATCTCGGTGTGCTCGCGCTGGAAGGTCCACGAGATGAAGGCGGTGAAGCCGCCGGTCTCGTCCTGGAGGTCGCGCACCCGCTGGAGGTGCTCGACCCGGGCGGCGAGCGGCTCGCCCATCCCGTACATCATCGTCGCCGAGGTCCGCAGGCCGTTGCGGTGCGCCTGGCGCATGACGTCGATCCACTCCTCGGCCGAGCACTTGGGGTAGGCGAGGACGCGCTTCCGGGTCTCGTCGGAGAGCAGCTCGGCGCCGCCGCCGGGGATCGACATCAGGCCCGCCGCCTTGAGCCGGGCGATGACGTCGAAGAAGCTCATCCGCTCCTTCTTGGCGATGAACTTCACCTCCGGCGGCGAGAAGGCGTGGATGTGCAGCTCCGGGTAGTGCGACCGGATGTAGCGCAGGAGGTCCTCGTAGTAGCCGATCGGCAGGTCGGGGTGGACGCCCCCCTGCATCAGGATCCCGGTGCCGTTGAGCGCCAGGGTCTCCTCGATCTTCCGCCCGATCTCCTCGTGCGACAGCAGGTACCCCTCCGGGTCCCCCGGCGGCCGGTAGAAGGCGCAGAACCGGCACCGGTAGACGCAGACGTTGGTGTAGTTGATGTTGCGGTCGACGTTGTAGGTGGCGACCGCGGGGTCGTTGAAGCGGTTGCGCACCTCGTCGGCCGCCATCCCCAGCGCGAGCAGCCCCCCCTGGAGCAGCAGCGTGTGGGCGTCCCCGGCCGGGATCCGCCGGCCGGCGACGGCGTCTTCGAGGATGGCGGCGACCGGACGGCCGGTGGGGACGAGGGCGGCGGGAGCCATGGCGGGGCCTAATCTAGCGGATGGTCTGGCGGCCGGCAAGCGCGTCGGCGAGGGTCGGCGAACCGCTTCGGCCCGCCGGTCACGCCGCCGGCGGGCCGAGGAGGCTGTAGTCGAGCCCACCGAGGCTCGTCACCGTGATCCGCTCCTCGAGGTCGTAGGTCGGTCCTCCGGGAACGACGACATAGAGTCGATCCAGGCCCAGGTCGACGAGAGCCGCGCGCATCGAGCGGGAGACGCGCGGCGCATCGGCGAGCTTGGCCTCAAAGCCGAGGCGCCGGCCCCGATGGAGCACCAGGAGGTCGATCTCGGCCCCCGAGTGCGCAGCCCAGAAGTAGGCATCCCTGGTCTCGAGCAGGCCGAGGATCTGCTCGATGGCGAAGCCCTCCCACGATGCGCCGGCACCGGGATGTCCGAGCAGGGCCTCCAGGTCGTGGTGCTGGAGCAGGGCGTGCAGGAGCCCCGAGTCGCGGACAAACACCTTCGGCGCCTTGACCTGCCGCTTCTTCAGGTTCTCGAACCAGGGCGGCAGCACGCGAACGACGTAGGAGCCGGCGAGGATGTCGAGATAGCGCCGCACCGTGTGGTCCGAGACCCCGAGCGAGCTGCCGAGCCTGGTGGCGTTCCACACCTGCCCGTGGGCATTGGCGACCATGGTCCAGAACCGCCGCAGCGCCTCGGCGGGGATCGAGATGCCCAGCTGCGGGAGGTCTCGCTCGAGGAAGGTCCGCACGAAGGCCCCGCGCCAGGCGGAGCTCTCGTCGTCGTCCGCGGCGAGGAAGCTGCGGGGAAAGCCCCCTCGGTTCCAGAGTCGGTCCTGGTTCTCGGCGCCAGCTTCGCTCAACGAGAGGCCCCCGAGGTCGACGAAGCCGACCCGTCCGGCGAGCGTCTCCGACACCCCGCGGACCAGCCCCGGCGACGCGCTGCCCAGGACGAGAAAACGGGTGGGATTGTCCGCTCGATCGACCAGCACGCGCAACAGCTCGAACAGCTCCGGCCGCCGCTGGATCTCGTCGAGGACGACCAGGCCGGAGAGCCGCTCGAGGGCGATCAGGGGCGTGGTCAACCGCTGGCGGTCGATCGGGCTCTCCAGGTCGAAGAGCGTCCCGCCGTCCCGCGCCAGCACCAGGCGCGCCAGGGTCGTCTTGCCGCACTGCCGAGGGCCGAGGAGGGCCGCCACCGGATGGACGCGGAAGACCTCGTCGATGCGCTGAAGCGGTCGGGGCCTGGGAAGCACGGACCCATGATACGCGAAATCTCGAAGTCGGTCGTCGAGATTTCAAGGAATGTGCGCTGGCAGCGAGGAGGCGGTTGGGGGTTGGATCTTCGACGAGCGGGCGGGGCCTCGGGTGGCTCGCGGCTCTACTCGGCGAAGACCAGCTCCCGCGCCTCGGGCAGCAGGCCATGCTCGCGCGCCCGGCGGTAGAACTCGTCGAGGGCGCGGCGCTCGGGGTCGCGGAGGAGGTAGTGGAGGTTGTCGGTCAGGTAGGCGCGGATCTCTTCGCTGTCGAGGCCGACCTCGGCGGCGGCCTCGCGGACCAGGATGTCGAGCGAGCCGAGGCCGTAGCGGAGGCTCGACTTGAAGTAGAAGGCGAGGTCCGGGAAGTCGACCTCGGGCCGCACCGCCCAGACGGCGAAGACGAAGGGGAGGCCGGTGAGCGTCTTCCACTCGGCGGCCAGGTCGAGGATCAGGTAGCGGTCGCGCCGCACCTTGAGCGCCGGGTCGCCGATGAGCAGTGCCGCCTCGCAGTCGGCGAGCATCCGCTCGACGTCGGGCCGGGCGGTGACGTATTCGGGCGCCAGCCCGTAGCGCTCGGCGAGGAGGATCTGGACCAGCGCCGCCGAGGTGCGGCTGTTGTGGTCCACCGCCACCCGGCGGATCTCCTCGACCGGCGTCCGCGCCACCAGCAGCACGCTCCGCACCTCGCGGTCGGCGGCGATGCAGAGGTCGGGGAGCACGGTGAGGCCGGGGATCCGCTGCACCTCGATCGACGGGATGAGGCCGATGTCGAGCCCGCCCTGCTCGAGCAGGCGGGCGACCAGCGCCGGCGAGTGGTAGCTGGGGGTGAACAGGGCGCTGTGGTGCCCCTTCAGGAACCCCCAGGCCAGTGGCTTGCTGTTGAGGTAGTTGACGATCCCGACGCGCAGCTTGGGCAAGCGGTCCCCTAGGCCCGTCGCGGCGGCGCCGAGCGAACGTCGGAAGGGAGGCTCATGGGCGATCCAGGCCTAGCGGGACATCGCGTTGAGGAAGTCCTGGTTGGACGGGGTCTTCGACAGCTTGTCGAGCAGCAGCTCCATCGACTCGACGGTGGACAGCGGGTTGAGCACCTTCCGCAGCACCCACACCCGGCGCAGCTCGTCCTCGGGCATCAGCAGCTCTTCTTTGCGGGTGCCCGACTTGGTGATGTCGATGGCCGGGAAGACCCGCTTGTCGACCAGCTTGCGGTCGAGGTGGATCTCGCAGTTGCCGGTGCCCTTGAACTCCTCGAAGATGACGTCGTCCATGCGGCTGCCGGTGTCGACCAGGGCGGTGGCGATGATGGTCAGCGAGCCCCCCTCCTCGATGTTGCGGGCGGCGCCGAAGAACCGCTTCGGCCGGTGCAGGGCGTTGGCGTCGATGCCGCCGGACAGCACCTTGCCGGAGGGCGGCTGGACGGTGTTGTAGGCGCGGGCGAGGCGGGTCACCGAGTCGAGCAGGATGACCACGTCCTTCTTGTGCTCGATCAGCCGCTTGGCCTTCTCGATCACCATGTCGGCGACCTGGACGTGGCGGGTGGCCGGCTCGTCGAAGGTCGACGACACCACCTCGCCCTGGACCGAGCGCTGCATGTCGGTGACCTCTTCGGGCCGCTCGTCGATGAGCAGCACGATGAGGATCACTTCCGGATGGTTCTTCTCCACCGAGTGGGCGATGGACTGCAAGAGCATGGTCTTGCCGGTGCGCGGCGGGGCGACGATCAGCGCCCGCTGCCCCTTGCCCATCGGCGTCGCCAGGTCCATCACCCGGGACGCCATGTCGCCCGCGACCTCGAGCTTGAGGCGCTCCTCGGGGTAGAGCGGCGTCAGGTTGTCGAAGAAGATCTTGTTGCGCGCCGCCTCGGGGTGCTCGAAGTTGACCGCCTCGACCTTGATCAGGGCGAAGTAGCGCTCGCCCTCCTTGGGCTGGCGGACCTGGCCGGAGACGGTGTCGCCGGTGCGCAGGTCGAAGCGCCGGATCTGGCTCGGGCTGACGTAGATGTCGTCGGGGCCGGGCAGGTAGTTGTACTCGGGGGCGCGCAGGAAGCCGAACCCGTCGGGGAGGCATTCGAGCACCCCCTCGGCGAAGATCAGGCCGCTCTTCTCGGTCTGCGCCTGCAGGATCTTGAAGATCAGGTCCTGCTTGCGCATGCCGGCCAGGCCCTCGACACCGAGGTTCTTGGCGATGTCGGTCAGCTCCGAGATGGTCATCTCCTTCAAGGCGCGGATGTCGAGCGCCGGCTCCTTCCTCGCCTTCTCCGCAGGTCGTTGTCCTCGTGGCATGGCGTTCCTCGTGGTGCCGGTCGGCGGCGGGCCGGCGTCGCCGGCGCCGTTCGACGCAGTGGTGGGGTCGGCCGCCTCGGCGGCCGGGTCTACAGTCGTGGTGTGATCTCGTTCCATAGTGCGTTGATCCCTTCTCCTGTTCGGGCGGAGACCGCTACCACCGGGTAGCGGTCGTCGGCTGTCAGCCGGCTCCGGATCGCGGCGAGGGCCGCGGCCCGCTGAGCGCGGCCGACGCGGTCGATCTTGGTGGCGGCGACCACCAGCCGGACGCCGAAGCCGGCAAGGTAGCCGAACGCCTGCAAATCAGAGTCCATGGCGCCGACCTTGGCGTCCACCAGCAGCACCACCTGCGTCCGCTCGGCCGTCCGCTGGAAGTAGCGGTCGACCAGCTCGGCCCACCGTCGCTTCTCGTCGCGCCCCGCCCTGGCGTAGCCGTATCCGGGCAGATCGACGAAGTAGAAGCGCCGGTTTATCAAGAAGTAGTTGGCGGCCCTCGTCCGCCCCGGGGTCGAGCTGGTGCGGGCGAGCGACTTCCGCCCCAAGAGGCGGTTCATCAGGCTCGACTTGCCGACGTTCGAGCGCCCCGCGAAGGCCACCTCCGGCCGACCGTCCACGGGGAAGTCCCCGGCGCCGTGGGCCGAGACCACGAAGTCCGCGGTGTCGATTCTCACTCGCCTGGCCGGAATCCCCCGGGCTGCGATTCCTCGCGCCGGGCTCGCCTGCCGCCCGGCCGCCGCGGCTCGCGGCGGAGCCTCCCCGGTCGCGGACTTCGGATCAGTGGGCTAGCGAGTCGGAACCCACCGGGGGCTCCGCGGACGCCTCGCCGAACTTACCCTCGGCCTTGGGCAGCGGGGTGATTACACCGTCGAGGGCCAACCGGAGCACGTCGTCCATCGAATCCACCAGATGGAACTCCAGTACCTCTCGCACCTCGGCGGGGATTTCCTCGAGATCCTTCTCGTTCTCCTTGGGTAGGATGACCTCGGTGATGCCGGCGCGGTAGGCAGCCAATACTTTATCCTTAATCCCGCCCACTGGCAAGACCTTGCCGCGAAGGGTGATCTCGCCGGTCATCGCCACGTCCTTGCGCACCGGGACGGAGGTCAGGGCGGAGACCAGCGCGGTGGCCATGGTGATGCCCGCCGACGGACCGTCCTTGGGGATCGCCCCCTCGGGGACGTGGATGTGGAGGTCGCTCCCCTCGTTGAACTCCGGGTCGACGCCGAGGAGGTCGGCGCGGCTCCGCAGGTAGGAGACGGCGGCCCGCGCCGACTCCTGCATCACCTCGCCCAGCTTGCCGGTCAGGATCAGCTTGCCCTTGCCCTTCATCAGGCCGATCTCGGTCTCCAGCAGCTCGCCGCCGGCTTCGGTCCAGGCGAGGCCGGTGGCCACCCCCACCTCCGACTCCTCGAGCATGCGCCGCGGCCGGTACTTGGCCCTGCCGAGCAGCTCGGCGATGGTGCCGGGGCCGACGCCGACCTCGATCCCCTTGCCCTCCTTGACCACCCGGCGGGCCACCTTGCGGCACACCGAGCCGATCTCGCGCTCGAGGTTCCTGACCCCCGCCTCGCGGGTGTAGCCCTCGATCAGGGTGCGCACCGCCTCCCCTTCGAACGCCACCCGCCTGGCCGACAGCCCGTGCGCCTTGAGCTGTTTGGGCACCAGGAACTGCTCGGCGATGGCGAGCTTCTCGTTCATGGTGTAGCCGGAGAGCGGGATCTTCTCCATCCGGTCGAGCAGCGCCGGCGGGATGGTGTGGGTGACGTTGGCGGTGGCGATGAACATCACCTTCGACAGGTCGTAGTCGACGTCGAGGTAGTGGTCGAGGAAGGCGCTGTTCTGCTCCGGGTCGAGCACCTCGAGCAGGGCCGACGACGGGTCGCCCCGGAAGTCCATCGACATCTTGTCGACCTCGTCGAGCAGGAAGACCGGGTTGACGGTGGCGGCCTTCTTCATCATCTGGATGATCTGGCCGGGGAAGGCGCCGATATAGGTGCGGCGGTGGCCGCGGATCTCGGCCTCGTCGCGCACCCCGCCCAGCGACAGGCGGACGAACCGGCGGCCGGTGGCGCGGGCGATCGACTTGGCGAGCGACGACTTGCCCACCCCCGGCGGGCCGACGAAGCAGATGATCGACGACTTGGTCTGGCCCACCAGCTGGCGCACGGCGAGGAACTCGAGGATGCGGTCCTTGATCTTCTCCAGGCCGTAGTGGTCCTCGTTCAGGATCCGCTCGGCGCGCCCGAGGTCGCGCTGCTCGCGGCTCCTCTTCTTCCACGGCACCGACACCAGCCAGTCGATGTAGTTGCGCGAGACGGTGGCCTCGGCGGAGACCGGCGGCATCGCCTCCAGCCGCTTGAGCTCCTGCTCGGCCTTCTCCTTGACCTCCTTGGGCAGCCCCGCCCGCTCGATCTTCTCCTTCAGCTCGGCGATCTCGTCGGAGCGGTCGTCCTTCCTCCCCAGCTCGGAGTGGATGGCCTTGATCTTCTCGTTGAGGTAGTACTCCTTCTGCGCCTTCTCCATCTGCTTCTTGACCTTGACGTTGATCCGCTTGTCGAGGTTGATCTTCTCGGTCTCGACGTCGAGCAGATCGTGGAGGCGCTGCAGCCGCTCGTAGGGGTTGACCAGCTCGAGCAGCGACTGCTTGTCGGCGGTGGACACCATCAGGTGGGCCGACAGCACGTCGGCGAAGCGATCCGGGTCGTCCACCTTGAGGGTCGACATCAGGCCCTCGAACGCCAGGTGGTGCGACATCTTGGCGTACTGCTCGAAGGCCGACAGCACCTTGCTCATGTACATCTGCAGCTCTTCGCTCGACGGGTAGGCGGTCTCGATCACCTCGACCACGGCGTTGAGCGCGCCGTCGATCTCGTGCACCTCGACGGCCTTGCCGCGCTGCACCCCCTCGACCATCACCTTGACGTTGCCGTTGGGCAGCTTCAGGTTCTGGATCACCGAGGCGACGACCCCCATCTCGTAGATGTCGCTGTGCATCGGCTCATCGATCTTGGGGTCCTTCTGGGCGACCAGGAAGATCCGCTTGGCGGGGCCGGCCAGGGTCTGCTCCAGCGCCCGCACCGAGCTCTCGCGGCCGACGATGAAGGGGGCCATCATGTGGGGGAAGACCACCATGTCCCGCAGCGGGACCAGCGGCAGGGTTTCGCGTGAGGCTTTGACGAAGGTGGATGCCATGAGGGGTCTCGAGCGCCGCCAGGGAGGAGCCCGCTCAGCCGGCCTTCTTGTAGAGGGTGATCGGCTGGATGCGGCTGGTGACGACCTCCTCGTTGATCAGACACTGCTTGATGTCGCGCTGCGACGGGACGGTGTACATCAGGTCGAGCATCAGCTCCTCGAGGATGATGCGCAGGCCGCGCGCGCCGACGTTGCGCTTGAGGGCGTCCTTGGCGATGGCCACCGCCGCCTCGTCGGTGAACTTCAGCTCCACCCCCTCGAACTCGAAGATCTTCTGGTACTGGCGGAGCAGGCTGTTCTTGGGCTCCTTCAAGATGCGCACCAGCGACTCCTGGTCGAGGTCTTCGAGGGTGGCCACCACCGGCAGCCGGCCGACGAACTCCGGGATCAGGCCGTACTTGATCAGGTCTTCGGGGAGGACGTGCTCGAGCAGGACCCCCTGCTTCCTCTCCCGCTTGCCGCGGATCTCGGCGCCGAAGCCCAGGCTCTTCTCGTTCATCCGCCGCTCGATCGCCTCCTCGAGGCCGACGAAGGCGCCGCCGCAGATGAACAGGATGTTGGTGGTGTCGATCTGCAGGAACTCCTGATGCGGGTGCTTGCGGCCGCCCTGCGGGGGCACGTTGCACTGGGTGCCCTCGAGGATCTTGAGCAGCGCCTGCTGCACCCCCTCGCCGGAGACGTCGCGGGTGATCGAGGGGTTGTCGCCCTTCTTGCAGATCTTGTCGACCTCGTCGATGTAGACGATGCCGCGCTGGGTCTTCTCCTTGTCGTTGCCGGAGGCCTGGTAGAGCTTGAGGATGATGTTCTCGACGTCCTCGCCGACGTAGCCGGCCTCGGTGAGGGTGGTGGCGTCGGCGATGGTGAAGGGGACCGCCAGCAGGCGGGCCAGGGTCTGGGCGAGGAGCGTCTTGCCGGTGCCGGTGGGGCCGATGAGCAGGATGTTGGACTTCTGCAGCTCGACCTCGCCGTGGGACTTCTCGGCGAAGTCGATCCGCTTGTAGTGGTTGTAGACGGCGACCGCGAGCTTCTTCTTGGCCTGTTCCTGGCCGATGACGTACTCGTCGAGGAGCGCCTTGATCTCCTTGGGCTTGGGGAGGTTGGTGTCCTGCTGCTGCTCGAGCATCCGGTCCTCGGCGATGATGTCGAGGCAGATGTCGACGCACTCGTCGCAGATGAACACCGTCGGGCCGGCGATGAGCTTCTTGACTTCGCGCTGGCTCTTATTGCAGAACGAGCACCTCAGGACCTCGTCGCCGGCGTCTTTCTTCGGCATTGCTCCTCCGTCGTCACAGGCGGTGGGGACCAGGTTACCCCACGATGCTAGAAACGATCTCCGGCCGTGTCAACCTTCGCCCCTTAAACAGGTTGCTCGCGGGCGGCTATTCCTCTCCCCCGCACACCCCCAACCCCTCTCCCACCCGCGCCGCCGACCAGAGCAGCCGCTGGCACCCTCTTCACCTCTATTCCGCCTTCACCCCCGCCTTGCGGCGGTTCATCACCCGGTCGGCGATGCCATAGGCGACCGCCTCCTCGGCGCTGAGGATCTTATCGCGCTCGGTGTCGAAGTGGATCTCCTCCTTGGTCTTGCCGGTGTGGAAGGCGAGCACCTCGTCGACCCGGTCGCGGACCTGCAGCATGTCGCGGGCATGGATCTCGATCTCGGTCTGCTGCCCGCCCAGGCCCTGGATCCAGGGCTGGTGGATGAGCACCCGGCTGTTGGGCAGCAGCGTGCGCTTGCCCGGGGCCCCCGCCGCCAGCAGCACCGCCGCGAACGACGCCGCATGGCCGACGCAGTAGGTGGCGACGTCGGGCTTGATGTACTGCATGGTGTCGTAGACGGCGAAGCCGGCGCTGGTGACGCCGCCCGGGGAGTTGATGTAGAGCGAGATGTCCTTCTCGGGGTTCTCGGCCTCGAGGAAGAGCATCTGGGCGATCAGCAGGCTGGCGACGTCGTCGTCGATGGGCCGGCCGAGGAAGATGATGTTGTCCTTGAGCAGCCGCGAATAGATGTCGTAGGCGCGCTCGCCGCGGTTGGTCTGCTCGACGACCATGGGAATCAGCATGCTTGGGGGGTCCTCTTCGGTTGCGGGTCAGCGGTCTGCGGTGGCGGAGTCGCTACTCGGCGATGGCCGGGGCGGGGGTCTCGGCCTCCTCTCCCAACAGTCGGCGGACGGCCCGCCCGCGCCGAAGGTCGACGCGGAGCGCCTCGAGCCGGCCGTCCTCGGCGAGGCGGCTGCGCAGCACGCCGGCGTTGGTCCCCTGCGCCCGGGCCAGGGTGGCCACCGCCGCCGCCAGCTCGTCGTCGTCGACGGCGATCGCTTCGCGCTCGGCGACGGCGTCGAGCAGCAGGCGGTCGTGCACCCGCCGCTCCGCGTCCGGCCGCACCCGATCGCCCAGATCCTGCCAGTCGATCCGGGACGTCTTGGGGTCGAGACCCTGGCGCGCGAGCTGGTCGGCGTAGTCGCGCAGCAGGTGCTCCACCTCGTGCTGCACCACGCCCCGGGGGAGGTTGAGCGGGTAGCGGGCGCGGAGCTGCTCGCGAAGCGCCGTCTCCCGCGCCCGCCGCCGCGCCTCGATCTTCTGCAGGCGCAGGCCGCCGACGACGTCGCCGCGCAGGGCCTCCAGGGTCTCGTACTTGCCCACCCAGGCAGCAAGGGCGTCGTCGAGGGAAAGCAGGTCGCGCTCCTCCACCTGGACCGCCTTCACCCGGAAGCTGCGCGGCTCCGCGGCGTCGCCCTCGCCCGGCCGGCGGGAGAAGCGCCCCTCCTGGCCGGCGGCGAGGCCGGTGACCGCCAGCGACATCTCCTCCCACATCGCGGGGTCGCCGATCTCGAGGGTGACGGTCTGCGGCTCGCCGGCGCCGGCGGTCTCGCCGCCCTCCCCGCCGCCCTCCTCGGCGCTCGGGCCGGCGCCGATCTCGGCGATCTCCGCCGTCACCCGGTCGCCGCGGGCCGCCGGCCGCTCCACCGCGCGCCAGGCGGCGACGCGGCGGCGGAGATCGTCGAGCGCCTCGGCGACCTCCTCGTCGGTCGGCTCGGTGGCGGGGTCGGGCAGCGCGAAGCCGTCGAGGTCGCCGAGGGTGATCGGCGGCCGCACCTCGACGGTGGCGACGAAGGTCAGCGGCTTCCCCTCGGCCAGGGTGCCGACGTCTTCCACCTCCGGCGGCGCCAGCGGATCGAGGTCGCTCTCGGCCTTGGCCTGCTGCCAGAAGGCCGGGAGGAGGCGGTCGACCACCTCGCGCTCGATGTCCTGCTTGAAGCGGTGGCGGACCACCGCCGGCGGCACGTGACCCTTGCGAAAGCCGGGCAGGCGCGTCTTCCTCCCCCACTCGCGGACCACCTTGGCGGTCTCGGCGTCGACGGCGGAGGCCGGGATCTCCACTTTGAGCTGCTTGCGGCAGGGGCCGGTCTCCTGGACCGAGAGGACGACGCTCATCGCGGAGATCCTAACCTATGAAGTGATCCGGCGGTCGGCGAGCCGGCGGCGGTGGTGCGAAAGGGGGGACTCGAACCCCCAACCCGGTCTCCCGGGACTAGATTCTAAGTCTAGCGCGTATACCAGTTCCGCCACTTTCGCAGAGGGCGACGGGCGGGGTCGCCGTCGTGGACGATGAGAGTGGTGAGCCGCCAGGGAATCGAACCCCGAACCCGCAGATTAAGAGTCTGCTGCTCTACCAATTGAGCTAGCGGCCCACGCCGAGAGGATTATATACCCGACGCCGTCGACCCGTGGCAAGCGA
>Ga0326597_10011046_pt1 | contig 11995 bp, 11 predicted proteins | sample RVTome_12_FD_203789 | JGI IMG/M metagenome (GOLD analysis project Ga0326597, IMG submission 203789) | Soil microbial communities from uranium-contaminated site in the Upper Colorado River Basin, Wyoming, United States - RVT100D185 | ecosystem: Environmental > Terrestrial > Soil > Contaminated >... | reverse complement strand
AGATTTAGGCGGCGGTAGTAGCAGTCGCGCGGCTCGCCGGCGCTGTTCTTCGTGTGGCAGATGCCGCCGCGGCGGGGGCGGACGCGGTAGAGCAGCGAGTTCTGCTCGCAGTTCACCCGCACCTCGACCAGGTCGAAGCTCTCCCCCGAGGTCTTGCCCTTCTCCCAGAGCTCGTTGCGCGAGGTGCTCCAGAAGACGGCGGCGCCGCTGGCGATGGCCGCCGTGAGGGCGGCCTGGTTCACGTAGGCGACGAGAATCACCTCGCCGCTATCGACGTCCTGGACGGCGCAGGGGATGACGTCGGCGGCGGCGGCGGCAGTACGGGCGATCTTGCCGAAGTCGAGGGCGAGGGTGCTGCCCTCCTCCAGCTCGTTGCTGCTGGTCACGCGAAGTCTCCCTTTGGAATCGAGCTAGAGGCGCACCGCCAGGCCGTGCGCCGCCATGTAGGCCTTGACGTCGCGGATCCGGTAGGTGCCGAAGTGAAAGATGCTGGCGGCGAGAACGGCGTCCGCCTTGCCCTCCGTAACCGCGTCGACGAGGTGCTGCGGCTCGCCGGCGCCGCCGGAGGCGATCACCGGCACCTCGACGGCCTCGGCGATCGCCCGCGTCAGGGGGATGTCGTAGCCGTCGAGGCGGCCGTCCGTGTCCATGCTCGTGACGAGGAGCTCGCCGGCGCCGAGGGCGACGACCTGCTTCGCCCAGTCGACGGCGTCGAGGCCGGTCGGCTGGCGGCCGCCGTGGGTAAAGACCTCCCAGTGTCCCTCGCCGGCGGCGCGGGCGTCGATCGCGACGACGATGCACTGGGAGCCGAAGCGCTCGGCGCAGCGCCCCACCAGGTGGGGGTCGGCGACGGCGGCGCTGTTGAACGAGACCTTGTCGGCGCCGAGCTCGAGGAGGAGGCGGGCGTCCGTGTCGCTGCGGACGCCGCCGCCGACCGTGAAGGGGATGAAGACGCGCTCGGCGGTGCGCTCGACCATCTCGTAGGTCGTGCGGCGGTCGTCGGATGACGCCGTTATGTCGAGAAAGACGAGCTCGTCCGCGCCCTCTGCGTCGTAGAGCGGCGCCAGCTCGACCGGGTCGCCGGCGTCGCGCAGCTCGACGAAGGAGACGCCCTTGACCACGCGGCCTTGGTCGACGTCGAAGCAGGGGATGACGCGTTTCGTTAGCATGATCGGCTCTATCACAGTATAGCCAGGCCGCGGCCTAGGGGGCGTTTTCGAGGGCGGCGAGGGCGGCGGCGAGGTCTAGGCGGCCCTCGTAGAGGGCGCGCCCGGCGATGACGGCGTCGAGGCCGGCGACGGCGGCGGCGGCGAGGACGTCGGCGAGGGAGGCGATGCCGCCGGCGAGGATTACCTCGGTCTCGCAAACGCCGAGGTCGGCGATCAGGGCGCGAACGCCGTCGAGATCGGGTCCTGCCAAAGTCCCGTCGCGGCCGATGTCCGTGTAGCTGATCGCGGCGGCGCCGGCGGCGGCCATGCGTCTCGCGAAGTCGAGGACGGGCTCGCCGGAGTCGTCCTCCCAGCCGCGGACGGCGATGCGGCCGTCGCGGGCATCGGCGGCGACGGCGACGCGGCCCGGGTAGAGGCCGCAAGCCCTGGCCACGAGTCCGGGGTCGGCGACGGCGGCGGTGCCGAGGAAGACGCGGTCGACGCCGGCGGCGAGCCAGCGCTCGATCGTCTCGAGGTCGCGGACGCCGCCGCCGAGCTGAACGGGGACGGCGACGGCGGTGACGATCGCGCTCACGGCGGCGGCGTTCTCCTGCTCGCCGCTACGGGCGCCGTCGAGGTCGACGACGTGGAGGCGACGGGCACCCTGCGCCTGCCAGTGAAGCGCCATGGCGGCGGGGTCGTCGCCGTAGGCGGTCTCGCGGGCGTAGTCGCCCTGGTAGAGGCGGACGCAGCGGCCGCCGCGCAGGTCGATGGCGGGGATGAACTGAAGCTGGCTCAGGAGTCGTCCTGCTGGCGGCGGAGCTCGTCCTGGATCATCTTCTCCTCCGTCTCGCGGCTCCAGACGAGCGGGAAGACGAAGGTGTTCGCGGCCTGGAAGACGATGATCGCGCCCCAGATCGCGGCGAACCAGAGGACGAAGCCGGAGACGCCGCCGCCGGTCACGAGGTCGATGAAGAGGATGGCGCCGACCACGGCGGCATAGGTAGCGAGGTGGCGGTAGAGGCTGAGGCGGGTGCGGACGCGGCGCCGCGCCTTCTCGTAGGCGTCGTCCTGCTCGGGGGCGGTCATGTGCCGGCCCCAGCGGCCCGGCGAGGCGCGGTTGACGCGCCGGCGGCGCCATAAGGTAAGGAAGGGCAACTCGATCCGGATGCCCTCTTCCGGCGCGTCGTCATCGGGCCTCGAAGCGATGTGGCCATGCCAGTCCTCGGCCTCATTATAGACCGGGCGACGCCGCTGGCTAGCGGCTGAAATATAGACCGGGCGACGCTGCTCGCTAGCGGCTGAAGGCGTGGGCGAGGAAGTTGGCGTAGAAGCGCAGGCCGGGAGCGCCGCTCTTCTCGGGGTGGAACTGGGTCGCGACGAGGTTGTCGCGGGCGAGGACGCTGGCGAAGGTGACGCCGTAGTCGGTCTCGCCGATGACGACGTCTTTGTCCTCGGGATCGGGATAGTAGCTGTGGACGAAGTAGAAGAAGGCGCCGTCCTCGATGCCGTCGAAGACGGGGTGGGGCCGGCGCTGCCGCACCTGGTTCCAGCCCATGTGAGGGACCTTCAAGCCGCCGGGCAGGCGGCGGACGCGGCCGGCGATCAGGTCGAGGCATTGGTGCTCGCCGCCCTCCTCGCTGACGCTGAGGAGGGCCTGCTGGCCCATGCAGACGCCGAGGAAGGGGCGGCCGCTGCCTACGTAGGCGCGGATCGGCTCGACGAGGCCGCCCTGGTTGAGGTTGCGCATGGTGTCGGCGGCGGCGCCGACGCCGGGGAGGATCAGCGCCTCGGCCGCTTCGATCGCGCGCGCCGCGCAGGTGACGAGGGGCTCGTAGCCCTGGTCGGCGACGGCGCGGGCGACGCTGCGCAGGTTGCCGGCGCCGTAGTCGATGATGACGACCTGCTTCACGTCCTCATTCTACCTCGCGTTAGGCTGATCAGCTTCGCATCCCTCTCGGTCTGCTCCGCCTGCGAGATAAGGAAATAGATTCTCGCGAGGGGGACACCCCTCGCGCTTCCCGGCAGGAGGCTTCGCCTCCTGCACCTCCGCTACGGATTCAAAGCTTTCAGAAGCGCCGGCAGGTCGCGAAGGGCGGCGATATGAGGAAGCCCGTCCGTCGACGCCTCGGCGACGAGAAGGACCCGCGCGCCGGCGCTGCGAGCTGCGAGCAGGGACGCCCCGCTGTCGTCGAGGACGAGGCAGGCCGTGGGGTCGACGCCGGCGTCGGCGAAGAGGCGGGCGTAAAAACGGCCGTGGCCCTTCGGCGTGTTGACCAGGTCGGGCCCGTAAAGGGTCTCGAAGCGGCCGGCGACGCCGAGGCCGCCGAGAATGAGGCCCAGGTCGCGTGAAGCCGTGCCGGAGGCGGTGAAGAGCGTGAAGTCGGCGGCGAGGGCGCGGCTCGCCTCGACGACGCCGGGGTAGTCGGCGCGGACGCGCGGCGCGATGGAGGCGTTCGCGGCCGCGACGAGGGCGAGGCGGGCCGCCTCGTCGGGCGGCAGCTCGACGCCTACCTCCGTCGCCATCGAGCCGAGCCAGTCGAGGCCGTAGAGCTCGAGCTCGCGGCGGTAGTCGGAGCGCCCGTCCTCCCAGGCGGCGACGCGCCGCCTAAAGCGCTCGAAGACGGGAGCGAAGCTGCGACGGTTGGCCTCGGACCAGGCGGGCGCCTCGCCGTCGAGGCGGCGCCATTGCGGCTCGCGCCGGGCGTTGTCGTTGATCGTGCCGCCGTCGTCGAGGAAGACGTGGCGAACGGTCAAGACGGGGCCTCGTTTCGGGTTAAGGCGGCGGCGGACGCGGCCTGAATTATACTCAAACCATGGTCGCGAGCGACGACGAGCGCGAGGCTCAGGCGGCAAAGCTGCGCGCCGAGGAGCTGCGCTCCCAGATCGCCTACCACGACTACCGCTACCACGTCCTCGACAGCCCCGAGATCGCCGACGCGGCGTACGACGCGCTCATGCGGGAGCTGCGGGCCCTGGAGGAGGCGCGGCCGCAGCTGATCACGCCGGACTCGCCGACCCAGCGCGTCAGCGGCGAGCCGTTGGCGGCGTTCGGCGTCGTCGAGCACCGCCAGCCGCTCCTCAGCCTCGGCAACGCCTTCAGCGAAGAGGAGCTGCGCGCCTGGCACCGGCGCGTGGCGGCGCTGGCGGAGCGGGCGGACTTCGCCCTGGTCTGCGAGCCGAAGATGGACGGCTTAGCAGTCGCGCTGGTCTACGAGAAGGGCGCCTTGGTCCAGGGCGCGACCCGCGGCGACGGCGCCCGCGGCGAGAACATCACCCAGAACCTGCGGACGATCCGCAGCATCCCGCTAGCGGTCGGGGCGGCGGCGCCGGAGCGCTTTGAGGTGCGGGGCGAGGTCTACATGACGAAGCCGGGCTTCGAGCGCCTGAACGAGGCGCGCGGCCGCGAGAACGAGGAGCGGCGGGCGCGCGGCGTCTCGGAGCTGCCGCTCTATGCCAGCCCGCGCAACTCGGCGGCGGGCTCGCTGCGTCAGCTCGACGCCGCCGTGACGGCGACGCGGCCGCTCGATATCTTCGCCTACCAGCTCGGCTGGGCCGAGGGCCAAATGGCGCCGAGCTGGCAGATGCCGACCTCGCACTCCGAGGCGCTGAGGTCGCTGAGCGACCTCGGCTTCCGCGTCAACCCTCACGTCGAGCGGGTCGCCGATATCGACGCCGCCGTCGCCTACGTGAGGCGCTGGGAGACGCGCCGCGAGGCGCTCGACTACGAGATCGACGGCCTCGTGATCAAGGTCGACGACCTGGCGCTGCAGCGGGCGCTCGGCGTCGTCGGCCGCGAGCCGCGCTGGGCGCTGGCCTATAAGTTCCCGCCGACCCAGGCGACGACGAAGCTCCTCGACATCGCCGTCAACGTCGGCCGCACCGGCAGCCTCAACCCGTTCGCGGTGCTGGAGCCGGTGGTCGTGTCGCACGCGACCGTGAAGCTGGCGACTCTCCACAACGAGGACGACATCCGCCGCAAGGACATCCGGATCGGCGACACGGTCATCGTCCAGCGGGCGGGCGAGGTGATCCCCCAGGTGGTCGGGCCGGTGACGAGCTTACGCACGGGCGGCGAGCGCGTCTTCGCGATGCCGCCGCGCTGCCCGTCCTGCGACACGCCGGTCGTGCGGCCGGAGGGTGAGGCGATGAGCTACTGCCCGAACCGGGTCTGCCCGGCCCAGATCTTCCGCCTCTTAAGCCACTTCGCCAGCCGAGGGGCGATGGACATCGAGGGGCTGGGCGAGTCGCTGGCGGAGCAGCTCCTCGAAAGCGGCCTCGTCACGGACCTCGCGGACCTCTACAGCCTCGACCTGGCGGGCCTGCTGACGCTGGAGCGCCTCGGGGAGAAGAGCGCGATGAAGCTCCTCGCCAACATCGAGGCGAGCAAGCACCGGCCCCTGGCACGCCTCCTTTTCGGCCTCGGCCTGCGCCAGGTCGGCGACGAGACTGCGGCGTTGCTCGCCAGCCACTTCGGCAGCATCGAGGCGTTGGCCGAGGCTACGCCGGAGGAGCTGGCGGCGGTGGCGACGATCGGGCCAAAGACGGCGGCGAGCGTCCACGCCTATTTTCAGGACGAGCAGAACCGAGAATTGATCAGGAAGCTGCGCGCGGCCGGCGTTCAGCTGGCGACGGCGGTGCCGGCGGCGCGCGAAGGGCCGCTGCAGGGCCTGACTTTTGTGGTTACGGGTAGCCTATCGGGCTGGACCCGAAACGAGATCGAGGCGCTGATCAAACGCCTCGGCGGCGCGGTCGGGGCGAGCGTGACGAAGAAGACGGCCTACGTCGTCGCCGGCGAGAGCCCGGGCTCAAAGCTGGCAAAGGCGGCGGACTACGGCGTCACGGTGCTGACCGAGGAGGGCTTCGAGCAGCTCCTCGCGGCGAAGGGGGCGAGCGGGAAGCCTAGGCGAAACCCCTTGACATAGGGCTTTGACCGTGGGCGTTGCCTCGGTTATAATCGTCGCGGCCATCCACAGGGTCAATCCGAAGGCAGGGGCGGGCATGGCCTTCAATCCGATCAGTTCTTTTCTCGGTCTCTTCTCACACGATGTCGGGATCGACCTCGGCACGGCCAACACGCTGGTGATGGTCAAGGGCCGTGGCATCGTCATCGACGAGCCCAGCGTCGTCGCGATCGACACGCTCTCGAAGAAGGTGCTGGCGATCGGCGCCGAGGCGAAGCGGATGGTCGGCCGGACGCCGGCCAACATCATCGCCGTGCGGCCGTTGAAAGACGGCGTGATCTCCGACTTCCACGTGACGGAGCGCATGCTCCACTACTTCATTCGCGCCGTTCACGAGCGCTATGGCTTCGGAATTCCCCGGCCCCGGGTCGTGATCGGCATCCCGAGCGGCGTCACGGAGGTCGAGAAGCGGGCCGTGCACGACGCCGCCTTGAACGCCGGCGCCCGCGAGGCTTACCTGATCGAGGAGCCGATGGCGGCGGCGATCGGCGCCGGGCTCCAGATCATGGACCCGGCCGGCTGCATGGTCGTCGACATCGGCGGCGGCACCACCGAGGTGGCGGTGATCGCCCTCGGCGGCATCGTCGAGAGCCACTCGGTGCGGACGGCCGGCGACGAGATGGACCAGGAGATCATCTCTTACGCCCGTCAGGTCCATAACATGGTGATCGGCGAGCGCACGGCGGAGGAGATCAAGATCACGGCCGGCTCTGCCTTCCCCCTCGACGAGGAGGAGACGGTGGAGATCCGGGGCCGCGACCTGGCGACCGGCCTGCCGAAGGCGGTCGAAGTGAGCACGGTCGAGATCCGCGACGCCCTCTCGGGGCCGGTGAACGCGATCGTCGAGTCGGTGCGGCTGGCGATCGAGGTGACGCCGCCGGAGCTGGTCGCGGACCTGATGTTCAAGGGCATCTGCCTCGCCGGCGGCGGCGCTTTGCTGCGCGGCCTCGACCGGCGCCTCCAGCAGGAGACGAAGTTCCCGGTGTACGTGGCGGAGGATCCCCTGACCTGCGTGGTGCGGGGCACGGGCGAGGTCCTGGAAGAGGCGCGAATGCTCGCCAAGGTGCACGCGGCGCTGTCCGTGCGAAAGGCGCCGCGGTAACCCGGCTACTGGCACATTGGCGCCGCCCTCGCGCACCGAAGCCGCTGGACTCAGGCAGGCAGCAGGCTCCGAAAATCACTCCGGCCCAGATAGCCAGCCGAGAGAGAGGTTAGTCTCCTGACTGCAAGGAGCGCAGCCTGGTTTGCCGGCTTCATGGGGACGGGGTTCATCCTCCTGGCGCTCTCCGGCATCGGCGTCATGCGGCCGGTGGAGGACGCATCCTACGTCCTGATCGGCCCGCTGGAGTCCGGCCTGCGCGCCGTCGCCCAGCCGCTGGCCGATATCGCGACGAACTACACGGACATCCGCGACCTGACGCGCGAGAACGAGGCGTTACGGACGGAGAACGAGCGTCTGAGCAGCGAGATCGCGCGTCTGCGCGAAGAAGCGACGCGCCAGCAGCAGCTCGAGCGCCTCCTGGAGGTCAAGGAGGCGCTCGCCGGCCAGGAGCTCCTCGGCGCGGATATCCTGGCGCGCGACCCGAGCAACCTGCGCGAGCTCATCGCGATCAACCGGGGCAGCGACGACGGCATCCGGACCGGCATGGCTGTCGTGACCGAGGGCACGACCCTGGTCGGGACGGTGACGCGCGTGGAGTCAAGCCACGCTTGGGTGGCGCTGGTGACGGACGTCGATAGCGCCGTGAGCGCCCTGATCCTGGAATCGCGCGACCAGGGCGTCGTCTCGGGCGGCTACAACCGGCGCCTGGCGATGGAGTTCGTCAGCCAGGACGCGACCGTGAAGGAGGGCGACACGGTCGTCACCTCCGGCCTCGGCGGCACCTACCCGGCGGGCCTCGTGATCGGCCGGGTGACGGGCGTGAGCGGCGACCGTCAGGCCGTCTTCCGGCGCGTCACGGTCGAGTCGCTCGCCAGCCTCTCGCGGGTCGAGACCGTCCTCGTGATCGCGAGCTTCGGGGCGCTGGAGCTGACGGCGCCGTGAGCCTTTACGTCGGCGTGCCGCTGATCATCGTTGCGGCCCTGAGCGAGGCTGCCGTCCTGCCGCTGTTCCGGATCTCGGGGCTGCAGCCGAACCTCGTGCTCACGCTCCTCGTCGCCTGGCTCATGGTGCGCGGCTCCGGGGAGGCGTTCGTCTTGATCGCGATCGGTGGCGGCGTCCTCGGCCTCGTCGACGGCGCACCGCTGGGAACGGCGCTCCTTGCCTTGGCGCCGCTGCTGCTGCTGGAGGACCTGCGGGGGGCGCGGCTCGTCGAGGGCGAGCCGATCCTCACCGTCGTCTTCATGCTGGCGGCGACCGGCGCCTATCATCTCGTTTACCTGCTCGTCTTCACGGCCCAGGGCCAGGCGGGGAGCTGGGCGGCGGCGGCGACGGAGGTCATCCTGCCGACGGCCTTCCTTAACGTCGTCCTCGTCCTGCCGATCTACGGCCTGCTCTGGGCGGCGAGCGGCGGCCGCCGGCGCCGGGCGGCGTACGCTTAGCGATGCCGTATTCGACCGGACGTAAGCCCTGGCGCTCGGAGCCGCCGAAGGAGCTGCGGGACGACTCGGCCGCGGCGAGGCAGAAGGTATTCTACTTCGGCCTGCTGGTCCTGATTCTCTTCGGCATCCTCACCGTGCAGCTGGCGCGGCTCCAGCTGATCAAGGGCGAGACCTTTAGCCTGAGGGCGGAGACCAACCGCCTGCGCCAGCTCGCCGTGGAGCCGTCGCGAGGGCTGATCTTCGACCGCAACGGCGTGCCGCTGGTCGAGAACCGGGCCAGCTTCGCCGCGGCCGTGGTCGCGGCCGACATCCCGGCGGAGCGCGAGGCCGAGATCACGCTCGCCTTGCAGGAGCTAACCGGCGTGCCGGCCGGCGAGACGGAGCAGCTGATTGCGGCACGGCGCAGCTCGAACGACCCCTTCACCCCCCAGGTCGTGAAGGCGAACCTGCCGGAGGCGGTGGCCTTTGCCCTGCGCGAGCGCCTGGCATCGCTGCCGGGCGTGCGCGTGATCGTCGAGCCGCGACGCGAGTACGTCCACGCGGCGCTGCTCTCACACGTCCTCGGCTTCGTCGGCCTGATCGACCCGGAGGAGTACGCCCGCCTCGCGCCGCTGGACTACGGCGTCAGCGATTTCGTCGGCAAGACGGGGGTCGAGCTCGCCTATGAGTCGATCCTCCGCGGCGTGCCGGGCGAGCGCGAGGTGGAGGCGGACGCGTCAGGCCGCGAGCTGCGCACCCTCAAGGAGACGGCGGCGGCGCCGGGACGCAGCGTCGTCCTCTCGCTGGACGTGGCGTTGCAGCGCGAGGTAACCGAGGTGCTGGCGGCGGCGATGGGCGATTCGCGCAACGCCGCCGCGGTCGTGATCGACGTCCATACTGGCGAGATTCTCTCGCTCGTCTCGCTGCCGACCTTCGACAACAACGTCTTCACCTCCGGGCTGGACGAGGCGGAGCTCGAGCGGCTCCTCAGCGACCCGGCGAAGCCGCTCCTCAACCACGCGATCAGCGAGACGTTCCCGCCGGGCAGTACGTTCAAGCAGGTCACGGGCCTGGCGGCGCTCCAGGAAGGCGTGGCCCAGCCGGCCACGGTGATATTTAGCCCCGGCGTCATCTACGTCGAGAACGAGTTCAACCCGGAGATCCGCTACCCGTTCCGCGACTGGGCGCCCCTGGGCAGCCTCGACTTTTACGGCGGCGTCGCGATGTCCTCCGACGTCTACTTCTACTACCTCGCCGGCGGCTACGCCGAGAACGGCCGCCAGCTCTTCGAGGGCCTCGGCGCGACGAAGCTCGCGGACTGGGCGCGGCGCTTCGGCCTCGGCCGCACCACCGGCGTCGACCTGCCGGGCGAGGCCGCCGGCAACGTGCCGGACCCGACCTGGAAGGAAGCGACGATCGGCGAGGTCTGGACGATCGGCGACACCTACAACTTCGGCATCGGCCAGGGCTACCTGACGACGACGCCGCTCCAAATGGTGCTGGTGTCGGCGGCGATCGCCAACGGCGGCCAGGTGCTCACGCCGCGCGTGGTCAGCGAGCTGCGCTCGGCGGACGGCAGCGTCATCCCCCTCCAGCCGGGGCCGAGCAGCAGCCTGGGCATCGACGCGCGCAACCTGGAGACGATGCGCGAGGGGATGCGGCGGGCGGTGGCCGGGGGCACGGCGAAGACGGCGGCGGTTAACGGCGTCGCGATCGCCGGCAAGACGGGCACGGCCGAGTTCGGTGCCCAGCGTGAAGACGGGACTTCGCTGGAGCACGGCTGGTTCACGGGCTATGCGCCCTTCGAGGACCCGGAGATCGCCGTGGTGGTCTTTCTGGAGCAGGGCAACGGCGCCCTGACGGCGGCGCCGGTCGCGGCGCGGATCTTCGACTACTACTTCAGCCTCTCCGGCTTCGCCGGCGGTGGGACGCCGTGATCAGCTGGCGCGGCACGGCACCTTTCGACTACATCCTCCTCACGGCGAGCGTCGCGCTCGTCGGTTACGGCCTCCTCCTGATCTACAGCGGCACGCTGACCCAGACGGGCGGCGCCGGCGCGGTGCTGACCGGCCCGGTGGGGCGCCAGCTGCTGTTCGCCGGCGCCGGCCTCGTCGTCTGCGTCAGCGTGGCGCGGGCGGACTACCGCTTCCTCGCCCAGGGATCGACCGGCCTCTACATCGGCCTGATCGCGGCCCTGATCTTTGTCCTGACGATCGGCACCCAGATCTACGGGTCGCGCCGCTGGATCGACATCGGCGGCACACAGATCCAGCCCTCGGAGATCGGCAAGCTGATCGTCATCCTCATCCTCGCCAAGTATCTTTCGGACAAGGGCGAGGCGATCCGCGACCTGCGCGTCTTTCTCACCTCGCTTATGATCGCCGGCCTGCCGGCGCTGCTCGTCTTCGCGGAGCCCGACCTCGGCTCGGCGGCGATCTTCCTCCTGATCTGGCTCGGCATGGTGGCGATGGCCGGCGCCGACTTCCGCCACGTCCTCGGGACGATCGGCATGGTCATGGCGGCGGCACCGTTCGCCCTGATCGCGGTGGTGACGGACTACCAGCGGGAGCGCGTCAGCCTCTTCCTCGACCCGGCGCGCGACTCGCTCGGGTCGGGGTTCAACATCCAGCAAGCCGAGATCAGCGTCGGCTCGGGCGGCCTCTTCGGCAAGGGGCTGACGCACGGCAGCCAGACGCAGCTCGACTATCTGCGCACCCAGACGACGGACTATATCTTCAGCGTGCTGGGCGAGGAGCTCGGCTTCATCGGCGCGATGATCCTTTTCGCGCTGTTCATCCTCGTCCTCATGCGCGGCCTGCGGGCGGCGTCGATCTCGCGGGACGGCTTCGGCCAGCTGGTCGCGGTCGGGATCGTGATCTTCATCCTCTTCCAGGCGTTCATCAACATCGGCGTGAACATCCGCCTCTTCCCGGTCACGGGCATCCCGCTGCCCTTCATCAGCCAGGGGGGAAGCTCGCTGATCACGGTATTTATCGCGATCGGGCTGCTGGAGAGCGTGATCGTGCGCCACCGCCAGGTCGTCTTATGACAAGTAACCTTCGGGCCTGAGCTCCCGGCAGCCCGCGCAACGATTCGCGCCGAAAAGAGAACTGCCTCGCAAATGCGGGGCAGTTCCGTTCAGTATCGGCGTCGTGGCGTCAGGATCTGGCGGCGAGCTCCGGCGACTCCTGCTTCGTGAGGACGATCTCGCCGCCCTCGGCGTCGAGGAGGACGGTATCGCCGGGGCCGAAGCGGCCCTCGAGCAGCGCCTCCGAGAGTCGGTCCTCGACCTCGTTCTGGATGACGCGGCGCAGAGGCCGGGCACCGAAGACGGGGTCGTAGCCCTTCTCGCCAAGCCAGTCG
>Ga0326597_10011045_pt1 | contig 11996 bp, 12 predicted proteins | sample RVTome_12_FD_203789 | JGI IMG/M metagenome (GOLD analysis project Ga0326597, IMG submission 203789) | Soil microbial communities from uranium-contaminated site in the Upper Colorado River Basin, Wyoming, United States - RVT100D185 | ecosystem: Environmental > Terrestrial > Soil > Contaminated >... | reverse complement strand
GTGGAAGGATCAGTTCGACTGGGTCTATCGCGAATACGACTATGCCGTCGTGACCTTCACGATCCATCCCGACGTCTCAGGCAAGGCACAGAACCTCTTGATGCTGGAGCGGCTCCACACCCATATCAAGAAGCACAAGGGCGTGAAGTTCGTGACCTTCGAGCAGATCGCCGACGATTTCGCCAAGCGCTATCCGCAAAGCAAGCCAGCACGACCGCAATCGTGAGCGTGGCGGGTAGCCACACCGGCCACGACCGGCGCGCAGTGGCGCAAAGGTGAGGAGAGGGCCCGATGTGCGGCCTTTGCGGCGTCTTCGGCGTCGTCGAGCACTGGACAGACGGGTCCGTCGGCTCCCGCGCAGACGAGCAGCATCGGGTCACTGTCGGCAACCGCTTCCTCGCCCTCTATGGCCTGAAGCTCGCCGAGTGGTCGGGCCGTTTCATCCTGACCAGCCAGACCGGCGGGTCGGCGGTGGTCGATCATTTCGGCGGCCTCTGGCCGGCCGCTGAGCACCTCGCCGGGCGGCCGTGCGACCCACTCGACGCGGCCATGATCGCGGCGGTCGAAAATCGGGCCGGCCGGCGATGAACGACATCTGGGCAGCGCCGATCACCGCCAACCTGCTGACCGGGTTCCTCGGCTCGGGCAAGACTTCGCTGCTTCGCCGGCTCCTGCGCCAGCCCGACCTTTCCGACACGGCGGTGATGATCAACGAGTTCGGCGAAGTCGGGCTCGACCATCTCCTGATCGAAGCGGTCGACGAGGAGGTCGTGCTGCTCGACAGCGGCTGCGTCTGCTGCACCATCCGCGGCGATCTCAAGGACGCGCTCCTGCGTCTCTACGGCCGGCGCCAGCGGGGCGAGGTTCCGCCTTTCCGCCGCGTCGTGATCGAGACGACCGGCCTCGCCGATCCGGCGCCGATCGTCGCGACCTTCGCGGCCGATCCGATGCTCAAGCATCATTTTCGCCTTGGCAACGTCGTCACCGTGATCGACGCCGAGTGCGGCGGCGCCAATCTCGATGGCTACGAGGAGTGCCGCAAGCAGGTGGCAATCGGCGACCGGCTCGTCCTCTCCAAGATCGATATCGCCGCGCCGGACAAGACCGCGCGCCTGCGCGCCCGGCTGGCGCTCATCAATCCGACCGCCGAGGTCATCGAGACGAGCGAGGCGGATGACGCCGCCGCGGCGCTTCTCACGAACGACGTCCATGACGAAGCGACGCGGCCTGAGGAGGTTCGCCGATGGCTCGCGGCGGCGCATGGCGACCACCACCAGCATCACGATGACGACGATCACGATCACGCCGACGGCAGCCGGCACCACTCCGACATCAGCGCCCTTCTGCTGAGCGCCGACGAGCCGCTCGACTGGGCCGCCTTCGGCCTATGGCTGTCGATGCTCCTCAATCGGCACGGGGCGTCGGTGCTCCGGGTCAAGGGCCTGATCAATGTCGTCGGCCGTCCGGCCCCGGTCGTCGTCCAGGGGGTTCAGCACCTCATCCATAAGCCGGTCCACCTCGAGCGCTGGCCGGATGATCGGCCACAAACCCGTCTCATCCTCATTGTCCGCGGCCTCGATGCGGCTCTGGTTCAGCGCTCCTTCCGCTCCTTCATGGGGCTCGGAACCGAAGTCCGCTCGGCTCAGGAGCCGGCATCATCGGCGTAAGGCTGGCCAGCGTCACCGGCGGCGCGATCGGCCTCGAGGAGACGCACGCTCTCCTTCCCCCACGACACCACCACCGCGTCGCCGGGCGCGACGGGATGGGCGAAGAAGGCGGCCTCCGGCTCGACCACGATGAATTCCTCGCCGGCGATCCGCGACAGGGTGACCTTGAAGAGGATGCCCTGATACTCGACGGTTTCGACGACACCGTGCAACGAGTTTTCCTTGGGCTCGCCCGCTCCCTGCTCGCGCCGGAGGTCGATCAGGTCGCGCCGGACCGCGAGATAGATGTCGCTCCCGGCCTCCGGCTTCCTGCCGTTGAGGGGAACACGGAAGCGGGCGCCGCCCGCCCCCGCGACGAGAGCGGCATCGCCCTCGGTGGCGCGGAGCTTCCCGGTAAGCACGTTCTGCCCGCCCATGAAGCGCGCGACATAGGGGCTGCGCGGGTTGGCGTAGACATCGTGTGGTGAGGCCGCCTGCTCGATGCTCCCCTGGTTCATCACCACCACGGCGTCGGCAAGGGCGATCGCTTCGGGTTGCGTGTGGGTGACGTGGACGAAGGTGATGCCGAGCCTGCTCTGCAGGCGCTTCAGCTCGCCGCGCATCCTGAGCCGCAGGAACTCGTCAAGTGCCGACAGAGGCTCGTCGAGGAGGAGAACCCGCGGATTGGTGATCAGGGCGCGGGCGAGCGCCACCCGCTGCTGCTGCCCGCCCGAGAGCTGGGCCGGCATCCGGTCGGCAAAGGCGGTCATGTGGACGAGCGAGAGCATCTCGTCGACGTGGGCGTAGCGCTTCGCCTTCGGGTCGCCGCGCATCTTGAGATTGAAGGCGACGTTGTCGCGGACGCTGAGATGCGGGAACAGTGCGTAGCTCTGGAACATCATCGCCGTGCCGCGCTGCACCGGCGCCAGGCCGACGACCATCTGGTCGCCGATGAAGACCTCGCCGGACGTCGGCGTCTCGTGGCCGGCGATCATGCGCAGTATAGTCGTCTTGCCGCAGCCGGATGGCCCGATGAGGCAGCAATAGGAGCCATGCGGAACCGTCAGGTTGATCGACTTGACCGCCTGCAGGCCGCCGAAATTCTTCGTCAGGTTGACGAGACGGATGTCGCCGCTGCCGCTGGGCGTGGCGGTCTTCTGCGGACCGGTGGCGGAGCCGGACTGGAGCATGGCTCAGCTTCTCTTGGAGCGCTTGTGCTGGATGTAGGCGATCGACCCGATAGCGAGCGCGATCGCGGTCAACGAGATCGCCGTAGTCACGGTGCCGAGCGCATAGAGGGCGGGCGAGGTGACGTTGGTGGTCATGGTCCAGATCTCGATCGGCAGCGTGTTCTTTGGGCCGGCGGTCAGCCAGCTCCGCGGGAACTCGTCGTAGGAAAGCGTGAAGCCGAAGAGCGCGACGGCGATCATGCCTGGAAAAACGATCGGGACGACCACGTGCCTGACCGACTGCCATCGGCTGGCGCCGAGATCGTAGGCCGCCTCCTCGTAGGCCGGGCTGAGGCGCCCGAGCACGGCGAACATGATCAGCAGCCCGAAGGGCAGCGTCCATGAAAGATGCGCTCCGAGCGCCGAGCTGTACCAGCGCGCCGGCAGGTCGAGGAAGCGGAAGGTGACGAGGATGCCGATGGACAGAACGAGACCCGGGACAATCAGGCTGGCGATCGCCGCGTAGAAGATCGCGGTCGAGCCGACGAAGCGGCGGCGGAACGCGAAGCCCGCCGTCACCGAAATCAGAACCGTGACGAGCATGACGATCAACGCCAGCGGCAGGGAGCGCGAGAAGGCGCCGCCGATGTCGCCGGTCCGTGCCTGGCCGAAAAGCGCCTCGAACCAGGTCAGCGACACGCCGCGGAGCGGAAAGACGAGACCACCAGTCGGGCCCTGGAAAGAAAGGATGAAGATCGAGATCATCGGCCCGTAAAGGAAGATGACGAACAGCGTGAACAGTGTCGCCAGCACATAGAAGGTCCACGGCCGCTTGCCGTGCGAAGTGGTCATCGCGCCAGTTCCTTGCGCACGTCGACCAGCCGGAAAATCGCCGCCGCGATCATCAGCACGATGATGACGAGGATCACGGCGCTCGCCGCCGCCCGCGGATAGTTGAGGAATTGCAGGTCGTTGAAGATGCCGGACGTGGCCGAGCCCGAAAGCCCGCCGCTCATCACGCTGACGACGAAGAAGTCGCCCATGACGAGGGTGACCACGAAGACGGCGCCGAGCGCGATGCCGGTCTTCGACAAGGGCAGCACGACGTTCCAGACGACGCCCCAGCGGCTCGCGCCGCCGTCGAAGGCCGCTTCAAGGAGCGCTGGATCGATGCGCGCCATCGAGTTGAAGATCGGCACGATCATGAACAGCGTGAACAGGTGGACATAGGCCACGATGACCGAGAAGTCGGAGAAGAGAAACCATTCGACCGGCCGGTCGACGACCCCCAGCTGGAGAAGAGCGGAGTTGATCAGCCCCTCTTTGCCGAGCACCGGGCGCCAGGAGATCATGCGAATGATGTTCGACGTCCAGAACGGCACGGTGCAGACGAGGAAAAGACCGATCGCCGTGAGCAGGTTGCGAACGTGAAAGACGAGGAAATAGGAAATCCAGAATCCGAGCACGAAGGTGATCGCGAGAACGATCGCCGTGAACCTGATGGTCGACAGATAGAGCCACCAGTTGGTCGGGTTGGTCAGGATGTCGATGTAGTTCTTGAAGGTGAAATCCGGCACCAGGCCGACAAGCATCTGGTAGCGGAAGAAGCTGACCACGACGACCAGCGCCAGCGGCGCGATCACGAACAGGAGAAGCACCAGAAAAAGCGGTGCGACTTGCAGATAGGTGATCAGCGAGTTCTTATTCATCAGACGGCGCGGTCAGGCGATAAATTCGGGGCGGCGAAATGATCGCCACCCCGAATACGCGGGTTAAGGTCAAATGCGGTCGGTCAGGCCGCGTTGAACTCGTTCCACTTGGAGAACAGGAACTCCGCCTCGGTCATGAGATTGTTCCAGACGCCGACCTTGGAGAAGCGCTCCTCGTAGGAGCCGCCGTCGCGAACATCGCCGGCGCTGTTGGTCTTCTCGCCGGTCGGGCTGGTGATATCCGCCGTTGCCGGCTTGCCGCCATAGAAGAAGCCCCACTCGTTCTCGCTGAGATTGTTCTTCGCCGTCTCGGGAACCGAGATGTAGTAGCCCTGCTTGGCGATGAAGCCGCCGACCCAGCCCGACACATACCAGTTGAGGTATTCGTAGGCGGCGTCGAGCCTGATGCCCTCGAGATGGCTCATCAGTGCGAGGCCGTTGCCCCAGCCGCGGTAGCCTTCCTCCAGCGGCTGATAGACGCATTTGATGCCCTGGGTCTGGACGGCGGTCACCGCCGGCGACCACATCGACTGGATGACGACCTCGCCCGACGCCATGAGGTTCACCGACTCGTCGAAGGTGTTCCACAGCGCCCGCCAGTGGCCCCCCTTCTTCAGGTCGATGAGCTTGGCGATGGTCTTGTCGAGCTCTTCGCGGGTCGGGTTGCCCTTGTCGCCGTATTTGAGCTCGCCCGAGGATTCCATCGCCATGATGGCGTCCATGATGCCGATGGTCGGGATGTTCTGGATGGCGGCCTTGCCCTTGAAGTCGCTGGAGAATAGGTCGCCCCACTTGGTGACCGGCCGCCCGACCAGATCCGGGCGGATGCCGAGCGTGTCGGCGTTGTAGACACCGGGCATGAAGGTCGCCCACTCGGTCGGTCCGTCATGGAACTCTTTGGCGTCGGTGGCGGCGCGGTACATGATCTCGTAGGGCGAGTCGCCTTCGCGCGAGACTTCCTTGCCGGCGAACTTTCCCTCCTTGTAGAGCGGCGTGATCTGATCCCACAGCTTGATCTTCTTGACATCGACCGCCTGGGTGACGCCGAGCGGCACGTAGACCTTGGTCTGCCAGATCTCGCTGTCGGCGATGTCGATCGACTTCGGGTCGTTGACCATCCGGTTGGTGAGCCCGGGATGGTCGGTGACCGACATCTCGACCTTGAAGCCGAGGTCCTGCGACGCCTGCCGGGCGATGTCGATCAGCGTCGAGTAGGACATGCCGGTATGGTTGAGCGTGATGTCCTTGATAGTCTGGGCCCAGATTGTCGGGAACCCGGTGACCACACCCGAGCCGGCCGCGAGGCCGGCGGCGGCCGCGCCACCCTTCAGCACGCCGCGGCGGGTCACGCCGCGCTTCGTCATATTCTTTGTCATGGCCATTCCCTCCCTAGGAATATTGGACCTTTTGCTAAAAACTCGCATGAAATGACTGTTGCCCACAAGCACCACTTTCCTATGAGCGGCGGGTAATCGCGCAAGACTTCAACGCAATCTCCACGTGTTGCATTCCGCGCTACGCGGGCGACAGCAGCCGAGGGCATTCGACATGACCCGGATCGTCAATCTCGCCTCGGCCCAGATGGGGCCCATCGCCAAAGCCGAGACTCGCACCGATACGGTTCGGCGCCTCCTTGCGATGATGCGCGAAGCGAAGGCGCGGGGCGCGGATCTCGTGGTCTTCCCGGAACTGGCGCTGACCAGCTTCTTCCCGCGCTGGGTAATCGACGACGAGGCCGAACTCGACAGCTGGTTTGAGCGCGAGATGCCGGGACGGGAAACCAGGGCGATCTTCGATGAGGCAAAGAAGCTCGGCATCGGCTTCTATCTCGGATACGCCGAGCTCGTCGTCGAAGACGGTCGGAAGCGTCGCTTCAATACCTCGATCGTCGTCGACAAGAGCGGCTCGATCATCGGCAAGTATCGCAAGGTTCACCTGCCCGGCCACGCCGAGCCGCAGCCGGGTCGCCGCTTTCAGCATCTCGAGAAGCGCTATTTCGAGCCCGGCAATTTCGGCTTCCCGGTCTGGCGCGGCTTCGGCGGCGTCGTCGGCATGTGCATCTGCAACGACCGGCGCTGGCCGGAGACCTATCGGGTCATGGGTCTTCAGGCAGTCGAGATGGTGCTCCTCGGCTACAACACGCCGATCGATCATACCGGCCACGCCGATATCGACGGCCTCACGTCCTTTCACAATCATCTCTCGATGCAGGCCGGTGCCTATCAGAACTCGACGTGGGTGGTCGGCACGGCGAAGTGCGGCAAGGAGGAAGGGTCCGACATGATCGGGCAGAGCGTCATCGTGGCGCCCTCGGGCGAGATTCTGGCGATGGCGGCAAGTCTCGAAGACGAAGTCATCACGGCACGCGCCGATCTTGACATGGGTAGCGGTTACGGCAAGACGATCTTCGATCTCGCCCGCCACCGCGAGCCGACGCACTACCGGCTGATCGTCGAGCGGAAGGGTGCTATCCCACCGCCCTAGACAGGGCGTGATACCGGCGGCGAAGCCGAACCCGAGCCTAGGTCGAGATCATCTTCTTCTCGATCCCTACACCGGCAGCGAGCGCCCGCTCATACTCAAGCGGCACGGTGGCCGAGTCCTGCAGCCCGATCCCCGTTGAGTCGAAGAGAGTGATGTCCTGGTCGGAGATTCGGCCGGGTTTTTTCCCGGTGATCACCTCGCCGATCGCACCGGCGATACCAGCCTCGGTGATCAGGCCCTCCGTCAGGGGCACGTTGATCTCGCCGTCGGTGCGGCACTGCCTGATATCGTCGACGAAGATGCGGGCATGGGTCAGGATCTTGCCTTCGAGTTCCTGATCGCCCTTCTTGTCCGCGCCGACCGCCGCAATGTGCATGCCGGGGACGATCCAGTCATTCTTGACGATGGGCGCGCGGGCCGGCGTGACGGTGACCACGACATCCGCACCTCGCACGACCTTTTCAAGATCGGTCGATGGCTGGATCTTGAAGCGCTCGTATTTCGGCTGCTGCTCCTTCACGAAATGATCGAGCGTCGCCTTGGTCCGGCTCCAAACCCTGACCTCATCCCAGGGAAAGACCTCGTTGCAGGTGGCAAGCACCCCCTCCGCCATGTGCCCGGCACCGACAATGGCAAGCTTGCGGGAGTCCTTCCGCGCCATCCATTTCGCCGAAACCGCCGCCGCCGCACCAGTGCGCATCATCGTATGGTAGCTGCCGTCGACAATGGCGAGCGGGAAGCCCGTCTCGGGGTGGGTGTAGACGAGGATCGAGAAGACAGTCGGCAGATTGAACCGCTCGCGATTCCACTCGCGGATCGAGACCCACTTGCACGCGGCGGCATGCGGCTCCTCGATGTAGGACGGCATCGCCTCCCATTCACCGGGAAAACGCGCCAGCACAATGTGACCCTTGGGGTCCATATAGTAGCGACCTTCGCCGTGCATGCGATAGGCCTGCTCGACGCAGCCATTGTATTCGCCCGGCGTCAGAAGCCCGATCATCTCGGTTCGCCCGAGGATCAGCGTCTTACGATTGGCCCAGTTTTCCATGCTGCCCACCCTTTCATTATTGCAGACGGATTCCGCGCGTGGCTTCGGGCACCGCATCCGACGCGCGGAGCCGGGTCGATTGGGACGAGAGATGCATATTGTTGCTGCACATCTGGATGTCGATCGCGTTCAGCGCAAATGGTTCAGCACCACGCGCGCGATCACCTCGGCCTCTCCCGGGCGCAGACAGACAGGATCCAACGTTACCACTCCTCGATCGATAAGAGTCTGATCGACATGAACCGGCGGTGACGAATCCAGCAGTGCGTGGATAAGACGAGCGGCTGCCCGCTCGGCACCGCGCGCAAATCTTAGCTCCACTTTGGGAACCTGCTGGACATCGCTGGCGCCGGTTAGAGCGACTTCCACTCTCTCCAGCGACGCAAGGCGCTCAACCAACTTTCTCGCAGCCAGAAGCCAGCGACCATGGCGCTCCGCATCGCCCTCGGCGACAAAAAGCTCGAGCGCGGTGAGGAGGCCAATGATCTCCTCTTTGCCGACCTTGCAGGAACGACCGATGCCATGGCGGGGAAGCCCCTTGATGCGGCTCTTGTCGATCAGCGACGCTGGCGGGCTCCAAAAATCCCAGAGGACATCCAAGTCAAGATGCTGGAGCGCCGCGGACATGACCAAATCTCGTCTACCGCAGAGGATGCCTGATGCCTGTGGCCCGCCGATCGCCTTGCCGCCAGAGAACGCAACGAGATCGGCACCTTCGGCGATGAAGCGCCTGAGGTTCGATTGCGGCGGCAGTTCGGCCGCAGCATCAACGATCACCGGCATGCCCGCTTGGCGAGCAACCTCGACGACTTCAGAAAGCGGTGGGCGCGCGTTGCGACCGGCGACGTAGAAGACGGCTGCCGTCTTCTCGTTGATGGCCTCTGCGAATTCCCAGCCCTCGACGTCGCGGACTCCGGCGCCTGACAGCCGGTCCGCCAGACCGACCTCGACAAGCTTGCCGCCCGCGGCGCGAACGGCGTGATCGTAGCCGTTGCGTTGGCCTTGGGCGATGATCACTTCGTTCTTCATGCCTGTCGTATCCGGCAGCTTCGCCATACGGGAAGGGTCGAGGCCGGTCAGGCACGCCGCGGTCGCGAGCAGAAGACCTGCCGAGGCACCCGCGGTAATGTATCCGGCCTCCGCGCCTGTTACGTTCGCGATGATTTCGGAGGCGTGCGCTTCCAACTCCGTCATTTCGACACACAGACTGGATGACTCGGCCATGGCGGCCGCGACTTCGGATCGCATGATTCCGCCAGAGAGGCGCGTTACCGTCCCGGCAGCGTTGATGACCGTGCGCACGCCGCGCCGTTCGAAGACGTTCACTGGACGGCGCCCCGCGCGTCGACCTTCATTGCGCCAAGAACCGTGTCTCCGCTGACGAACACCACACGCTCGAACATATTGGTAACCGGGCAGACATGGAGGCTTTTTCCGACCGGCTCGAAAGTAAAGAAATTGAGCATGTTCATGGTTGCTTAGTCCGGATTGAGCCGGAAATCGGCGCCCTCGGGAAGGATTTGCCCGCCGTCGACGACGATGGTTGTGCCGGTGATGTAGTCGGCTTCGTCGGAAGCGAGGAAGAGGAAAGCGTTGGCGATATCGCGCGGCGTGCCGAGGCGGCCGAGCGGCACTGCCTCCTCCATCGATTTGATGAAGGCGGCGCTGCGATGGGCCTTCATGCCGCCGGTCAGGACGTTGCCCGGCTCGACACCATTGACGGTGATGCCGTATCCCGCGAATTCCAGCGCAGCAGCCCTGATAAAGCCGTTGATGCCGGCCTTGCTCGCCGAATAATGACCATGGCCGGGGCTGGTGACGTGCGGGCCGGTGATCGACGAGGTGAAGATCATCCGGCCGCCGCGCTTTGTCTTCATGTGCGGCAGGGCCGCCCGGGCGGCGAGAAACGTGCCCTTGAGATTGACCGCCATGACCGCGTCCCACTCGTCCGCGCTGATCTTCTCGATCAGCGTCCACGGGTAGATGCCGGCATTCTGCACGAGGATATCGATGCCGCCGAAGCGGGCGACCGCCTCGCCCATGATCCGTTCCGCATGCTCGGGCCGTGAAATATCGGTTTCGACGAAACGGGCGCCGAGACGCCTGGCGGTCGCCTCGCCCAGCGCCACCTCAGTGTCGCCGATGACGACCCGCGCGCCCTCCTCGACGAAGCGCTCGGCGATGCCCTCGCCGATGCCGCGCGCCGCGCCAATCACCACCGCTGCCTTACCCTCGAGCCGACCGGGCATTCCCTACCACCCCTCAGAGATAGCGCCGCCTGATCGCGGTCTTCAGGGTATCGAGCAGAACCGCAGCAAGAACCATGCTCCCCTGGATGATCTGCGTATAGTGCGGGGGCATCCCCATCACGTTGATCGCCGTCTGGATCGACGAGAGGAGAAGTACCCCGGCGAACACGCCGGAGAGCCGGCCGTAGCCACCTTTCAGGCTGACGCCGCCGATCACCACGGCGGCGAAGGCCTGGAAGAGCATGCCGATGCCGAGATTGGCGGTGGCACCCGCGGTGCGCGAGGCGAGAAGCCAGCCGGCAAAGCCGGCGAGCATGCCCGAAAGGATGAAGGCGATCGTCACGGCTCGGCCGACCCTGATGCCGGCGCGGAAGGTCGCCTGTTCATTGCCGCCGATCATTGTCACGTGCCGGCCGAAAGGCGTCTTCTGGAGCACGAAGGCGAATACGACATAGACGATCACCAGGACCCAGGCAAAAGCCGGAATCCCGAGGGGCCGTTGGATCGCCATGATGCGCATCGAATCGGGGAGGCCGTAGACCGAGCGGCCGCCGGAGAGCGCGACGACCAGCCCGCGGGCCCAGATATACGAGGCCAGTGTGACGATGAAGGCGTTGATGCCGAGACGGACCACGAGGAAGCCGTTCAGCGTGCCGATGATGGCGCCGACGGCGAGCGCCATGACGAGTGAAACCGGCAGCGCCAGCCATGCCGGATCGAGCGTGAGGCCGCCGCCCGCCCCGCCGGTGCCGAAGGTCAGCGCCACGACCATTGCGGCGAGCGCCATCACGGACTCGATCGACAAGTCCATCTGGCCGGCAATCAGGGTGAGCGACAGTCCGACGGCGATGATGCCCACGAAGGCCGATTGTTCGATGATGTTGAGGAAGATACCGATCTGGAGAAAGTTCGGGATGGCCGCCGCAAAGGCGGCGAGGACGACGGCAAGGATCAGCCAGACCAAGTGGTCGAGAATGAACTCGATCGTCGCGCGGCGGCGAACGGTCATGCCCCTAGGGCTTTCTGTCTTCACGGCCTCAGCGGCCATGGTCACACGGCGGCATGGCCCGAGGGATTGTGGAAACGATCATGGAGCGTCCGCCGATGCAGGAAAGCGCGGAGGCCATTCGCCCCCGCGCCTTTTGATCGGCTATTCGACCGGCTTGACCGGCTCGGTTGGCGGCTTGAGGTTGCCCCAGAACTTCGGATCGTCGACGTTGTCCTTAGTGATCGCCGCGCCGGGGATCTTGATGTTGGGACCCCAGCTTTCGATCGTCAGGGTCGAGGCAAGCCCGGTGACGTCATAGGTGCCTGGCTTGATCTCTCCCTTGTTGACCACCTTGTCGGCGAACATGGCAAGGGCAGCTGCCTGGGCGACCATCGGCTGCTCGACCTCGACCTGCTCCCATCCCTTGCGGATGAGATCGAGACCGACCGGCGCGCCGTTGGAGCTGACCAGCATGACTTCGCCCGGCTTCTTGCCCTGCGCCTCGAGCACGGCGGCCACCGCTACCGCCAGATGGGCGGCGTGCACGAAGATGAGGTCGATGTCGGGGTCGGTGAGGAGGCGGTCCGAGGCGATGGCGCCGGCGGCGTCGGCGGCCCACAGCGCCGCCGCCTGGGTGATGATGGTCACGTCTAGATGGGCGGCCATCTTCTCTTCGAAGCCCTGCTGGATCTCGAGGGTA
>Ga0326597_10011043_pt1 | contig 11999 bp, 13 predicted proteins | sample RVTome_12_FD_203789 | JGI IMG/M metagenome (GOLD analysis project Ga0326597, IMG submission 203789) | Soil microbial communities from uranium-contaminated site in the Upper Colorado River Basin, Wyoming, United States - RVT100D185 | ecosystem: Environmental > Terrestrial > Soil > Contaminated >... | reverse complement strand
TTAATTTTGAAACATATTTGTTAGTATTGAATGAGTAAGAAAACGGTATTACCTGCCACTCAAGCCCGAACTTTAGCCTTGAGTCTTTTTCGTTCCTGTCTTCAAAATAAGTCGGTGAAGGAATTGCCTGTAAAACCGCCCATGTCGTCCATTTCCAAAGCTCATTGCCGGTTTTTATCTGGGAAACAGCGTTTCCTGATAAAAGAAGATATAGCATTAATATAATATGATTCTTCAATTTATATTATTAGTTAATACACCTGTTAAGACCCTTCCTGCCGACAGCAGGCAGGCACTGCATTCAGGGAGACAAAGGTTACACAATTATACATTTATATTAACATCTTTTAAAGTTATTTTTGTATTTCACTGCAGTTTTACAATTTTATAATGCACGAATACACCGGGGCAATACATATTCATTCCGTTTATTCCGACGGCACAGGCAAAATTGAAGATATTGCCAAGGCAGCGTACGATTCAGACCTGGATTTTATTATGATGACTGACCATAACACGCTCAAACCGAAAGTAGACGGCTATGAAAAATGGCTGAATAATGTTATGGTGATAATCGGATATGAAGTCAACGACATGCAAAATAAAAACCATTACCTTACCTTTGGAATGGATGAGGTAATAGGCACTTACCAGGTGCTGAATAACGGCGAGATTGGATGCAAGCTGCCCGCAAAGGAATACGTAAAACGGATTAAGGAAAAAGGAGGTATTGGATTTTTAGCTCATCCCGACGAAGAAAGAAACCACCTGCCGGAGCATCCCTCCTATCCGTGGACGGAAGATACCGATGACTATACAGGGATTGAAATCTGGAACCACATGAGCGAGTGGATTGAGGGAATGAACGACGGCAATAAATTCGACAGGTTTTTGCACCCGCTGAAATCGATAGTTGCGCCATCTCCAAAAACACTCAAACGCTGGGATGAAGCTGCAATAAATCGCAACGTTACAGCAATAGCAGGAGTGGATGCACATGCATTAAAGCAAAACGTACTCGGGTTTTTTGAAGTCGAAATATTTCCGTACAAGGTCTTATTCAAATCCATTAGAACGCACGTTTTAACCGAGAAGCCTGTGAGCAGAAAGGATAATTCAAAATTTGAAGAAGACAAAAATCAAATCCTGAATGCTTTGAAAAACGGCAGGAGTTTTGTTTCGAACTATTATCATGGTAATGCAAAGGGGTTCCGCTTCATTGCGGATTATAAAGGAATTACTTATAATACCGGTGATACAATTACTCACAAAGGGGAGAATATCATTTTAAGGACACTTGTACCTAAGGAATGCAAAATTAAGCTTGTTCATAACGGAAATTTTATTGATGAAAAAAGCGGAATGAATGCAACATGGGATGTTAATCAGGCGGGGATTTACAGAGTGGAATGCTGGCTTGATAATAAAGGATGGATTTTTTCAAATCATATCAGAGTTATTAATTAAGAACAGTGAAAGATATAAAAGAAATAAAATTTAGTATTTCAGGCAGCTCTGTTCAAAATGATTTTGACGGTGACGATAAGCCCAAAAGCAATTGTGCGGTATTCGGCATTTATAACCACCCTCAGGCATCGGTTATGACATATTACGGACTTCACTCCCAGCAGCACAGGGGACAGGAAGCTTCGGGTATATGCACCTCGGAGTTATTACCCGGCGAAAGTAAATACAGGTTTAACATTCACAAGGGGCACGGGATTGCGCTTAACGTTTTTTCTGACAGAAACATTTTGACCAGGGTTTTAAAAGGTTCATCGGCAATCGGGCATAACAGGTATTCAACAACCGGTGCATCCGACAGCAGAAGCAATATACAGCCGTTTAAAGTGAACTTCAAAGAAGGTCATTTAGCGCTCTCGCATAACGGGAATTTTACCAATACAAAAGAGCTGAGGGAGAAGCTTCAAAACGAGGGGACGATATTTCAAACATCCACCGACAGCGAGATTCTGCTTCATTTAATTGCCCGCTCAAAGCAAAAGGAGCTTATTGATAAAATTCTCGAAGCCTGCAGGCAAATAAGGGGCGCTTATTCAATTGTTCTGCTTACCGATGATAAGCTTTTTGCAATACGAGACCCGTACGCCGTCCGCCCGCTTTCAATTGGCAAGCTGGACGAGAGCTTTGTTTTCGCTTCTGAAACGTGCGCCTTTGATATAATTAACGCAGAATATATAAGGGATGTAAAAGCAGGCGAGGTTGTCCAGATTGACGAAGAAACGGTAAAAACCGGTAAAGAGAAATCATATTTTATTGATAAAAAAGGCGAGACAAAGCACTGTATTTTTGAATACGTTTATTTTTCACGCCCTGATTCCACGATATTTGAAAACACCGTTGATAAAGTCCGCCGCCAGCTTGGTAAAAATCTCGCAATTGAAAAACCCGCCCCGAAAGCCAACGTGGAGGATAAGAAAGTCGTTGTTATAAGCGTGCCCGACTCAAGCAATACCGCCACCCTTGGATATTTAACAGAGACTATTAAAACCAATCCCTATGTAAAGCTTGAGCTTGGCTTAATAAGAAGCCATTATATAGGCAGAACATTTATTCAGCCGGGACAGGATAACAGGGAAATTAGAGTTAAAGCAAAATTTAACACTGTTAAATCCGTTTTAAAAGACAGGATTGTGGTTATAGTTGATGATTCGATTGTGCGCGGAACCACTGCAATGCTTCTGGTTAAGCTTGTAAAAGAAGCGAAACCGAAGGAAATTCACTTGCGTATTACATCGCCTCCGATAGTTTCACCCTGTTACTATGGTATGGATTTCCCCTCAAAAGAAGAGCTAATTGCAAACCAGATTAACAATGACCTTGAAAAGCTCAGGCAGTATCTTGGTGTTGATTCCGTTGAGTATTTATCGCTTGAAAAGCTTCACGAATCCGTACCGCAAGGAGTAAACTCAAACGGTGATAAAATCGGCTACTGCGATGCCTGTTTCAGCAGGAATTACCCTATTCCAATTGAGGAAATCGAAAAGACGGAGTTTGAAGGTTAAGCTTTAAAAGCAACTAATTTATAGAGTTGACTATATCATTTTAATGATATAATTTTGATATAACAATTTTATTAGCACTATGCCAATTATAAAACCAATATCTGACTTAAGGAATAAGGCAAACGAAATTTCGGAGATTGCACACAAATCAGGAAAACCTGTTTTTATTACAAAGAATGGTGAAGGCGATCTTGTAGTTATGTCTATGGCTCAATACAGCAAATTACAATTAAAGTTGGATTTATTTAGCAAACTTTCAGTTGCACAGGCACAAAGGTCAAGAGGAGAGAAGGGCAAGACGCTTGCGGAGGTAATGAAAGACATTCGCAAGCAAATTAATGAGCAGAGGTAAACATACAGTAAGACTTCTGCCTTCTGCGGAAGAAGACCTCGCTGATATTATATCCTATATTGCTGCAGACAGAATAACTTCTGCAAGAGCTCTTGCAGATAGAATTGAGAAAAACCTTAAACTGCTTTCTGCCAATCCTCGACTGGGAAGAGTTCCTGCTGAAAAAGAATTGGCTGATTCCGGTTACAGGTTCCTAATTGTTGAAAATTATTTGATATTCTACGTTATTGAAGGTAAAACTATATATGTTCACCGCATAATACACGGAGCAAGGGACTATTTGGCAATATTATAAACATTTTGATATAATTTCCATTATTAATCTCTTGTTTCCTTCGACCCGTCTTCGTAAATAATCATCATAACCTTTGATTCAAACTTCATATTCTTTAAATCAATGTCCTTCAATTTAACGTCCTTATCCGAAAATGCATTGAAGCTGTAAAGTCCCCTGTATTCCTTTTCCGCACCCGCAGCCATAAGCTCATTATCGAAAATTTTCAATTTTTTTATTTCATTGCCGTTTAGGTCGAAAATCATTACATCGGCTTCAACCCCTTTTATCTTTTTATTTGTATTATTCATCAGTTTGTATATTATCACAACATAGTTTTTGGGGTCGGAAGCACTTGCAGGCTGAAATTCCTTTCCCGTAATATCAATTCCGACTTTTATATCCAGACTGTCTTTTTCCGTTTTTAAATTACTCAATGTATCTGTCTTTTTGTCTTCAGCCAATTTATTTTTATCCTCGGTTTTGCACCCATTCAGTCCTAAAATCATACTAAGCATTATATACAATGAAATAAAAAAACAATCATTTTTTGATTTAATCTTTCTTAAACTCATAACACAAAACGATTAATTGATAATTTATAATTCGTAATTCGTAATTGATTTTACTTTCCTCTTAAAATTTCTTTTATAATATCTTCTGCTGACATATCCATTAAACCGTTCCTGCTTGATACCGATTTTAGCATTTTATCAGCTTCAATTCTGTTGTAGCCTAAAGTCATTAATGCAGAAATAACTTCTCCTTCTTTACTTAACTCGGCGAATTTTCCAGAATTTAGCACAGTAGCCGAATCGCCGGTCTCAGTTTTTGCAAGCTTATCCTTTAATTCGAGAGCAAGCCGCTCGGCGGTTTTTCTGCCAACCCCTGAAACAGATGTCAATGGCACGTAATTGCCCTTTAGAATCAAATCAACAAGCTCCCTGTAATTTATTGCAGAAAGAATGCTCAGAGCAGTTTTGGGTCCGATACCTGAGACTGAAATAATCTGCCTGAAGCATTCACGCTCCTGTACATCCGAGAATCCGTAGAGTGTAACTGAAAAGGGGTTATCTTTAATATGCAAATGCGTTACGATTTTAACTTCCTCTCCTGTTCCGGCCAATGATTCAAATGCGGGAATAGTAATGCTGAGAGAATAACCAATGCCGTTGGATTCAACAACTGCGCTTGTTGGTTTTTTAGTTATTAGTTTTCCTTTGATATATTCTATCATAACGTAAAACGAGAAACCTGAGACGTTAACTGATTTTTATGATTTAGAAATTAAATTAGTTAACATTGCAAATAAATGGTTAACCATTTCAGATAATAGCTGAGTTTCTTCTATTTTTATAAATTTTAATGCTATGCAAACTTCAAGCTGTGAGTCGATTTCAACTAATGATGACCTTGCAATCATGAAAAATCTTTTTCTTTCCATGGAAGATTTTCTTGATGCTCCTTCTGAAATATTAGAAACATCAGAAACCGAGGCCCTTCTTAGCTGATTTGAAATACCAAAAACCTCTGTCTTGGGGAATTCTTCGGTAATTGTATAAATGAGTTTCGTGAACTCAACACTTAATTTCCAAACATCTAATTTTTTATGTTTTAAATCCAGCATTTTTTTTATTACCTTTCACGTCTGACGTTTCACATCTGACGTCTGACTCTGTAAGGATTTTTTGCAACATAATCTTCCCACTTTTGCACCTTCTTTTTGCCGGTTCCGTTTAGGAGCCTGTTATGGTGGCACAGCGCAACAGCGATTGCATCGGAAATATCCATTTGCTTGGGCAAAGATTTAATCTTTAACAGCTGGCATACCATATACCTAACCTGCTCTTTAGAGGCACTTCCAATCCCCACAACTGACTTTTTTACTTCTCTGGGTGAATATTCAGTTGTTGGTATTTGTTTATTTACCGCCGCAAGAATAGACACTCCCCTTGCATGTCCAAGCTTTAAAGTTGACTGCACATTCTTGCTGTAAAATGCGGTTTCGATGGCGAATTCATCAGGCTTGTAAAGCTCAATCACATCAACCAAACTGTCGTAAATCTGCTTTAGCCTTAGCGGAAATTTGTTTTTGGAAGGGATTTTAATAACACCTGAGCTGAGCATTTCAAGCTTTTCATTTACTCCGCTCAGGACGGCATAACCGGTAAAAAGCGTTCCGGGGTCAACTCCTAAAATTATCATTTACAAAAATACTAAGTAAAAAGTGAAATAAAAGAGCATTAGACCTGCAATCCCTGCCTGCAGCAGGCAGGTTTATCCTACGGCTTCCATTACTTTCTCGTCTATATCGGCATTAGTGAAAACGTTCTGTACATCGTCATTATCCTCAACTGCGCTAATGAGCTTAATAATCTGCTCTGCTTCTTTACCCTCAAGCTTGGTCGTAGTTTTGGGAACGTACTGAAGCGAAGCATTTTCAACTTTAATACCGGTTAGATTTGAAGACTCGATTGCTTTCCTGACTGTTTCAAAGCTGTCCACAGAGGTTATGACTTCAAAATAATCCCCTTCATCTTTTAAATCTTCAGCTCCGGCATCAAGTATGATGTTCATCAAATCGTCTTCAGAGTAGCTTCCTTTAGCAGCATTTATGACACCTTTTCTTTCAAAGTTCCAGCTTACTGCTCCCGCTTCGGCAAGGTTGCCGCCATTTTTAGTAAACAGATGACGCAAATCCGCAACCGTCCTGTTTCTGTTATCGGTAAGAGATTCGATGATTAAAGCAACGCCGCCCGGTCCGTAAGCTTCATAAGTAATTTCCTCGTAATTAACGCCCTCAAGCTCCGCTGTTCCCTTCTTAACTGCGCGCGTAATATTATCCGCAGGCATATTGTTACCCTTTGCGTTTTGAATTGCAAGTCTTAGTCTTGGATTACCGTTGGGGTCGCCGCCGCCGAGCTTTGCAGATACAGTAATTTCCTTTATAATTTTAGTAAATATTTTCCCGCGGGCAGAGTCATTTGCACCTTTTTTTCTTTTAATTTGAGCCCATTTCGAGTGTCCGGACATATGATAAACTATTAATTGATTCTTAAATCCCTTACCCTGAATTGAGTTTTTGTGTGACCGTTCCAGTGGTTCTCCTCAACGGAATAAACCAGGTCAATTTTAATGCCTGTTTTCAGGTTAATCCTTTCATCACTATCGATTTCCGGTGACTGGTAATAAACGCAGTCAAACACATAACTGTCAAACTTATTTCCAGTTGAATCTGCCTTACGCACTTTAAAGACGGTAGTTGAGTTATTATAAGTTTTCGGCTCGCCTACAATCTGTAAGTTTCTCGTTTGGAAAATCGGGGTCATATTTCCCGGTCCGAACGGTTCAAAGTGCTTAAGTATTTTCACAAACCTGTGGTTGACCTCACTAATATCAAGCTCCGTTTCAATTTGGATTTCAGGAACAAGCAAATCCAGTCCGTATTCGCTGTCATCAATAATATTTTTTGCAATCCTGTTAAATGTGTTTCTGAACTCATCCACTTTCTCCAATTCAATTTCAACGCCCGCAGCATGATAGTGCCCCCCGAACTGTACAACTGCATTGCACTGCTCGGAAGTCCTCTTTATTGCCTCATAGATATTGAAATTGTTAATGCTTCTTGCAGAACCTTTGGCGTAACCGTTAAAAGTGGTTAGTATAATCGAAGGTCTGTAATACTTTTCAACCATTCTGGAAGCAATTATTCCGAGCACACCCGGATGCCAGTCAGGGTTATGCAGGACAATCGCCACATCGTCCCTTTCGTTATTCTCGGTTACCCCTGTAATGTAATTTTCATAGGAGCTCTGCGCCTGCACATAAATTTCGCTGTCAATTTTTTTCCTGTTTGAATTTTCGCTTTCGAGGACGCTCATCAATTCCTCCGCTTCGGCAATGTTATCGCAGGTTAAAAATTTAACAGCTCTCGTTGCATCGCCTAGCCTCCCTACAGCATTTATTCTTGGACCGAGAGTAAATACCACGTTTGAGGTCGCCAAATGTTCAAGCTTCAGTCCTGAATTTTTGATTATCGTCGCAAAGCTGGGTCTTGGACTCGATTTAATCTGCAAAAATCCGAAATGAATCAGCGTTCTATTCTCGTCTATAACGGGAACCATATCAGCAGCAGTGGCTACTGAAACAAAATCAAGAAGGTAATGCCATGAGTCTATGTTAAGCTTTTTACAAACAGCCTGAACAAGCTTGAATGCCACCCCCGTGCCGCAGAGATTTTTAAAAGGATAGCTGCAATCGGATTGTAATGCATCCAAGACGGCAAACGCATCAGGCAGAATTTCCGGCGGCTGGTGGTGGTCGCAAATGATTATATCGATGCCAAGAGATTTAGCGTAGGTGACTTGAGAAACGGCTGTAATTCCGCAGTCAATTGCTACGATGAGCTTTATACCCCTTTCATTAGCGAAATTAATTCCGGAATTGGATAAGCCGTAACCGTCGGTAAACCTGTCGGGGATAAATACTTCGGTGGGGACGCCGAGCTCGCTTAAAAATGTGTGAAACATCGAAACGCCGGAGGTGCCGTCAACGTCATAATCGCCGAAAATAAGGATTTTTTCCTTGTTTTTTACTACTTCGACAATCCTCTCGGACGCTTTTTCCATTCCCTTCATCAGGAACGGGTCGTAAAGACTCTTTAAGTCATGGACAAAAAATTTCTTCGCATCAGCCCGTGTAGAAATATTATGCCGAACCAGAATTCTGGCTAAGGATTTCGGAACGTTTATTTCTTCTGCAAGCTGTATGACTTTATTTTCATCTGTATCGTTTGATATTGTCCACTTCTTCTTTAACGGGTGGGACATTAATTGGTATATTTATTTTATTATTCATAGTGCCCGGAGCGAGACTCGAACTCGCACTCCGTAACCGGAACTGCGCCCTGAACGCAGCGTGTATACCAAATTTCACCATCCGGGCTTGACCTGTTAGAACCGAGTGCTCGGCTATCTCACAGGGCTGATGGTAGTATATCTGTATAACTACATAATTTACTATTTTTTTTCCGTAATCTCAATTTAATTATAAATCCATAAAATTTAAATGGTTGGTATTACCAATAAAAAAGCCGTCACATAAATGAGACGGCTTAAAAAAACAAAACCTTCTTATTTACAAATGCTTATTTATAAGACTTAAGAAATCTTCCTTGCTCCTTGAGCCGAGTATGGTTTCTGCCACTTTCCCGTTTTTATCGAGAATATATGACTGCGGAACAACGTTCTGGTCTTGGTTAGCCGAGCTCATATACTTAGCCAAAAGCTCATTCGGTTCGTGCACAACCGTATAGGAAAGCGTATTAGACTTTAAAAAATTATCAAGCACCTGCTGGTTATCGTCGACCGAGACACCAATTAACACGAAATCCTTGCCCTTCAGCTCTGTTGAAATCTGCGAAAGTGCCGGAAGCTCTTTTCTGCAGGGCGGACACCACGTTGCCCAGAAGTTAACCAGTATGACTTTGCCCTTAAAATCGGAAAGCTTTTTTTCCTGCCCGTTTTCAACCCATGAAAAATCAACCATCCCATTTCTCCCGTCAGGCGAGCCTACGGATTTAACAGCAAATGAATTGCCCGCGGCAGTTTGCTGGCTTTGGGTGGTTTGAGTCTGATTCTGCTTGGTTTGGCTGTTATCTTTCGGCTTAATATTTTTAAGCTCGGCGCTGTCCTTTTTACCGCAGTTAAAAGATACAAATGCTGCAAGCAGTAAAACTAAAATGAATTTATGCATTAATCAGTAAATTAGAAAATTATTTGATGAAGCTTGTAAACGCTGCGTGCATCTTCTGCTTTGGAAGAGTTGTTACCGAGGCGCATATAATATTATCCCTGTACCATAGAGTCAGCGTGCAGTCATTTTCGTCAATCTCATCGCACATATAGTACTTCGCCTTAATTATTTCATCATGAACGGCACCCGGCATATCCAAGCCATTTTTCTGCACGGCTGTAACCGGTGTTTGATAGATATAGATTATCTCCTCACCGTTCATATAAATCAAATGAGCAAGCTTCTGCCCGTTATACTCATCGCATAAGCAGCCTTCGAGCTTATAATTTTCTATCACCGGTATATAAGCTTTGAAGTTAGCATTATCGCTTACATATTTTTCAATCTCCGCCGCATTGCCGGATTTAAGCTGGCACTTAACGTCGCCCGAAAGCACTTTGTGAAAGACGTTTACCGCCTGCACCATTATGCTATTTTCCGTTCCCGCCAAAATATACGGGTTCTTGGGTGCATTGCCGCTGTTGTTAAACATAAAGACTGAACCGATAACAATAATTATCAAAACCGCTGCGTATGCATATCTTGGAACGCGCAGGAATTTTAAATTTACCGAATCTTTAAGTGACTGAACGAATGAAGGGTAAGCCAGAGTTTGTGAGTTATATATTTGCTTTGAACGTGAGATTAAGCCATCAATTGAATCCATTACCTTTGCATACGTTGCTTCGGGAACTTCAACCGAATCCAGGCGTGAAGCATACATATTTTTGGTAAAAATCTCAGCCTGATACTTCTTGAACAGCTTTTCGTCCTTATTAAGGATTTCTTCTATTTGCTTTTTTAGCTCGGGATCCGAAATTTGGTTATCAATGTATGATGAAATTAATTCATCAACGTTAAAAGTTGTAATGTCCTGACCCATAGGCAATGTATAATTAATGGTTTAAGTAAAATAATATTTCTCCGTTAAAATTAGCTTCAAGCTACAGCGTTAAACCTGAGTTTCAACCCTGTAACCTCTGGACTTTGCATAGTCCTGAAGCCTTTTCTGTAAAATTTTTCTTCCTCTGTGAAGCCTGCTTCTTACAGTACCTATAGGGACGTTTAAGAACTCGGCAATCTCTTCGTAGCTTAAGCCTTCCAAATCGCACAGTATTACTACCGTTTTATAATCATCCTGAAGTGAATTCAATGCTCCCATCAAATCGTCATCCAGCAAGCTGCTGAATACCTTGTGCTCCAAATCATTTGGGTCCATCACATCGTCTCTTATCGAATCGTAAAAATTCTGCACATCTTCATAGTCAACTTTTGAGGGCTCTTTCTTGTTCTTACGGTACTTGTTTATGTAGCAATTCTTCATTATTCGGAACAACCACGCCTTGCAGTTAGTTCCTTTTTCAAACTTGTGGAAAAACCTGAAAGCGCGCATATAGGTATCCTGAACAAGGTCATCGGCTTCAAGCTGGTCGCCGGTCATCCTAAGTGCGTAATTATAAAGGAGCTTCATGTGAGGAATTGCCTCTTTTTCGAAGTCCTTTTTCCGGGCTTCCAGCACAGCCGGACTTAAGCCATCCAAACCGCTGTCGGAACTCTCCTCCGACTCAAAAAAATCATCATTTTCAGCTATAATTTCGGGCTGTTTAATATTTTTGTTATTTGTTTCGATTATTGTATTCCCCTTTTTTGTGAAATTTCTCACAATTTCCTGATTAATTAAATTAACCAAAATATTAATCTAAATCAAGCAACCTGTATCAATCGAAATTACCGAATTTAGTTAGCATTTAATATGATAAAATTTTCCTTAAATTAGTGTAAAATATTGTAAACATTATTAATATCTCCGTTGAAACTAACAATTGTTAGTTCCATTTATTGTATTAAGAATCAGAAACAAAAGTTCCAGTTAATTGTTTAATAAAATATGAAAAACATTATAACGATTTTCATCTTAGTTTTTGTAATATCCGATTGCCGCTCAAATCTTAATCCCCCCGCCGAGCGGGTTGAAAGAATAAACGAAGTCAAAGACTCAGCGTCTTTAAACTACGACCAAAAAGTCAGCGAACTTAAAAGCAAGCTATCGGGTGACTTTTTAGTAACTGGACATTCGTATTTTGTTATTGCAAGCAACCTGAGTGATGATGAAACAGAAAAAATTACCTCGAATACAATCGACCGAGCTGTGGAGTGTTTTTATAATGATTACTTTGAAACAAAGCCAAATGAAATAACGGTTATATTTCTTTTTAAAAATGACGAGACATACAAATACTGGGCGAAGAAGCTTTATGATGACGATGATTTATCACGCTACGGATATTACAAGCCATCGGAAAAAACTATGCTGATGAATATTTCAACGGGTACGGGGACTCTGGTACATGAAATGACTCACGCTTTGGTCCGGTATGATTTTGAGGATATTCCAAGCTGGTTTAACGAAGGGCTCGGCTCACTTTATGAAAGGTGTTCGTTAAATAATAAGCAGATTCTCGGCTACGTTAACTGGCGCCTTCCTGCCTTGCAGGATGCGATTAATGATAAATCATACACATCGCTTGATAAGCTTGTTAATATGAATTCAACT
>Ga0326597_10011042_pt1 | contig 11999 bp, 7 predicted proteins | sample RVTome_12_FD_203789 | JGI IMG/M metagenome (GOLD analysis project Ga0326597, IMG submission 203789) | Soil microbial communities from uranium-contaminated site in the Upper Colorado River Basin, Wyoming, United States - RVT100D185 | ecosystem: Environmental > Terrestrial > Soil > Contaminated >... | reverse complement strand
CCGGTCGGTTCACCTTCGTTCACGGCGGGAAAGTGCGCCGCGCGAATGGGCTGAGTGGCAAACGGACTGGCGCCGAGGACGAGCGCGCCGGCGCCGGCAAGCAGGAGGCGCCACTTGAGGAAGGTCTGCGGACGGCGGAGCGCCACGGCTACGAGCATGGCCGGCAGCGTCAGAACGCCGGCCATGTGGTTGGCGTAGCCCAGGCCCATCACGAAGCACGCGAGCACCAGCAGCTTGTCGGAGCCCGGCGCGTCGGGTTCATCGCACCAGCGCACCACCAGCCACGCAACCAGCGCGAGGCCAACCAGCGAAACCGTATACACTTTTTCATTCACGACCGACTGCGACCACACGGTGAACGCGGTGGCGCCGACGAGCGCCGCCAGCGCGCCGCCGGCGATGCGCTGCCACCGGGCGCGCAGCCATCCGACAAGCACGCGCTCCGTGATCAGAAACCACAACCCTGCCGTCACCGCGCTGCACACGGCGGCGAGGACGTTCACGCGTGCGGCAACACTTGGCGCAATCGGAAGCAGCGTGAAGACGCGCCCGATGAGCACGAAGAGAGGATTGCCCGGCGGATGCGGAATGCCGAGCGTGTACGCCGCAGCGATGTACTCCGACGTGTCCCACATCGCCGTGGACGGCGCGAGCGTGACGACGTAGAGCAGCAGAACCACCGCCGACGCGACCGCGGCGGCGAGGTAGGACGGACGGTAGTCGAGCGCTGCGGCTGAAGTAGCCATCGGCCTTGCGGTCGGAGGGGTGCGGGGGGGCTAAAGGTCTCGCTCTCGCACCGGTTCGGGCAATGGCCCCGTCGTCTCGCCAGGCGGGGGCGGGAAGTAATCGAGCACGTCGAGCGCCTCGGCCAGTGACCGGGTGACCCCATAGATGCGGCGTGCCGACGCGGTGTCCCCGCGAATCAGCATCGTGTCGCTGAGGGTCAGTCCGGTACGCACGTACATCGTCGGTGAAGGCAGAGACGGACGGTCCACCCAGCGGCCTTTTCGGATGAGCGAGGCCGGCGCCTCAAACGCGTCCCACAGGACGAGGGTGGCGTGCAGGTCGACCCATCCGGCGCCGCGCAGGCGCCTGACCGTGTCGGTCTCCTGCACCGGGTCGCGCATGATCTTGCGCGTGAGGCCGTGCATCACCGCGTACTCGTCCAGCTCCATGCGAATGAAGTCGGTCGACGAATTCGCGAAGTGCACCGGCCGGTCCGGGTTGTCGAGTATCAGACGATAGATGAAGTACTCCGATCGCTCGAGGGTGCGCGGCGTGAGCGTCGTCTGCAGGTTGCCCGCGACGAACTGCATTGGATCGCGGATGGCCTGGAAATGCGGCACGGCATCGGCTTCGTCGAACGTCATCCTGAGCGCGGGCCCGGTCGGGGCGGTCCACTCGCGGTCGCGGTAGAGCGCCGGTCCCGCACTGGCGTTGTACGCGTAGATCGGGCGGCGAATCATCTGCCGCACGAACCAGTCGGTGCCCATCAGCGACGTATTGGCAATGGTTACGTCGCGCCGCACGCCTTCGACTTCCTGGGCGTACCAGAGGGGGAACATGTCGTTGTCGCCAACCGTGACCAGAATGCCGTACGGTTCGACGGAGTTGAGCAGGTCGCGCGCGTAGTCGGCAGTGTCGGTGTCTCCGCGCCGCGATGCGGATGTCCAGTTGGCGAAGAGCGGCACGAACGCGATCGCGAGCACAGGCGAGGCAATCGCCCACGACCGCATCGGCGGAAGCCCGGTCGCGCTCTCGGCCGCTGAGCTCACGCCGTTCGCGAGCAACTTCCACACCTCCACGATGCCGAGCGCCGCCCACACACCCCACGCGGAAAAGCTCCACAAATAGAAGTAGTCGCGGTCTCGCACTTCGCGCAGTTCATACGGAATCGTGTCCGGCGGCTGCGACGCGCCGTATTTGAAATTCAGGTAGTAGATCAGTCCGATGGTGATCGTCGCCATCAGGGATCCGAAGTACGCGAACGACGTCGGGTCGCGGCGGTAGTGAATCCAGCCGCCGAAAAGGCCAAGCATCAGGAAGATCGCGGCGAGTGCGGCCTGCAAGCCTGTTGCGCTGCCGTCGACGTCGCGCAGCCACTGCCACTTGAAGTACAGCCACCACATCGCCACCTGCGCCCCGATCGGCGCCTGCCGCTCGAGGACGGATTGCTTGGCGTACTGCCCGCGATTGAAATTGTGCTCGAACCGATCGTACGTCAGCGAGGAGAACGTGCACGACGCGGTGAGCTCCGTGGCGCATCCGGTTGGTTCGCCTTCGTTGATCGCGGGGAAATGCGCGGCGCGAATCGGTTGCGTCGCAAACGGCGTGGCGCCCAGGACGAGCAGGGCCGCGCAGCCGAGCACGAGGCGCCAGCGAAGAAGCGTCGCCGGACGGCGAATCAGCACCGCGAGCCCGATTGCGGGCAGCGTGAGAACGCCGGCCATGTGATTCGCGTATCCGAGTCCCATCAGGTATGCCGCCAGCAGCAGGAGCTTGTCGGCGCGCGGCGCCTCGGGCGCGTCGCACCAGCGAATCACGAGCCACGACACGATCGCGAGTCCGGCGAGGGCTACCGTGTACACCTTTTCGTTCACCACCGACTGGGCCCAGACGGTGAACGCCGTCGCACCGATGAGCGCGGCAAGGCCAGCGCCGGCGAACCGCAGCCAGCGCGCTTCGATGGTACGCGAGAGCACGCGATCGGTGACCAGGAACCAGATGCCAGCCGTGACTGCGCTCGAAACGGCCGCGAGCAGGTTGACGCGCATCGCGACGTTCGGCGCAATCGGCAGGATTGTGAACACGCGCCCGATGAGGACGAAGAGTGGATTCCCCGGCGGATGCGGAATGCCGAGTGTGTACGCCGCCGCGATGTACTCGGACGTGTCCCACATCGCGGTCGAGGGCCCAAGCGTGAGGATGTAGAGCACCAGCACCGCCGCCGATGCCACAGCGGCAGCGAGGTAAGGCGGGCTCGTCTCGGCCTGCAGTCTAGGTGTGGTCATAGTCTCGGTATGCTCATAGTCTCGTCCTCTCGTCCTCTCGTCGTCTCGTCATCTTCTTAGTGTCTAAACAGCCTCTGCCCCGTAAAAACCATCGCCATCCCGTGCTCATCAGCCGCCGCGATCACGTCGGCGTCGCGAACCGAGCCGCCGGGCTGGACGATCGCTGTTACCCCGGCAGCGGCCGCTTGGTCAATACCGTCGCGGAACGGGAAAAAGGCGTCCGACCCGAGGGCGGTGCCGGCTGTCTCGTGCCCGGCGCCGCGCGCCTTGTGAACAGCCAGGAATGCCGCGTCCACCCGCGACATCTGTCCGGCTCCAATGCCGATCGTCGCACCGTTCCGGGCGAGCACGATGGCGTTTGACTTGACGCTCAGGACCGCGCGCCACGCGAACAGAAGATCACGGCGTTCGTCGTCCGTGGCCTGACGCCTGGTCACGGTCTTCCAGTCGGTGTCGTCGAGCGTGGCGGGGGGCCGGTCCTGCACGAGGAGGCCGCCGCGCACGCGCTTGTAATCGAGCGAGCCCCGTTCGGCGCGTACGCGACCGCTGAGGACCCGCAGGTTCTTCTTGGCGGCGAGCGTCTCGAGCGCGTCGGGAGCGAAGTCGGGGGCGACGACGCACTCCACGAAGAGCGACGCCACCGCGCCCGCCGCTTCGTTGTCGACTGGCACGGTAAACGCGATCACCGATCCGAACGCAGACACGGGGTCGCAGGCCAGCGCCTTCTTGTACGCGTCCACGGCCGATGTCCCCGTCGCGAGTCCGCACGGGGTCGTGTGTTTGACGATCGCGCACGCGAGTTCACCGGCGAATGGGTCGGTCGCGAGCAATGCGCCCTCGAGGTCGAGCAGGTTGTTGAACGACAGTTCCTTGCCGCCGATCTGCGTGAGTCCACCGAGGCCGGCGCCCGGCCGCTCGATGTAGAACGCGGCCGCCTGTCCCGGATTCTCGCCGTAGCGAAGTCCCTGCGCGCGCTCGAACGCGAGCGTGAGCCGCGCGGGAAACCGGTCCTCGTCCTGCGCGGCGAACCACGCCGCAATGGCGGCGTCATACGCGGCCGTATGTTCGAACACCTTGCGCGCCAGCGATCGCCGCAGCGATCCCGCGTCGCCGTTTCCGGCGAGCGCGTCGAGTACCGCGGGATAATCGGACGGGTCCACGACCACGGTGACGGCCGCGAAGTTCTTCGCCGCCGACCGCAGCATCGAAGGGCCGCCAATGTCGATCTGCTCGATCACGTCTTTGGGCGCGACGTTCGGCTTCGCCGCGGTTTCGCGAAACGGATACAGGTTGACGACGACAAGGTCGATAGGCGCAATGCCGTGCTCGCCGATTGCCGCCATGTGCTCGGGAAGGTCGCGTCGCGCCAGCAGTCCGCCGTGGACGACGGGATGCAGCGTTTTGACGCGTCCGTCGAGCATCTCGGGAAACCCGGTGACGTCGGCGATGTCACGCACAGCGAGTCCCCCGTCGCGCAGCGCGCGCGCGGTACCCCCGGTGGATACGAGCTCCCAGTTCAGCGCGGAGAGCTGCTGGGCGAAAGGGATGAGTCCGGATTTGTCTGAAACGGAAAGCAGAGCGCGAGGCATTCGGCGCGAAGGGGTGGGGGAGATCAGGTGGTCAGGCGGAATTGTGCGTCTGTCGCGGGCTCGTCGCGCCCAACGATGCGGTCGTCGTCGCCGAGCCGGATTGTGCCGGCGCACAGGGCGTCAACGACCGGCGGATAAATCGCGTGCTCGGCGCGGAGCACGCGCGCCGCCAGAGTGTCTGCTGTGTCGTCGCCGCGCACAGGCACAGGCCACTGCGCGATGATCGCGCCGCGGTCGAACTGTTCATTCACGAAGTGTACGGTGGCGCCGGTTACGCGCGCCCCCGAGTCGAGCACGGCCTGGTGCACGCGGCGGCCGTACATTCCCGTGCCGCCAAAGGAGGGCAGCAGGGCGGGGTGGATGTTGACGACTCGGCCCCGGAACGCGCGCGTGACCTCCGGCGGCACAAGGCGCAGGAACCCGGCGAGTGCGACGACGTCGATTCGTGCGGAGGCGAGCGCACTCGCAAGGCCGGTCTCGAGCGCCGCACCGGCGATGCGTTGCGTTTCGATGCCTGCGCGTTCGGCGCGCGCGAGTGCGCCGGCCTGTGCGCGGTCGCTCAGCACGAGAACCACACGCCCGTTTCCGCGGGCGCCCAGCGCCGAGAAATGGTCAAGTATGGCTTGCAGATTGGTCCCGCTGCCCGAGGCGAGAACCGCGACGCGCGCGCTCACGCCTGAAGTTTAGTCATCGGCGTCCGGTGGCGGTGTCGCGTCGCACGGCTGGCGGAGTTGAATCAGGCCGCGCTCTCGAGAACGAACTCAATGCGTCGCGCTCGCCCCCGAGCACACCGGTGAGCCGGAGACGAACCCGGTACGTTGTGCCGGGCACCGGAGGGGCGCCGAGCTGAATGCCGATCTCCGTCACGAGGGCGGGCCGGCTGGCGCGCGGCGCGGGCGTGCGTGGCGTCGAATCGCGGGCAGCCGAGTCGGCAATCGCCGCGGCGCGGTTCAGTGAATCGCGGAGCCGGCGATCACGCGCGGCGCGCGCTACCGAACTGGTGTCGGCGCGCTCAACGGAATCCCGGCGCACGCGATCGCGCTCCGCGCGTTCGGCGCTCATCGTGGCCCACGGCACGACCCGCGTAACCGCCAGCGGAACGCTGTCGGGCGTGAACACGTCGGCGATGCCGGCGAGCGCCACGGTTGGGGACACCGGACCATCGAGTGCCACGCGCAGCGTAAGCGAGTCGACGACAGTCACCGAGGAGATTCTCGGCGGCGCCGAGTCGTTCGCGAATGCGTAGAACTCGGCAGATGCCGCGTCGCGGAGTGTGACGCGCACGGTGTCCCACAGTTCGCGCGGGTCGAGCGCGCGGTTGCGATTGCCATCAATGATAGCCCGGACGATGTACGTGCCGGGCGCGAGGAACGGCAGCAAGAACCGGCCCACGGAATCGGCCTCGGCGTAGTACACGAGCGTTGAGTCGTCGGCCGGCCGGGCCTGCACGAGCGCGCGCGGCGCCGGCGCGGCGCGAAGCCAGTCGAACACCACACCAGTGAAGCGCGTGTTGGGAATGGAGTCGCCCGTGGAGAACACGAGGATCGTCGTCGAGTCGCGCGCATTGCCGCGGAGATCGACTACGCCCGGGAGCAGCGTCACGACGTAGGTCGTGTTTTCGCGCCATCCGCCGCGAGGCCTCACGGCGAGGCTGGAGCGCCGCCAGCGTACCTCGGCCTCGCCACTGCTGGGCGAAATGAAAACTACCTGTGCCAGAGTCGCGCCGGCGCTCGGCCGTTCGCTGACGACTTCGTCAAACTGGAACACGACGTCACGCAGCTGCGCACGCACGCTGCCCGACTCGGGCGCGACACGGAGGAGCTGGGGCGCGACGGCGTCAGGAGGGCCGCCGGGAGGCAGCGTCGCTTGCGCGCACGTGTGCAGCGTCGTTGCGATGAGCACGATCGCGAGAGCACGCCCCGTGTTTCGCCTCACGCGCCGCCCAATGCGCGCACCTTCGCGGCGAGCTGATCGCGACGCGACCGCCACTCGCCGGCTTTGCGGCGTTCGGCGTCCACGACCGCCACCGGTGCCTTGGCGACGAATCCGGCGTTACCGAGACGCGCGTCGAGCGCGATGAGCTGCTTCTCCAGTTGAGCAAGCTCGGTTTGCACGCGCTCGCGTTCGCGCGAGACGTCCACGATCCCTTCGAGCGGCAGCACCAGCTCGCCGCCGCCGCGCAAAATCACGTGCGCAGCCGCGCCGGCGGGCGCCCGGTCCGCCACCGACAGCTCGGCGCGTCCAAGGCGCTCGACGAACGCCTGCTCGCGCTCGAGCGTGCTCGCGAGATCGGCGGCGCCAAGCAGCACAGCGGGAATCACCTGGCTCGGCGGAATGCCGTACTCCCCGCGGATCTGGCGAATGCCCGCGACAATTTCGCGCACACGCTCGAAGTCGCCGGCGCCGTCCGTGTCACCGCTCCGCGCGCGCGCCACCGGCCACGCCGCGAGCGGCAGCCATTCTCCCGATGCGCGGCCGGGAAGGCGCTGCCACAGCGCCTCGGTGATGAACGGCACGATCGGGTGCAACAGACGGAGGGACTCATCGAAGACGTGGAGCAATACCGCCCTCGCAGTGGTTCCGTCCGCGCCGGCTTGCTGCACTCGCGGCTTGACGGCTTCTACATACCAGTCGGCCAGCTCGTTCCACGCAAAACGCCGCGCCGCTTCGGCGTACTCGTCGAGGCGCAGCCCGCGGTTTCGTTCGTCTGGTGCCCACGCGCCCTGCGGCGGCCGCGCGCTGCCCAGCGCCGACTCGCACTCTGCAATGGCCGCGTCGAGCCGTCCGAGTATCCACCGGTCCGCCGACGACAACGCGCGCGGATCGAGATCGGCAACCGGCGGCAGTGGTTCGTCGCCGATGTTCTGGAGCAGGAAGCGGCCGATGTTCCACAGCTTTGTGACGAAGTTGCGGCCGGGCGCGAACGACTTCTCGAGATCCATTGGGTCGAGGATGACGTCGCTGCCCATCCCCAGGCCCGAGATCACCGTCCACCGCAGCGCGTCGGCGCCGTATAAACCGATCACGTCGAGCGGGTCGATGCCGTTGCCGAGCGATTTCGACATTTTGCGATGCTGCGTGTCGCGCACCGTTCCGTGGAGATACACGGTGTGGAACGGGGCGTCGGCGCGGAACGCGTAACCTGCCATCACCATTCGCGCGACCCAGAAGAACAGAATCTCGGGCGCGGTGACGAGCACGTCCGTTGGGTAGAACGCGCGCAGATCTTCCGCGTCGTCGTCGGGCCAGCCGAGGGTTGAGAGCGGCCACAGCCACGACGAAAACCACGTGTCGAAGACGTCCTCGTCACGGCGCAGGCCGAGCGTCTCGATCTCCTCCGGCGTGGGATCGGTGCGCCGCACGTGCATTGTTCCGTCGGCGGCGTACCATACGGGAACGCGGTGCCCCCACCAGAGCTGGCGGGAGATGTTCCAGTCGCGGATGCCCTCGAGCCAGTTCACGTACACCGCTTCCCACCGCTCCGGAACGATGCGCAGCCGGCCGCTCCGCACCGCCTCGAGCGCGGGTTCAGCGAGCGGCCTCATTCGCACGAACCACTGATCCGACAGCCGTGGCTCCACAACCGTGTTGCAGCGGTAGCAGCGCCGCATCGCCAGGGAATGCTGTTCGACTTTGACCAGCGCACCGGACGCTTCGAGCATCTTCACGATTCTCTTGCGCGCGTCGAACCGGTCGAGTCCACTGAGTTCCGGCGGCACGCGCCCGGCGGCGTCGGCGACTTCGGTCACGCGTCCTTCGGCGTCGATCACCACCGGCGCGGTGAGTCCGTGCCGCTGCCCCACGTCGAAGTCGTTGGCATCGTGCGCCGGCGTGATCTTGACGACACCGGTGCCAAACGCCGGATCCGCGTACACGTCGGCGATGACGGGAATCGCCCGGTTTACCACCGGCAGCATCACGCTCCTCCCGATCAGCGCGCGGTAGCGATCATCCTCCGGGTTCACGGCGACCGCGACGTCGCCGAGCAGCGTTTCGGGGCGCGTGGTTGCGACGACCAATGCCCGGTCCGATCCGTCGGCCAGCGGATACGCGATGTGGTACAGCGCGCCGCTCTCGTCGTTGCGCTCGGCTTCTTCGTCGGAAAGCGACGTGAGACAGCGCGGGCACCAGTGAATGACGCGATGGCCGCGATACACCAGCCCGCGCTCGTGCAGCCGTACAAACGCTTCGCGCACCGCCTGCGACAGTTCGGGCGTGAACGTGTACGCCGTGCGGCTCCAGTCGCACGAACATCCGAGCGCGCGCAGCTGTTGCAGAATGACGCCGCCCGTTTCCTCGACAAACGCCCGCGTGCGATCGACGAACGCTTCGCGGCCGAGATCAAACCGGGTCTTGCCCTCGGCGGCAACGAGCTTCTCCACCACGTTTTGCGTCGCAATGCCCGCGTGATCGGTGCCCGGCACCCACAGCGCCTCGTCGCCGGCCATCCGCCGCCACCGGACGATCACGTCCTGCACCGTGTCGTTGAGGCCGTGGCCCATGTGCAGCACGGCCGTCACATTGGGAGGCGGAATGACGACCGTGAACGGCGTCCGGGATCCGCCGAGTCGCGCGCTGCGTGCGGCAACGCCGCTGAACGCGCCCGCGGATTCCCAGGCCTGGTACAGTCGGGATTCCGTCGCTCCCGGGTCGAAGCGCTCCGGAAGCGTGTCGGTATCGTGGGGTTCCGGCATGCCGAAAGCTAAGCGTCCGTTCCCGTGCCGGATGCGTGGCCGCGCGACGCTCGAACGCGCAGCCGGTGTTCGACGCGCTCGACCCCCGGCGTTCCCCGGGCGATCGTCACGGCGTGCGCGACGTCGCGCTCGCTCGGCACGCGGCCGGTGAGCACAATCGTGCCCTCACTGGGCGAGTCGATTTTGATCGCGCGACGGGAGAGAATCGGGTCCTCCTCGTAGGCGGCGAGGACTCTGGCGTCCAGCCCTGGCGGTGCATCCGCGGTGGCGTCGCTCACCTCGTCCTCATCGAGGCCGTCATCGACGGTTTCATCGTCAGCCTCGCTGTCAGCCTCACTCATCGCGCGTTCGGCACGGCCGACCAGGCCGCCGAGGTTCCGCAGCAGGCCCCGAAGCCGGTGGCCGGCGGTGCGGGCGGCGCGAGAACGGTCGGCCAATGCTACGCCGACGATGATGCCCGCGGCGGCTCCGGCGGTGAGCCAGATCGCGGACGTGAGTGATCTCGATTGGCGGGACTTCGGTCGCATCGCAAACAATGGCGTAAGGCGTACGGCCACATCCGCTGAACTGCGGTGGCGAGAGCGCGGGCGCTCTGGCTAGCTTAATACCTGTCGCGACGCGACGCTGCGGGCGAGTCACGAGTGGCAAACCCGCCTGGTTGGTTGCACCTCATCCCCATGCCTCAGACTGAGACCGCCGGAACGCCCCCTTCCACAGGGCGCCGCATCATCCCCTGGGTGGCGTTGTTTGCCCTGTTGACGGCCGGGTTGGTCCTCCTGGCGATCTACGGCCCCAGCGTGGTCCCGGTGTTTTTTGGCGCGCCCACGTGATCGCACCCGTGAGCGAACAGAACCTCGTACTGACACTTCCCGACGGGGCGACGCGGGAAGTTCCCGAAGGCACGCTGCCCGGAACCGTCGTCGGTTCGATTGGTCCGCGGCTCCTCCGCGACGCGGTCGCAGTGGCGGTGAACGGCGTCGTGCAGGACCTCGCGACACCGCTGCGCAATGGCGGCGCATTCGTCGTGCTCACGCGCAAGGACCCGCGCGCGCTCGCCGTGCTCCGCCACTCCGCCGCGCACATCCTCGCGACCGCCGTCCGAAAGCTCCGGCCCGACGCGAAGATCGGTTTCGGGCCGGCGATCGACGAAGGGTTTTACTACGACTTCGAGGTCGATCCGCCGTTCACGCCCGACGACCTGACGGCGTTCGAAACGGAAATGTGCGCCGTCATCGCGGAAAAACTCCCGTTCGTGCGTGACGAGGTGGACCGGCGCGAGGCGGAGCGGCTTTTTGCCGACGACCCGCTCAAGCTCGAGCGCATTGACGACCTCGGCGCGCACGAAGTGATCTCGACGTACACGGACGGTCCGTTCACCGATCTGTGCCGCGGGCCGCACGTGCCCGACACGGGCTGGTTGCAGCACTTCAAGCTGCTGCATACGGCGGGCGCCTATTGGCGCGGCGACGAAAAGCGGCAGATGCTGCAGCGCATCTACGGCACGGCATTCTGGACGCCGGAGGAACTCGCCGCGCATCTGCATCAGATTGAGGAAGGGAAGCGCCGCGACCATCGCCACCTTGGCCAGGCGCTCGACCTGTTCTCCGTCGATCAGCGCATCGGCCCAGGGCTCATTCTCTGGCATCCGCGCGGCGGCGTGATCCGGAACGAGATCGAGACGTATGAGCGCGAACTGATCGTGCGGCACGGGTACGACCTCGTGTACACCCCGCACGTAATGAGCGAGAAGATCTTCGAGATTTCCGGCCATCTCGAGAATTTCCGTGAGGGGATGTTCAGCGCGATGGACGTCGAGGGCGGCGCGTACCGGCCGAAGCCGATGAACTGTCCCGGGCACATCTGCATCTATCAGTCGCGCCAGCGGTCGTATCGCGATCTCCCGCTGCGATTCGCCGAGTTCGGCACCGTGTACCGGTACGAGCGCAGCGGCGTGCTGCACGGGATGCTGCGGGTGCGCGGCTTCACGCAGGACGACGCGCACGTGTTCTGCACGCCCGACCAGGTGCGCGGAGAGATCGTGCGCCTGCTCGAGCTGGTGCACGAGATGCTCACCGCGTTCGGGTATCCGTACACGATCGAACTCGCGACGCGTCCCGAAAACGCGCTTGGGGACGAACTCGCGTGGCAGCGCGCCGAAGAGATGCTCGCGTCGGTACTGAACGAACGCGGCCAGGAATTCGTCTACGACCCCGGGGGTGGCGCGTTCTACGGGCCCAAGCTCGACTTCAAGCTGATCGACGCGATTGGGCGCAAGTGGCAGGGGCCGACAGTGCAGCTCGACTTCAATCTGCCCGAACGCTTCGAGCTGGAGTTCGTCGGAGAGGACAACGCGCGGCACCGCCCGGTGATGCTGCATCGCGTGCTGGTTGGCTCGATGGAGCGGTTTGTCGGCGGACTGATCGAGCACTACGCCGGCGCATTTCCCGTCTGGCTCTCGCCGGAGCAGGTGCGCGTCATTCCCATTGCGACCGAAGTGGCCGATGTGGCGCGCGCGGTCACGGAGCGGTTCCGTGCGGCGGGCGTCCGCGCGCACTGCGACGACCGGTCCGAAACGCTGAACTATCGCATTCGCGACGGTGAGGTGCTGAAGGTGCCGTACATGGCGGTCATCGGCAAACGCGAAGCCAAGCAGGGTACGCTCGCGGTACGCGCGCGCGGCGCCGGAAAGAAGCAGGACATCGTGA
>Ga0326597_10011040_pt1 | contig 11999 bp, 11 predicted proteins | sample RVTome_12_FD_203789 | JGI IMG/M metagenome (GOLD analysis project Ga0326597, IMG submission 203789) | Soil microbial communities from uranium-contaminated site in the Upper Colorado River Basin, Wyoming, United States - RVT100D185 | ecosystem: Environmental > Terrestrial > Soil > Contaminated >... | reverse complement strand
ATGGATCACGTCCTTGCTGGTGAGCTGGATCAGCACGGGCCGGCCGACCGGGAGGTGGAGCTGATTGATCGTGGTCACGTCGTCCTTGGCCGCCGGGTCGTCGCGGTCGAGGCCGAGCGGGTTCGCCTGCAGGTCGATCAGCTTGGCGTCGGTCCGGCCGAAGAGGCCGTCGGGTCCGGGGTAGTGGACGTTCCACGCGAACTGCTCGGCCACGACGCGCACCTGCGTCGCGTCGGCCGGCGCCGGGAAGCCCTCGACGCGGTCCGCCCAGAGCGGGATCGAGAAGCCGATCAGCAGGATCGCCTCGACCACGGCCACGGCGCCCTCGAGCCAGGTCGAGCTGTGGCTGGTGACGCCGGTGGCGTCCGCCACCGGGTGGCGCTTCGCCCGGAAGCGCCAGAGCACGTAGGCGAAGAAGCCACCCCAGCCGACGAACAGCAGAAGCATCAGCCAGTGCACGAGGCCGAGCGTGTGGTCGAGCGCCCCGCCGTGCTGCGAAGCGAGCTGCGGCAGCGAAAGCCAGTCGTTCATGGGCTAGAGTTTCCTCCACGCACGGTCGTGCGCGCGTTGCAGGCTCGACCACTCGGCGTCGAGCGCTTGCTCCTGGGCCCTGCGGGCCTGCCGGCGCAGGTAAAGGAAGAAGGCGACGAAACCGCCCTGGATCGCGAGCGTGATGCCGAGCAGCAGGAAGGTTCCGAGCCGCGCGGCGTCGATCAACGGTCCTTCCGCGTTGCCGAAGCAGGCGGGGCAGGCGAGCGCGGGGCTGGGGTCGGCGAGCCAGATGAGGCAGGCCGAGGCGAGCAGGACGGCGAGCGGGATGCGCCGATTCAAGACCTGACCCCTCGCATCGTCTTCAGGAACCAGGCTTCGTAGAAGATGAGGCCGATTCCCGCGAGCACCGAGGCGGCCCCGCTCAGCAGACGGCCCGTCCCCGGCTCGGGCACGGCAGCGACGCACCAGGCGGCGAAGCCGAAGGCCAGCAGCGCCGACGCGCTCACGAACACGACGTGGAAGCCCTTGAGTGACATGGCTAGCGCAGCATGACCCGGTCGAGGACCGTGAGCGTGGGCAAGAGCAGCAGCGGGAAGAACAGCACCGCCGTGAGCCCCAGCATCCAGTAGATCATCTTACGCTCGGACACCAGGTGCATGAACCAGGCCGCCACCAGCGTCCCCTTGACCGTGGCGATCAGCAGAGCGAGCGCGATCGCCGCGCGCATCGGCAGGTGCAGGAAGTAGGCGCCCACGGTGAAGCCGGTCAGCACCAGCAGCGAGCCGAAAACGTAGAAGGCCGCCCGCACGTGGTTGTCGACGTCCGCGTGGGACTGCCCGGCGTGGGCGTGCTTGTGGTCGTGACTCTCGCTCATGCCAGCAGCTCCTAGAGCAGGTATAGGACCGGGAACAGGAAGATCCAGACCAGGTCGACGAGGTGCCAGAACAGGCCGGCGTTCTCCACGCGGTTCGTGAAGTGGATCGGGTCCGTCTTCCAAAGCGCCGAGCCAGGGCCCCAGAGATAGCCGTTCACCGCCATCCCGCCGACGACGTGCAGGCCGTGGAGGCCGGTGAGCGTGAAGTAGATCGCCAGGAACGTGTTCGTGGCGGGGAAGTAGCCGTGGTGGAACTTGGCCGTGTATTCGAAGTACTTGATCACCAGGAAGCCGAGCCCGCACAGGATCGTGATCCCCAGGAACAGCCGGAAGCGCCCGAAGTCCCCCTTCACCAGCGAAGCCCACGAGAGCACCATGGTCACGCTGGAGCTGATCAGGATCACCGTGTTGAGCGTGGCGAGCGGTATGTTCAGGTAGGTCGAGCCCCGGGGCCACTCCGGCGCTCCCACGCGCAGCATCACGTACGACGCGAAGAGGGCGCCGAACAGCATCACCTCGGACGCCAGGAACAGCCAGATGCCGAGCTTGCCGTTCGTGAGGCCGGTGTCGGGACGGACTTCGACGGTGTAGGGGATCTCCATGCTCATGCCTTGCCGGCCTCCCACTGCGGGGAGTAGTCCCGCGCCGCGCCGGGGACGCTGTACTCGTAGGGCCCCCGGTGCGCCGTGGGCGGAGTCGCGAAGTTGCCGTGGGGTGGCGGCGAGGGCGCCGCCCACTCGAGCGTCGTCGCGTGCCAGGGGTTCTCATCGGTCTTCTTCCCGCGGAACATGCTCCAGAAGAAGTTGAAGACGAACGGGAGCTGGAAGAGCGCGAGCGCCCAGGCGCCCCAGGACGAGACCACGTTCCACTGCAGCACCGGCTGCGCGTGGGCGTAGGTCGCGCCGCCGTCGTAGAGCCGGCGCGAGACGCCCGCGAGCCCCAGGATGAACATCGGCATGAAGATCACGTTCATGAACACGAACGAGCCCCAGAAGTGGATCCTGCCGAGCGTCTCGTTCATCAGGCGCCCCGTGGCCTTCGGGAACCAGTGGTAGATGCCGGCGAAGAGCGCGAAGATCGTGCCCGGCGCCACCACGTAGTGGAAGTGGCCGATCACGTAGTACGTGTCGTGCAGGTGGATGTCGGTCGCGCTCAAACCGAGCGGCAGGCCGGTGAGGCCCCCGATGCCGAACATCGGCAGGAAGCCGAGCGCGAACAGCATTGGGGTCGTGAAGCGGATCGAGCCCCCGTAGAGCGAGATGAAAAGAGCGCTCAGGATCACGACCGACGGGATCGAGATGATCATCGTGGTGGTCTGGAAGAAGGCCGCCATGGTGGTGCCCATGCCGGTGATGAACATGTGGTGCGCCCACACGATGAAGGACATGAAGCCGAGGAAGATCAGCGAGTACACCATCGAGCGGTAGCCCCACAGGGGCTTGCGCGTGTTGTTCGCGATCACCTCGGCCACGATTCCCATCGCCGGCAGGATCAGCACGTAGACCTCGGGGTGGGCCAGGAACCAGAACAGGTGCTGCCACAGCAGCGGGTTGCCGCCGCCCGACACCTCGAGCACCTGGCCGCTCACCACGAGCCCTGTGGGCAGGAAGAAGCTCGTCTTGGCGAGGCGATCCATGAGCTGCAGCACCGCCGCGCCTTCGAGCGGCGGGAACGCCAGGAGCAGCAGGAACGACGTGACGAACTGGGCCCAGACGAAAAAGGGCAGCCGCCAGAAGGAGAGCCCGGGGGCCCTGAGCTGGATCGTGGTGACGATGAAGTTGATCGAGCCGAGCAGCGACGAGGTGATCAGGAACACCATCCCGAAGAGCCACCAGGTCTGGCCGGAAGCGGCGATGTCGGCTAGCGGCGAGTAGGAGGTCCAGCCCGACTGGGCCGCGCCGCCCGGGACGAAGAAGCTCGCGAGCATCACGCATCCGCCCACGAAGTAGCTCCAGTAGCTCGCCATGTTGATGCGCGGGAAGGCCATGTCCGGGGCGCCGATCTGCAGCGGCAGCACGAAGTTGCCGAAGCCTCCCACCGCCAGCGGCACGACGCCCATGAACACCATGATCGTCCCGTGCATCGCTCCGAGCTCGTTGTAGAACTCGGGCAGCATGGTGCCGCCCGGCATGCGCGCCTCGCCGAGAAGCGTGCCGAGGATCGGAAGCGCCGCGCCCGGATAGGCGAGCTGCCAGCGCATCAGCATCATCAGGCAGAAGCCGAAGAGCAGGAACAAGAGGCCGGTGATCGCGTACTGGATCCCGATCGTCTTGTGGTCGACCGAGAAGACGTACTTGCGCCAGAAGCCGAGCACCTCGTGGTGCTCCTCGTGCGCGGCTCCGTGGTGAGCGACCGATGTCTCGAGACCCATTCTGGACCCTCTCGTTCCCGGAAGACGGCTCCCGGGCCGTTACTTCGTGGGCGGTGCGAACTTGAAGCTGGCCGTCTTGCTGTCGCTGGCGCCGACCGTGACCGTCGCCTTCTGCGTGCCCAGCTTCTCGTGCCAGGCCTCGACCTCGTAGGTCCCGGCCGGCAGGTTGGCGATCGTGAACTTTCCGTCAGGTCCGGTGACCGCGAAGAAGGGGTGCGAGAAAACGCCCATGAACGACTGCATCCAGGGGTGCACGTCGCACTTGATCACGAACATGCCCTCTTCCTTGCCGAAGCTCTCGGTCGCCTCCTTGCGCGTCGGGGGCATCGCCATGTTGAAAGGCCGGTTGACCTTCGGCAGCGCGTGCACGTTGTGCAGGATGCCGTCGCTGTTCAGCACCTTGAACGGCTGGCCGACCATGATCCCCATCACGTGCGGCACGTACTGGCAGCCCACCTGGTCCATCGTCACGGGCGTCGTCGGCGCCGGCCAGGCCTTGCCGGCCGGCAGACCGCTCACCACCTTCACCACGACGTTGGCCATGCCGTTGCCGGCCCCGAGCACCAGCGCCTCGTTCGGCACGGTCGCGTGCTTCTTGGCGCAGATCGGCTCGGCCGAGACCGAGAGCGGCTTCAGGTTCGGGACCTTGCCGTCGTAGACGGCGGTGCCGGTGATCGTCCCCGCGAAGGCGGCCTCCGCCACCACGCAGATGGCCGCGCCGAGCGCCGCCCTTGCCACGAAACTGCCACGCATTCTCGCCTCCTCGGCCGGTCGGAGCCGGCCTTGCGAATCTATTCAGACGTTCTCGAACGCGAGCGACTCCGAAAGCCGCGGGTCCCCGGCGGGCACGAGCGGGCTCGTGACGAGCAGCCAGCCGAAAGCAGCCAGGAACGCCCCGCCGACCGTCACGAGCGCCGCCACGTCCACGATGCCGGGTCGCGCTCCGAGGCCCTCGATCGAGGGAATCACCAGCCAGTACACGTCCACGAAGTGCATCGCCAGCAGCCACACCGCGGCCATTACCAGTGTAGCGGCGTTTCGCTTGATCGCGCGCGGCAGCAGAAAGAAGAAGGGCAGCGCGAAGTGACCCACCGCGAGCGCGATCGTGACGAGCTTGAAGCCGCCCGCGAGCCTGATCCGGTACCAGATCGTCTCCTCCGGGATGTTGCCGTACCAGATCAGGAAGAACTGCGAGAAGGCGATGTAGGCCCAGAACACCGTGAACGCGAACAGCAGCTTGCCGAGGTCGTGCAAGTGCTCGGAGCTCAGCGCCGGCAGCAGCCCCGCGCGCCGCAGCGCCACGGCAGCGATCGACACGAACGCGAAACCCGAGACCAGCGCGCCCGCGAAGACGTAAACGCCGAAGATCGTCGAGTACCAGTGCGGTGCGAGCGACATCAGCCAGTCGAAGGCGGCGAACGTGGTCGTGAGCGCGAGCGGGATCAGGAGCGCGCCGCTGTAGCGGCTGAGCCGCGTGGCCGCCGCCGCGTCCCTGACCTCGTCCTGCAGTCGGGACTGCCGCCGGAACCAGAGCGCGATCCCCGACCAGACGGCGAAGTAGAAGGCCGCGCGCGCGAAGAAGAAGGGCTGGTTCAAGTACGGCTGCTTGAAGCGCAGCAGCGCGTCGTGGGCCATGGCTTCGGGATCGCTCCAGTGGTAGAGCGAGTGCATCCCGAACGCCACCGGCAGGAACAGGACCGCGAACAAGGGCAGGGTCGCCGCGGCGTTCTCCGCCACGCGCCGGACCACGACGCCCCAGGAGCCTTGCATCGCGGTGTGGATCAGCACGAAGTAGAGACAACCCAGCGCGATCGTCAGGAAGAACACGAAAGCCACCAGCCAGGCCGCGAACAGGCGCTCGGCGTGCCGAGTCCCGAAAATCGCGAGCTGCGCCGCGCCGACGACCGCGAGGCCGATTCCGACGAGCGGGAGCCGTGCAAAGCGGTGCCCGGCGGGGATCCGCAGCACGCCCGGGACGGCTGGCGTGTCGTGGCTCACGCGGCGGTCTCCCTCACGCGACGAGCCACTCGAGCCGGGTGGCCCCGGAGCGTCGCAGCAGCTCCGCGGTAGCGGTCGCGTCGAAGTGCTTGTCCAGCGCCTCGATCGAGATGAAGAAGCGGTCGTCGCTCGCGCGCTCGAACCCCGGCGAGGCGAACACGGGGTGGTGGTGCCGCGGCAGCCGGTTGAGCGCGAACATCCCGAGCACCGCGCCCAAAGCGCCTCCCAGGACGGCGAGCTCGAAGGTGATCGGAATGTAGGCCGGCCAGGCGAAGAGCGGCTTGCCGCTGATCACGATGGGGTACTCGAGCGAGTGGACCCAGGTCTGGAGCAGGAAGCCGCCGAGCGCGCCGCCCATCGCGAGCACGAACACGATCCACGGCAGCCTGGAGCGCTGTAGGCCCATCGCGCGCTCGAGGCCGTGCACCGGGAACGGCGTGTGCGCGTCCCAGCGCGAGTAGCCCGCGTCGCGCACGGACTCGCAGGCCCGCTGCAGCACGGCCGGGCTCGCGAACTCCGCGATCAGCCCGTAACGAGCGCCGGCCGGCGCGGCCGGCAGTGCGGCTGGCTCGGCGGGCGGGGCCGCCGAGGCGTGGTGCGGATCGGCCTGCGGCAGCACCGTCTTGACCTCGGCGGTCGCGACCATCGGCACGAAGCGCACGAACAGGCAGAAGAGCGTGAAGAAGAGCCCGAAGCCGCCGACGAGACAGGCGAAGTCCCAGATCGTCGGCCGGAAGTAGTCCCACGAGGACGGCAGGAAGTCGCGGTGCAGCGAGGTCACGATGATCACGAAGCGCTCGAACCACATGCCGACGTTGACCAGGATCGAGATCACGAACAGCGCCGCAATGCTCTGCCGCACTCTCTTGAACCAGAAGACCTGAGGCACCAGCACATTGCACGTGACCATCGTCCAGTAGGCCCAGGCGTACTCGCCGGTCGCGCGGTTGATGAACACGAACAGCTCGTAGGGGTTGCCGCTGTACCAGGCGACGAAGAACTCGAGCGAGTAGGCGTAGCCCACCATCCAGCCGGTGACCAGGATGATCTTCGCCATGTAGTCGAAGTGGCGCAGCGTGATGATCTCCTCGAGGCCGAAGGCCTTGCGGCAGATCACCATCAGCGTGATCACCATCGCGAAGCCGGAGAAGATCGCGCCGGCCACGAAGTAGGGCGGGAAGATCGTCGTGTGCCAGCCCGGAAGCTGCGAGACCGCGAAGTCCATCGACACGATCGAGTGGACGGAGAGCACGAGCGGCGTCGAGAGGCCGGCCAGGATCAGGTAGGCGACCTCGTAGTGCTGCCAGTGCCGCTGCGAGCCGCGCCAGCCGAGCGCCAAGGCGCCGTAGATCCACTGCTTGAGCTTCGTCTTCGCCCGGTCGCGCTGTGTCGCGAGGTCGGGCACGAGGCCCACGTACCAGAACAGCAGCGACACCGTGCCGTAGATGCTCACGGCGAACACGTCCCACAGCAGCGGGCTCCTGAAGTTCGGCCACACGCCCATCTGGTTCGGCAGCGGGAACATCCAGTAGGCCACCCAGATGCGCCCGACGTGGATGCCGGGATAGGTGAGCGCGCACACCACCGCGAACAGCGTCATCGCCTCGGCGGCGCGGTTGATCGAGGTGCGCCACTTCTGGCGGAACAGCAGCAGGATCGCGGAGATCAGAGTGCCAGCGTGGCCGATGCCCACCCAGAAGACGAAGTTCGTGATGTCCCAGGCCCAGCCCACCGGGACGTTGAGGCCCCAGACGCCGATGCCCTCCCAGACGAGCCAGGGCACGCCGATCCCGAGGCCCCCGAGCGCCAGGAGCGCCACGCCGAACACGGCCCACCAGCCGAGAGGCGCGGGCCGCTCCAGCACTCCGGAAACGACCTCGGTGATCGAGTGGAAGTCGTGTCCGCCGAGGATGAGCGTCTTCTGATTGGCGCCCGCGTCCAGGTTGTCGGTCTTGGACTGCATCATCCTCCAGCCACGGCGCTTCGGCGGCGGGGCGCGGCACGGCCATCCTCATCAAAAAGGGGACGATCGAGGCGAATCAGATACCACCTTGACGGCGGCAGGTCAAGGCGGCGTAGAGACGGCCCTTGTGACACTTCCGATACCGTCACGCTCCTGATCGCTTCCACGTAACGCCCCCGCGCGAGCGCTTCTCCCCCCGGTGAGGAGAGAGGCCATGCGAAGACTCCGGACGGGGCAACTCACGGCGCGCACGACGCTCGCGCTGCTCCTGCTGCTGCTACTCGCCACCCGCCTCGCGTCTCGCGAACGGTGGCCGACCGCGTTCGCCGTCCCGGCTGACGCAGCAGTGGTCGAATGGCCCACGACCGACGGCGTTGCAGGCGCCCACTTCGCAAGCCTCGCGGACATCACGCCCGACAACGTGGCCGCGCTCGAGGTCGCCTGGGTGCACCACACCGGCGACGTGAACGACGGCCGGGACGGCCGATCCGCCACGGCGTTCGAGGCCACACCCGTGATGGTGGACGGCACGCTCTACTTCTCGACACCGTGGAGCCGGGTCATAGCACTCGACGCGGAGACGGGGCGCGAGCGTTGGAGCTTCGACCCGGCGATCGATCGCACCCTGCAGGTGATGGTCACGTCTCGGGGCGTGTCCGTCTGGCTCGACACGCAGCGGGGCCCGGGCGAGCCCTGCCGGCGACGCGTGTTCCTCGGCGCGCAGGACGCGCGGCTCATCGCGCTCGACGCGGCTACCGGGCGGCCGTGCACCGACTTCGGCGACGGCGGCCAGGTGGACCTCGGCAAGGGTGTCGTTCGCCTCGAGGGGCGACGGGCCGACTACCAGCAGTCGGCGCCGCCCGCCGTGGCCGGCGACGTGGTGATCGTCGGGTCGAAGATCTCGGACTGCAAGGTGGCGGACGCCCCGAGCGGAGTGATCCAGGCTTTCGACGCCCGCAGCGGGGCGCCGCGCTGGAGTTTCGAGCCGTTGCCGGGAGTGGGCGGCGTCACGGACGACGGCAGGTTCGTTCCGGCGGGCGCCGCCAACGCCTGGGCCACCCTCACTGTCGACGCCGAGCGCGACCTCGTGTTCGTCCCGACGGGCAGCGCCAGCCCCGACCACTGGGGCGGCCTGCGCCCCGGGGACAACCTCTACGCGGACTCGCTCGTCGCCTTGCGCGCCTCGACCGGCGAGCCGGTCTGGCACTACCAGATGGTCCGCCACGACCTCTGGGACTACGACCTGCCCGCTCCGGCCGCGCTCATCACGCTGTGGCGCAACGGACGCGAGATCCCCGCCGTCGCCCAGGCGACCAAGATGGGCTACGTCTTCATCCTCGATCGCGAGACCGGGGAGCCGCTCTTCCCGATCGAGGAACGACCCGTTCCGGCGAGCGACGTGCCGGGCGAGACCGTGGCGCCGACGCAGCCCGTGCCCGTTCTGCCGCCGCCGCTCGTGCCCCTGATGCTCAGGCCCGAGGACGCCTGGGGCCTCACGCCCCTCGATCGTTGGGCCTGCCAGCGCCAGATCGAGGCGCTCCGCTCGGACGGGATCTTCACTCCGCCGAGCCTCCGCGGCTCGGTGACCTACCCGGGTTTCCTGGGCGGCATGGAATGGGGCGGCGTCGCCTTCGACCCGGCGTCCGGTCTGCTCCTCACCAACACGAACCGCCTCGCCACGGTCACGACGCTCTTGCCCGCGCGCGAGGTCCGCTCCGACGGGTACGACACGGATGCCAAGGTCAGCCTGGGGCGCCAGGCACCCGCGCCCTTCGGCGTGAAGCGCGGTGTCCTCTTGTCGCCGCTCGGCATCCCCTGCACCCCGCCGCCCTGGGGGATGCTGCACGCGGTCGACACCCGCACCGGCCAGGTCCGCTGGGAGGTGCCGCTCGGAAGCTCCACCGACATCACCAAGCTCCGCCTGCCCTGGAACTGGGGCTCGGTGAACCTGGGCGGGCCCGTGATCAGCGGCGGGCTGGTCTTCATCGCGGCGAGCATGGACCGGCGCATCCGGGCCTTCGACCTCGAAAACGGAGAGCTCGCCTGGGAGCACGCTCTGCCCGCCTCCGCGCAGGCGACGCCGCTCACCTACCGCGCCCGCCGCGGCGGCCGGCAGTACCTGGTGATCGCCGCCGGCGGCCACGGCGGCATGCGCTCGCGCCTCGGCGACGCGGTCGTCGCGTTCGCCCTTCCCGCCGCAGCCGTCCCGGCGAAGGAGGGCTCGTGATGCGCGCGCTGGTGACGGGCGCCAGCGGGATGCTGGGTGCGCGCCTCGTCGAGCGCCTGGCGGCCGACGGCTGGAGTGTGCGCGCCCTCGTGCGCGACCCGCGCAGCGCGCTGTGGCTCGAGGCGCTCGGCGCCCGTCTGGTGACCGGCGACCTCTGCGACTCCGCATCGCTGCGCGGCGCCGCCACAGGCTGCGACGCGATCTTCAATGCCGCCGCCGCGATCGGCACCGGCCGCGACCACGAGTGGTTCCGTCGCGTCAACGTGACGGGCACGGCCCAGCTGCTGGCCGCTGCCGCCACGGCCGGGTCCCGACTCGTGCACGTGAGCAGCACGTCGGTGTTCGGGCGCCACCGCTACGGCTCTTCGCCGACGGACGAGCGGACTTCGCTGCCCGAGCTGCCCGCGGCCGACGCCTACGGCCGCTCGAAGCAGGACGCGGAGCGGCTCGTGCTCGACGCCTACGCGCGAGGGCGGGCCTGGGCGGCTGTCGTCAGACCGCCCGTCATGTACGGCCGTCGCGACCGCCAGTTCGCTCCCAGGATCGGGCCGGTTCTCGAGCGCGGGCTCGTCCCGCTCGTCGGGGGCGGGCGCACGACGCTCACGCTGGTGAGCGCGGATGCGGTCGCCGACGGCGCGATCCGTGCTGCCGCCAGCGATTGCGCCGGGGGTTGCGTCTTCCATCTCACGAACGACTTCGACGTCACCCTCGCCGAGCTGGTGCGCTTCGCCGAGCGGGGCTTAGGCCACCGGATCCGGACGCTGCGGGTCCCGCTCGCGCTCGGCCGCGCGGCGTTTCGGGTGCTCGCGGCGGGGCTCGTCGCTTTCGGACGCCGCGACCTCGCTCCGCACGCGGCGGGGCTGCTGCAGATGCTGACGCGCGACAACCCCTTCAGCTCCGAGCGCGCCCGGCGCGATCTCGGCTGGGCCCCGGCGATCCCCCCGGCCGAGGGCCTCGCCGAGGCGTTCCGCTGGTGGAAGGAAAACCGGGGCCCGGCCGGGAACGGGACCCATGGCTCCGTCGCTCGAATCCAGTTCGCGCGGCCGGGAGGTGCGTGATGGACGAAGGTCTTGCTCTCGCCGCTGCCCTGGGAATCTGCATCGTGGGCGGGTTTCTTCCCTGGGTGAACACCGAGGCCGCCGTGGTGGCGGCCGCGCTCTGGCTGCCTCCCCACGCCCTGCCGTTCCTCGTGCTCGGCGCCGCCGCGGCCCAGGTCCTCGCCAAGGGCGCGCTCTACGGGCTCGCGCGCTGGGCTCCGCGGGGCCTGCCGCGGCGCGCGCAGGCGGGTATCCAGAGGGTCTCCGCCCTGGCGGCGCGGCGGCGGTCGCCGACCCTCACCGTGCTCGCGAGCTCGACGCTCGGCGTCCCGCCCTTCTACCTCGTGGCGCTCGCGTGCGGGACGCTGGCGGTGCCCTTCGGGGCCTTCCTTTCTGCCGCGTTCGTGGGAGCGGCCATCCGCTACGCGGTCGTCTCGTTGGCGGCGGTCCTGGTGCGGGGGGCGTGAGGAGGAACGGTCATGACAAAGCGAACTGCGTGGTCCACAGCGAGACGCGCGCGGACGCTTGCGGCGCTGCTGGTCGCAGGGGCTACCGCACTCGGGGCCGCGGCCCCCGCGACGTCGACGGTCGACGCGGAAGCCGGCGCCGCCGCGACGGCGTGGCTCGACGGCGACGCCGGTCGCGCGGCGCGCGAGCTCGAGGGTCGCCTCGACCGTGCGAGCGCGCTCAACCGGGGGGTGGCGCTCGTCTACGCGGGCGACGCCGCGACCGCCGAGCGAGAGCTCGCCGCGCTACGCGCCCGCGAGCCGAAGTGGACGCCGGCCCTGCGCTGGCTCGCCCGCGCCCAGGCCGCGAGCGGCAGCCCGCAACGCGAGACGACGCTAAAGGCCCTGCTCGCCGCAGCGGACGCCGACAGCCGCGACTTCCTGTGGACCGGCCGCCTCCAGCACGATGCCGGCCGGCCCGACGCCGCGGCCGCGAGCTTCCGCGCGGCCGTGACGCAAGAGGCGGACCTCTACCTCGGCTGGCTGTGGCTCGGGGACGCCGAGGACGCCCGCGGCCGGCCGGGTCCGGCG
>Ga0326597_10011039_pt1 | contig 12000 bp, 10 predicted proteins | sample RVTome_12_FD_203789 | JGI IMG/M metagenome (GOLD analysis project Ga0326597, IMG submission 203789) | Soil microbial communities from uranium-contaminated site in the Upper Colorado River Basin, Wyoming, United States - RVT100D185 | ecosystem: Environmental > Terrestrial > Soil > Contaminated >... | reverse complement strand
TAGCGCCGGCCCCGACCATTTCCCGCCTGGGAAGGGCCGTCGTGCACATTCCTTACCCGTGGACGCCCGGCGAGCCGTACGAGCTGGTTCTCATCACCGCAAACAGTCTCGTCTTCATGCATGAAATCGAGGTTGCCGCGGAAACGCCGGAGCTCGACTGGTCTTTGATGGGACGGTTTGCGCTGCTGGGACTCTACGTGGGTGTGATCCCCGTGTTCCTTGGCATCGGGTGGCTGCCGTTCCTGCGGGCCCTGCCCAGGCGCTGGTATCTGTTTCTGCTGAGTCTGACGGCGGGACTCCTGGTGTTTCTCGGCGTGGATGCGCTTGAAGAGGCGCTTGAAAATGCAGCGGAGGTTCCGGGACCGTATCAGGGCGTGGCGCTCATCCTGATCGGTCTGACCATGAGTCTCGGCGTCCTGTTCGCTGTGACCGGGTGGCTCAAGAGGCGGGGGCATTCCGGAGAAGCGGGAACGGCGATGGGCGGCGGGATGATCCTGGCGTATTCGATTGCCTTCAGCATCGGAGTGCATAACCTTGGCGAAGGCCTGGCCATCGGCGGAGCGTATGCGCTGGGGGCCGTGCCGACGGGAACCTTGCTGGTCCTTGGGTTTACCGTGCATAACCTGACGGAAGGCGTGGCGGTGGTGGCTCCGGTCAGCAAGTCGCAATTTGGCCGCTGGCATCTGCTCTGGCTGGGACTGATCGCGGGCGCTCCGACGATCGCCGGGACCATGATCGGCGCAAGCTCTTTTACGGCGCTGCTGGCTGTGCTGTTCCTCTCGGTCGGCGCCGGGGCTGTGTTCCAGGTGGTGATCGAGATCACGCGGCAGCTGATGCGGCATGGCGGCGCGGCTGCCCTGGCGAGCGGACTGAACCTGGCCGGATTTGCAGCGGGGCTGGCCATCATGTACATAACCGGCCTCTTCGTGATCGTCTGACCCTATCCCGTTAACCGAAAGGACTGACCAAAACCCAGATGGCGACGATTGCTTCGGAAAACCTGTTGAAGGCGATTCTTGAGCTGGGCGAGAACGGGGAGACGGTGATCGCGGCCCGGCTGGCCGAGTCGCTCGGAATCTCCTCCGCGGCCGTCAGCATGGCGCTCAAGCGGCTGCAGAAGAAAGGACTGGTGCGGATTAGCGGGCGCCATTCCCTTGCCCTGACCCGCGCGGGATATCGGACGGCGACGGAGCTGGTGCGGCGGCACCGCCTCGTCGAGCGCCTGCTCACCGACATTCTGCACATGCCGTGGAACAAAGTGCACGACGAAGCCGAGAAGCTCGAGCACGCCATCTCGCCGGAGCTCGAAAAGCGGCTGCTCGAATTGTTCGGCAAGAACGGAACCTGCCCGCACGGCAACCCTTTTACCCCGGTGCAGCCCTTTCACCCAAGTCCCGGGACGTTCCGCCTGACCGAGGCTCCGGAGAACAAGCGGCTGCGCGTCGTGAGGATTGCGGAGCTTCATGAGAAAGAGAAGGAGTTCCTGAACTCGCTCGCGGCCGTGGGTCTCGGGCCGGGAAAGGAGGTTCGGCTGGTGGGGAAGACGTTCGACGGCATCCTGGACCTGCGCGTCGGCGGACGGAAGATTGTCTTCTCCAATCAATCCGGGGCGCGGATCTGGGTGGCCAAGGTGTGAAGAAATGTCATGCATAGCAGCGCTTTTTGTGCCAGGATAGGGGAGGGGAAAACGCCTGGGAGGATAAAACCATGAATCTGATGCAACTCATTCTGGCGGGGTGGATCCTGTTGATTGCGAGCCCCTCCTTTGCCCAAGAATGGATCGAATACATCGATCGTGGGGAGTTGTTTCAAATCAACTTTCCGGGGCAGCCAACGGTGCGGGATACGACCTACAAGTCCGAGACGGGCGAAGACCTTCCGGCGCGCGTGTACACGGCCAAGGAAGGCCCGGCGACCTATACCCTTACCGTCGTCAATTACAAGGACGCCGAGGGGGGGGATTGGCGCGGAGCGCAGATCTGGTCGGCGGTGCAGATGCGCAAGCGCGGCGGCGAGGTTACCTACGAAGCTTACGCGGTCACCGACCGCATCGCGGGAATCCAGCTCCAGATCACCAACCGGGATGCGACGCGCTCCTACATCGGAATCCATCCCCACATGAGGCGGTTGTACATCATGGAAGCCGCCGCGCCGCCGGACTACCCGCCGCCGTCTGATTTCCCGCAGACCATCTCGATCCTCGACGAGCAGGGACGCGCCATCCGCTACGACCTGGACGACGAAGGAAACCGGGTCCGCCGGATCTTCGCGGATGAACAGTACCAAGAGGAATTCCGGCACCTCGAAGGGGCGAATGAGGCCCGGCCGATCGAGCGCGCCCCCTCGCAGTGAGCCCTGCCTGGAAACGGAATTGATTCGGGTTCCTCCGATATAGCCGCGACAGCCTGCGGCGGGATTACCCGATGCCGAGCAGGGGCCAGTAGAGCCCGGCCATCAGCATCAACAACACCCAATCGAGAATCAGAAAGAACGCCGAGATGCGCAGGACATCCTTCCCGTTGTAGCAGTTGAAGGTGTATCCGGCGATCAGGACGAGCGACTGGTAGATGAAGAGCTTGCCGGCGGCGGCGAAGCTCCAGACGAGGCCGACGCCGAGCGCGTCGAGGCCGTTGGCGTCGGCGTAGCTCATCAGGACCGGCATGGTCACGGCGATATTGGCGGTCTGCGAAGCCAGGATGAGGTGCGAAGCGAAGGCGACCCAGTAGAGGATGAGAGAGGAATCAAACGTGCTCTGGATCATCGGTGAGATGAATCCGAAGACGGAGTTCGACAGGAGGTCGAGCGCCTGGGTTTCGCGCAGCGCGCCGCCCATGCTGATGGTGGTTCCCATAAAGAGGAAGATCAGGAAATTGACTTTCCGCAGGTCGTCCATCTTCAGGACGCCGATGCCGGGAATCGTGGCGGCGAGGCCGATGCCGAGGCCGACAACCGCCGGGCTGACGTGGTGCAGGAAGTCGGTGGCCCAAATGACAATGGCGAGGGCGGTCCAGGCCATGGCGCGCTTCTCGCGCGACGTCCAGGGGCCGAGGTTTCGCAGCTGCTCCCGGATAAACTCCCGGCCGCCGGGAAGCTCGGATTTCTCGGGAGGATAGAGGCGCGACACGAGCCACCAGATGGAGAAGATGTAGACGACATCGGCGGGCAGATAGGCGATGAACCACTGGCTCCAGAAAACCTCGACCTGGCCGTGCTCGACGATCAGAGAGCGCGCCAGAATGGCGGGGGTGCTGCCGAGGATCACGCGGTCAAACTGCGTCGCGGCAAAAACCATTGCCAGCATCAGGCCGCGCGCCACGTTGCTCTTGGAATCGAGGCCGAAGCTCGAAACGACGCCCAGAACGATGGCTCCGAGCAGGATCACGCGCGGCGGCCCGGCCGGGACCAGGAACGTCATGACAAAGTCGGTCAGGACGAAAGCAAGCAGGATGCGGGAGTAAGAACTGCCGACCCGCGCCAGCATCGTGTAGGCGAGCCGGCGCGCAAGCCCGCTCTCCGTGACCATGGCCGCGATGAACAGTGCGCCCAGCAGGAACCAGGGCGCCTCGCTGGTGAAGCCGCTGAAGACGGTGCGCTCGGGAACGACTTCGAAAGCCCAGAACAGCCAGCAGCCGAGCAGTCCGGTCACCGCGTGCGGGATCGGCTCGACGATCCAGAAGATGACCATGAGCGCCGAGATGGCCAGGGCGTGCTGGGCTCCGGGATCGAGCGGCAGAGGGGCGAACCAGAGAAGAGGAAGGGCGAGGGTGCCGAGAGCGGCGCCGAGGAGCTTGCCGCGGGAGAGGGGGAGGGCTTCCGGGATGGCAGGCTGCATGGCTGGAGTCCTGTGCTGCGCGAGCGGGGAGTGGAGCTATGTGTTTGTATTGCAATCGGTTAACTGTCAATAGGGCCGATGGCTGGTCCCGGTACTCCTATGTTGGGTTCGTTTCGTAAAAAAGCTCCTAAAATAGCATAAGAGTATATAGTTCAATAGTATTCTGGAAATCGAAGCTGGTCGACGATCACCATCTCAGCCGGGCCTCCTCCGCCCCGATCGCGCACAACCTGCCGCAGCCAGTATGGGAGGGGACGGAAAACGAGGTCAAGAAGATTCTACCGAGAGTTCCGAGAGAACCGAACAGCAGTGACGAGTGACAAGTGATGAGTGACGAGAAACCGGTGGGGGGCAAAGTTTAGTCCTGGATGTGGGGGCTTTCCTCGTCGAAGAAGCGCTTGCCGCAATAGGGACAGAGCAACTGGAATTTTTTGTTGTGGCGCAGCTCTTCGGAGTGCGCGCAGAATTTTCCGGTGCAGGCGGGGCAGGTTACCCAAAAGAGTTTGGCCATAATGTTAGCCTTGTGACCAGTCGGTCAATTCGTCAATCAATCAATCAATCAGTTAATCAATCAAATGTCGCTCCGCCAAGGCTCCGCGAGGGCCTTCGGCAGAGAGGTACTTTGTTCCATCAACGTTCGATCTCCGGGGGCGTTGCCCCCGGCTGTCTTAGTCAACCCCTTCGGGGTTGGGGTGTGTTCTTTGCTCCGTTTCCGTAGGTTGAAACCTACGGCTATTCACGGTCTTGCCCTGCGGGCAAGGAAACAAAAGATTCCGGATTCAAGATTCCGGATTCAAGATATTCCGGATTCCGAAAATGAGCGCAACCAACAGAGAACAGGCCCACGGCACCACAATCGTGCCGTGGCTACCCGAACAGGCGACAAGCAGGTCCTTCGTCGCCCAAGCACCTCGGGATGGCACCACAAAAAGCAAGAACAAACCCATCCCGGCACCACAATCGTGCCGTGGCTACCCGAACAGGCGACAAGCAGGTCCTTCGTCGCTCAAGCACCTCGGGATGGCACCACAAAAAGCAAGAACAAACCCACGGCACCACAATCGTGCCGTGGCTACTACAAAGCAAATCCTTCGCCGCTTCGCTCCTTCCCTCGACTACGCTCGGGACAGGCAGGATGACACCACGAAAAGTAAGAACAAACCCACGGCACCACAATCGTGCCGTGGCTACCGGTTCAAGCGAAAAGCAGGTCCTTCGTCACTGCGTTCCTCAGGATGACCGCATCAGACTACACGCTGCGCCGCGAGTCGGGAAACGTGGGCAGGGCGTCGAGGGTGTCGGAATCGACGTACTGCTCCAGCGGGAACTCTTCGAGCGCCTGGGCCGGGACGCGGACGCGGGCGGCGAAGGCCTTCCCGACGGGCATGGTGGCGTCGACGAGAAGTTTGTCGGTCATGATGTCGTCGTCCTGCGACGGGTCGAGCGTGTTGCCCTTGACGTTCTTGATGATGTCGACGGCCTCGCGGGCCTGGGTGCGGGTGGCGACGGCGAACATCACTTCCTGCTCGTTGAACGGATCAATGTCGGAATCGACGACGATGATGTTCTTGATGAAGTCGACCGCGCCGAAGGCGGCGAGCGCGGCCTGCTTGGTCTCGCCGGGGACCTTCTTGTCGATGGAGATGTAGCAGTTGAAGCGGCAGCTTCCGGAGTAGGCGAAATGGACGCCGCGCACGGTCGGCACCACGCCCTTGATGATGTTGAACACGGAGCCTTCTTTGGGGATGCCGCCGAGCGTCCAGTTGTCGCGGTGCCCGACGAAAGTGTGCTGCAGGATGGCCTCGCGGCGGTGCGTGATCGCCCGCACGTGAATCACCGGCCGGATGCGCTGCGGGCCGTAGTAGCCGGTGAACTCGCCGAAGGGGGCTTCCACTTCGCGCTCGCCGGGAGGAATCTCGCCTTCAATCACCATCTCCGCATCGGCGGGGACGAGGAAATCGTTGCCCCAGGTTTCGGACGGAGTGAGGCGCAGAGGCTGGCCGGAGATGCCGCCGATCACGGAGTAGTCGTCTCTCCCGAAGGCTTCCACATTCAGCGCGCCCAGGTAGAACGCGGGGTGATGGCTCACGACGATCACGACCGGGGTGGGCTGGTTGCGCGTTTCGCAAGTGCGGAAAATCTGCCAGTTGTGCCGCGGCGACATGTGAATGCCGAGCTTGCGCGGCCCCTTGAACATCGTGCGCAGGAACGCGACGTTGTAGAAGCCCTCGTCGGGGTGCCGCATGACGGGCGTCATATCGATGTAGGGCGCCGGGTCCATCTCGTGATGGCGCACGATGGGAAAGCTGCGAAGGTCGCATTCTTCCTCGCGGGCGACGACTTGCTTCACCGGCGCTTGGGAGGGATCGACGAGGGCGGGCGCAATCGGCTGCTGCAGCCGCCGGGCGTACTCCATGCTCAGAGGCATGCCGGCGTCTTCGGGATTGAGACCCAGCGCAATGGCGCAGCGCTCGCGAGCCGCGTAGATATTGCTGAGAAGAGGATAGGGAGACGGCTTGCCGTGGAGCGTGTGGGGATGCTCGAACCGGACGAGCGGAAACTTGCCGCGATTCTCGAGATGCTTGAGGACCGCCGTGACCTCGAAGCGGGCCGGGTCGACAGGACGGCTGACCCGGATCATTTGCTCCGGGTGTTCTTTTTCGAGCACCTCGAGAAAGCGGCGCAGCGAAAGCTCGGCCGCGGCCGCGGCCGCGGCCGCTTGCGGGTTGGCGGTTGCGAGGCCCATGTGGAACTGTTCCTCTCGTTTCGCTCACGATCTTAAATCGGCCGCGCCCTGCGCGCAAGGGAGATTGGCTGACGGCGCCCGCGTTCAGCCGAGGCGCCCCGTCAGAGGTATGAGGCCATCAGGATATGCATGGCCGCTGTTGCCAGGGCAAAGCCAATGGTGGCGAAGAAGCCGATCCGAATCATCGCTTTCAATTCGATCTCGCCGCTGGCAAACGCAGTTGCCGAAGCGGCGCCCGCCCAAGGCAGGGCGATGCCGAGGGCTACGTTGGGGATCAGGACCGCCATCGAGGCCGGGTTCCAGCCGATCTGCTGGGCGGCGGGAATCAGAATGCTGCCGAACAGCGTGGTGGCCGCGGTGCCGGATATGAAGTTCGTACTCACGGCCACGATCCCGGCTGTGGCGAAGGGGAGCGAGTAGTGGCCCAATCCCAGGTTTTGAACGACGGAGCCAAGCGATTCGGCCAGGCCGTAGTCCACCAGCACGCCGACCAGCCCGGTCGCCGAAGCGCACAGCAGCATAATGTCCCAGGGGGAATTCACCAGCGCATCCTTCCAGTCCAGAACGAATTCCGCCTTCCTCCAGTCCACCGGAGTGGCCAGCAGGAGGACGATGATGAGCGGCGGGACGACGTTCAGGGACAGGCCCTGGTTCCCCCATTGGGTGATGGGGTGCGTCGGGCCGAAGGCGAATTGGAAGAGCGTGGGGAGCGTGAACAGTGCGACCATCACTCCAAACACAAACAGCGTGGCATATTCCCCCTTGTTCAAGGGGCCGAGCTTTTCCTTCTCCTTGCGCAGAAATTCCTGGCCGCCGGGGATCTCCTTAAATTCCGGAGGGAAGAAATAGCGCAGGATCGCATAGAACAGGAACAGCGTGACGATCGTAATCGGCACGCCGACCTTCATCCACTCGAACCATCCGAGGGCGCGGCCGGTGAGCTGCTCGAGAAGGTCCACGCTCAGTTTGTTGTGCGGAATGCCGGCGATGGTGGCCGTGCCGCCGGCCTCGGCTCCGTAGAGGGCGCACAGCGCGAGCATGGCGCCGAAGTTGCTCTTGACGGTGGACGGGATTTTGAGAACCTTGCGCGCGAATAACACCACGGAGATGCCGACCGGCATCATCATGGCCACGGTGGCGGCGTCGGAGACGACCGTCGAGAGGAGGCAGGTGACGAGCATGAAGGCAAAGGCCAGGCGGCTGCTGTTGCCCCCCACGGCCGGCAGCGACATGAACCAGAGAGCGAACCGGCGCGCCAGGCCGCGCTTGTCCAGCGCATAGCCCATCAGCACCGTGCCCCAAATCCAGAAGAAGATCGTCTCCCCGTAGATGTTCACGGCCTGGTTGATTCCCATGAGCCCGAACATCGGGAAAAGAACCAGAGGCAGGAGCGAGGTGACGCCCCAGGGAAGCGGCTGGAGCATCCACCAAAAGACCATCCATGCGAAAATGGCGCCTCCCAGCTTGGCTTCCGGGGAGAGTCCCTGGAGCGGAAGCGCGTAGAGAGCAAGAAAGGCTGCCGGACCGGACGCGAACTTCAGGAACAATTTCATTCGAGGCTCCCCTTGAACTGTGGCGGCGGATTGAGTCTTTTCCCGGAAACGTCTCTTGAACGAAAGAGATATTATAGTGCAAAATGAGATTCTGCTTGCGTTTCTGTGCGATGGACTTTCTGCTTCCGCCTCCGGGGGGCGCAGCAATTTCCGGAAACTGGAAGAGCCGAAAAATGCCGCCGGAAGGACATAGCCCCTTGACATCGTTTCCAGGCTCGGATGAGAATGTCTGGTTTGGCGGAGCACAACGAGCGAAGCAACAGGGAAAAGGGAATCAGGCTTGAAAAACCCCTGAATCCGTGAGGGTGAAACGGGAATGAGTGAAAAGAGCGAAAAGACTGGCTTTCTACAAAACCTTCTGGGCATGTTGCGAGGGCAGCCGGGGAAGACGGCGCCGAAGCCGGGAGATACGGAGGGAGCGGTGCTGTTGGCGCGGCGGAAGCTGGTGACCGGCTCCGTTCTGGGGGCCCTTGGAATCAACTTTCTGATGTTCCTGCGGTTTTTCTTTCCGCGGACGCTGTTTGAGCCGAAGACGGTGTTCAACGTGGGCTTTCCCTCCGACTACGGGTTCGGCATCGACCAGAAGTTCAAGCAGGCGTACCGCATCTGGATGGTGCGCAATGCGGAAGGACTGATTGCCATCTACGCGCGGTGCACCCACCTGGGCTGTACGCCGAACTGGAACGAGGCCGAGAACAAGTTCAAGTGTCCGTGCCACGGCAGCGGGTATGACAGCGAGGGCGTCAACGTCGAAGGTCCGGCCCCGCGCCCGATGGATCGCGCCAGGATCGAGATGCTGCCCACGGGCGAGATTCAGGTGGACACGAGCGTCTTGTATCAGTTTGGCACGTGGGATAACCCCGACTCGATCCTGCGCGTTTGAAGCAGCGCCAGACATTCGTGAGCTGAAGGCAGAGAGAAGAAGGAAGAAGGAGGGCGGCTTTCGATGGCAGACGAGAATCCCAACCAACCGGAGAGCAAGAGCCCCGCTGGCTTGATGGATCGTGTCAAGGAAGAGATCAAGCCGTTCCAGCAAAAGCTGGAGTCGGACCTGGCCGGATTGAAGACGCCGCAGAAGACGGCGCTCTACAAATCCATATTTCGCGTCAAGCATGACGAGACGCCGCGGAGCCGGTCGCTGGGCGTGCTTTCAAACGTCTTCCTGCACCTGCATCCGGCGCGGGTCAACCGCGACGCGGTCCGGTACGGCTACACGTGGGGCATGGGCGGCATTACGTTTTACCTGTTCATCGTGCTGACCTTCACCGGCGTCCTGCTGATGTTTTACTACCACCCGTCGAAGATCGTGGCCTTCCAGGACATTCTCTACCTGGAGCACGACGTTCCCTTCGGGAAGCTGCTGCGGAACATGCACCGCTGGGGAGCGCACCTGATGATTATCACGGTGTGGCTCCATATGTTCCGGGTATTCATGACGGGGTCCTACAAGAAGCCGCGGGAATTCAATTGGGTCGTCGGCGTTCTGCTGCTGGTGCTGACGATGCTGCTGTCGTTCACGGGGTATCTCCTGCCGGACGATCAGCTGGGCTTCTGGGCTGTGACGGTAGGCACCAACATGGCCCGCGCCTCGCCGGGGCTGGGGCACGAAGGCCCGTTCGGTCCGCAGCTCGGCATGACGCCCTACAACGACGTCCGGTTTGCCCTGCTCGGGGGATCGATCGTGGACTCGAATGCCTTGTTGCGCGCCTACATCTGGCACTGCATCGCGATCCCGATCATTGCTTCCACGTTCATGATCGTCCACTTCTGGCGCGTGCGGAAGGACGGCGGGATTTCCGGGCCGTCTCCCGTGGGCCTGGCGCAGGAGATCAAGTGGGACCGGCTGGACGAGAGATAGCGCAGCGATTCATAGCGCGCGCAGCAACAGCGCGTTCGGCAGCAGCCCCTGCAGGAAAGGACTGAGGTATGGATTGGCATCAACTGTGGGTAATCACCAGCACCCCGGACAACGTCCCGATTGTCGCGCTGCTCTTCCTGGTGCCGTTTTACGTGTGGTACGGATTCCGGCAGGCGTTCGCCAACGACCGGCTCATCGAGCAGCTCGAAGCCAACCCGGAGATGGCCAAGACGCATCACCGGAAAACCCAGCCGTACCAGAGCGGCTGGGCGAAGGAGTTGCCGGTTTGGCCGTTTCTGCTGCGCATCGAGTTTCTGGCGGCGCTGATTGTCACCGTCATTCTGTTCGTCTGGTCCATCACGCTGAACGCGCCGCTCGAAGAGCCCGCCAACCCCAGCATCACGATGAATCCCGCCAAAGCCCCCTGGTACTTCCTGGGATTGCAGGAAATGCTGGTGTACTTCGACCCCTGGATGGCCGGCGTGATTCTGCCGACGCTTATCGTCGTCGGGCTGATGGCCATCCCGTATATGGACATGAATCCCCTGGGGAACGGCTACTACACCTACCAGCAGCGGAAGTTCGCCATCTGGACGTTTTGTTTCGGCTTCATTGGGCTGTGGGTTGTGATGGTCGTGATCGGAACCTTCATCCGGGGTCCCGGCTGGATGTGGTTCTGGCCTGGAGCGACCTGGGACCACAGCCGCCTGATCTTCGAGATCAATCGCGACCTGGATCAGATCGTGGCCGGTATTTTCTCCGCTCTGGGCATGTTGAGCGTTGCCGAGTTCTTCGGCAATATCTGGGTCCGGACGGTGTTCGGGGCGGTGGTGACGGGCTTGTACTTTGCCGTAGCGGGCTTTGCGATTCATAAACTGATTGTGGCGACGGAGTTCAACCGCAAGGTGTACGCGCGGATGTCGATGCTGCAATACCTGACGCTGCAGGTGATGCTGACATTCATGCTTCTCCTGCCGGTGAAGATTGTCTTGCGGCTGCTGTTCCGGATCAAATATATTTGGGTGACACCCTGGTTTAATATCTAAATGACCCAATATTCGAGTGGTCCAATATCTTACGAAAGCACGGAGCATTTCCGTGTGTGCGGAGAACACTGATGGCTGATACACCTTCCACCGGAAAAGACCCGATCATCGGCGGATCTCTGAGCTTCCCGCTTCTGATATCCGCTCTTCTTCTGGTGGTGACGCTGGGCTGGTCGCTGTTTGACGAGACCTATTGGCAGCGGCCCTGGAAGAGCTTCCAGTCGGAGTTTGTCGGGCTGTATTCCCGGTTTCTCCAAAGCAACGCAGTTCCCGGTCAATCGGAGAGCGAGCAGGCAATCCGCGCCTCCGCCGACTATCAGAGACTCGATATGGAATTGCAGGAAGCGGAACAGTCCGCGGCCGCGCAAGTCGGGGAGATCGACAGAGAAGTCCGGCTCCTTGCGGCCCAGATTCTGATCCTGAACCGCGTCTTTGCCGAGGCGCGCGGCCAGGTGCAGGCGCTGACCTACAATTTGGACCACGCAACCAGCGAGGGCGCCCGCGCCGGCATCCAGGAGGACATTGAGGAGGCCCAGCGCGTACCGCGCACGGCCATTTTGCCCACCGACGGCGGCGCGCTGGAGAGCGTCTCCTTCGATTCCTATGGGAATCTTGAGTCGCGGCTCGAAGAATACAAAATCCGGAAAGCGGAGCTCGAAAACGAGAGGGTCCGGCTTACCGAGCCCGCCCGCAACGCCCGTGCGGCCCGCGACGCGTATATGCGGGACCAATTGGCAGGCCTCACAACCGGCGCGCTCGACGGCCTCATCGCCAGCATGGACACGTTCCGGGTGGAGATCAAGCAGATTCACGTGGCGGATGTGGACTTGGTCGACCGGTGCGAGTCGTGCCACGTGGGAATTCGCCAGCCGGTTACCATCACCGCCGCCGATATGGGCGGGCGCCGCGAGTTCACCAGCCATCCGACGCCCGAGCTTTTGCAGATCCACGATCCGGAGCGCTTC